>Ga0153996_1000055_pt1 | contig 70799 bp, 68 predicted proteins | sample TSNC080MetaG_FD_104728 | JGI IMG/M metagenome (GOLD analysis project Ga0153996, IMG submission 104728) | Attine ant fungus gardens microbial communities from North Carolina, USA - TSNC080 MetaG | ecosystem: Host-associated > Fungi > Mycelium > Unclassified | place: USA: North Carolina, Lumber... | reverse complement strand
TTTAGCTTCTTCCATTGCATCTCTCACTTCTGGTTTATAATTTGGCAGTTCCACATTAAAAGGCAAGCCGCCTCTTAATACGCATTGTCTTAAAAACATATTTGTAGCACTAGATATATCTGTACCAAGTTGCCCAAACAACTCCATTGCTTGTTTTTTTAATTCTTCATCAATTCTGATCTGTGTTGGTACTGTTGCCAAAATCATCACACTCCTTTAATACTATTAAACTCTTTTCGGTTTACAATGTCAATCATTTGTATTTGTTAATGTGCCATAACGATGAATCCATGAGAATTTCTTAATTTAAAAAACTACTTTCATCATAATCTTCTTTAATTTCCCCAAAATGCTTTGAATATTTCTATTAAATAAGGTCACAAATCAATATACGTTATAAAAATTTCTTCACTCTATTTTAACAAGACCTTTTTCAAACTCTACCGGATAAGACAACTTCATAATTTCTTTTGAGAATACAATCATAAATGCTACTATGTTTCCTTCACCAAATCTTTCATGATGTAATGTCTTTCCATTAATATCTATTCTTACTTCTTCCGGTAATTCCTTTAGATATGGAATCTCAATAAGCTTTTGCTGGCACTTTGGAAAATTTGCAATTAAAGCGACGACCTGCCCATTCCCAAAAGAAATATGACGCACAATCGCTCCTATTGGTATAATGGGCAATTCCAAATCTTTTTTTCCCTTCTGATAGTGTAAAATCTGATGTGATTTTTCAATAACCGAACATTCGATGAATTTTTTCCATGTGGGGGCATCTAAATAATCTCTCTTGGATTTGCATTTCAAAATTAAATCTCTTAACTTCTCTGGTTTTGCCTGTTTTGCCTGAAACATCGATACAAAATATTTTTGAAACTGAGCTAGAGTCAGCGGTACAATATCTAATCTCTGCTTCACATCATTCTTGGCATACCAAATTCCATGCTTAAATGTCTCTGCAGTATTTGTATCTATCCTAACGGCAATAAACATTCCATATACAGGTTTATTATATTTTAATACTGCATCAGACACATGTCGTCTGACTGGTTCACCTTCCATTGCCTCTTGTCTTGACGAGGTTGACATCGTAACTTCAGTTAAAATCATAAAATCCTCAAATTCACAATATAAGTCCCCTTTTCCACCACCAGCTGCTGAAACAGGTAAAAAATCAGAATCTAATCGGAATCCTCGTACTTCGTAAGGTTTATTAACCATATGATCTATTGCTAATGTAGCTCTCCACAGCACCCATTCTAAATATGCAGGCGTCTCATCTTTCGGTACCTCAATAGCACTATCTTCATCGTAAACAAGCTTGCCTCCACCTTTAATAAGAAGAGACATATAATCTGCAATTTCTTCCCATTGGTTACACTGGTCATTTGCATACTTAATCTCATCAGTCTGAGCCAGTTTATTTTCCAATCGTTGTCTAGCGATATTAACTTCTGCCGGAGTCATTAATGGAAGATCGGTAATATCATAGAGAATATGCCTATCTTTCATTTGTTTCATTAAATCATATAACAGCGTTTTTGCTACTTCTATGTTATCCGTTGGAAGTGGTGCACCATTGCAAAGTTTCTCATACTCATTCATAATCGGCTCTATGCTTGCGGTACTTTTAGCAAGCTTTTCAGCCAGCACATGCTTTGCAGGTACTATTCTCAACCCCCGGCCTTTTCGTTGAAGTATACCAGAAATACGAAGATATCTCATATTCATATCACTATAATCTAAAAAGTTATCCTTCTTCTTGTCATAGTGTTCACCTCTCTTGGTGATCTCTTGTCTATCAAAAGCTCTCTTAGCTGGAGCATTCTCTCTCCGTTTTCTTAAATCCAAAATATTATTAACAACCTCATCAAGATTATAACTCGGGTTGGTTGTATGCCCCCACAAAGCAAACTCAATTCTACTTAATTCAGAAGAACCTGTTCGTTTCTCTAATTCCAACATAATTGCCAACAACCACCTCAATGGAGAAAAATGATGAATATCATCCTCCATTGCAAATTGTTCTACGCTCATTGCCCGAAGATAGCACTCTTGAACTGCAGGATAAGTATCTGCTTGCAAGAATGCTCTTCCAAATGGTGTGATGGCATCCAACGTTCCTAGTTCATCTTGATCTCCTTCCTTTTTCTTAACCTGTGGGTAGATGAATCCGTTTTTTGCAAACATCAACCGCCACTTTCTAGCGTGACTTCCTGATTCATCTTTACCATTTTCATTCTGGATTACTTCTTTTTCATTAAGCAGATTCATAAAACCAATTTCATTTTCTCTACCACGGAGGTTTCCTACAAACGAAGAATTGGCAAAAACAGTAAAGCCTTCCTGTATTCGATTAGGATTTCGCAATCCCGTGTTACCAACAAGCCAAATATCTATCTTCTTATCCATGGAACAACCTCCTGTCAAAACCCTATAAATAAATATTCTTGAACTTTATTCCTATTCGTTTTTGCTTCTTTTTGATTTCCAAAAGAATAAGTATAATCAATAGGAACCACTTCAACATGCTCTTTATGCTTTGCTATCAAAGCTACCATCTCATCCTGCGTTGGTTGACTGTTAGAAGAATAGGATACAATCAAAATACTTTTTGAAAACTTCTTGAATAATTTATCAAAAGCATCTGCTGCACCTTTTCGTGTAGAAAACGGTGTGGGATATGACTTAAATTTTTTTGTCAGCGTATTTTCTTGTATTTCCACACCTTTCCAATCCCTGGCTAACCCCTCAACAAAATGATATCTACGAACATATTCATTGTCTGATAATGGAGAATAATACGGTGGATCTATGTAAACTAAATCAGGCCGTTCTATCTTTAATTCCATGGCATCACCATATTTTGACTTATTGGATTTCCGGTTGTCAAAGATTGCTTTATTTGTTGCTTCAACTGCTTCAAGAAATTGCTGTTCTAATGATTTTTTCAAATCTTTCCTACCATCATTATAACGCTCCCCAGTATATGTGAAAATTCCTCTGGGTCTTTTTTTTATACAAGCTCGAATTAATGCCGTCATTGCTATCGCATGTTTATAAGGATCTTGAATTGCTACTATATTACTTCTCAGAATATCAATCGATGCATTTTCTTCGTCTGTATAATATAAGCCCCGAAAAGTATCTACCACAAAATGATCTGTCTCTTTTTTCTCAACCAATAATTCTCTTGCTTCTTCTTGAGATAATGTTACTCCATTGTTTTCAATCATAGCCTTGGTAAAAGTCGCTGACATGGCCATATAATCATTACTAACTACAGACTTTCCCTGTGCTTTGAACATATATCCTACAATACCAGAACCTGAGAAAAGATCGACTACTGTTTCAAACTCAAATTGAGATGCAACTGCCCAGATTTGAGGCAGTAACTTGCTTTTAGACCCCATAAACCTTGTCGGCGGATATTTTAATACTTGTTCTGGCAATGATTTAGACACAACTTTAAGCATGGATTTCCTTTTGGGTAAAATAGTAACAATAACATCTTCACCTTTTCTCTTGTTCCCGTTACAAGAAATATATCTTTTCGTCTGGACTACCTCTATTTTAAACTTTTTATAGAGTTCATGCACCAATGGATGATTAGAATTTGTAAGAATTACATGGCAGCCTAGCTCCTGTAGGCGTACTACCTCCTTAGCCAATTCAACATGATCTTCTTCATAAAACTGCTCTTTTGTATATCTTTTAAAATCGGCATATTCTGAAACCGGCAAATATGGCGGATCCAAAAAAACAAAATCTCCTGATTGAGCATGCTCTTTTAAAACTGAAAGATAATCCCCACATACAATTTTCACTCTACCTAACACTTCCGATGCCGCATAAAGTGCTTCTTCATCACAAAATTTAGGAGCCTTATATTTGCCAAATGGAACATTGAATTTTCCCTTTTTATTAACACGATATAATCCATTAAAACACGTCTTGTTTAAATAAATCGTTCTCGCTGCTGCTTCTGCCTTTGGCAGCATTGTCCAACTCAATTCTCGTACTGCATAAAAATCTTCTTTTACATTTTTATGTTGGCGTAAATATCCTATTACAGCATCAACATTATTAGCTACCTGCTGATACATATTGATCAATTCGGGATTGCTATCCGCAATTACAGATTGATCTGGATTCAATGCAAAAAACAGTGCTCCTCCACCAATAAATGGTTCAATATACTTTCCATAGCTTGTTGGTATCTTCGGCATAATATCACCCAGCATCTGGGTTTTACCGCCTGCCCATTTTAAAATAGGCTTAGCCTGAATGACTTTTTCTTTTTTTACCATCTGCTCTGTCATATCATGTCTCCTTGATTTTCTATTTCTACTGTTATTTCCATGATGTCGCTAATATCACATTTTAAAGCTGTGCATATTTTTACCAACACGTCTGTCGTAACGTTTTCATTCTTCCCAAGCTTTGCCATCGAAGTATGGCTAATACCCGCAGCAACACATAAATCTTTTTTCTTCATGTCCCGATCAATTAATAGTTTCCATAGTTTCTTATAACTGACAGCCATAATAATTCTACCTCAATGCACTTTCAATAACCTTATGTAACTTGATTCAGTATACCATGAAAATTCAGCAATATCAACATTTGATTCAGCGTTCACGGAATTGGTGGTTTAACATAATCCCGAAACCTCCAACAATAATTATAGAAAATAAAGTAACATGAAATAATTATCGGGAGTGTAAAATCAAGGCTTTTCAAGAATAAAAATATACTCATGTGTCAGCATAAGAAATTTTCGCTCTCTTTTGTTCCAATAATCTGTTGATCGACAATTATGTTGTTCTTTTATAATTATTTCTTTCAATCTAAATCCAGCATCAATAAATTTTTGCATCGCACTCATGCCCAAAGGCAAAACATACCCTTTTCTGCGTATATCTCCAATCATAAATGTGCATATGCCCTTTTTCTTCAATACCCTAAATGATTCTGTTGCTACAGTACTAAGTGCTTGCAAAAAATCTTCATAACTCAAATGAGACATATCGTCATTAATGTTATCACTGTATTGTATTATGTCAGCATATGGGGGATGTGTACATATTAGATCAATATGGTTATCCTTTATAAAAGATAAATTTTTTGCATCTCCTTGTTTAGTGAAAATTTTAGAAGTTTCTTGACAAGAAAAAATTAAATTTAGATTTGATAATTTGATAGCATTGGGATTTATATCAACTCCAATTGCATTTGGATTACAGCACTTTTTTCAATACATCTGCAGCATATGCATATGCCCGGTTCCAGTCCTCTGGTATATCTGCTTCTACAGTTAATGTGTCCTGATAACCAGAATTTTTAATCACTTCCAAGAATTCTGTATAATCAAAATCATCCTTAACTCGCGGGAAAGGACGCTCCGGATACGAAACCGGATAATCCACATGAATATGATGCACATAATCCCCGTAACGTACAATATCCGTAAGAGGTTCCTTTGCCCAAAATAAATGCCGTAAATCAGCCATCGTGAATAGATTTGACATATTAACCGCCCCGATAATTCGTACCGCCTCCGGTAGAGTATTGATGTAGTTGGAATATTCAGGTCCGAGCGGCTCTAGAATGATTTCCAAATCACAGTTTCCGGCAATTTCCGCAAACATTCGCATAAAATCAATAAACTTATGTTCTCTACTGATACTGGTCTCATCCAGCAACTGACGTGCCTTACCATTTCCAAGAATAATCTTACCCATTCCAAGCAAATTAGCCCTTCTGCAAGCGTTCTCAAGATATTCTCGAAAATCTATTGCGCGAAAATGATCAGTAAAAAACAATGGTTCTGCAACAGGGAGTGCTCTTGCCCCTGTCAATACAGGGAAAGCAGTCTCACGCACTTTGTCTTTAAAAATACAGAATTCCCTCTCTGTCATTGCTTCTATCTCTGGTATATCCAGTTCGGCATAGTCAAAATCTGACAGCCTAATATTCTCATAATCCACAATTTTTCCAAATCCACCTAATTTCATAAATATTCTCCCTCATTTAATCTCATTTTCATAGGGAACTGAGTCTGATGCCCCTTTTCGTTACTTTCATGACTTCTAGCACTGCCTCAGGTTCTATCACTCCGGTTATAGATGCCCCCTCAGTATTCCCACTTTTATCGGCGAAGGGTTAAAGACGATGTACATTTCCTTCTGATATGCCTGATCAATCAGGAAGTCGACCTCATTGATTTCGTTCTGAAGCAAAAGCATGTCTCCTGCCTGAAATTTCTCCAGCACTGCTTCGCAAAACGTTCTATCATTCTTTTTATTCGCACCGCCAAACAGCAGAATACAGCTCTTCTGATAGCAATTGATTGATTCAATCCCTTACCTCCAGGAAAGCATTCAAGTCCTGTTGAATCAATGGTCTCACCGGGGCGAACCATATGTTCCACATTATAGACATAGTCTAAGTTAAACGAACCAAAATTTAATATCTTCATCTTTCATCTCCCTTATACAAAAATTACAGTTTTGCTAGTGTATTCATTTTGTCAAGAATTCTGCTAACATCTAGCATCTCCTTTAAGGATGCACGAGGCCTGATACCTGTTGCCCAGTCACTTAACGTAGTTTTTGTATAAACAGCATAATATACATCACTGTCCGTATTTAGCAAAACATTTGTCGGATCCTTACCATATTCTCTGACTTCAAGATGATTATCTGCCAAAATATAATATCCATTTTTAGTTACAATTGTCCAGCGATTTTCTCTCTTTGATTCTTCTGACATAGGATAAGCATAGCCGCTCTCCAAGAGAAGAGATGCACCTCCCTGGAGTCTTAATATAGAGGTTGCATAAGTCTCAATATCATACTTTGTTCCGTATTGATATACAGAAGCCAGAGTATCAGCACTACAACTATCAGTTAAAAACAGTGACATATCAATAAAATGAACGCCGAGATTTGTCATACATCCACCACCGGCAGTACTTTGGCTAAGCATCCACGGAGAAGTATCCAGATATCGGGATGGCGGGCCTGCAATGAAGCGAAAGGACATATGTACAATAGCTGTGGTAAGATATTTCTTTTTCAAGTCATTTACCGTATCGCTATACCGCCAGACAAAAGGAATAGAACAAAAACCGTTTTTTTGTCCGCAAAGCTCATACAGTGACTCCACCTCTTTGGCGTTTAACCCTGCCGGCTTCTCCATCGAAAATGGAACCCCGCACTGCAGGAGGTACTTCGCGACCTCTTTCATACAATAGTGAGGTGCAAAGGCAAACACAAAATCCGGCTTTGTTTCAAGAATCATCTGCCGGTAATCCTGGTATGCTGGACAACTATATCTTTGTGCATATCGGGCAGCAATACCTGCATCACCATCACTTACACCGACTATGGAATCCTTCGGAAGATCCTGAAGATACAAAGGAAAATGCCAATGACTGACTCCCAATAATGCTATCTTCATACACTCATTCATCTTCTGACCTCTCTTTCCCGCCTTACGGAATAATTTTTCGCAGATACTCGATTGACTTTTTCATTCCAATAGATGCATCTGGAATATCATCCGGATGCCACCTTCTCTCATATTCCAGCGAAAGCCAGCCATCGTATCCACATTCTTTAACCATCTTCAGAATTATCGGCCACTCCAAAATACCCTCTCCAACAATTCTGGTAAAAACATTCCGCTCTGATTCATCCGGATGAGACACCGCAGAGGACACAAAAGATTTTCCCTCCTGAAATATCAAATCCTTCACATGGATGTAGCCAACGTATTGTTGCTGCAGCGAAATAGCTTCTTTGTATCCCTCATTTCCAGTAAAGGTCAGGTTTGCCTGGTCGTACAGAATTCGAACTGCCGGATGGCCTACATCGCAAATGAGTGCGATACTTTCCTTTGCTGATACTGCCATTGTATTAAAATGATTTTCTACAACCAATGTAACATCCTTTTCAGCTGCCAAACCACCCATATATTTAAGTGATTTTATCAACTTTTCTCTTCTTGCTTCCAGATTTTCTGTATCTCCTACGACAAGATTTCCTCCATAAAGGCGGATATAGCATGCCCCCAAATAGTCACAATAACCGATGACCTTACGAATATCCTCAATCTCATTCTGCCGAAGACCTTCATCCAGCGAGTCGAAATGAGAATTATAAGGAGTAAGACAGGAAATCTCAATAAAATTTTCCTCTGCACAACGTTTAACAGCAGAAAGCGTTTCTTCATTACACTCACAAGGAATACCTGAACGGTATCCATCCTGCACAACAATTTCCGCACCATCTGCACCAATTTTATGAAACAATTCAATAGCCTGAGTCACCGTATATTCCGGTGTACCCATTGTGTGTCCAGTAATTTTCATGTCATTCACCTTTTATATCCATACTTGGAAGTCCTGCACTCTTTAATATTCTGTCCAATAGTTCGTGGGTCTTAAATGCATCCGCAGCATTTGTCATCGGAGTATTCCCATCTTTCACACAGTCGAGAAAGTGGCGAATTGCGTAGCTGAATCCAAGTTTATCTTCTGACCTCGCCCAACCCATCGCAAGCGGTGTCATCTCTGTGACATGCTGCTCTTTTGCATCCGTTACAGTGATGCTATCCGGCATTTTAATGAAAACCGAGTGGTTTCCGCCATGAATTTCAATACTTTCTTCCCACTGCCCGGAGCTGCGATCCGCAATCAGCATACCAGATGCACCGCTCTCAAACAGCAGCTGTGCCGTAGTAAAGATTTCGTAATCCGGATCAGTAAATTTAGAAATAGCATATACTTTTTTAACTTCACCGCCATAAAATCGCATCAGGTCTACGATATGGATAGCATTTTCCAAAGTCGCACGGTATTCCGTGGCCGGGCGATTCTTCTGGCCAATGATGACGTCAGGGAGAATATCCGTATACACCGCTTTTGCTTTCCGGCAAACCGGGGCATATCTTCGATTAAATCCAATCATCAGCTTTCGCCCTGTCTTCTCTGACAATTCTACCATCCGGTCAGCCTCTTTCAATGTAGTCGCCATTGGCTTTTCACTATAAACATCTACACCCTCTCTCAGAAGAAAAGATATCTGATCAACATGACATGCCTTTGGAGTGAGTACAAAAGCGCAGTCCAAATCAAACTTAATAAGCTCTTCCAATGACTGGATTGCATGTTGTGCGCCACACAGTCGCTGTGCATTTCTTGCATTCTCAACATGATTTGCCATAATTCCTACAAGTTCAACATCATCAAATCTTGGCAAAACCGGTAAAAAATTGTTGCTCGCTACATAACCCACACCAATAACTCCAACACGGAGTTTACTTTTATTCATAAATCCTCTCCTCTTTGCAGTATACGCTATATATTTCTTCCAAAGTAAGTTTTTCCTCTGTAGTCAACGGGCGCAGTGGCATACGGCAAACATCGGTACGAATAATACCCCGCAGTTTAAGTAGCGTTTTAAGTGCCGGGATGCCAGGAATTCCTGCCATCTTGCGGTCCGTCTCAACAATTTTTTTCTGGGTTTTGGCTGCACCGCCAGAAACCAGGCACTGAAAGAACAAACTGTCACAACCGATTAATAGCTCCGGCTTTCTTCCACTCACTTCAAGATAATCCTCCAGTCGCATAAGGTTTGAACTGCTAAATTTGATTCCCACGATATTTGCAAATTCCCCCATCAGGCTTTTCAACAGTGCGGGTTTTATATCATTTGTCGTGCAGCCCGGAATATTATAAATGTACACTGGAAACTCTTCCGGAAGTTTGCTTATGACATCACTATAATACAGAAATAGAGCTTTATCATCCATTGGGAAAAAGGCAGGGCTCATAATACCAATTCCATCCGCACCAATTTTAACAGCGTGTTTTGAATGTGACACAGTCTCTGCCGTAGTCATACTGCCACACTGGACGTATAGAGGTAAGCAATGATTGTTTTCTCTTGCCATAATCTCAGCAACATGTTCTCTTTCTGCTTTCGTCAAAAGCAAACTCTCGCCGTTTGTTCCGTTTGGATACAATGGGTCAACACCTGCCTCTAATAAAAATCTAGTATAGTTTACAAGTGATGCGTCATCAATAGAATTGTCCTCATTCATCGGTGTAATGGTCGGAATCACAACGCCTTTAATCAAATGTAAAAATCTGTCTAAAGCATATTAATATTTCTCGCGAGTTTCAAGCAGTAGATCATACAACTCTTTCTGCCCCTCACTTGCGTTGGACAGGAAGTCATCAACAACCGGCTGAACAGCTTCTTTAAATACATCCTTGTCAACCTCAGCTATTTCAACGCCTTCCTCTTCCATTGTTTCAATCCCTGCCTCGGTAGCTGCCGGCCATATTTCGTTGTTCCATGCATCGGAAAACCCCTCACCAGCTTTCAGGATCGCTTCCTGATTCTCAGCAGAAAGACTATCGAACCAAGTCTTGCTTACGAATACCGGATCCGGAATGGTAAAATGCTCAGTCATAGAGAAATATTTTGCAATTTCATGCCAACCATTTGCAACAACTACAGACGGAGTATGGTCAAGGCCATCAATGGTCCCCTGCTGCAAACCTGTGTAGATTTCGCTGGAAGAAAGTGGAGTAGCGATTGCGCCCATAGCATTTGTGGCGCTTGCCAGGATCGGATCTTCCATACACCGAATCTTCATACCCGAAAGATCGGCTGGAGTTTTAACAATCTTAGTGTCGTTTAAGATACTACGGCTTCCGATATCTGTCCATGCGATGATAACAAATCCGTTTGCCTCCGCTTCTGCATTCAGCACTTCCTGCACTGCCGGATCCATAATTGTTGCACAAGCTTGCTTTCCACTATCCCACAGATACGGCAGAGAGAATACAGACCACATATCATTAAATGCCGACAGGTCGGTTGCCGCACATTCCGTCATCTCGATGGTTCCGTTGCCCAGACCTTCCATTGTAGCAGCCTTATCGCCTAGCTGAGAGGAAGGATAGAGTTCCATCTTCATACGTCCATCCGAACATTCCTCAATAAGTTCTCCAAGTTTTTTGGCACCATCTGCCTGCGTGCCGGTTGCCGGATAAGTTACCGAATACTTTACAACGATCTGAGAACCATCTCCAGTATTTGTAGAAGCAGAAGCATTGTCGGTTGATGCACTGCCAGTCGATTTGTTGGAGCCACCACAAGCAGCAAGGCTTAATGCCATACATGTCACAAGTAACATTGAAATAATTTTCTTTTTCATTTGATTAATCTCCTTTTGATTTTTTATTTTGAAAGGTAAATAGTTTATGCCCACCACATTTCCGCTTTTTCTTCAAAGATCAGACAATCCTTAATAACCTTAATAGCCTTATCCAAACCTTCAAACCGATTCACCAGACTGTCTTCATGCTCAATGCTTACAGCACCATTGTAACCGATCGCCCGCAATGTCGAAAAGATACTTTTCCAGTACGCTGCATCATTGCCATAACCAATCGTTCGGAAAATCCAGGAACGATTCAATTCATCACTGTAATGCTTAGTGTCCAGAATACCATTGGCCGCAGTATTGATTGGATCAACTTTCACATCTTTCGCATGTACATGATAGATCGCTTCTTGCAGTTCGCGAATTACCGCAACCGGGTTCATCCCTTGCCAGATCAGATGGCTTGGATCAAAGTTTACACCAATTTCTGCCCCTACTGCCGCTCGGAGCCGTTTCAGTGTCTCAGAGTTATACACCATGAAACCTGGATGAAGCTCCAGCGCAATTCTAGTCACTCCATGCTCCTTTGCAAAAGCAATAAATTCTTTCCAGTACGGAATCAGCACTTCATTCCACTGATAATCCAGAATTTTAAGATAATCATCCGGCCAGGAGCAGGTAACCCAGTTTGGATATTTAGAATCCGGACAGTCTCCTGCACATCCCGAAAAACAGGTGATCGTATTTAGTCCCAACTCATTACAAAGGCGAACCGTATTACGCATATCCGCATCATCAGTAGCTGCAATGTCCTGATCTGGATGAATAGGGTTGCCATGACAGGAAAGTGCACTGATTGTCAGACCTGAGTCCGCAACTGTCTTTTTAAGCTCTTCCAGCTTTCTTGAATTTGCAAGCAGAATAGCCGGATTAATATGTGCTTTACCTGCATAACCGCCACATCCCGGTTCGATAGTCTGAATTCCCATTTCACGGAAATAACTCAACGCCTCAGCGAATGGTTTATCTTGCAGAATATTAGCCACTATACCAATTTTCATTTTTTATGCCCCCTATGCACTAAACATTCTAATCAAGATTGATCCACCGACCAGCTTTACTACTTTCAAGCAGCTTATCAAGGACGACCATCTGGTGCAGTCCATCCGCAAAGGTTGCATATGGACTGGTTGGTTTCTGCCCACGAACGGCACCGTAGATTGAAATGAAGTTCTGCTTGAATGCATCCGGAAACCCTTCCACATGGCCACCCGGATAGGTGACAATTGGTGCTGTATTCGGATGAACCAGAGCACGATCTTTAGTCAATAAACGATTGGCTTCATTTCGATACCCTAAACTAAGGTCTCCAATATTTTCGCTGTCCCATTCTGCCGAGATCTCGGCACCGGAAATCCGTATCGTAATTTGATTCTTCTTACCCTGGAACACCTGCGAAAACACAGCATTTCCGATTACACCATTTTCAAAGCGAAGCATGATATAAGATGTATCTTCTGTATCAACTGTAACATCTTTGTTTTCTCCTGCCTGCGTCATCTTTCTTATTGGTAAATCGGTTTGGAATTCTGCAAAAACTTCCTTAACCTTGCTACCGATAAGATACTCAGCAAGATCAATCCAATGGGAACCGATATCGGATGTAACACGAGTGCTTCCGCCGTTCTTTGACAGCATCCGCCAATTGAAATCCGACTCTTTCGAAAAGCAATCCTGTAAGTATCCACCATGTATACCATAGATTTTACCCAGATCACCATCTTTGATCATATGACGGAGCTGATGATTAGCCGGATAGAACCGGTTATGAAAGTTAACTGCATGAACCAGACCGCTTTTCTCTGCAGCATCCAGCATTTCTTTTGCTTCTTCCGCATTCCGAGCCATCGGTTTCTCACAAATCACGTTGACTCCATGCTCAAACGCATACATAGCAATTTCTTTATGTGTATTATTAGGTGTACAAATGTGAATACAGTCCGGTTTACATTCCTCAATCATCTCACGATAATCCACAAAGCCATATGATATATCCAATTCCTGCGCTTTACATTCTGCATCCATAATATCTACCAGGGCAATTACCTCCACACCGGGCACTCGATTAAGCGCATCTACATGTGCCGCACCGATAAAACCCGAACCGATGACAGCAGCTTTTAACTTATTCATATTCTCACATTCCTCCTACCTTATCAATCTTATCCTTCCAGAACCAGAGCTGCTGCACCGAGAAGTGCTGCTTCATAACCCAACGGAGTTTTAATGATGTCAATATTCTGCATTCTTGTGAATGCATTCTGCTGTACCGATTTCAGAATGGATGGTAACAGCAAATCAAGTGAGGCGGCAACACCTCCGCCAATCACAACAGCCTGCGAATCCAGAATGTTGGCACAATAGGAAATTCCCCGACCCAGATATATACCAATCTGGTTCATAATATCCAGCGCCTCGGTATTTCCCGCTTTTGCCAATGCCGCACAACCTGCTCCATCCGGTATAACTTCCTTCTCTTCCAGAGCCTCTGCGAACATCCGTGAATCCTCTGCACGTTTTTTTGTCTCTCTAATGAGGGCCGTACCTGAACCATGAGCTTCAAGACAGCCATACTGCCCACAAGGACAATATAACGGATTTTCATATTCAACTTTAAGATGCCCCAATTCACCAGCAAAACCATGACCACCGCGCACAAGTTTTTTCCCTTCAACAACTGCGCCGCCAACACCTGTACTTACTGTCAGCCAGATGAAATCTGTGTATATGCTGCCAAGACCAAAGCGCTGTTCACCAATTGCACATGCATTAACATCGTTCTCACATCGAACCATCTGAATGCCTAATTTAGATGAAAGGTATTCCGCTACGTGTACATCCTTCCAGTTAGCATAGGGTGCATAAATCAGAATACCCTTGTCATTATCCACGATACCGGGAAGAGATACCCCAAGTCCGGTCAAATTGTCCGCTTTTATCCACATCTGCTGCATCAGTCGTTCCATAGCCCGCACACATAGTTCTAAGTGAGCCTTATAATCTGCAACAATGGATGGGAAATTTTCCTGCGCCTGAATCGTACCTTTTTCATCCAGAATGGCTGCAATGGTTTTTGTTCCGCCAATGTCTAACGCTGCGATATACATATGCTTATCCTCCAATAATAAAATCTAAACAACACCGATCATCTCGCTCTTTTCGTTATTTGCACGAATCTGCTGGGAAATTGCATGGCCAAGAATAACGTGGATATCCTCAACAACGCCATAATTTGTGGAGGGAACAATCATTGCAAAATCAGACATATCAATAATCTGACCACCCTTATCTGCAACAACACATGCCGTCTTTGCGCCACTCTCCTTTGCATAACGATGAGCCTCAACAAGATTTGGCGAACTGCCTGAAACTGAGAAACTTAAGACCAAATCCCCTGGCTCCAGAAAGTTTTTCATCTGCTCGCTAAAGGTCGTCTCATAGCCAATGTCATTGCCTAGAGCACTAAAGACCGCGCTGTTGTCTACTGGCGAGAAGATCTTAAGGCGCTTCGACTTCTCAGTATTGATACCCTTACCAAAGTCACACACCCAATGAGAGGCAGATGCTGCACTGCCGCCATTCCCCAAAACAAAGAGGTGCTTACCATTATTGCAAGTCTCCTCGATCATGTCGAACAGCTTTTGCACATCCTCCCGGTTAATACCCTCCATTGTACTGTTTAGCTTCCGTGCTCAAAGAGCACAACATTTCTGTTGATAACGAACTAATTTGCTATGGTGAGCCAACGATTATGGGTGGATATGAACAGATGTCAGCCCTTCTGGCGAAAAAAAAGCCGGTTACCGCCGTATTCGCTGCCGGTGATATTATGGCTATTGGTGCAATGAAAGCACTGAAAGATCATGGCCTACGTATACCGGAAGACTGTGCTGTTGTTGGGTTTGACGATATTGAATTATCCGCTTTCTGGGAACCAGCACTCACGACCATCCGTCAACCTAAAGAACAGATTGGGCGAATTGCATTCCAAAAACTACTGGCACTCATGCAAAAAGAGCCCCTTCTAAATGTACAAGAGCTCCTTCCCTACGAGCTTGTTATTCGAGAGAGTTGCGGTTATTTTATATAGTTGCACCTCCAAATCTCATAACTTTTTAAAAAGCCAGGGAAAATCCCTGGCTGTATCCTTGATCACAACATTAATATTATGTTGCTGATATGGATTTGCAGTTTGTGGTGCCTCCGCAGCCGGAGTCACATACCCTGCACATTTGGCAGTGCACATTTCCTCTTATTCCAAGTCCTGCATCCACCTGTTCTTAATCTTTCCTAACGGATATTTCAAACAAAACCACAACTTTCGTATGGCCACATCCAGATACAACTGATCTTCCTGACCTTCCTTCTGAATTACCCGTGCGTAAGATGCCGGGTCAAATCCCTCCACATGATTTAATTCTGATACAACCGAACGCTTGTCATTAACATTTCTTTCATTCCCAAATTCTCCTCCATAATGGCGGAGTTCTATATAACATAGAAGACCGCCATTCACACAAATAGTTTAATTAACTGTTCTGACTCACCGCAGATACTCAGAATGAATATCTTCCACTTAAAATAGACAATACTCTTGACAAATCCTACAATTGTAATATATATTTATTACAATTGTAGGATTTATAATTTATCTTAGCAAAGGAGTGTTATTATGCGTTTTAAATTTATAGGAAAATTATTATGTTTCTTGCTCGCTATACTTATGTTATTGATGATTGGGTACGGAATAAATGAACAAACCAAAGCACAAAAGCAACAAAATGAAACAGATAAGAATTTAATTGTAGACGATAAAGTAAAACGGATAGATGAAGATATACAATATAGTGAAGTATATGAATCCGAAATGTTGTCAATCAAGCAGATTTCAAAATACGTATATCAACATACATCCTATTTAAATACAAACATACCATGCAATGGAATGTTTGTTGTTTCCGAAAATAAGGCTATTGTTTTTGATACCACTGTTGATGATAAATCATCTTCTGAATTGATTGACTGGATAACTATGTCTTTAAAATCTGAAATTATTGCAATCGTCCCAACTCATTATCATATTGATAATTTAGGTGGATTGAATGAATTTCATAACCAGGGAATTGATTCGTACGCTTATGATAAAACGATACAAATAGCAACTGAAAATGGTCTTCCTGTACCGCAAAATGGTTTTAATGGCTATATGGAATTTAAGTTTGGTGATGAAAAAGTGTATGTTGAGTTTATAGGCGAAGGACATACCTCTGATAATGTTATTGGATATTTTCCATTGGAAAACACTATGTTTGGGGGCTGTTTAATAAAAGAATTAGATGCCGACAAAGGCAATATTACAGAAGCAAATGTTAAAGAATGGCCTAAAACTGTACGGAACGTTAAATTAAAATATCCTAATGTAGAAAAGATTATCATTGGACATGGAGAAATGGGTGGTCCGGAAATTTTGGATTATACAATCAATCTATTTGAGCAGTAATAAGAGATAAAATGGGCAGTGCAAAATTTCCCAATTGGAGAAACAGTGTTTCTCCAATTTGAAGTGTTATAACACTTAACATATGACAGTATTTTTTTTAGCCACAACAGTTAATTTCTTTTGATAATTTCATTATTATACCATGATTTTCCTCATTAAAAACGGTAACATCTAAATTTTAATGCTTATACTTCCCGTCAATGATGCACCTCTTGACACTCAAACTCTCTCATAAAACTTTGCATTAACATTTTTTATGTTTATTTTCTGTTCATCTAGGTTCTTAATTTTGCTTTTGGTTGCTGTATTTTTAATTTCATAGAAAAATTGTACTCAAAGTGTACTCACTCTTTTACCCTTATTAAGTATTTATGCCTCTTTCATGTGTTCATTAAATGTCAACGCATCAGTATATATTTCTTTATGCTCCATAATGGTACTCATTTCTTGTTCCGCTCCATCAATTGTTTCAAATCCCATATATGTTATATACATGGGTTGACTATCAGTATCATCATACAAAATTTTTATACTGCCATCTTCATTTTCCTCAAATTGCTTGATAATAGCATTAGATAGTAAATTAGCTGTATGAACAGAAATATTTTGACCGCACATTTTATATTCTATTTTTGATAGAAAAGTTATATCTAATTTACTTCCTGTTTCTAGTTTGCTATATCCCTCTTGTATTGTCATCCCGGAGGATTCAGTAGTCGTAAATCTTGCATTTAGTCGGATAGCCTTTTTTTCGACAATAAGCAAATAAAGCTCCTCTAATTCTCCCTCATCGTTCTTTGTATCATTTATTTTTTCAGGACTAAAAGATAATCCTAGTTTTTTCTCAATTTGATACAATTTTGAATAGAATGATTCTAAATTCAGGAAAAAATTCTTTGTATCTTGTATTATTTCATACTCATCAGGTGATTCCTGATTATCATCATTCTTAAATAATTTATTTAGAAGTGCTATCGTAGTATTATAGCTCTCGACAATATCTTTGATTGTTTTTGCAGTCTGTGGCTGCGTTCTATAAGTAAATATAACATTCTGGGTTCCTTTTGGAAATACAAGTTTGAAATATACAATTTCATTTTCGCCAGTTTTAAGAATGATCTCATTTGTAGTGTGATAACGTTTGAACAAAATTGTCTTTTCTCCATATTTTGTTTTTAATACCATCGGAACCTCTTCCACTGATGGTGCAACAATAAAACGGCTTAAATCATTATGCTCTAAAAACGGATATACCATTTCACCATCTTTAACCTCTGTAGTAACTGAAGTAACACCTTTTACCTCTACCGCTCTCCCCTCGTCCTGCACTATTTGTAGAGCTTCAAGGAATTTTCTATGAGCATCACCATCTTTGAAGTGTACCTTACCGCCTAAGTCGAACATTTTATCCGAAAATATGTCTTTCAATTTGTTTGACATCTTACCAATCCTTTCTGATTTCTTCTAGCACAAGAATTTTGCTAATCAGAATATATTTTTGCATTAAGACCTGTGACTGATCATCAAACTGCTCGTCTGGTATAGCTATAATCGTATTTATTGCATCAATTCTTGAATGCAAATCAGGAACAATAATATAACGGATATCATCGTAATTATATTTCAACCATAGCTGTTTATATTTTTCTGTTGCTAAGCTACTATTGATATCTATTATACCAGCTTGAAGGCTAAGAATATTGGGATTTGCAATTATTCGCTCCATCTTTACTTCTGCTAAAATAGTGGCGTTTGGAACATATCGCCATTCTTGTTCGTCATAAAAGTTTTTATAAAATTCAACACTTACATTTTCAGAAGTATTGCGTTTAATGTTTCTCTTCATAATACCACGAAGTGGTTTAAAAAAAGATAGCCGATTTAAAATATCATTCGAATATTCATCTGGGATATTATCAGCCTGTAGAACATTCTCAAACAACTTAGTAAACTCTGTTGTATATGTAGATATTTTATTTAAATAATGTACTGGTTGCAAGTTTTTCTTCTCGCCCCAATTTTTAGAAAAAGCAATGGCAAATGTGCCATAGTAATCAGGGTGGGTATTGTTCTTCATAAGAAACAGCTTCTCATCATCATTCAATGAATCATAGACATCTCCAGTTCCATTTAATTCAAAGTTATCTGTAAGTTTATGAAATGGTATGTCACAAAAGCACTTTTGAAGTATAGCTATTTCTTTAAATTTAACGTCTCCAACGTGAATATTAAGATATTCAATATTTTCCACGCAATACCTTGGTGCAATAGCTCTATTAATCAATATAGAACTTAAATATTCGCTTTTATTCATGAAGTGGAACAGTGCATTAGCACTTTGTGCGTAATCATCATATGGTAGTACAAGCGGGGTTTTCTCTGTCATAAAACTACTCCATTATCTTTATTTTAAAAGTTCATCATAACTCTTCTCCAGCACATTTCTAATCACTTGCAACTGGCGTTATTGGGTTTGTACCTCTATTATATACCTATTCAGCCTCTCTTTAATAGTCCGATATAGACTTCTTGAAGTAATATCTTCAAAGACCGCATTTGGAATATCAATAATTTTATATACTAATATCAATAATGCATATATTCACTACAAGTCGAAAATTGTTCGAAAGACAACTCCCTTCGATTACTGTAGTGCGTAAAGTAAGCGGTACTATTATTCTGAAAATATCACCTTCACTTCGGAACTTGCCGGAACATGAATTTTAATAATTCCTTTCCCTTCATATTCGATATATTCTGGCACAAGATAAATTGTCGGATTCAGTATATCCGGATTATTTATCATCTTTATAAAATTTTTTATTATATCCGATACTGCATTTTGTGGCACTCCAAAAACCCCACCCGTATCTGTAACTCCTAAATAAATATCTCCACCATAACGATTCAAAAAAGATCATACCGTTTCATAAGTATCTGATTCAATACCGTTACCACACCTTTTACATTCAACTCCTATAGTTTCCCCAACTGAAAATACAGTCCTCAATTGTTGATTTTCCATCACTTCCAGCCTTTCTAGACAAAATTATGATTCGATTGTTACTAACATCTCATTGGCAGTCTCAATAAATCTTTCAACATAATTTGTTAATAACATTTTATTCGTAATATAGCTACTAAAATCTATATTGTTTATTTCTACTTTGTTACAATAATTCTCTATACAGTATTCTTTATAGTCTTCATGATTAGATTATACTTTATTTTTCTTTGATATGCTACATGTAAAGTAATTTAATAGTATAAATATGACAGGCAATTTTAAGGATTACCTGTCATTTTGTATATTCCGTATTAAATTAAGCTCACTCAAACTCGCCAAAGCAAAACGAGGCTTAAATTAATTCAGCAATTTCAGCATCTTTTTTTGCATTCAATTCAGAAAGAGCATTATCTTTCTCAGCTTGAAGCTTTTGAATTTTTGCTTCTTTTTCGGCTATATCTTGTTGAAATGAGTTTTTTGTATTCACCTCTGCTAATTTAACAGCATCTTCCTTTTCTTTTTCATACATACGAATGCGATCTTCCAACTCTGATTTAAACTCTTGATCACGAATTTGCTTTTGAATATCAGCATAGCTACTTTCGTCAATTTTAAATGCTGTGCCGCATTTTGGGCATTTAATTTCGCTCATGTCTTACCTCCATAAATCTTATGTAAATATTGAGTGAAAATAATTATACATATTCTACTTCTGGAACGATCCCCATCATCATATTATAATGCGCTTCGTGTTCCATTTTTACAAACACATCTCTGAATATTTTTTTGTATCTGTCAATTGAATCTGTATAACTATCAATATATAAATCGTCTGGAATAGAATGTGAGCCATCATTTATCCAACTAAGCAATGAGGAACTGGTGTTGGTTATCAGTTCTTGCCATAAAAGCTCATACGAAGTTTTGATTGGATTATCCTTTTCATAGGGTGTAATGTTTGAAATATCTTGGTCTTTGCTTATTATCCAATAATACATATCATTGCAAACTTGCGTTCTACGGTCAATGAATGCCGCTTCTTTGTGGAAAAAGACATTATGCGTTAAAATGAAAATCTGCTCTACATCTGTTTCGCCATTTCTTACATTTTTAATTAAAGATTTTACCATAGAGCTTACTATATACAAAACTGTGCTGTCGAGGCTGCAAATAGGGTCATCCAATACTAATATTTTTCTTGTGGATATTTTTGAAATATCCACCGAACCTTTAGCGAGTTGTAAAAAATATAAGAACGAGATAAATGTTTCTTCGCCTTCGCTCAAAGTGTTTTAAAGCCTCATCAATCGTCGGGAAGGCTCTTGCACCATATTTTAACGCAAAATTTTCCACTTTGGAAAATGTACGATTATATACTGATACAATCTTGTGACTTCCTGTTTTAATAATCTTATCTGCCGTCTGTTCTGCGATTTTACCAGCTCCGATGTAGGCCCAGCCAAATATCTTGCCATTGCGCATCTTTAGCGTTCCCGATGGTGTTTCAGGCCTTCTTTTCCAATAGTTCACATATTTCCTAATCTGCACCCTATTTGCTTCATAGGTACCGGCTCCATCTGGATGAGAATATTCTATACCTGCTGTGCCGGTATAACCATCCGCACGAAGTATATCCACAATTTTAGATATTGGTATCACACCTTCTCCCCAAGGACAACACCGAAATCTTTTGCCGTCACATGTCCTATCAGCCATTTTCTTATCATTCACGTACTTTACATCTTTTAGATGGACATGGCAGATAAATTGCTTTAGCTCCTGATAAAATAAAATTGGATTTTCATCTTCCACTAACATATTCGCAGTATCATATGCTAATCCTAATCCCTGTACACGCTCTAATAAGTACTTGCAATCTTCTATCTTGGCCAATGGGACAAGGAAATTCGGAGTATCTTCAACGCATATTTTGATATTTGCCATCTTACCCATCTGAACAGCCATAGTAAAATACTTCACTAAACGAGCCTGTTTTTCCTGCTTGGTGAGCTTTTGCAGCTTCTTAATATCCAGTACCGAGAATGGTACGATCATCAGTTTATCCGTACCAAGCTCATTGGCATGTTCTAAGTTTACCTTAATTTTCTCCTTGATTTTTTCCTCGTTTCCAGTTAAGAAAGGAATGTCTGCTATAAGGCAGCTAACTTTAATATCATAATCAGTCAGTGCGTGTTTTATCTTTTTCATTCCGATCAGTTTGATTTCATGCGCCATAATATCAATATAATGAAGATTTACTTTTTCTGCCAGTTTACAGATTTTATCAATATTCATTCTTCCCAAAATGATATCTCCGGTCATAGGAAATGTCATTAAACTTAGCTTCACTCCTTATATCCTCCTCTTGCCCATTATAATCTCTTGGAATCTCATACCGGCTTTGCACTCACTTTGACAACTAACCATCATTATGACAATTGGATTTCACTGATTTCCAACTGATCACTTTTGATAAACACCAGTTTAAGTTCATACTCCCCGGCCGGCATCTGAAGCTTCGATGTTACCGCTTGCCGCTGCCCGGTTTTGGCATCAATCACGATTTCACCGGCAACGGTATCATTCATCATTATCTGAATTGTTCCGCTTCCGCTGCCACTTACAGTGATTTCATTCCAGCTTTTGCTACTCCTGACATATCGAAATACAGCTTCATCCCCAGAAGAAATATTGACCAGTCTCTCGCCTTTCGCCTCATCATCACCGATATATATGGTTCCGCGCAGACCGCAGGCCTGATACCCATATATAATTTCTCCTGGTGCATACGGCTCGCCTGCACCCTGCGATGTCATCTTCACTTCTGGGATAGAACCGTCTTGTGCAAACTGGATTTTCTCAACGCATAGGCGGCGGTAATAACGGCTTGCGTTGCTGCTGCGGTGGTAAAATACATACCATTGCCCATGGAAACACTCGATACTACCATGAATGTTCCATGATTCCGGGTCGCATTTTGCATTATCGATGATGATGCCTCCATATACAAATGGACCCAGTGGTGAACCCCCGGTGGCATATGCCAAACATGTGGGTTTGCCCTCCCGATAGATGCAGGGATAAACATAATAATAAATATTATTTCGCTTGCGCAGAGAACTGCCCTCGTGAAATCCATGCTCCTCTTCCGTTAGCAGATGTTTTACAACTTTTGTGTCATCAAATGAAATCATATCTTCATTCAGTTCCACACCGCACGAACGGAACTGTCCCCAGTAATAATAGCTTTTCCCGTCATCATCTGTAAAAATTGCCGGATCAATTCCTGCACAAGCCATCTGCTGCGGGTTTTGAAAAGGACCAACCGGACTGTCGGAAACCGCTACGCCTTCAGACCAGTCTGACAGGCAGAAATAGAGATAATATTTTCCGTTTTTCTCGATGCAATCAGGAGCAAACAACGTATGCTTGTTGGGCGTATATTTTCCAATGTCTATCGTCTTGAGCCTCAAAAATTTGGGGATTAGGCCAATTGGAACGCCCATTTCTTTCAGCATATTTCGAAAAAAAGGAGTGGGGTTACGCATATTAAAATCTGCCACTGGGTAGATCTTTCTCTTTTTAGCATCCACCCAATGAATGTCCTGACCATCCAAACTTTTATCGTGAACGGTCCAGTGCCGCATATCCTTAGTTGACACCACATTGTACTGCTCGCTACAGTAGGTGTCTCCATGCATATCCCGGCTACCATACACATAAAGCGTATCCCCAAATACATGTGCCTCCCCATCTGGAATATAGATATCCAATGGGAGCACTGGGTTCCTTCCTAAACTTTCGTTCCTTCCTAAACTTTCGTTCACTCCTTATCCTCCTCTATGCATGGATATATTCTCGCAATCTCTAGCCCTTATTTCATAAGGGGTTTACCATAATTTTTTTATAGTATACATTAAATTTCAAATTCAGTATTACAATATTGTATGATTTATTGTAAAATCTAATAAAAAGTTTTGGCGGTGCATTTGTGCAATTTGACTATGATTTTCTATGCCAAGGGCGGTGGCATGGATGTTGATATTGCTTTTGCTTTAAGTGACTGGTAGCAGTAATGCAAGCAAAAAAGCTATCACACTCAATTATCCATGTGATAGCTTTTTTCCTGTTCTAGCAATCATGATTTATTGTTGAACATCAATAGTCAATTCTTTTTCCGTTCCCCCCTTGAAACCTTTATACATATCTTTCCAGGTTCCTTACCTGCCCTTACAATTGCAAGTGCTTTTCCATAAAAGGTTGTATGTGTTTCCTTTCTAATTGCTCCTTCAAAAGAGACCAAGTAAATTTCCAGTCCTTGCACTCCTCTCTTGCCCCACATTATACAACATGAAAGTGAGGAAAAAGCTGCAATATTAACCGCCGGAGTAATAGGATCAATGTTTTCGGATTGCTCCAGGAAGCTTATGATATTTTTTTTTGAACTTTTTATTAAAAAATCCTAGATTATGATAGCCAACCTGCTCCGCAATCTTTTCAACCGAATCCTCCGTTTCACTTAGCAGACCCATAGCCTCGGTCAAGCGCAAATCCTGAATATAAGCAGACAAAGTAAGTCCTGTCTGCCTCCGAAAAATGCGGCTCAGATAATCCGGGCTGAAATGAAATATATCACCAATTTGACTAACTGTTACGTTATTATAATGACATCGAATATAATTTTTAATGTCATGCAAAAGTGCATCATGAAAATCGGCAGTATCCTGTCTGGCAACCTGCATTTGAAATTCTTTCGTCAGCAAATCAACGATTCTCTCCACATAACCAATGATAAGGCGTTTTTTACCAGGAAGGTTATCACACATTTCCTGCAAAATAGTTGCCAGGGCAAGGATTGTCTGAGGAGAATCGTTAATGGGCGAAAAACGAATATAGAAGTACTGGCTCCGCTTTTCGTTGATTAATTTCTTTAGACTTTGTGTATAGTCATGTTGCTGCTGGGGTTCCGTATATTTGTCAAAAAAGCTGTCGTCAATGCCCATACAAATCAAAGTACATTCTTCATGATACAAATATTCTCCATGGAATACACCCGAATTAATCAGGACAAACTCTCCTTGATAAAAGGTAAGCACTTCTTCTCCGATGCACATTTTTAAGCTTCCCTCAACAACATAGGTCAATTCAATATGACTGTGTTCATGGAGATCGCAAAGGGCTCCAGGTTCAAAATTAAGCTTCCATGCGTAGCATTCTGCGGCTGAGACTGAGGAGTAAAATAATTCCCGTCCCCCTTGCTCATCGGTATGCCAACCGAATAAGGTAACAAGATCGCGTAAAGGACGATTCCCGGTCAATTTCTCAGGTAAGTCAGGATTAAGTAAATACTCGTGAGCCTTTTCCAATAAATAACGCTGCTCTTTTGCTCCTTTTTCCATATTTTTAAGTAAAATCATTTTAATATCCATATAGAAATTATACCACATTTTTTATAAAAGGAAAATAGAAAGGACGGATTTGGTAAGTACCACCTGGTGTTTGAGTCGATATGTGAAATGGTCAAAATCAAGAGAAAACGATAAAATAAAAGGTAAGTGAAATCACTGCACTGGGGTATGAGAATAACAGGTCAAAGGAGAATCTAATTTATGAGTAGTCAAAGAACAATTTATACAAACGAGGGCAAACCGTGGATTGCAATTGCCGGTGAGGTTCATAATTCAAATTCATCAAATGTCGCATATATGGAAGAGGTGTGGAATCAGGCAGAGCTGCTTGGCATGAACACCCTGCTGCTTCCTGTGAGCTGGGAACTGGTAGAGCCCCAGGAAGGGCATTTTGAATTTCAATTAGTAGATGCTCTGGTTGAACAGGCGAGAGCAAAAGGGATGAAAATTATTTTTCTGTGGTTTGGTACCTGGAAAAATGCCCAGTGCTCCTATGCACCGGAATGGGTAAAGAAAGATTTGGTACGTTTTCCCAGAGCGCAGGTAGAGAAGGGCAAGAACAAAATAACCCTTAAGAACTTCTATGGTATGAGCTATACTACCCTTTCTTATCTGGGCGAAGAAACAAAGAAAGCAGATGCGAAAGCGTTTACGGAATTGATGAAGCATATCAAATCATTGGATGAAAAAGAACATACTGTAATTGGGGTTCAGGTGGAAAACGAAACTGGTTTACAGGGAGCGGCAAGAGAACATTCGGATTTGGCTGATACTGCCTTTGCTGATCAGGTGCCACAGGCACTTGTTGATTTTATAAAGGCAAATACATCCACCATGGAACCTCTGATGAAGAATGCGGCCCTGGCTGGAGCGGCTGGCGGAACATGGACTGAGGTCTTTGGTGCGGTTGCTGAGGAAGCTTTTAGTGCCTATTACATCGCAAGTTACGTGGAACAGGTTGCGGCAGCCGGCAAGGCCGTTTATGAGCTCCCAATGACTGTTAATTGCTGGTTGGATAAAGGTGAAGAGGCCGGCAAATATCCAAGTGGCGGACCGGTTGCCAAGGTAATGGAAATCTGGAAATTTGCAGCTCCTTCCATTGATGCCTTTGCGCCAGATATCTATGTCCAAAATTTCCATGAGATTTGTGAGCAATATCAAAAGCTTGATAATCCTCTTGTAATTCCCGAGACCGCTGTTCATTCTTATGTAGCGCCACGGATGGTTTACTGCATTGGCCACTACCACAGTGCCTGCTTTGCTCCTTTTGGATTTGAAGATATGGGACAGCCTTTTAATGCCATGCAAGCGGGTTTATTTGGTGTAGATGTATCCGATCCATTGCTTCAAAAACCACAGAGTCCAATGGAATATGGCTGGTGCAGTAGGACATTACATTGTATGATGGACTTACTGGCTTCCAAATATGGCACTTCAGATTTGCAGGCCGTTATTTCGGAGAAAATGGATATGTCACCGTTAGATATGTCCAAAGGGATGGCTGGCATGATGGCTGGAAACCCTGAGAATGATACGATGATGTTTGGGACTTTTGGATTTAAGGCAGTGATGAATGCACCAATGATTCAAAGAAAAGATGGAGTTTGTCTGATTGTCAAAGAAAGCGAGGATACTTACTATATTCTCATAAATGGATCTTTGCTGGCAATGTTCTCCGTCGATCCGGAAAAGCCAAACTATGATATTATTGCATTAGAGGAAGGTGCGTTTGAAGATGGTGCATGGAAGGCCGGACGCCGCTTGAACGGGGATGAAGCGGCAAGCTTGATTTTTGATGATTATACGTTGTTGAAATTAAAGGTATTTACTTACGCATAGGAAAGAAAAGGGCGGTTCTGGGCACAGAAGCCGCCTTTATCCGCCGCTGCAAATTGTAGGAATCCAAAAAATTGCTGCGCTACACTGATAAAGAATATCTGGAGCATTTACTACGCAGGATGCCGGAGCGTATCAACTCCGATGGCACCGCAACGTTGTTACCATGGTCTGATTTCTTCATATACACTTGCAGCAGGAACGGAAATCTTACATTTCTCCTGCCGCAGTTTCTTTTTATGACTCTTTCTGTTCTTTCCGTTTAGCGATTTCTTCTCTTAACTGCGGAAGTCTGCCCTCCAAATCAAATTTCAAACTCATTACAAACAGGATTGCAAACATCACTGCCGGAATGTAAATTGAAAATGTGAATATCGCCTGCTTTGTTGCTTCTGATGCAACTGTCAGTGTCGGGTTATAAGCTGCCAATGCCAGACACCATCCGATAATGGAGCCTCCGATACCGCTTCCAACTTTTCCTCCGAAACTGGATGCTGCTTGAGAAGAAGCTATCATTTTCTTACCATATTTATACTCGTTATAATCAATCGACATTGCTGTCATAACACCCATCAGACACATCATCGGAATATTGGCTAATGATGCAAAGCCGCCCAATCCCACGTTGAATGCAAAATTATACGGATTAATAATTCTGAGAATTGTACAAACAGTTCCAAGTGCAAAAGATACCTTCAATGTCTTGGTAACACCAAGTCGCTTAATCATAGGTCCTACAATAATAAATCCTACCAATGTCGGGATCAACCCTATCGCACCCATGATTCCCATTAAGTTATCATTTCCATAAATCCATTTTGCATAATATGTACCGGATGAAGCTGTGATAGCATACAGAACAGCACTCATAAAATTCATAATCAGAATCATAACCCAATACTTATTATGGAACAGCTTTACAAGCGCCTCTTTAAATGGAACAGCTTCTTCCTCTTTGTCCTGTACTACTATATCGCCCTGAATTGTTTCTTTACTTGTTTTATAGCAGATTAAAAACGCCAAAATGACAACTGCGCTTGCGATTGCTCCGAATTTAATCCATGCATTCTGTGTGCCGCCCAGCACATTTGTAAGCGGGATGATTACAACCGCCATAATCATACCGGATACATATCCTGATGCTGCACGCCATGTTCCCATTCTACCTCGTTCTTCCTGGCTGTTTGTACGAACAATCATCAAAGACGCATATGGAATACATACTGCCGTATAAGCAACTGCTGTAAATAATAGGTTTGTGATTAACAAATATGCAATTTGCAGTCCGGCACTTCCCTTTGGTACGGTGAACATCAATACCATGAGAATACCTGCCGGTATACCCGCTTTCAAAAGCCATGGTCTGTACTTTTCTTTTCCTGGTTTTGTATGATCTATGATATTTCCCATAATCAAATCCGTAAATGCATCTACAATCTTACAAATCAGCAGAACCGTGGCAACCATTCCTGCTGCCACACCTACTTTATCTGTATAGAAGTAGGTTACCTGCCCAATCAGTCCGCTCATTGCATTCAGTGCGAATTGTCCCAGCGAATCTCCCAGAAAATCTCTTCTGCGCATCGTCCGCTGCACGCCAAATTTGTCTTTCCCCAATTCCTTCGCCATGCTTTACTTCCTCTCTTTCCTTTTCTCTTATTGGTTCACTGCCGCCAGAATCTGTTCCAGAACTTCTCTCGTCATTCCCGGTATAAAACTTATCAACTGCCGGAGCGGCATATCGTTCATCATGGCCGCCATCATCTCTGCATTGATTGCACCGGATGTATCCTTATTTGCCTCTGCCATTTCAGCAGCCTGCTGATTTCCTGCCACCATCTGCTCAAGTGCAGCCTTTCCTTTCTCATCTCTCATTAGTTCACCCATGCATGTATTCAGTGTATAGGTTTTCTTTATCTTCCTGATTCCCTCCACCTCAATCGGTGTGTGCAGCAGTACTTCTTCTGCATTTTTACCAACCTGAATTTCATAAACACCACTTTCTACATACCAGTCGTGAATCTCAGTATTCCAATAAGCAAATGCTCTTGTATCCAGTTCAAAAGATACGGTTTTCTTTTCTCCCGGAGCAAGCTCAATCTTATCAAATGCTCTCAGTTCTTTTACTGGACGGGCTGTTTCCGTCTCTCCCGGAGCCACATAAATCTGAACGACTTCTTTTCCTGCGCAGTTTCCGGTATTTTCCACATCAACAGAAACTTTGAGAACTTCGTTGTCTGTCATTTGCATTTTATCAAGCTTCAGATTGCTGTATGTAAATGTAGTATACGAAAGTCCATAACCGAATGGGAACAATACTTCCTGTTTTTTACTTGTGTAATACCTGTATCCCACAAACACGCCTTCGCTGTAAACTGCCTCATCAACATCCTTTCCATATGTCAGATAACATGGCGTATCTTCCAAACGAAGTGGGAAAGTCTCTGCCAGTCTGCCGCTTGGATTGACATTTCCATAGAGCACGTTGACTACTGCTTTTCCGACTGCCTGCCCGCCCAAGTATGCTTCGACGATTCCTTTTACCTGATCTTTCCACGGCATTACCACCGGAGAACCGTTATGCAGTACAACAATTGTATTCTTCTGTACCTTACAGATATTCTCGATTAAATTGTTCTGACAGTTTGGAAGATTCAGATGTTTTCGGTCATACCCTTCCGATTCAAATATATCCGACAATCCGGCAAATACAACCGCGACCTCAACCTCTTCTGCAACGCGAACCGCCTCATTTAGCAATTCCTCATTCACGGCATCGATATCATCTTCAAATCCTTTTGCATAGGTTACCTCTGCGAAGTCCTTAACCGCTTCAATTGCAGATTCCACTTTCCAGCTGTTGATGTGAGAGCTTCCTCCGCCCTGATATCTCGGCGCTTCTGCATATTTTCCGATAAAAGCAACTTTTTTGTCTTTTACAAGCGGTAGTATCTCATCTTCATTCTTTAAAAGAACAATACATTCTCCCTCTGCCTCCGCCGCCAGTTCGTGATCCTTTTCACATTCAAACGCCACACCCTGTTGCTGGTTTTCCGTGAATCGGAAGACAATATTTAAAATTCTTTCACACGCCTGATCCACAACTGCTTCATCAAGACTTCCATCCTGAACCGCTTTCACAATCAGAGCGTCATTGATTCCTCCCGATGCCGGCATTTCCAAATCCATACCGGCTTTCAATGCCTCGACACGGTCATTGACTGCACCCCAGTCGGATATCACGTATCCATCAAACCCCCACTCATCACGCAGGATGTCTGTCAGGTACTCTTTACTTTCGCCAACATAGGTTCCGTTAATACGGTTATACGAATTCATTACCGCCCATGGCTTTGCCTGTTTGACAGCCCCTTCGAATGCTGCCAGATAGATTTCGCGAAGGGTTCGTTCATCTACCTGGGAGGAATTGGTCATACGACGTTTCTCCTGGTTATTTGCCAGAAGATGCTTCATGCTGGTTCCTACGTTCTGGCTCTGTACACCTTCTGCCAAGGCTGCCGCCATCTGGGATGTCACAAGCGGATCTTCTGAATAGTATTCAAAATTACGACCACATAACGGAGATCGCTTAATGTTCATTGCCGGTCCGAGAATGGTGCTGATGCCTTTCGCCTGGCATTCCCGCCCGATTGCCTCTCCAATCCTTTTCAATAGCTTTCTGTCAAAGCTGGATGCTGCTGCACATCCTGTCGGAAAACAGACCGCCTCTATGCTTTTATTGATTCCCAAATGATCTGCCTGCTCGTCTTGCATACGAAGTCCATGCGGTCCATCTGTTACTTTAACGGAAGGGATTTCTAACCTCTCTATACCCTTTAGCTGCCAGAAATCAGCACCGGAGCACATCCCTGCTTTTTCTTCCAGAGTCATCTGAGCAATCAACTGTCTGATATCTTCTCTCTTCATTCCTTTTTTCCTCTCTTTCTTTTTTGATAGAATCGATTCATTTGATAATCCTATTTTACTCAATGGAAATGATATTGAATTTCATTTTTGTTCTCCATATTATATTTTTGTTTTCTTATTTCACAGTTATGCTATATCACTCTTTGTACTTCATTTGAATGAATGGAAAATGTATTGATATATATATTTACCGTCAAAATCTGTTTCAATCACTTTATCAATAGGAGTTGTGATTGTGTAGGAACCTATGGTTTTCCGAGTTCCTTTTCTACTTAAATAACATCTCATATGGTAGATAATGTATATTATGAAATTGGATATATCATTTCAAACATACCACTTTTCAATTCCTGCTCTTTTCTATCCGGAAGTACCAGAACTGCTTCTGTATTGACAGGAATACCTCCCTTTATCAGAATGCCTGCCTGCACTTTCTTCCAGCATAATTTGATATCTCCATGTACACTGTGATACGTTCCTTCCACCCATTCTAATCCAAAATCGTATCCTGGTTCCAAGCGAATCTTACCATACCCGATTCCTGCATTTTGGATTCCAAGCACTCTCCTATACAAGAAGTCTCCTACACATCCGAATGCATAGTGGTTAAAAGAGCATCCATCTACCTGTCCGTTTGGTTCAATACTTTCCACGCCAGTTCACGGTATCCGTGATTGCAAAGCACGTCTAAAATATGTGCCACAGACATAAATCCTGTATCTGGCACCACAAAGAGTATACAACTGCCACGGCAAAGTCAGGATCACATCGCCCCAACCCAGCGAACCGGCCATGGACTGCTGCACATAATTGCGGATCTGAGGAACAGTATTCATGATATGCCCGTTCTCTTTTTGCTCTGCCCTCAAACTATCAAGCCAGTCTTCAAAAAATGCTGTCATATCCTGATTATAAAGTGCTGTTGCCCCATACACTACCACATCTCCGGTCCACCCGGCTTTTTCTCTGGTCGGACAGTCGGTGGGGATGGAGACCGTGTTTGATCTCTGGCTCCAGTAGATATTGCTCTGCAGTTGATTCAGCTTTTCATCAGAGCAGGCAAAACTCCCCGTGATACGGTTGGCACTGCTGATCGCCTTTGCACTAAACTGCTCTTTCTGCCAGTTCGTCCCCCCGGTCACCTTCACATAGCGAAATCCGTGATAGGTAAATTCGGGTTCAAACACCTCACCTGGCATTCCGGCACTAATATAGGTATCACGCTGCCATCTGGTCTCATTGGTAAAGGCATATGTGAAATTCCCATTCTCATCCAGGGTTTATCCATGTTCAAATTCTATTTGTTCACCCGGATCTGCCGATATAACCACCCGGATCGTTCCGGCCATATTCTGCCCAAAATCCACAACGGTATCACCATTCGGTGTTGTTATGATTGATTTTGCCGGTACCTCGGCAAAGACTTCCACTTCCGGATCACACTGCGCCACCGGCAATTCTGCGGCCTCTTGTTTTTCATTTACCGTCTTCCAGCCACGTTCCTGATATGCTGATACCGATGGATCACCATCATCTTGTCTGGCATCTACACATTCGCCATAAAATAAGTCAGCATAGCGGATCGGACCATCGTAAGAATAGTGGAAAGTTTGTTCCGAACTAAGTGTCTCCCGGGTTCCATCTGTATTCCACACCTCCATCTGGAATAGTAAAAGCTGTCTCGAAATGGTTCACCTCACTTTTCCAGTCTTCACCGTCCCCGTCCCGGACGCTGATCTGATAGGAATATACAGAACCGGAGCGCAGCGCTTCTCCGACATATTCAATGCCGATTGTCTGATCACCTTCCACCCATCCGCTGTCCCATGCTGCTGCCTGATCCTCCTGATATACAATAATCCGGTATGCCGCCTGGTATACGTTGTTCTTATCCGCTTCCAGCTCCCAGGAAAAGCGTGGATTTTGGATTGTTATCGCCAGCGGCAAACGGCTGTGTTCGTATTTTATGTTATTAATTTTAATCATTCTGAATTTCTTTCTGATACCAATCAATCATTTTATTAATTTCTTCTTTCGCCAATTCCGTCTTAGGATTTGGTTCTTGAAAACATCCACGCATACCCTCTTCAATAAATCCATGATGAGCATTTACTTCATGGCGGTGGACCTTTGTCCCTGCCAGTTTCAAACGCTCATAAAACCTGATTCCGTCTATTCGCAGTGCATCCTGAGCACAGGTCATGATGTATGTCTGAGGAAAACACTCTAATTGTCTCATATCTGCAAGCAATGGAGATGCCAGGGGTGAGAGACTGTCCTTTATATCAGCAAAATACATGTAACTAAACATCTCCAACATTCCAGGGCCCATGTTATTCCCCTTTACTTTCGGGCGGGTTCCGGGATTGCAGGCCAGATCCAGCCACGGATAATTAAGAACTACCTTATCAATCCTAAATTCCTGCCGCTGCCCAGCTAAAAGAACCTGGTCCAGAATCCCGCACCGGAGCATAGCTTTATTTTTTCTTCCAGACTCATTTTAGAAATCACATCACTGATCTTTGTTTCCTTCATTTGCTGCCCGCTCCTTCCGGTTCAGTTCGGCGATCACCGCCTCATACAGAGGTTTCCCTTCCGGTGCCTGCACGATCAGTTCACTAATGGTCATATCAAACGCATATTTAATCATTGGATTATCCAGCATTCCCGGTGCCATGCTCTCAAACATCGCCCTTCCCGTTTCATCCCTGACTAATTCTCCAAACGTGGAATCAAATGTATATCTCCCCAGAGCTAACTCGGTTGTGGTGGTAAACTCATATTCATATGTCCCGGAACCGATCTCCGCTTCTCCGTTATTTTCCGGGAAGATTACTTTTGCGGTAGTATTGGCCGGAATCGTTACGGAAATCTTCAGTTTCCCATCACGACAGCTCCATCCGCTCTTGATCACACCATACGCCGAATCATACTCTGCCCGCACTTCACTCATACCGTGGGTCAGTAACGGCTTTATCAGAATCCTTTTGTACCCTGGTGCCAATGGGTTGATTCCGGCGATCTTCCGATACATCCATTCACCGATTGAGCCATAGGCATAGTGGTTCAGCGAGTTCATTCCACTTTCATTTTCGATACTGCCATCTTCCAGTACCGAATTCCAGCGTTCCCAGATCGTGGTTGCCCCCAGCTTCACCGCATACAACCAGCCCGGAAAGTCCTCCTTTAAAAAGATTTCCTCTGCCAGATCGTGCCGGCCATTTTCCGAGAGGCAATGGCAAAGAAATGGTGTACCGACAAATCCTGTCGTTAGATGATTCCGGTGAGCGCCCACATTTTCTTCCAATATCCGCATTACCCGTCCCCTATGTTCGGGCTTCACCAGGTTCAAATGCAGCATCAATACACATGCTGTCTGCGTCTCTGAGACAAGCCGTCCAGTACTGGTAACAAACTCGGCGTTGATGGCTTCAATAATCCGTTCGTATAGCAGGCCATATTCCCGGCTGTCCGCTTCCCGCTTAAGTACTTCAGCAGTATCCCTTAAGATTCTGGTCGAGTAGGCGTAATAGGCATTGGCTACCAGATATTTATCGGTACCTCCGGTACGGTCGATACTACCGTTCTCAATATCAAGCGCAAGCCAGTCGCCATATTGGAAGCGGCTCATCCACAAGCCGTTTTCATCACAATGATTCCTGATATACTGAACCCATATCTTCATACTCTCATACTGGCTTTCCAATATCTGCGGATCACCATAGGTCTGATACAGATTCCAGGGCATAATTGTCGCACAATCACTCCACGCCGCCGCCCCTTCCTGCTGCCCCAGGATATTCGGCACCACATGGGGCACGCCAAACTCCTCACTGGTTTCCGCAGCAACATCATGAAGCCACTTCTCAAAGAACTTCATTGTCTGAAAGTTATAACTGGCCGTATTGCAAAAGACCTGCGCATCACCGGTCCAGCCAAGCCTTTCATCACGCTGCGGGCAGTCAGTCGGAATATCTAAAAAGTTACTGCGCTGCCCCCAGGTAATATTGCTCTGCAGCTGATTGATCAATTCGTTATCACATTCAAAAGAACCGCTTTCTACCATGTCTGTATGCATTGCACAGCTGATGAACCGCTCCGTATTCACATCATCAGCGACTCCATCCAGTGCAATATAGCGGAATCCGTGAAAGGTAAAACGCGGCATAACAACCTGATCGACCTGCATATCCGTATAGATGAACGTATCCGTACATTTTGCCCCGCGCAGATTGTCGGTGAAGAAATTTCCTTTCTCATCCAGCGTCTCTGCATAGCGGATCGTCAGCCGGTCACCGGTCAGCGGCGGCAGCTTTACTTCGACCAGCCCGGTCAGATTCTGGCCGAAGTCCAGAACCAGCTCACCTTTTGGCGTAACCATCTTCTTCCGGACGGGAAAGCGCTTTGTGATGCGTACCGGTTCAGACTCCTGCGCGACGATCTGTCCAATTTTGTCAATCTGATCAAACAGAACCGCCGGTCCCAGCCGTTCTTGTATGCTGGTGTAGTTTAAGTAATCGTCCTTCTTTAAGCCGGTATAATCGACCGTCTCCCCATGATAGATCTCACTGCTGCGAATTGCCCCGGTAAAGACTTCCCAATCGGTATCGGTTCCAAACGTTTCCACGCTTCCATCGGTATATTCGACCAGAAGCATCGCCCGCAGTGCGGTTCTGTCACCATAGTGGTTTGCACGGATATCAAACCCCAATTCCCCTTTATACCAGCCATTTGCAACCGTAATGCTGATCTCATTTTCATCCTTCAGCATATCCGTGACCGGATAGGTCTGATACTGCAGACGCTTATGGTAAGAAGTCCATCCCGGAGCCATGTAGGCATCACCAACTTTCTTACCGTTCAGCTCGATTTCATAAACGCCGCAGGCTGTGGCATAGATCCGGGCCCGCTTAATACGTTTATGGTCAAGACGGACTTTGCGGACATAGATTGGACATGCGGTCTCTTCTGCAGGCAGCTCATGGGTGATCCATTCGGCACGCCAGTTATCCTGACCGAGCAGGCCGGTCTCGAACTCCCCACGCTCTTCCCATTGCTCATCATTGCTGCTCCAGACCGTCAGGCTTACCTGATACGGGGTTAACGCAGTGAGTTCAATGCCTTCGTAGTGAATCCCAATGGACTGGGCACTTACCACTTTATCGGTATCCCAGACCACTTCTGTTCCGGTTCTCACCTGAAGTCGATAGGCACTTTGCATCACATTCTTCGCGCTGCTTTCTATTTTCCAGGAAAACCGCGGTATCTCATCCAGTCCTACTGGGTTTTTACAGTATGATATTTTGAAATCTTTAACCATTATTTCCTCCTCCTCTTGATCATTTTTACGCTTACGTCTGCATTAATTATAAACGGGTTCTAACAATTAATCTTGTAAATATGTGTTTTTTATTGCATTTTTGAGTTAATTGACATTTTCCACTCTACAGCGTAGTTTCCTGGCTCATATACGGATTCTGAACCGTCAAATCCGACAATAATAGCTTTCGTCTGTTCTGGCACAGTAAAGGTAATCTTAAATATATCTCCCTCGATGTTCCAGCAGGATTTGATTTCTCCATAGGCAGTCTTTCGGCTTATACTTGCCCATGTAATTCCTCCGCCTGGCATAGGTGCAAGTTTGAATTCCTTGTAGCCTGGTTTTGTCATCTTAAGGCCACACATTCTTGTATACATCCATGATGCTGCTGCGCCGTATGCATAATGATTGAACGATACCATTCCCTTAGGGCCGTCATCCACCTCATTTACCTTGCCATCAGGAGTTAGCTGGTCATTACTGCATGTGGCTGAGTTTTCCTGACACACAAACCAAATCCACGAAGGTAGATTTCTCTCATGGCTCGTTCGCTGACCTGACTATTGTTACAATAACGATTTGTCTCTGCATTATTTGCAGCATAATGCTTAATGGTAGTCGCGCAGCCTTTATGTGCTTGGACCCCTTCTGTGATTGCTGCAGCCATTAATCCAGATACGAATGGATCTTCCGAATAGTATTCAAAATTTCTGCCACATGAAATACTTCTATGAATGTTGAGTGCTGGTGCAAGCCAAAGGTTGATACCCATCATTTCCATTTCACTTCCCACCATATCTCCATATGATTTTGCAAGTTCATAATTAAAACTTTGTGCAATGGCTGTTCCAATTGGAATCATCGTAGCCGCTTGTTCTTTTATTACCACATTCTTTGGAACTTTCTTGTTTCCAGTAATAGTTTGTGCAATAAACAGCACAAACGGATTCATGAATTCAATTATACTTCCCGGAAGCATTCCAGTACCGCTTGCATCATTCGCACCTCTTTCGTCCTCATAATATTTTTTTGCCAAACGAAGTCCCGCAGATCCATCTGCCATGACCAAATACTTGAATCCTTTCTCTTTCAGCATGGATGTAGTCTCACCTGCTGCGCCGGCAACATGCTGTCCGGCATTTCCAATGATACTAAATGGTCCATTTTTTTCGCAAAATTACCAATTCCAAGATAAACCAATTCCTCATCAGAAAGAGCCTTTACTCTCTCATCAATTTCATATATTTTGTCATATATTACTTCTTCCCTCTGAACAGTTTTATCTGTCAAAAGAGGAATGCGAACTACTTCTGTTGGAATATTTTCTGTCTCATTCTTCTGTGATTTCATATCAGTAAAATCTGGAACTCCAAGACAATTCTTTGCCTTAAGAGTCATTATTGTTTTGTCTAAAGATAGTACCGCTTCGATCGCAGTTGAAACAGAACTATTCCCTACTCGAACAAGATAATCTCCTGCTTCTAAAATATAGCCTGCAATCTCCTGATCATAAGAAGCAAAATCAGAAAGACAAAATGTGATGCGAACTTCTTCCTCTGCACCTGGAGCAAGTAATGAAGTTTTGGTAAAACCAACAAGGTCCTGATATGGTTTGGTTCTTATCAGCAATAAGGGCATTTTTTCCACAACGTTTTAGGACGAATCCAGCGTATTTCTTCATTCCTTCATAATTGTCTTTTAAGATTTTGGTATCTCCATAGATTTTCCAGAAACGATAAGGAATCATTACACCTGCATCTGCCCATCCACAGGCACCATTCATTACGCGCATGTAAGGATCTGTTCCACCCTCTGGTGCAATCTGTGGCAATTTACCATCTTTTGTCTGCCAATCCATTATGTCCTTTTGGAATTTCATCGCAAAAGTTGCATAATCCAAAAGATATGCTGCGGAATTGAAGAAAATCTGTGTGTCCCCTGTCCATCCATGACGTTCTCTGGTTGGACAATCGGTTGGAAGATCTGCAGAATTATTCTTTGCTGACCATAATGTACTCTCAACTAACTTGTTGAGAAGCTTATTTGAGCTATCAAATGTGGTTCTCTGTTCCATATCTGAGTACACTGCAATCGCTGTGAAATCTTCCGGCTTCACTTTCACATCTGTCTCTACCAGAACATATTGGAAACCAAAGATTGCAAATTTTGTTTTATAGTAATTCTCTCCTTCTTTGCAAATGAACAGGGCTTGCTGAAGTGGAGAAGTTTTCCACTTATTGCTCACCTGTATATTTTTTTGTGTAAATTCTCCCTGTTCATCAAGCATTTCTCCAAAACGTAGGAAAATGCGTTGTCCCTCCTCTGCATTTACCGTAAATTCAAGATAACCTGCAATATTCTGACCAAAATTAAGAACTTTTTTGCCAGATGGAGTCTTCATAAGCTTCGCTGTAAATCTTTCATGCTCTTTCACCTGAACATTATTTGCCGATACTGGTGTCACATTATGTGATGTCACCTTCGCTTTTTTCTGATAGGAAGGTTTCTTAGATGCCTGAACAACTTCGCCATCTTTGTTGTCTGCAAACTGAATTGGGCCATCATTGCTCCATGTAAAACTTCCATCGGAACAGACTATTTCCAATCTTCCATCTTCTCTTGTCAGCTCCAACTGCGCAATGATCTTTGTTGTTGTTCCGTAATAATTACGCATTCCCCAGGCACCAACGCTGCCGCGATACCAGCCGTCTGCAAGTTCATAGGTTAAGATGTTCTCTCCAATTTGTAACAGCTCCAGTACGTCATAGACTTGATATTGGATTCTCTTTCGATAATCTGTAATTCCAGGTGCAAGGATATACTCTCCAACGCGTTTTCCGTTCAACTGTGCTTCATAGATGCCACAGGCTGTGGTATACAATCTTGCTTTAACAATTTTCTCTGTCGGAATCTGGAATTTCTTCTTAAAACAATCTACCGGATATCTTTCTTTCTTCTTTGTAACATAGTCCCCAGTAATCCAAGACGCTTTCCAGTCTGCCTGATGAAGTAAACCCATCTCAAAATAGGTAACTTCGCTCCATTCGCCTTCCGAATCATTTTCATCCCAAAGTTTCACTTTCCAGTTGATTCTATCGCGACTGTGAAGTTCTTTTCCTTCATATGGAATATGTGTCATTGTACTTTCTATAACTTTACCAGTATCCCAGGCAACCTCATTCGTTTCGTTATATGCTAAAATCTGATATGCTGTTTGGCTTATTCCACCTTGACAATTCCAAAACAATCTAGGTATCGTGGTATCAATTCCGATTGGACATACTAAATATTCCGTTCTTAAATTGATCGCTTTCATCCCATTTTCCTCCATGCTATTTCTAATCTAATCTTAGAATACTCCTTTTTATATTCTATACATTGTATTTTCGTATGATTTATTGTAATATTTAAACTATACTTTTAAAAAAGCTAAAAAGGAAACGGTAAATTACGTCTACTTTCTTTAAACTTTGGCTTAATGGAGGAAAAACTATGCAAGAAATCGATTATGAATATATAGCAGAAAATATTTCGAATGTTTCAAGAATCATTGTGCGTGTATATGAAAATAAAGCATTAAAAGATTTTTACAATACCTCCAGTTTTCCAGTGGATCCAGGTGCTCCTTATATTGATGACCTATTAGAAATCAGCCAAAATGTGGGTTACTTCATCACCCCATATTTTCAGTATTATGGTGTAATCAATCATATGAATCAAACACTAATCATTGGACCTAGCTATCAACTTTCTGCAACTCATTCTCAGATACGCGATTATATGTTCTTGCTTGGTATCAAAGAAAACTATAAGAATTACTATACGGAATTGCTAAGCAGTATTACACCTATGCCGCTTGAACTTTTTCTACATCTGCTGTGTATGGTTAATTACTATATTAATAACGAAAAACTTAGCGTATCACAAATTCTATTGTTTGACCGTTCCAGCAAGATACATGCCCAAGAACTCATTGCACTGGAAAAGTCTCAAACTCAAGATTCTATCAACTATCCACCTTCGTTCGTCCATGGCACCTATGGATTTGAACAGAAGATGCTCGAATATATCTCTTCTGGCAATATTGATGCATTAAATAAGCTTTTTACGAGCGCCTCCGCCGGTCAATCCGGGAAAATGGCAGACACTTATCTCCGCCAATTGAAAAATCTTTTGATTACAACAACAACCCTTGTGTCCAGAGCCGCTATTGCAGGTGGAATGCCTCCAGAGGAATCACTATCCCTCAGTGATCGATATATACAACATGGTGAAAAATACAATGAGCCTGAACAAATTATCAATCTTCAACTCCATATGATTCTTGATTACGCAACACAGGTCCATGAACTAACCAAGGGAAACACATATAATCAATTCATGCGAAAAATTTCCACTTATGTACACTCCCACCTCACAGAGGAGATTTCTGTAGAACAAATGGCGAAAGATCTGCTTATGTCTAGAAACTATCTCTCTGCAAAATTCAAACAGGAAAGTGGAATGACATTAAGTGCATTTATTCAACAGCAAAAAATTGAAAAGGCCAAGAAATATCTTAAAAATTCTGACCGTTCTATTTTTGAAATCAGCACATTCCTTGGATTCTCTTCTCAGGGCTATTTTCAAAATGTGTTTAAAAAAAATGTTGGTATGACACCAAAGAAATACCGGGAGCAATAATTGCTCCCGATCATACTACTCTGAAAGGCGATATCCTAACCAATCCTGCCTTGATAATCCTTCCGTATTCACAACTACAATCGGCTCATAGGCCTTTGATACTGTTCCCACTGACATATGCGCACCTCCTTACCACTTAATGTTTCCGGCTACGTCATACTCTTCCCAATCAAGTCTCAGTGCACGTGCGGCATTTTCTTCAATGGCAAGTATCTTACTAAAGAGCGACAATCTCAGCTTTTTTCAACCGATTTTATTTTGTCCTATAATGGAATCCCAACTAATAAGCATACGATTTCAAAGGCTATCACTCGCTATTCCAAACTGGCAGGTGTGCGCCGGATACGTATTCATGGACTCAGGCATTCTCATGCATCACTCCTTATCAGCATGGGAGAGAATCCGCTTATTATAAAAGACCGTCTCGGGCATGAAGATATACAAACAACACTTGGTACATACGGACACTTATATCCGAATAGTAATTATGATGTTGCAAAAAAATTAGACGGTATCTTATTATTTACTCCGACCAAAGAGAACAAAGATACCGCCTGGGCAAACCAACACTCGGTTGCCATTACAAAAAACTGTGCCAAAACTGTGCAATCTGACACTCAAATAGCTTGAAACCCGCATAAACACTGGGTTTCAAGCAAGCATTAACTACTCGAACTCGGCAAGTCCAGTCATGCTTCTAAACATATTTGTTTAGTTTACATGCTTTTTATGCCGTCTTTTTACTTCAATTACATAGATTATTTTGGCTTACTGATTTTCTGTTGCCAAATTGTTGCCATGAAATTATTATAAGGAATCTCATTAAATAAAGCAATTACTTTTTATCCTTTTAACCGTTTGCTTATATCAGAAGCACCGTACAACACATCAGTTACAATTACTCTGTGCCCTCTAATGACATAGAAGACTGAATAATTATCAACTGGCATTCTTCTAATTTCCTTTGTATGCTCCGGCTCTGAATCCATAATTTTAAACCTCTCTGGAAGAGAATCCAGTTTCAAAATCTCATCGGCAATTCTGTTATATTGTCCCATTGCATTTTCCGGTGCTAATAGCTTTAATGCAATATGATTATATAGCTGTTCCATATCCGCCAATGCTTCATCCGTAATTTCTACAACATACCGTTTCATGCTAATGATTCTCCCTAAATTTTGCAAATGCTTCTGCAGCATTCTGTACATTCCCTGCTTCTATATCGTCATAACCCTTTTGCAGTTTCGTATGAAGTTCTTCATTAGTCATAAAATCCGCATTGATAGTTTCTGGAGATTTTGGCAATGTTACTGCAAATGGGATTCCTCCCGTTAAAGAAATTTGCTTTAAATAAATATCAATTGCAGTAGACATTGGCATACCTAATTGTGATAATACTTCTTCGGCACGTTGTTTTACAGTAGGATTCACTCTTAAATTTAATGTCGTTGTCTTTTCCATAATGCAAATACCTCCTATCAATATTATTGTAACGCATATGTTGTTACATTGCAATAGGTAATTTTTATTATAAAGGCAACATTCAATTATACTCTAGCACTTTTTAACCAATTATCTATTTGTTAATTATCTTTACTATCATTCTCATTTATTTTTTTATAATAGCTATATACTCTTTTCAATTGCTCTAAAAATACTTCTTTACCGTCTATTTTTCTATGAATCATAGCATGGCAATTAGGGCAAATAGGTACTAAATCATTTTTATAATCAATAATATATGTGCTATCTATCTCTGATAATGGCTTTTTATGATGAACATGGATAAAATCTTTTCCAATATCTCCGTATATTTTTTTAAAATCCAATTCACAAACATGATAATAACAACCATTATACTCTATACATTTATTTCTAGCTATTGAGCTACGTTCATATCTATTTACAATTACTGTCTTTTTTAATCCTTCACTAATTTCTTCTTCATCAGGTATATCAGGAAAATAACCCTCATAGTAGTAATCATTAAAATTAATATTAATATATTCCAGCAATTCCCCCTTCAAACGAACTGGACCTTGCGGTGCCTGTTTTAAACCATGATTGCATAATTGTGACAATGTTAGAAGCTGTGAATTTAATTGTTCTACTAATTTCAACCTACAGTACAATCCATCTTTTGATTTTTCATATTCATCTATTTTCTCCCAATATTCTTTATCATCTGTAATTTCGTTAAATACCATATTGATTTTTTCAACTATAGTCTTAAACATTACCTTCATATATGGTTTCGTACAATAAATGAATATGTTATCTCCAACTGAATATTTTGCTTTCTGTCTCCAATCAATATACCCTCGAGCTGCAAAGGAATCGGCATGGCGATATAATTTAGAGTTTGCAGAAATCATCCATGCTTTATATAGTCTATCCGTTTTATTAAGATTATCATTATTTTTATCAAAATATCTTTTTAATGAACCAATTATGGTTGCATATTCATCCAGCTGTATCCTTTTCTTCTGTTCCCATCGTTCCTGCCCGTTGTGCCGGATTGGATGGCAGATAATAAAACCTCACCGCATGGTTGAAAATGGCACTCAACTGGGCATGTATCGTTTTCAGATAAGTGGGGGAATAAGTTTGGATTCCTGCTTCCGCATGGCTTCTCTCTCCCATTCCAGTGCTTCCCTCTTTGTTGCAAAACCACGTTTGCTGCTCTGCTTTCGTTCCCCCTTCCAATTAGTAAAGCGGTAAATAACACGCCATGTTCCTGTTTCTCCATCTTTATATACAGCCATATCCTCACATCCTCTCTGCGTGTAGCCTTACACGCTCTGTTCACTGTAACAAACCTTTTTACGGAAGTAATTGGTGTTTACCCGTCCCGCTACGGTCAGATAACCAAGCTGCTGTAATTCTGCATTTAATTCTCTGACAATCCTGTAAGCATAAGACTTCGATACACCCAATTCCTGTGCCACTTCCTCAACATTCATAAATGTCTGATTTCCCATTCTGATTCCTCCCTTTTTTTACTAATTTATTGTTTGCCGTTCTCCCTTACTGTTTTCTGACAGGTAACCTTGTTTGGCACTGTGTCGTTTTTCCACTCCTTGACAGGCTCGCTCTTTTCAAAGGTCTTAGCCTGTTTCACCGGAATTGGTATCTGCTTGGACGGTCATTCAGTTGTCTCTAAACATATTAGTTTAGTATTTGTATTCATATAACACTAAACATTTTTAGTTAAGTCAAGTGGTTTTAGAGAAAATATTAACTTTTTTTGTTTAGTTTCTTCTTGCTATTCTTATTTGCTTGTGCTATACTTTACTCAACAAATATGTTTAGGAGGATTGGTTATGGCAATCGGGCAACGAATTAAATATATCCGTAACTTACGGAAACTTACCCAAAAGGAATTGGGCGAAAAAATCGGCTTTACCGGTAAAACTTCCGATGTTCGCATTGCACAATACGAATCGGAAACCAGAGTTCCAAAGGACAATCTTCTTGCTGATATAGCAGATGTCCTAAATGTCAGTCCTAAAGCATTGTCTGTGCCAAACATCGACAGTTATATGGGCGTCATGCATACACTGTTTGCCCTTGAAGATATGTACGGTCTGAAAATCAATGATATTGACGGTCAGCCTTGCCTTACCTTAGATAAAGATAACGGAACAACATACCTTTCCATTCTTGATATGTTCCTTGCTTGGCAAAAGGAAGCCGAAAAGCTGGCAAACGGTGAAATCACCAAAGAGGACTATGATAACTGGCGGTACACCTATCCAAAGGAAGAAGCCAAACGAAACAAGGAAGCACTGGACAAACGCCGTAAGGAACGGAAATCAAATCAGCAGTAGAAGCGAAAATAAGCACAAAAAAACCTTACCGATTCGTTAAAATCAGTAAGGTTTTCTTATGCTATTAAAGTAAAAAATGTTGCCAAATCGTTGCCAGACACTAAACAAATTTGCTTGTAACCCGCATAAATACTTGGTTTCTTTTGTCTAACAAATCACTCAAACTCAATCGTCGCCGGCGGCTTCGACGTTATATCATAAACCACCCTATTCACATGTTTAACTTCATTAACAATCCGCACCGATATGACATTCAGCACATCATAAGGTATCTTCGCCCAATCACTGGTCATCCCATCAATCGAAGTAACCGCCCTTATAGCCACTGTATAATCATAAGATCTCTGATCACCCATAACTCCCACAGATCTTATATTCAGAAGGCAAGTAAAATACTGCCAAATATCCCTTTCCAACCCTGCCTTTGCAATTTCCTCCCTCAATATAAGGTCGGAATCCCTGACTATCTCCAGCTTTTCTTCCGTTATCTCCCCTAAAACCCGAATACCCAGGCCCGGCCCGGGAAATGGCTGTCTCCAAACCATAGAATCCGGCAGTCCAAGTTCAGTCCCAACCTGACGTACCTCATCTTTAAATAAAGTATTCAAAGGCTCAATCAACTTAAAGCTCATATCCTCCGGTAATCCACCGACATTATGATGTGATTTAATCGTCTGGGCAGTCTGTGTCCCACTTTCAATCACATCTGTATACAAAGTCCCCTGTGCCAGCCACTTAACGTCCTTGCCGGCCAATTTTCCACTTTCTTCATCAAATGTATACACAAACTCATTGCCAATAATCTTACGCTTCTGCTCAGGGTCACTCACACCCTGAAGCTTAGTCATAAATCTTTCCTTGGCATCAATTTTAATAACATGAATATCCATCTCTTCCCTAAAGGTCTGCATAACACTCTCTGCTTCACCTTTTCTTAAAAGACCATGATCAATAAACATACAAATCAACTGATCACCAATGGCCTTATGGAGCAGTGCTGCCACAACGCTGGAATCCACACCGCCGCTTAGACCGAGCAGAACCTTATCCGAACCCACCTGCTGCCGTATCCTCTCAATCTGCATATCAATAAAATTGTGCATGGACCAGTTGCAGGAAGCCTTGCATATCTTAACCACAAAATTCTTCAGAATGTCATTACCGTAATCTGAGTGCCTTACTTCCGGATGAAACTGCAGTGTATAAATAGCCTTTTCTATATTCATTGCTGCTGCATAAAAACATGTATTACTCTTTGCCACAGGCACAAATCCGGGCGCAAGCATAGAAACCTGATCTCCATGGCTCATCCAGACGGTTTGTTTTTCAGGCAGTCCATCAAATAACAGGTTTTCTTCAACAATCTCAATTTCTGCCCTTCCATACTCCTTATGGTCACAAGCTTCAACATCCCCGCCATTCATAAAATGAGTTATATGCATACCATAGCAAATGCCCAAAATAGGTATCCCCATATTAAAAATCTGCGGATCACATTTAAAAGCCTGCTCGTCATAAACACTATTAGGTCCGCCGCTGAAAACAATTCCTTTAACATCGCCAAGTTCCTTTACTTGCTCCGCACTTAATGTGTGTGGATGCAATTCGCTGTAAACTCCAATCTCACGAATACGTCTGGCGATTAATTGATTATACTGACTGCCAAAATCCAAAACAACAATAATCTCGTTCTTCACTCAATTTTCCTCCAATAATGTGGTTATACTAACTCATTCTACAACATTTATTCTGAAAGTGCTAGTCCATTCTACAAGAAGCTTAATGCTTTCCTAAATATCTCTTAATATAGGCACCTGTAAAGGACTCCAGTATCTTTGCCACAGCTTCTGGTGTGCCGGTAGCAACAATTGTTCCGCCTCTGTCACCACCGTTGGGTCCGATATCAATAATATAATCTGCAGTTTTAATGACATCCAGATTATGCTCAATCACAACGACTGTGTTCCCGCCTTCAGTCAGGCGGCTCAAAATTTCTATCAGTTTATGCACATCGGCAAAATGCAGGCCTGTGGTAGGCTCATCCAGTATATAAATCGTTTTTCCGGTACTCCTGCGGCTCAATTCCGTAGCCAGCTTTACTCGCTGGGCTTCTCCTCCGGATAAAGTCGTAGATGGCTGGCCTAATTTGATATATGACAAGCCAACATCATTTAATGTTTCCATTTTACGGCGAATTGAAGGGATATTCTCAAAAAACACCAACGCTTCTTCAACAGTCATATCCAGCACATCAAAAATATTTTTTCCTTTATATTTGACTTCTAATGTTTCTCTGTTATATCTTTTGCCGCGGCAGACTTCACATGGTACATAAATATCAGATAAAAAATGCATTTCAATCTTTATGATGCCATCACCGGAGCAGGCTTCGCAGCGGCCGCCTTTGACATTAAAGCTGAAGCGTCCCTTTTTATAGCCTCTGGCTTTGGCATCTGCTGTTGAAGCAAATAAGTCCCGAATCATATCAAATACACCTGTATAAGTCGCAGGGTTTGATCTCGGTGTACGGCCGATAGGCGACTGGTCGATATTGATTACTTTATCCAACTGCTCTAAACCAGTGATTTCTTTATGCTTGCCGGGGTGTGTTGTCCTTGAACGGTTTAAATCTCTAACCAGCCGCTTATACAAAATCTCATTAACGAGAGAACTCTTCCCGGAGCCGGATACACCGGTCACACAGGTAAATACACCCAATGGAATATCCACATTAACGTTCTTCAAATTATTCTCTGCAGCGCCTTTAACCTTTAAAGCCCCTGTGGGCTTCCGCCTCTTCGTTGGTACCGGAATCTTGATTCTGCCGCTTAAATATGCACCAGTTATAGACTTTTCATTATCCATAATCTCCTGAGCTGTTCCCTCCGCCACCACGTAGCCGCCATGTTCCCCTGCTCCAGGCCCGATATCTACAATATGGTCAGCTTCAATCATCGTGTCCTCATCATGTTCAACGACAATGAGTGTGTTGCCCAAATCCCGCAGATTCTTCAATGTTTTGAGAAGCTTGTCGTTGTCCTTCTGATGCAGGCCGATACTGGGTTCATCCAATATATAGGCCACACCCACAAGGCCTGACCCAATCTGCGTTGCCAGGCGGATTCTCTGAGCCTCACCGCCGGATAAAGTGGCTGTTCCCCGGGACAGCATCAGGTAGTCTAACCCTACATCTATTAAAAAGCTGATTCTTGCCTTTATCTCTTTAATAATCTGGTCTCCAATGAGCCAATGCTGCTCTGACAGCTGCATGCTTTTCATGAATTGATGCAATTTGACAATAGACATCTCCGTCAATTCCGCTATGTTTTTCCCTGATATAGTAACTGCAAGGGCTTCTCTTTTGAGACGTTTGCCGCCGCACTCACTGCATGGAGTAATCGACATGCAGTTCTCATACTCTTGCTTCGTCAGCTCTGAGCCGGTCTCTCTGTATCTGCGCTCTACATTCTTAATTAGCCCTTCAAATGCCACATCATAAACGCCTTCTCCACGCATACCTTTATAATGAACCTTGACTTCCCGTCCATTGGTTCCATAAATAATGATATTTTGTATTTCTTCAGGGTAATCCCTAAATGGTGTATTCATATCAAAGTGGTAAGCCTTCGCTAAAGCATCCATGACAGCATAAGTATAGCTGGAAGAATCGTTTGCCGATTGCCAGCCCATAACGACAATGGCTCCCTGGGCAATGCTTAGAGATTTATCTGGTATCATTAAATCTATGGAAAACTCCATCTTATCGCCCAGGCCATGGCATACCGGACAGGCTCCAAATGGATTGTTAAAAGAGAAAATTCTTGGTTCAATTTCATCCAGGCTGATGCCGCAGTCCGGACAAGAAAAGCTTTGGCTGAAATTCAAAGGTTCCCCATCAATCACATCTACAAGTACCAGACCTTCGGCAAGCTTTAATGCGGTTTCCAGGGAATCCGTAAGACGCTTTTCTATACCTTTACGAATGGAAAGGCGATCTACAACAATTTCAATATTGTGCTTTTTATTCTTATCTAACGTTATTTCTTCGGACAATTCATACAGGCTGCCATCTACCATGACACGGACATAGCCGCTCTTCTTTGCCTGTTCAAAAAGCTTCACATGCTGTCCTTTACGGCCTCTGACTACCGGTGCCAATAGCTGGATTCTTGTCCGCTCAGGCAGAGCCATAATAATATCCACCATCTGGTCTACAGTCTGCTTTTTGATTTCTTTACCACATCTCGGGCAATGAGGTATACCAATACGTGCATAAAGCAATCTCATATAATCGTAAATCTCCGTAACAGTACCGACAGTAGAACGGGGATTTCTGTTGGTTGACTTCTGGTCAATGGATATGGCCGGCGACAAACCGCTGATATTCTCAACATTGGGTTTCTCCATCTGACCTAAAAATTGGCGTGCATAGGAAGAAAGAGATTCCATATAACGCCTCTGTCCTTCCGCATAAATAGTGTCAAATGCCAGTGATGATTTACCTGATCCGCTTAGGCCTGTTAATACAACAAATTCATTCCGGGGAATCTTCAGATCAATGCCCTTTAGATTATGCTCTCTGGCACCCTGGATAGTAATATACTCTTTGTTATTATCTTTACTCGACATAGTATCTTCCTTTGATTTATGTATTTGTTTCGTAGTATTATCAATTATAGCATCTCTTATACAAAAAATCAAACATTTGTTCTTATTTCAGCTATTTATTTTCAGATATCCAGTGTTATTGCAATCAATGATTAATACTACCATATGCAATATTCGGGTATCAAACCGCATATTGACACAGCATGCGGTTTGACACCCGAATCCTATAAAGTAATAATAGACCATTAGCTTCCTTAGCAGACTAGTTCATAAGCTCAAACTCCGCATACTCTTCAACAGAAGCATCCTTAGCGATATAAATGCGAAACTTCTACAGTCTTTTTCTTCCCCATATACCGACCAGGAATCCAGCATCTGGCGTGATTTGGCAAATGTTCCTATTAATGCTATTTTTTCTGCGCCTTCTTTTGTCTTTCTTAATGGCAGAATCCCATCATTTTTCAAAAGTACCATCGACTCACAGGCAATTTTTCTGGATATATTTTTATGTTCTTCACAAAGAATATATTGCTTTTCCAATTCCTCATCTGCATCTTTATATGGATTTTCAAAAAGCCCCAATTCTTCCTTAAGCACAAGTATACGATATACCGCTTCATCAATCTGCGCTTCTGTTAATTTATCTTCTTCCAGCAACCGCTCTACACTGTTATAATAAGTATTAGACACCATTTCCAAATCAACGCCTGCATCTATTGCTTTTTTCGCCGCTTCTGCCTCATCGGCAGCAAACCCATGATAAATCATCTCTACGATAGCAGTACAGTCTGAAATAACCACTCCTTTAAAACCCCATTCTCTGCGCAGCACCTCCTTAAACAGCCACTTATTACCGGAAGACGGCACTCCGTTCAATGCATTAAAGGAAGTCATTACCATTTTGGCTCCTGCATCTACGGCAGATTTATATGCCGGTAGGTGATGTTCCCGAAGTGCATATTCACTGGCCTCCGTAGTATGATAATCACGGCCGCCCTCTGCAATTCCATACGCTGCAAAATGCTTCAAACAGGATGCTATATTAAACTTTGATGATACATCTTTACCCTGATAGCCCTCCACATAAGCTTTTGCGAATAATCCATTCAGGTAGACATCCTCTCCGCTTGTCTCCACAACTCTACCCCACCTGGCATCTCTTGCCAAATCACACATGGGTGAAAAGGTTAGGTGAATACCTGAAACAGACGCTTCTTTGGCTGCAATTTCAGCAGATTTTTTAACCAGCTCCGGCTGCCAGGTACAAGACATCGCCAGAGGTGATGGAAACACCGTTTTATAACCGTGGATAATATCATGCATGAATATAAGTGGTATTTTATGAGCCGATGTCTCAAGATGTTTTTTCTGTACTTCTTTAAGAAGCTTTGCTCCGGAAACTCCCAAAATAGAGCCAATATTGTCCGCCATGTGTTTCCCGGCTTCAAACTGATAGTCAATCCCCATAAAGGTTTGGCCGTCTTCGTTGCGTTCATGTCCATACAACTGGGTGATTTCCGCAAGCTTGTCTTGCAGCGACATTTGATTCAATAGTTTTTTTAAATCCCTCATATTCTTCCATCCATCCTTTATCCCTTGACAGCTCCCATGGAAAGCCCTTTGATCATATATTTTTGGAATGCCAGATATACCAGCAATACCGGCGTCATAATGATTGTGGACGCTGCTGAAGTAAGCGGAATATCTCTGGTGAATTTACCTTTAAAAAAGCTAAGGCCAAGAGGTAATGTACGTATATTGTCTTCACCCAGCATAATATTGGACAGCATAAAATCATTCCATGTCCACATAAAAATAAGTATAATAACAGAAACCAATGCCGGTTTAATAATCGGTACAACGATTTTACGCAATACGGTAAGCTCCGGTGCTCCATCTATTCTGGCAGATTCCACAAGAGCTGTCGGGATATCTTTAATAAAGCCTTTCAAAAGAAATACGGAAAACGGAATATTAAGAGCAATGTGTGTCAAATATACCGGTGCTCGTGTTCCTAAAAGTCCTACAGCTTTCATATTATAAAACAACGGAATAATTACAATTTCAAAAGGAATGATAAGTCCAATCAGAATCAGCGCATTAACCAGCCCTTTTCCCCGAAAGTTATAATAAGTCATTGCATAGGCAATGAGTGTCGCAAAAATAAGCACACCTACTACCGAAATTACAGAAATAATAATACTGTTAGAAAAGTAAGTGGAAAAATGTCCGGTTTCCCACGCTTTTATATAATTCTCAAAATGCAGCTTTTCCGGAATACTAAGGACACCTTCTTTAATTATATCCACCTTAGTTCTCAGGGATAACGTCAGCATGAAAAGCATTGGAAAAATTGTAAAAAAACACGAAATAATCAGAAATACATAGGCGCCGGCAGTTTTTGCTTTTTTCATAGTCTAGTCCTCCTTTCTGAGACGTAAAAACACTCTGGATACAACAAATACAAGGATTGAAAGCAACACAGCAATCGCACATCCCAAGCCGATTTTATTGGAAGTAAATGCGGTCTGATATAGATAATAAGAAATTACATAAGTATAGTATCCCGGTCCTCCTTTTGTCATCTGGTACACTACATCAAAAACCTTAAACGCCCCAATAAGCGAAAGCAATAATAATGTTGTGGTCGTCTTACTGATTGACGGAATAGTTATGCGAAAAAAAGCCTGCAATGAATTGGCACCATCCAAAGTTGCCGCCTCATACATCGTCTGATCTACCGCCCTTATTGCCGTACAATATATGATTGTGTTGAAACCATAGGCCATCCATATACTCATAACCAGAAGTGCATAGATAGCTGTATCCTTATCACCCAGCCATGGGCGGACAAGGCTGTCAAGCCCTATCACTTCCAAAACTGCGTTCAAAACACCACTTGCAGGGTCATAAATCGCCAACCACATGATGGACATAATCATACTGGATAAAATCTGCGGTAGGAACAAAAGCAACTGAAACAAATTTTTGAACTTTACGTTACTGTTTACAATTACAGAAGCCTGTATGAGACCTATTGCAATAGGTATGGTAACAGAAACCACTGCCCAGATAATATTATTTTTAAGCGCCGCCATAAATTCCTGGCCTGAAATAATCGTTTTGTAATTATCAATGCCAATAAAATTGATTTTATCAAGGGCAGTAACGCCATTCCAGTCAGTAAAGCTTAAAACAATTGTTTGAAAAATAGGTACTACAGCAATCAGAAAAAACAACAACATACCCGGAAAAACAAACACATAGGGAATCACTCCAAATCCGGTTCCTTTTTTGCGCAATTTAGTTTTCAACATTTTACCACCCGACTTCCTTTAGAACAGGAATTTCTATCACCCATGCCAATATTCATCAATCCTGTTCCACATATCTTCCGCACTCTGCTCGCCTGTCAAAAATAACTGCATTTCTTTTATAAATACATCCAGAAAGCCAGGTCTTACATTATCAAGATAGAAACCACTCTTCGTATCTTGAATTGCTGCCAAAAGTTCCTGCGTCAAAGGAGAGGCCGCCAAATCATCAAAATCATAATCCAGAGACGGAATGGAGCCTTTTTCCAGCCACAATTCAGCCGTTTCCGGGCTAAGCATCAAATCAATAAAGTCAAGTGCCACTGCAAGCTGAGTATCATCTACCTGTTTACCTATTGCAAATGCAGTATCCACAGGATTGATGATGTAATTGTCTTCTGAACTATCGGTAACTCCCGGGAATGCAAATACACCAACATCCAAACCGGTATTCTCATACTCATACAAGAACCAGTTTCCATCTAATGACATCGCCGTATTACCCTGTGCAAAGAGGGTCGGTACATCACCGTAATCAATACCCTCATAATCTTTACGGAAGTATCCCGCATCGGACCATTTCTTTACAATTTCAGAAGATTCTATAAATGCAGTTTTCATATTGTCACTAGAGTTTTCCAAATAATACCATTGCAGCACATCTTCAAAAGGCGCTTTATTCTGTACCAGACTCTGGATATACCAGCCATTGATATTATCTTTACAGTTTTCGGCACCAATATAACCATTTTCAGTTGCTATCTTTAAAGCATTTTCGTATTCATCAATGGTTGTAGGAATTGAAAGATTTAATTCGCTGAAAATTTCTTTGTTGTAGTAAACTACAACAGGTGCATAATTCATTCCTACGGAATACTTCTCGCCCGGTGTTCTTTGATTATAAAAGTCGGTAGCGCCTTCCAGCTGCCTGTCTTCCCAACCTCTTTCAGCTATATATTCACTTAATTCCAGAAGATAATCTGCTTCACGCAATGCGGTTAACCCCAAATCATCAGTAAATACCAACGCATATCCGCTTCCGGAGCTAAAGGCAAGCTTTGCTTTATTGTTATAGTCTTCGCCAGACTCATTAACAAATGTAACATTCGGATATTTTTCTTTTAACTGATCCAATACAAAATCAATAATTTCAGTACGCTCAGCGTCTGCCATTGCTGAAATAAATTTAAACTCAGTTTTTCCTTGGGTGATATCATCCCCGTCTGTGACTGTGCCTGTGCTTTTGCCTCCGTCATCTTTTTTGCCACACCCCATTAGCGCTGTGGCAATCACCATTGCCATTACTATTGTCATAGCCATCAGTTTTTTAAATCTCTTGTTCATAGTAAACCTCCTTCATTTTGTTGCTGCATTTACCAATACATTTCCGGCAGAATATCTTTCTGCAATTCAAACATTTCATTTATTAAATTCACAGCATTGCTGTAAGTTGAAACCGTTGGATCTAATAACACAGCCTGAAGTAATTTTTTACGGCTTTTTTCCATATATGCCTCATACAGCAAATCGGCAATAGCTCCCTGTGTTGTTATCATGGCTGCTATACCTGTAGGAATCTTCCTGGTTTTCACCGGATGGATTCCTGCTCCATCAATGACTGCCGGAACCTCAACGACCATACCATCGGGAAGATTCGGCGTGTAGCCTGTATTTACTACATTGACTGCCCCAACTTGCAGTGGTTTGTCAAAAGCGATTGCTTCAATAATTGGTACTCCGTATTCATGATTATTTGTAAACTTGTTATCCGCATTAAATGCTTCTTCGAACACATTCTTCTTTTCTGTTTTAAACACATCGTTTTCCCAGTTCCGTCCTGCAATAGAATAAATGAATTCCAGTGGTTCATCCTTCTTATCCGTCCATGGAGTTTCTACCATCGGATCATAGAAATACTGCATCTTGGCCGATGCCAGGAACTGATCGCTCCATGCCATATATTCTCCGATATGGTTTGCACCAGGATACACCCAGACACCATATACGTGAAGCATTGTGCGGGAAAGCGCCATTTCATCCCATTTGGCCAGCTTTTCCATGTGACGTTCTTTTTCTATCAGTTCCGGATATAAGTCCTTACCCGTTTTTCTATCTATGATTTTTGTAATAACCCCAAAGTGATTCAATCCGCTGACTTCTGTTTCAATCTCATCTTTCTGGACTCCCAGCAGTTTTGCCACCTGATCCACACCCATTTGCTCCCCATGGCAAAGTCCAACGGCTCTTATTTTTGTGGCCCTAGAAATCATTCCCACAAGTTTTGCTTCTGGATTTGTATAGTTGAGCAGATATGCGTCAGGGCACACTTCTTCCATCATTTTGGCAATTTCTAGCATCGGCCCTAAATTGCGAAGTGTGTGAAACATGCCGCCCGGTCCGCCGTTTTCGCCATAAATTTGTCTAAAACCATATTTTCTCGGCACATGAAAGTCCTGAGACCAGTAATAGTAGCGTTCCTTTTCAATTGCGGTAACCACAAAATCTGCACCGGTAAGGGCTTCCCTTAAATTCAGGGTCGATTTGATATTCGTATCCTTCTTACATTCTTCTTTTAGTTTTTTGCAAAATTCACTGCTGACATCAAGTGCTTCCTGATTGATATCCATCAACGCAATTTCCAAATCAGCTGTCTTAATTGACTCATTATGCAAAATGTCGGAAACCGTCGTCGGGCAGAACGAAACACTTCCTGCTCCAATGATTGCGATTTTTAATTTCTTGTCGTTCTTCACTTTGAACCTCCTCATTCTGATTTCAATTTCCGCGAAGCAATGAGCCAAGCGTAAGAATACACCGTATTCTTGCATTTGGCGAATGCCGCGAGTGTCAAATATTCAATAGCTTGCTGCGGGGTATTTGACTATGAAAAGCATAATCCATAAGTTTCTGAAAACTAACCGTTTTTGCATCCCTGACATATAAGCAGGACAGACCGGCTCCTACCCGAATAGCATCCTCCAGTTGAAGTCCCAGCAGCAATCCAAATAATAGCCCGGCGTTAAAGTTATCCCCCCCTCCTGTTAATATCTTAGGTTCCTGAATCACTTCTTTTTCAATAGAATACACACTTCCATCTTTTACATACTTTGACGAATCCAAAAGATGAACTACAAAATGTTTACAGGCAAACCACTCAGACAGCGCTATAATTTTATGCTTTAATATACCGTCGCACTCACCCAGGTTCAGCTTGTCAAAAAACAAGCTCAGTTCATTCTCATTCAAACTCACTGTAATATCAAAATAATTAGAATATCCCTTAAGAAGTGCAAGCATTTTTATCACTTCCGCCTTTTTACGCTTTGAAAAGTCGGAAAAATCGACTAACATGATTTTTTTCTTACAAAAAGTGCATTTAGGAATAACGTACCGCAAAATATTTTCCCAGATATCATTGCTGCGAATCAATTCACCCCAGTTCAAAAATGCCGCCGCATCGCAATCGTTGAAATATTCTACAAGCGCTTCCTCTGATATCCGGGAAATCAGCTTTTTATAATCAAGCCGGTCAATGTGGGTAGCGGTTGCCAGCATCAGCTTACCGTCCTCAAACTCCAAAGAATTGCAATAACCCGGTTCAGAAACGGAATTCATTATACAATTGTTGCTCATGCTGTGAAATATTGGATTGATTTCCGGAAAACCCATTGCTCCCACACATATTGCCTGGCATCCCAGATTTCCTAAGGCATTTGCTGCAATAGGCATATTACCCCCAATTTTTTCTTGAAGGGTTTCCAAATCAATGCTGCAGCTCTTTCCACTCTTTTCCCCAAGATAACCAGAGAATTCCTTCATCGTTCCAAACGGCACAATATTGCTTCCGGATTTTATCTTAATGGGTTTTAAGATTTTATCGATAAATCCGTCAAATCCTAAAAAAACATTAAATTTAACGTCCTGTTCACTTATATGGTTTAGCAAAAAATTCTCCCCTTCCAGTACCTTCAGCATTAATCAAAAATTTCTTCCAGCCATGCATTAATTGCAAGCAAGGCTCCGCCCGATACGCCTGGGGAAGCTACATTTCTCCCCTTAATCTGAACCGGTTTGAAACAGATTTTATCTAGTTTCTTCTGAGTTTCTTCTATAATGTCATTACCCAGAAAATCAATGACATATCCATCCAGTACAATATTTGAGACATCATAGCAGAAAATCAGATTGTTAACGACGACAGCAAGATATCTGGACACATATTCAACCGCTTTTGCCCTACTCTCATCATCATTGGAAACATCTGAAACACCAAACTTTTCTTTGATGGCATTTAAGTTTATCTTTTCTTCCAGCCATCCGGAATTCGGTTTGTCTTCAGAGTATTCAAACATCATATACCCAATTTCGCCACAGATATCATGATTTCCTCTTCTTACTTTCCCATCTATAACGATTCCGGCACCAAGGCCTGTTCCCAGTGAAATGAAAATCAAATCGTCTTTGATCTGGGGCGAATAAGATGTGTATTCACCAAAGGCCTGCATATTCAAATCATTATCAACAATAACCTTAGCTTCATATTTTTCAGAAATCCGGTCTATCGTATCTCCAAAATATCGGGGCTTATCAATTCCAATTAACGGAGCGGTAATGTCCCTCGTCTCATCATTGAAAATACATGGAATTCCAATTCCGATTCCAATTAAATCACTCACATCTCTTCTGCTCATCTCCAACAGCCTGTCAATATTCTGAAATACCGACGCTTCAAAATGATACCCGCATCTGACCTGAATAAAATTAAGTACATTCCCAGCCAGGTCTACGATCCCCATAATCAGGTAATCACCTTCATAAATAATACCGATAGAAAAATACTTATTTTTAAGCTTAAGCATATTGGGCTTTCTCCCGACTTTGGTAGCAATACTTTCTTGGTCTTCTATCAACTCCGTCTCAATCAGGAAATCTACGATTTTCATAACTGTCGGAACGCTTATCTTGGTAATTTTCGCAATTTCGTTCACGAATAAGCATTCTTTGTTTCTAAACTCTTGAAAAACAATTTTAGTATTCATCTTTTTTAGATGAGATGGTTTGTATTTTGCCATATGTAAATCCTCTTCCTGCATTAGTAATAAACTAAGTTTGTTAGTTTATTATATATCCCACTCTTAGATATGTCAATACATTTAAGATATTTTTATTTTGTAATGTCTATTTTAATATGATTTCCATTATTATCCACTTACATTTTATGCTATATTAACAATTAATTGTCTTCCATCGATAAAATATATTGCTTTTTATATCAATTATATATATAATTAACTATATTAGTTTATTAATAGGAGGATTAAAATGAAATTGATAAAAACCAAAGATTATAATGAAATGAGCGAACAAGCTTCTGAGATTCTCATCCGCTGCCTCAAAGAAAAACCAGATGCCTTGTTCTGTATTGCAACAGGTTCCTCACCCACTGAAACATACCGGCTTTTTATTCAGAAAATAAAATCTGAACATATCAATACAAGAAAGATGCGAATCATCAAATTAGATGAATGGTGCGGCCTCACAAAGGAGAATCCGGCAACCTGTGAATACTATATCCGCAAACACATCTTAACGCCCCTCGATATTCCCGATGAACGATATATTACATTCAATCCTTTGGAAGAAAATGCCGAATTCGAATGCGAACGAATTTCCAATCTACTTGCAGAAAATGGGGGGATTGACTGTTGTGTCCTGGGAATAGGAAGAAACGGCCACTTAGGACTGAACGAACCTGGGGAGGAAATTAATCCATTTATCCATAAGTCATACTTAGATGCCAAAACCAAAACCCATTCCATGCTTGTAGAAAATGACCAGATTGTTTCCACAGGATATACCCTCGGAATCAAAGCTCTACTGGAAGCAGGAGAAATCATGCTGCTGATTACCGGGGATGACAAACAGGAAGCCTATCATAATGTGCAAAGAAAAACCATAAGTTCAAAATATCCCGTTAATTATTTATGGCTTCATAACAACACGGTGTGTTTTGTAGATTCCGCTTCCATTTAACAAGAATAGCCAAACCTTTCGTAAGATGTTTCATATAAGCCAAAAAGGAATTATTCCATTGAAATTTGGAATAATTCCTTTTTTGAATACAAGCATTCGTATGCTTGGCTCATTGCTCACGGAAATAAAGCCTTGACAGAAGGATAGATTTTTGAAAACTTCCTGTATCTTTGCTCATATTTTTCGGCAAGCTTAGGTATGGGCTCCACCGTATCTATAATCTTTACCAGTTTCTTGGCGGCATCTTCAGCTGAAGCAAATTCCCCGCAGGCCACCGCCGCTAACATAGCAGCACCAAGGGCCGGTCCTTCCTCTGATTCTATGACATCCACCTTGATGTTCAGCACATTGGCGATAATCTTTCTCCAAAGGGGACTCTTTGCACCTCCGCCGCATATTTTGGTCCGTTCAATCTTGATTCCCAATGACTTGGCTACTTCAAAAGAATCACGAATGGCAAAGGCAACACCCTCTAATACAGCCTGAGTCATGTCTTCTCGTGTAGTATCCATTGTCATGCCGATAAAAGCTCCCCTGGCATTGGGATCATTGTGAGGTGACCGTTCTCCCATAAGATATGGAAGAAAATAGACATGATTTTCACCAAGCTCATTTATCTTAGACTGTTCCTTGGAATAATCCGTTGTACCTACAATATCATCCATCCACCATTTATTGCATGAAGCCGCACTGAGCATACAGCCCATTAGATGGTAGTGCCCATCCGCATGAGCAAAGGCATGGAGTGCATTATTTTTATCTACGCCAAATTTTTTACTGGATATAAAGATTGTTCCCGACGTTCCAAGGGATATGTTGCACATGCCTTCGCCGACAGTTCCTGTGCCAACTGCCGCCGCAGCGTTATCTCCGGCTCCTGCTGCAATTTTTACAGTATCAGGCATTTGAAGTATTTTAGCAATCTCCGGTTTTAAACAGCCCACAACATCATAGCTTTCATAAATAGAGGCCAGCTGTTCTTCTTTGATTTGGCATATTTCCATCATCTCTTTAGACCAGCACTTATTTTTGACATCAAATAACAACATGCCGGAAGCATCAGATACATCGGTACAATGATTGCCTGACAGTTTATACGCAATATAGTCTTTCGGAAGCATGATCTTCTTGATTTTCATAAAACTTTCCGGCTCATTATTTTTAATCCATAAGATTTTAGATGCCGTAAAGCCTGTAAAAGATATGTTGGCTGTATATTCGGACAGTTTCTTCTTACCTATGACATTATTCAAATAATCGTTTTCCTCATAGGTCCGCCCATCATTCCATAATATAGCAGGCCGGATAACATTGTCATTTTCATCTAAAATGACCAGCCCATGCATCTGCCCACCAAAGCTGATACCGCCGATTTTCGTCCGGTTACAGTCCTTTGTCAGTTCTTTAAGGCCTTCCATAGTCTGCGTGAACCAGTCCTCCGGCCGCTGCTGGGACCAGCCCGGTTTTGGAAATTCTATAGGATATTCTTTGGAAACAATTTTCTTTATCGCACCGGTCTCATCCATAAGCAGTAATTTGACGGCACTGGTTCCTAAATCAATACCAATGTATAGCATAGAGGCTCCAATCTGTCCGCCTAACGCGAACTTGTTCGCTATGCGGACGTATAAATCAAGGTGTGAAAGTGTCTTTCTTACACAATGTCTCCTTATATTTTGTTAACGAGTTTCCATAATGTATTGATTTAAAATACTCTCAAGCATTTCCTGACGTCCTGAAGTATTTGGAGATACGCCATTTTCCAATGCATAGGCTTCCAATTCTTTAAATCCAGCTTTACCGTCAACGATTTCCTTACCTATGCCTTCATTATAACTTGCATAACGTTTGGTTATAAAATCTGTGAATACGCCATCTTCAATAAGCTTTGCAGCTACTTTCAACCCTCTTGCAAAAGTATCCATTCCTGCAATATATGAATAAAACAAATCCGATTCTTCGAAAGAAGCACGGCGTACTTTTGAATCAAAATTCAACCCGCCTTTTGTAAACCCACCGGACATAAGAATTTCGTACATAGCCAGTGTTGCATCATAAATATTAGTTGGGAACTGATCCGTATCCCAGCCAAGAAGCATATCACCCTGGTTAGCATCAACACTTCCTAATACACCGTTAATTCTGCACTGATTTAATTCATGCTGGAATGTATGCTGTGCCAATGTAGCATGGTTAGCTTCAATATTCATTTTAAAATAGTCAAGTAAATCATATTTTCTTAAAAATGCCAGAACAGTAGCGGCATCGAAATCATATTGATGTTTCGTCGGCTCCTTCGGCTTAGGCTCAATGAGAAACTGACCGGTAAATCCGATTTCTTTGGCATAATCTACAGCCATGCGCAATAAGCGTGCAAGATTATCTAATTCAAACCCAGTATCGGTATTGAGTAAGGTTTCATAGCCTTCCCGGCCACCCCAGAATACATAATTAACCCCGCCTAATTCTTTTGTGATTTCCATCGCTTTTTTAATCTGAGCGGCGGCATAGGCAAAAACCGTTGCATTGCAGGAAGTGCCTGCGCCATGGACAAATTTATCATCACCAAACGCATTGGTCGTTCCCCATAAACATTTAATACCTGTCCTTGCCATTTCTTCTTTGATGATTCCGACAATAACATCTAACCGTGCATTGGTTTCCTCCAGGTCTTTGCCCCTGGGTGCAATATCAGCATCGTGAAAGCAAAAATAAGGAATCTGCATTTTTTCCATAAATTCAAAAGCTGCATGAACTCTCTCGATCGCTTTATCCATAGCATCTTCTGTATTATCCCATGGACGGAACATCGTCGGTCCGCCAAATGGATCATTTCCCATAAATGTAAACGTATGCCAATAAGACATGGCAAAACGAAGCTGCTCCTTCATTGCTTTTCCCATAACAACTTCGTCCGGATTATAATATTTAAATGCCAGTGGGTTTTTGCTTTCCGGACCCTCATAAATTACTTTTTCAATACTTTTAAAATACACCATCACATATTCCTCCTAATATAATAATAATTCCCAAACATTAGTTCAATCGTTAAACTAATTGTTTATAAATAAAATTTACAACATCTTCTTCTATTTGTCAAGAATAAGATTGTCATTTTTGATGATTCTATGATAAAATAAAAAAAGTATTAAAAAAGTATAAAATATGAAGGAGAAGAAATATGTCATCTTTAGGGAGCCAGGAACTGATACGAGATATCAACAGCCATTTAGTCCTTCAAACGATTATTAATGGCGGGCCCATATCCCGTGCTGACCTTTCAAAAAGCCTGGGACTGACAAAAGCTACCATTTCTTCGATTGTCCAGAATCTTATGAATGATTCCCTGGTAGTGGAAATTGGAAGTTTAAATACAGATAAAGGTAGAAAACCGATTTTACTTGATTTTAATACCGGGTGTGGTTTTATCCTTTCAATAGATTTAAGTGTCGATACGATTACTGCAATGCTTACTGATTTAAGAGGAGGTAATCGTGTATTGAAGCAATATGCATATCCTTCAGGCGGCAGCACAGAGACTGTCCCAAATCTAACTAAAATCATTGGGGAGATCATCAACGCCCTGCCGATATCTGTTTATGGCATTGTCGGGATTTGCATTGGCGTTCATGGTGTTGTCCATGATAATAAGGCCATTTTTACACCTTATTACCAACTTTCGGATTTGGATCTGGCCAAAGAACTGGAAGATTATTTTGATATCCCGGTATATATTGAAAATGAAGCAAATTTGTCAGCACTGGGTGAAAATAACTTCTATTACGATTCTTCAAACCTAATTAACATAAGTGTCCACTCAGGGGTTGGCCTGGGCATTATCATGGATAATCATTTATATACCGGACAACATGGATATGCCGGCGAGTTCGGGCATACAATTATAGTACCCGATGGAAAGCCTTGCCCCTGTGGGAATCACGGATGCATCGAACAATACGCTTCCCAGAGGGCTATTGTTCACCTTTACAGGTATATTTCCGGTAATCTTGGAGCTTCCGCCGAGGAGTTACTGAAAGCATATTTAGCCCATGATATTTACGCCAGGCAATGCATAGAGTCTTTTATAAAGTATATGTCTATCGGCGTTAATAATATTTTGACCACATTTAATCCTGATATTATTGTCATTAATAGCTTATTCACAATGAATATCCCGGATATTATTCCGAGACTTGAGCATAATATTCTTAATTACATGAATAAGCACTGCAAAGTCGTACCATCTATACTGCAGGATATGGCAATTTTATTAGGCGGCGTATATGTTTGCTGTAAAAATTTTTTAAAGATAGAACAACTACAATTAAAGCGGGAAACAATTAACCTTTAAGGACCTCTTTAATAATATTCACTTAATCTTTAATTTTTATTTAACCTTACTTAAAATAGGGATGGTATAATTTCGATACATAAAGCAATTGAATATGGAGGAAACTATGCCTATATGAAGCAATATAACTATATAAAAATCATTGTGACAATCGGAACCATCGTAGGAACGCTTTTGACTGTCGTCCTTTTAATTTTAGGATACAGAACAAGAATTTTTACTTCTCCGGAAGTTCTTAATGCATACTTACAGCAATTTGGTATTTTTGCTCCAATCTTGTTTATACTGCTCCAAATAGCACAGGTCGTGTTCCCGATAATTCCGGGAGGCCTGACTTTAGCTGCAGGCGTTTTATGCTTTGGACCGGTTATGGGTTTTATTTATAACTATATTGGTATTTGTATAGGATCATGTATTAATTTCCTGCTCATACGGAAGTATGGCAAGCCACTTTTATTAAGTTTTGCATCGCAAAGAACTTATAACAAGTACATTAGCTGGCTGGAAAAGGGTAAGAAGTTCGACCGCCTGTTTGCGTTAGCCATTTTTTTTCCTATAGCTCCCGATGATTTTTTATGCATGTTGGCCGGCTTGACTAAAATGACTTTTAAAAAGTTTATAACTATTATTGTTTTATGTAAACCCTGGACCATTTTGGCTTATAGTTTTGGTCTGACAACAATTTTGACTTATTTTACAGACCTCAATTGACAGACATATTGTCATTAGATGTGAGGATAATTATAACAAATAGAGGAGAGATGTTATGAAGGTCTTAATTACTACTGATGTTTATGATTCAATTATTAACGGTGTGGCTGTTTCGATTGCTAATTTAATAGTAGGTTTAAAAGCTCAGGGCCATGAGGTTAAAGTTCTGACCCTTTCAAAAGATATCAGATCACATAAGCAGGATAATATATATTACGTCAATTCATTTCCACTTAAAATTTATCCTGATGCACGTGCTACTTTTTCTTTTAAACATCAATATATCAAGGAATTGGAAGCCTGGAAACCGGACATCATCCATTCGCAATGTGAATTTTTTAGTTTTATGTTTGCAAAAAAATTAGCCGACCATTTAAACATTCCTATCGTGCATACTTATCATACACTTTATGAATACTACACCCATTATTTCATCCCCAGCAAAAGACTAGGGAAAAAGGTGGTATCCAAAGGAACAAGGCTCATCTGTAAGCATGTGGACAGCGTCATCGCACCCACCGAAAAAACCGCCTCCATATTAAGGTCTTATGATATCAATGTCCCCATAATCACGATACCCACGGGAATTTCATTGAGACATTTGCAAAAAGAAGTGACGCCTTTGGAAATCCACAGCTTAAAGGCCAGGTATGCTATACCGGCTGATTCAACCGTCCTGTTAACGATCGGGCGTGTTGGGAAAGAGAAAAATATTGAGGAACTTATAGACTACATGGCAAGGCCCGAAATACAGCAGATGCCTTTTGTATTCGTAATCGTCGGTGACGGACCTAACAGAACAGCTCTCGAAAATAAGGTCAGCCAGCTTAGCCTGCAATCATGCGTCAAGTTTACCGGGAAAATTCCGCCGGAAGATATATATCGCTATTATCGGCTTGGAGATATATTTGTATCCGCTTCATCAAGTGAAACCCAGGGACTCACTTATATTGAAGCATTAGCTTGCGGGCTTCCGCTTGTCTGTAAAAAGGATTCTTGTCTGGATGAAGTAATATTTAATAATTATAATGGCATCCAATATGATACTCCCGATACTTTTATTGAGGCAGTGCTTAATATACAGGCCAATGAAGTTTTGAGAAAAGCAATGTCAAACGGCGCTAAATTGATTGCTGAAAAATATTCTAACGAGGTTTTTGGCAAAAAAGTCGCCAAATTATATCAAGATACATTGGCTCAATATAATTCAACTCAATTTACTAAGCAGGCGTCAAGTAATATTGCTTTATGATAAACCGGAGGCGAAGATAATATGTACACAATTAATATGCTTTCAAAAGCAGATATGACAGAGGGCCATGGTGTTTTAAGTGCCTATAATGAGCAGGTTGATTTAATAAAATCAGCGCTTCCAAAGGACTTTACTGTATACACAAATTCTTGGAAGCATTGTCATATTAACCATTACCACACAATCAATCCGGAATTTTTATTAAGGCTGCCTTTTGCAAAGTTTAGAAAAACAAAGGCAGTCGGATATGTCCACTTCCTTCCTGAAACTTTGGAAAAGAGCATTCGTTTACCAAAACCTGCGAAATTGATATTTTATCAATATGTCCTGTTTTTTTATCGTTCCATGGATAGGCTTGTGACCGTAAACCCTTATTTTATAGAATTACTTATCAATAAGTATAAGATACCACGCGATAAAATATCTTATATTCCCAATGTTGTATCTAAAAAACGCTTTCACAGTATTTCTTCTGATGAGAGAAAATCTGCTTGTCAGTTTTTTCATATACATGAAGACAGATTCACGGTGTTATGTGTCGGACAGCTCCAGCATCGCAAAGGTGTCCTTGATTTTATAGAAGTAGCAAAAAGTATGCCGGAAATAGATTTTCTTTGGGCAGGGGATTTTTCTTTCGGAAAAATTTCAGATGGATACGAACAAATTAAAAAAGCGGTAAAGACACACCCGGAAAATGTACGCTTCCTTGGGCTTGTAGACCATGCAATTATGAATAAACTATATAATAGCGTCCAAATGATGTTCCTGCCTTCTTATGAAGAATTGTTCCCCATGACCATTCTAGAAGCAATGAAGTGTGGTATGCCGATATTAATCCGGGATTTACCTATTTACGATAACATATTATACCATTACCCACTGCGTGGTAAGGATAACAAAGAGTTTGCCCAGATTATCAGCCAGTTGAGCAAAGACATTGGTTATTATAATGAAGCCGCCTGGCAGTCACAGGTATGCAGCGATTTGTACAGCGAAGAAAAGGTGGCAGGTTATTGGAAACACTATTACCTTGCCGTTTTAAAGGATTCGCCGTGGTCATTGACATAAAGGATTCGCCGTGGTCATTGACATAAAGGATATGGGGATCGGTGTCTGCCGATTTCCATATCTTTTGCCAACTGAGGGTTTATATCTCATTTAATTGTTGTTTTAACTTAGTTAATTCATCTCTTAATTTTGCCGCCAGTTCAAAATTAAGTTCTGCTGCCGCCGAATGCATATTCTTAGTTATCTTACTGATAAGCGCAGTCAATTCCTTTTTACTCATTGACTCTGGGTCTTTCTCCCATTGCTTATCATCTGTATTGGCTGCTTTCGATATCGCTATCAGGTCTCTGACGGCCTTTTTAATCGTTTGTGGTGTAATTCCATGCGCTTCGTTATAACGCTGCTGTATGGAGCGTCTGCGGTTTGTCTCGCTGATTGCAACGTTCATTGAATCTGTTATCCTATCAGCATACATTAAAACATGTCCGCCTGTATTTCTCGCAGCACGGCCGATTGTCTGAATTAATGATGTCTGTGACCTTAAGAAGCCTTCCTTATCAGCATCTAAAATCGCAACCAGTGTTATCTCCGGAATATCCAGGCCTTCTCTGAGCAGGTTGATACCCACCAAAACATCAAAGACGTCCATTCTTAAATCCCGGACGATTTCCAAACGCTCCAATGTGTCAATATCTGAATGCAGATACTTAATCCTTATTCCCAGTTCTCTCATATAGTCTGTCAAATCCTCAGCCATCCGCTTCGTCAGTGTCGTTATCAGAATCTTATTGCCCATCGCAATTTCTTTGTTGACCTCTCCTACCAGATCATCAATCTGGCCTTTGACAGGACGTACTTCGACTCTAGGATCTAATAAGCCTGTCGGGCGGATGATCTGCTCTACCCGGAGCATCTCATGCTCTTTTTCATAAACATTAGGTGTGGCAGAAACAAATAATACCTGGTCAATCTTACTTTCAAATTCCTGAAAATTAAGGGGACGGTTGTCCTTAGCAGATGGCAGGCGGAATCCATATTCCACCAGGGTTGTTTTTCTTGACTGGTCACCGGCGTACATTCCTCTGACCTGAGGAATGGTTATATGGGACTCATCTACAATAAGCAAAAATTCATCAGGGAAATAATCCAATAATGTATGCGGTGTTGCACCTGCCGGTAAACCGGCCAAATGTCTGGAATAGTTTTCAATGCCTGAACAAAAACCTGTTTCACGCATCATCTCGATGTCAAAATTCGTCCGTTCAGATACTCTCTGCGCCTCAAGCAGCTTCTCTTCACTTTTAAAGTAGTTTACCCGGTCTTCCAGTTCAGTTTCAATGGTATGGATGGCTTCTTCCAGTTTCTCCGGTGCAACAACATAGTGGGAAGCGGGGAAGATTGCAATATGTTCTAAATAAGTTTTTATTTCACCTGTCAGGGGATCACACTCTGAAATCCGTTCAATTTCATCACCAAAAAATTCGACCCGGATTGCCGTATCATCATAAACTGCCGGAAACACCTCTAAAACGTCCCCACGCACCCTGAATGTACCACGTTTAAAATCCATATCATTACGGGTATATTGTATGTCCACAAGCTTTCTAAGAACTGTGTCGCGGTCTTTTAGCATGCCCGGCCGAAGAGAAATAACCATCTCTTTATAATCTACAGGACTTCCCAATCCATATATGCAGGATACGGAAGCAATAATAATGACATCATTGTTGTCTGCCAATGCTGCTGTTGCAGAATGCCTTAACTTATCAATCTCTTCATTCACCGAAGAATCCTTCTCTATATAAGTATCTGATGAGGGAACATAGGCCTCAGGCTGATAATAATCATAGTAGGACACAAAGTACTCCACCCTGTTATTAGGGAAAAACTCCTTGAACTCTCCATACAGCTGCGCTGCAAGAGTCTTGTTGTGAGCCAGGACTAAAGTAGGCTTCTGTATCTTTTGGATGACATTAGCCATCGTAAATGTCTTACCGGAGCCGGTAACTCCCAACAGGGTCTGGAATTGATTACCTTCAACAAAGCCTTGTACCAGCTGGTCAATAGCTTGTGGCTGATCACCGGTTGGTTGATATGGTGACATTAATTTGAACTCACTCATGGTAAAAACCTCCGTTTAATACTCATTATTCGAATAAAAGCAAATCCCAAAACTGGGTACAGATAACACAAGGTAGCATATAGGAATTTATTATAGCAAATTTATCAGAAAAAGTACAGAACAAATATTCGGATTTGTTCTGTACTTTTATGCCATTTTCATTAAACGTATCAATTCGTGCAAAACATTCCTGGCCTTTATTCAAAGAACTTATAAGCTGCTTTGTTTTCCCGAATACCATGTAAAAGGACAATTCTTTTCTATCTTTGTTGCACTGAAATAAAGATACTCTTCTGCCCCATGCTACCGGCTTATCTAATACTGCAACATAAACATAAGACTCCCGGGTTACAGTTTTTAATGGATGCGGTAATGCAGCCAGATTTCCATAATCTGTCGTACCAAGTTCTTCGCGTGCCAATACCAACTCATAAAAGTCTTCCGGCACTTCTCTCTCTTCCATAACAATGCCGCAGATATTATAAAGTATCTTTTCTTTTGTCTTTCCTGAAATATCAGTAAGAAATGATTTTTCTGAGTAATATCTGTGCAAAAAATCATTCCTTTTGTATACCTCCATAAACCATATAATTTATTTATTCCTGTAACATTCTATTCATTTCTTCGATTGCAGCCTTAATTTGATTATCTTCCTCAGCTTCGCTATCGAATTCAACCTCTATATTAGGCTTCACACCAACCTCATGTATGCTATTCCCGTTTGGTGAAAAGTATTCAGACGTTGTCAACTTGATTGCCGAACCATCTTGCAGCGGAATAATAACCTGTACGATGCCTTTGCCAAATGTGGTTGTTCCCATAATCGTTGCCCATTCATAATCTTGTAAGGCGGCGGCAAAAATCTCTGAGGCACTTGCACTATTTCCATTGACTAAAACCACCATAGGAATGTCCAGGACTTCTTCGTTATCGGCAAACTTCTCTTCTTTGTTTCCGTTCCTATCCAGAGTGTAAACCAGTAAACCTTCCGGCAGCAATCTATCCAACATATCACATACAGTTGTCAATAATCCGCCTGGATTGTCTCTGACATCAACAATAAGTCCCTCCATTCCCTGAGCCTTCAAATCTTCAATCGCAAGATTAAACTGTCCTAAGGTCACTTCCTCAAATTGAATAACCTGAATATAGCCTATGTTATTCTCTTTCATTTCATATTCGACTGTCGGCGTCTCCACAACTCTTCTCTCCACAGTCATATCAATATACTTGTTTTCAGATTGGCGGTATATGGTAATATCCACTGTCGTTCCTTCTTCTCCTTTGATATTAGCAACGACTTCTGAAATATCAACACCGGTTACTTCTTCTCCTTCAACTTTATATAAAATATCATCTTTCCTTATACCGGCTTCATAACCTGGACCGTTTTCAAAAGCCTTCACTACAGTAATGATACCGGTATTAACATTCTGGGACACCATAACACCAATACCGCTATACGTACCCTGCGTTGACTCCAATACGGCCTTATATTCCTCCGCCGTAAAATAAGTCGTATAAGGCTCATTCAAACCTTTCACATATCCGGCATAAATCCCTTCTATCTGGGCATCAATATCAATATCGTCCTGAAACAGATAGTGTTGGTCTATGATTTGCTCCAGTGTCTTTAATTTTTCCAGCACCTCTTCATATCTCTCTTCCAGTCCACCGTCGGCTGACTCCCTGGCAGATGCATCTTCTTTGGTTGCTGCATTACCATTTCCATTCGTATAATTACAGCCGGATATTAAAACCCCGCTGATGATAAGTATACATACAAGGAATACTCTTAAGCTGTTTTTTCTCATTTACTAAGCCTCTACTTTCTTTTACCCATTTAGTATATGTCATGTTTTTAATCTATTATACATTTAGTCCAAAAATTAAGCAAGGTCTTTATTTTCCTCGGACGAAACCGCTAAAATACCAGTAAATACACAGCCTTGGCTTATTTTTTTTATTATTTGAATAGCCAAGCAATACCTATTAAAACTAACAAATAACACGCTTGATGTTGTCAAAATGTAGTCAAAAACCCTGAATGATATAATATGCAAAAGCCCCTTAATCGGGGCTTAATCTTTGTCCTGAACATATTCCATTAAATCACCGGGCTGGCAATTCAACACTTTGCATAGAGACGCTATAGCTTCAGTCGTTATACTTTTATTATTTCTCATGCTTTGCAGTGTTCCCTCCGAAATGATTTTCTCTTTTCGTATTCTATATGTTGTAAGCTTTTTTTGTTTCATAAGTTCAAATGCTTTAGTATATATGATTCTTCCCATTATTACACCTACTCTCTCTGACAATATTATAATCCCTTTATGCATCAAAAACAATGTACAATATATACATTTATTTTTGTGTATGTTTGGTTATTTTGTCAATAGACTATACATTAATATCAGTGTATAATAGCATTATAAGAAAGGGGGTGATACCGATGGATAAGCAAAAGAAAAGTGATAAGAACAACCAGCTTCAAACAATTGTTCTTATCACCACTCTACTTAATCTCATCAAATCTGTTATAGAAATTATAACAAAACTGATTGATTAAGTCAAGGGGGAGGGAAACTCCCCCCAACCAAAATAATAAACGCAAAAGCAACTATTGTCAATAGAAT
>Ga0153996_1000054_pt1 | contig 71270 bp, 73 predicted proteins | sample TSNC080MetaG_FD_104728 | JGI IMG/M metagenome (GOLD analysis project Ga0153996, IMG submission 104728) | Attine ant fungus gardens microbial communities from North Carolina, USA - TSNC080 MetaG | ecosystem: Host-associated > Fungi > Mycelium > Unclassified | place: USA: North Carolina, Lumber... | reverse complement strand
TTCTCTGGATATAATCAAACCTCCATTTTCAACTGTCTCTTAGATATGCTATTTAGTGGTTTTTTACTTTGTAAACTTGTGGACAACTTTTTTATTTTTTTCTTTCTATCGGTGAATAGTAACATCATTTTAGGATAATGACAAAATAAATAGGCAACATTTAGTAATGTCACCTATCTAGTTTATAATAATTCGCCATATTTTTTTATATAAAAATGTTTTGCAATTGTTACGACAATGAAATACATAATAACAATTCCAATCAAATAGGCAAAGTAAACAGCTGGTAATCCTGCTAATTCTAATGATCTACCAAAAGCAGTAAATGGAATTATAGTCAAAATAGTAATGCCTAATAAACTAAGTAACGTTAATGAAGTAGAGGCACGACTTTGTATAAATGGAATTTTTGGTGTACGAATCATATGAATAACTAATGTTTGAGTCCACATAGATTCTACAAACCACCCTGCTTGGAAAACAGCAATATATAGAGCCATAGAAACAGGATTGCTTAACTGATGGAATACTACTCCACCAGTAAACATAGGGCAAATCACGAAATACATTAATAAATAGGTTAAGATATCAAAGATCGAACTTGTTGGTCCAATTCTTAACATAAACTTAGCAACTGAACTAGCATCCCAAGTTTTTGGTTCTTTTAAGAATTCCTCATCAACATTATCCCAAGGAATTGCTGTACAAGAGATATCATAAATTAAGTTTAACATAATTAAATGAATAGAAGCCATTGGTAAGAATGGTAAAAATGCACTAGCAATTAATACTGAAAATACATTTCCAAAGTTACTAGAAGCAGTTAATTTAATATACTTAATCATATTAGCATACGTTTTTCTACCTTCTATAATCCCATTTTCTAATACCATTAAATCTTTTTCTAATAAGATAACATCTGCCGATTCTTTTGCGATATCAACTGCGTTATCTACTGATATTCCGATATCAGAAGCTTCTAAGGCACCTGCATCATTAATCCCATCTCCCATATATCCTACAGAATGTCCATTTTCTTTTAATACGTTAATAATTCTAGTTTTTTGAGCAGGGGACATTTTAGCGAAGACTGTGCTTTTTTCTGCGATTTCTGCAAGTGTTTGATCATCAAACTCATCAACATCACTACCTAAATATATTTTGTCAAATGGCAATCCTATTTGTTTACATACCGATTTCGTAATATCTTCATTATCACCAGTCAAGATTTTTACTGCTACACCATGCTCTTTCAAAGCAATAATAGCATTAATTACACTTTCTTTTGGTGGATCTAAGAAAGCTAAATAACCAATTAGCACCATTTCACTTTCATCCATTATTGAGAAAGCACCGACTGGAGAAGGATTTGTTTTTTGAGAAACAGCAATCACTCTCATTCCTTGATTGTTAAGTTCTGCTACTTTGTTTAATACAAATTCTTTTTTGTCCTTAGTTAATTCAACGACTTCTCCTTTATACTCTACATACGTAGAAATGCTTAACATTTCTTCTACAGCACCTTTTGTAATCATTTGTCTTTTACCAAATTCATCTTCGACAACAACACTAAGTCTTCTTCTATTAAAGTCAAAAGGAATTTCATCCACTTTTTTATACTTAGTAATACTTTTTTCAAAGTTTTGATCAGTATTTTTTAATTCCATTGATTTTTCAATAATAGCAACATCCATTAAATTCTTTAATCCTGTTTGATAATAACTATTTAAAAATCCATGTCGTAATACTCTAGTATCACTGTTACCATCAATATCTAAATGCATTTGCAAACGTACTTTATCTTCAGTTAAAGTACCTGTTTTATCAGTACAAAGAATATCAATACCACCTAAATTCTGTATTGAATTTAAATTTTTAATAATTACTTTTTCCTTTGACATTGCTAAAGCACCCTTAGCTAAACAAGTAGTTACAATCATTGGTAACATTTCTGGTGTTAAACCTACTGCAATAGAGATTGAAAAGAATAGTGCTCCTAACCAATCCCCTTTTGTAAGACCATTAATTATGAATACGAGTGGTACCATTACTATAATAAAACGGATTAATATGGTAGATACTTGACTAACTCCTTTTTCAAAGCTAGTTGGTTCACTTTTTTTGTTTAATCCTTGTGCTATTTCTCCAAATATAGTAGTATCTCCAGTTGAAATTATAATTCCTTTTCCATAACCACTAATAACATTTGTTCCCATAAAAGATAAGTTTTTTCTATCGAATACTGAATCAATACTTTCATCAATAGTAATTGTTTTTTCAATTGGTTCACTTTCTCCAGTTAAAGAAGATTGGGAAACAAATAAATCTTTAACTTCAATCATTCTCATATCAGCAGGTATCATATCACCTGCTGAAACATGGACAATATCTCCTACAACAATTTCATCCATTGGAATTTCTTCTCTACCATTCTCTATTCTTTCTACATTAGCAGTGTTTTCAATCATTTCTAATAGTTTTTCAGCGGCATTTCCACTTCTGAATTCTTGTATAAAACGTAACATTCCTGAAATAATAACCATAGTGAGAATTATAATCACTGTGGTATAATCTCTTTCTGCTTTTGACGCTAATATAACATCGGTAAATAAAGATACGACAGCTAAAGCAATTAAGATTAGGGTAAAAGGATCCATAAATGATTTGAATAATAATTTAAATGGTCCATCTTTTTTATTGTATGTTACAACATTTTTCCCATATTCATCCCTTGCATCTTTTACTTGCTCAATGGTTTTTCCTTTTGATGAACTCTCTAAAACAGTATAAACTTCTTCTATGTTTTGATTTGATACACGAAGTAATTTTTCTCTGTTTTCACTATTGCTTGTTTTTGTTTTTACTCGTGTATCTTTATTTGACACATTACTTTTTTTCATTGATCTACCTCCTATTTTTAGTTAGCAAGAAGTAACAATCATTCTGATATGTTACATCATTACTATTGTTTTCATTTTTATAGTTATTATTACAATTATTACAGCAACTGCCGCCAGCATCCATATAACACACCCCTTTCAAAAAATAATTTATCTATTTAAACCATGTATAACATGTTTGTATGCACCAAAAAAACCATCATAACAAATACGATGGTTTTACTTTTATTTTTACACATTAAAAGCAAAGAACGACTATCGCATATAATTGTTATTTCTCTTTTTAAAATATTTAATTCTCATTAAAATATGCTGATGAACTTCCATGATTTCTCTCCTAAATATTTAAATAATTAAAAATCTCCACACTCAAACAAGAAGCGTGGAGAATAACATAGCAATCATTATTCGCTTTACATCTCGTTTGAGCTTTAACTCTATGAGGCGGTGAAATCACATTGGTTGAAGCCTTCATCGACAACAACTGTTAACCAACTAATAATGTCTCCATCATTTCGCGGCAGTAATCCATATCCTTATAGTAGTCTCACCTACCGATTTATAAAGACACCATATCTGTCTTTACTTTTTCTATACACTCTAATTGTAGCATTCTTTTAAAAAATAAGCAATTTTTTCTTTTCTATTTTTTAATTAATAAGCTCAAAAATTCCAATGTATTTCTATAGGTAACTCCCCTGTTTCTTCATTTTTTCTAGATACATATATTCGATCAATAAAAACGTCAATTATTTCTCTTGTCAATTCATTTATACTCGTATATTGTTTAATTACTTTTAGCATATCATTCGTATTTCTTATTTGATTTTCTAATATCAATAATTGCTCGTTATACTCATCAATCGTTTTTTCATATCTAGACTTATCCTTTCTAAATTCTTCCGATAACATTACATATTCATCATCAGTTATTATTTTTTTTATTTTATCAATATATAAATTTTTTATACTTTTATCAATATCATTTAATTTCTTTTCATAATTATTAATACTTTTCTTTAAACGATTCGTTTTAGTATTTGTTTCATCATTTAATTTAACTTTTTTTGATATCATTTGTTCATCTAACAACTCATGAATTAATGTTTTTAATTCTATTAAAACTGTTTCTTTTAATCTTTCTTCCGATACATACGCACTAATACAAGTACCTCTCGATAAATATTTTGAATGACATCTAAAATATCTCTTATTACTTTGTTTTGTAGCTTTCAATGGATAACCACAATGCTTACAATATGTTTTTTTAGCAAACAATCCTACTTCACCTTTTTTATAGGATTTTGTTTTTTGTTTTATTAAAACCTGTACCTTATCCCAAGTAGCCATATCTATTATAGGATCATGTGTATTTTTTACAATAATCCATTCATCTTTTGGTTTATGTCTTTTCTTTTCCGATTTATAAGACACACTCTCTATTTTATTTTGCACCATATTTCCAATGTACATTTCATCAGTTAAAGTTCTTGCTATCGTTTGATATTTCCAAAATCCAGAATTAATATTATTCTTTGACTTATAATTCAACCCATTTAAACGTTTATACTTAGCGGGATTTGGAATACCTCTATCATTTAGTTTTTTTGCTATAGCGACTTTTCCATAACCTTGAATATATAAATTGAAAATTTCCTTTACAACTTCTGAAGCTTCATTATCTATAATTAAATGCCCTTTTTCATTAGGGTCTTTTTTATACCCATATAAAGCAAAAGCACCAATATGTTTTCCATTCTTTTTCTTATTAGTTAAAACACTTTTGACATTCTCGGATATATCTTCAAGATACCATTCATTGATTAACCCATTTATTTGCCTTGCTTTTTTATTTCTTTTATCTTGAGTGTCCGCATTATCCACAATGCTAATAAATCGAATACCCCATAAAGGGAATAAATAATTAATATATCTTTCTACTATTTCTAATTCCCTTGAAAATCTTGACTGTGTTTTACATAAAACAATATCAAATAGTTTATTCTTTGCATCTAATAATAATTGATTAAATTGTGGTCTATTTCTATCCGCACCAGTATAATCATCATCACTATAAATATTATAGATTTCCCAATTATTTTCTAATGCATATTGGACAAGCATGTTCTTTTGATTTTGAATACTTTCGCTATCATCATCAAACATTTTATTTTTATCTTCTTGAGATAATCTAACGTAAATACCACATTTCAAATTAATACCATTCCTTTCATCTATTATTATAGAACATAGTAGTACTCACATTTTTATTCATCTGTTCTATAATACCTATCCATTTTTTATTAAATACTTGTTTACGTTCTTCTATATCTTTTGTTTTAAACGTTTGACTACATTTTACATTTTCTTTTTTCACTTGTTATTGCTCCTTTGTTTTTATAATGTTGAAATGTTTTAAATAAAAAAAATAAAGCTGTTATGCTTTATTTCTCTTAAATTATTTTTTTAATTCCTTTGATATCTTCAATATCTATCATAGCTATTAAATTATTATTGCTTTTAATAATAAGATAATACTTTTCATTATTTGTTAAGCTGTTTTCAATTTTCACATTCACATAGTCTAAATTAAACATCATATTATTGATAAGTAAAGCAGAAATACCAATAATACTATTAAGTACTTCTTCAATTTCTTCTTTTGTCATTTCTTCTCCCTCTTTTTTTTAATAGGCTCTTTTAGGTAGAGCCTTGATCATCTACTTATTTTAGCAAATCAGAATATTTTCGCATTTGTTCTTTTTCTTCTGCTAAAATTTGCTTTCTAGCGTTTAACAACTCCCAGTCTGTAAGATCCCATACATTACTCCTAATCAAATCGTGAATAATAGTAGGATTTAAAGCATCTAATTCCCAACTTTCAGAACCATAGGTTTCTATATAGTTTTTACATCTGCTGTCTGTCAATTTAGCAGGGTTTGGTGGTGGGGAGTATTGTTGTATTTGTTCCCATGTTAAAGCTATTCTATCAACGTATACATCAGCCTCAAACATAGTAAGACGGTCTTGAATATCTCTAGTCATATCAACACCACTTGGGTCATGGTCCCCTAAGTGGATAATAACCGCTCTTTCACAACAATAACTCTGATTGATGAAACGCTGTGAAGCAGACCACATCTCTGATTGACTAACGTACCCTCGGCAAGCGAAGTACGGAACATCTAACTCATGGCAAGCTCTTCCAACAACTTCTACTAAAGCTTCTTTCTCCACCCATACCTCTACGTATACTGGTTGATCCTTTCTAATATCAATAAAGTATTGATTAATAGCAGAATCGATAATTTGGTTTGGACTGCTCCAATGACTTCTTTCTTTCAAACTTCTAGTACGATCTACTATGGCGTTCCAATCAATTAAACCTGTTAATCTTGCGTTATTGATTAATTCGCCAGTTCTTTTATAACTCTGTTGACTATTTTCGATATACCCTTTCGCTACTAGCTGATAATACAGCTGTCTCAATGTGAGGTCATAACCCATGCTTGCATATTCACTAATGACATCATTAATGAGTTCAATAAGAACTATACTTTGTGGTCTAAAGGATATATCTTTGTAAGCTACTCTAGGCATCTAATCGCCTCCTATTAATATTTTTATCATTTTTTGTACCCATTTTTTTAGTAGGCTCTTTAAAGTAGAGCCTAACCTTTATCTTTTTCTAAAATGCCAAGCAAAAGCTTTAAAATGATTATTGATTGTGTGAAAGCTTCCTATTTCCATAGCAAGTTTAAATGTATCTTGAATGGTTTTATTCTTAAATGGTTGGCTACCGTCTTCAAACGTACAATTAATATATAGTTGATGTAATTCAATTAATTTTTCTTGCTGTTCTTCTGTTAATCTAAATTCTGCTGTTATTACTTCTTTTTCCATTATTTTACCTCTTTCATAAATAGGCTCTTTTAGGTAGAGCCTTGACCTAATTTCTAATTCTGTTTTATTAATTCTTCTACAAAATTTTTATCGTTTTCATTTTTTATTGGGTATTTTTTTGATACTTTAAAATTACCAGTTTCATCAATAATCAACGCTACTTTTCTAAGACCATTTATAAAATAGTAAATTGGTTGTTTTTGCCATTGTTTTACATATCCTAAATCAATTAAGTTTTGTGTATGATCACTCATTATTCTTTTATCTTCTTTTTCTTTTTCAAGCATTTTTTCAAGCATTTCTACTTTAGCACGAGTTTTTTTATCTTGTTTACGTTCTTTTAATTTATCTATATTGTGTATGCTTGTCTGCAATCCACCATTAGCGGTTAGATTATTTTCCTTGTTGTATTCTTGTCGTTCAAGCATTTCTACTCTTTCCTTTTGTTTTTCGATTTCTCTTTTTCTATTGTAAATATTATTTTCTAATTGACTTTGTCTTTTAAACCATGAAGCACCGTTTCTTTTGTCATTCATTGGTTGTCCGTTTGTCAATCTTTGATGTGCAAATGCATTTTCAATAGTATTTGAATATTCATTTTCTAATCGTATTAACTTTTGTTTTGCAATTTCTAATCTAGTTGCCATTTCTTTTACCTCTTTCTTTCTATATATACATTGTAACATATTTTAATTACATTGTAAATACTTTTTGTAATTATTTTTAATTACTTTGTTATTTATTCAAAAACCATTGTAATTTGTTTTAATTACATATATAATTATTTAAAAGAGGAGGTAAACATATGATTACTAACAAAATAAAATCTTTATTAGCATTGCATGGTCTTTCATTTGCAAAATATGCCAATGAATTAGGAATCACTAGACAATCATTAAATAATAAATCAAATGCTAACGCATATAAAATTGTTGATTTAATAATATTAGGTAAATTAACTAATACTAAATTAGCATTTATTGATCAAGATAATAAACCAATTATTATATTTGACAACGAAGATATAAAAGACTAAAAAACAGCAACATCAAAATTGCTGTTTTTCTATTTGCATTTATTATAGTCACTATTAATTAATCTATTTTGAGTTATTTAGACGTATGATACTTTTATAAGACTAATTTTTATGTGTCATAATATATTACATCTTCTATTGTTCATATAATAAATATAACTTTCCTTGCTAAAACAATAAATAAATATCCGTTATTATTTCAAATTTTATTGATATAATCAATACTTTTTTGATTTATAAATTGGATATTTTCAAAAATGTGAACTAAGGCATAAAATAGTTCACATACTTTAGAATAAAAAAAAGCTGATTATCAGCAAGTTTTTTGCGTTTGGTGTTTGGTAAATTATGTTTTTCTACCCCCCTGTTAGAATATAGGGGGTTGGTACGCACGGAGCTTCGCTCCGTGCAAGGCACAGCTAAAAGCTGCGTGCTATTTGCTACGCACCGCCGCTGCTTTTTGCGTGCCCTACTTGACCAATATTTAGCTTTTTTTCCCATTATCAACATTTTAAAACATAATACACTCCCTATCACATAAATTACTTTATTCACTATTTTATTTTCTAAGTTGTTTCTTTTATGTATTATCTCATTTTTAAATAACAATTTCAATCAATTAAATTTGATTTATTCAAAAATAAAAATAATGAAAAATATGAGAATAAAGGGAACTGCTTGTTTTACTTTGTTTAAGCATAGCTTATCGGCAAATCGCTACCCTTCACATTCCCTACGCTCTTTTGCCTAACAAAGTAAAACAAGTTGATTAAAGACAACTAATAACCCTTAAATCTTACTTCTAACAATTTTTAATAAAATTAATACTAATATCTATAAAACTTTAAATATAACTAATTAATGATGTAAATAACGTTTCTAAGACTGGTACAGTAATGCTATTGCCTGCTAAAAATGAAATATCCTTTTCTTTAAGTCCAGTTTTTATCATATTTGAATAATCAAGATCATTAAATCCCATTGCTCTTAAATGTTCTTTAGCAGTCGTAATTCTCAATTTGCCATTATAATATATAGCTATTCTTGATTGAGTAGTTACAGTTGGAAACATCTTTTTTTGTACTCTCCCTCTCCTCGTTTTTGAAGTAGGTCTTTCAACATTGATTGTATCATATTCTTCTACTAGTCTATATCCTTTTTTTGTATTTTCATGAATATATAACTTCTCATTTTTTATAAAGAATATTTTCTTTTCATTTTCAGTTAACTGATAATCATTAAAATCAACACTAAAATCTATAACTTCTAAAATATTATGGTTTTCTATTTTAAAAATAGGAAATTCATAATTCTTTATCACATCTTTACGAAAACTAATTGCATATACTCTATCTCTATTTTGAGGAACTCCATAATAACGAGAATTAAGAATTTGAAAATACGTACAATATCCTAATCTAGTCATCTCATTTAAATAATGATTAAAATGCTTAATATGTTTTTTTGATAATAAATTAGGAACATTCTCCCATAAAACAACTTTTGGTTTAGTCAATAATTCAAATTCTAATATCTCTAAAGTTCTTTCATATAAAATCGATCGTCCTGTTGCTATATTATTCAATCCATTTTTAGAAAAATCTTGACACGGTGAACCATGTACTAATAAATCAATAGCCATATTCCACTCTCTTACATCAGATGTCTTATAATTATTATCAAACATAGAATTATATGCTTGTACTGCAAAAGGTAATATTTCTACATAATCAACCGATTTAACATCTAGTCCTATATTTTCTAAAGCTTTTCTTGGTGATCCAATACCACCAAACAATTCAAGTATCTTTATTTTATTCATTAATCATTATTCCTTATTTTTTTCATCAATCACGATTTCTTTTACATATGGAATCTTTATATATCGCAACCTCGAATCTATTTGTACATATCCTTTAGCTAATGACATTGACACTAAATTCGCATTTTCTTGACCAAACATCATTCGATAGCTTTCAGCTTCCGCAGAACCTAAAACAATCTTACAAATAAAATTTGCACGTGTTTCCCCATCTATGAATCTTGTATCTGGTCTTTGCATAGCAACTAACAAAATCGTTCCATATGCTCTACCAAGTCTAGCTATTTGACCTAATTTATTGTTATATCTACTTCTTAAAGATTCTTCATTTTTGTTAGGCGCTTTTGCAGGCAATGATTCAACAACGCTAGTATTTTCATCAATTAATAAAAAAATGGGATTCAATCCCATTTCATAAATGTTACTTACCGATTGCCCACTAGCAATAGCATTTTGCAATAATATTTTACGTTCTTGCATTAAGTCATAAAAATCTTCAATAAATTCTAATGCTTTTTGTGGCTCTGATACATCACAATATCTTTTAAAATAATGCTTGGAATATAAATAGTCTACACCTTTACCATCAATACACCATACCTCAGTAAATGAAAGAATGGAAGATAATATATAATTCATGAAGACACTTTTCCCACTACCAGTACCACCAATAACTAAAAGATGTGGATAACTTGCATAATTCCACATAATGACCTTACCGAAAGAATCACCTATCGGTATGCTATTTTGTGGTTTTTCTTCTAAATCTTTTAATAATGTTGGTTTTAATATCTCATCTTCTAAAAGACCTAATTCTAAATAATAAAATCCATTTTTCAATTCATCTTCAATATACAATAAACCTGTAATCGTCAATATTTCTTCTTTTAGTCTTTCATAATCTTTTTTTATTGCTCGTCCATCAAAATAACATTTTAACAACAACACCTTACCATTAATTATATATTCTATTCGTGGGATTGTACTTACATCATATTTCAATGTTTCTGTCGGAGTATGAACTTCTTTTGAATAATATAGTCGTTGCAATCTTGCTATTTTTACAAGTTTGTTTTCATAGGGTTTATATATATCGTATTTTTCTTTAAAAAACATTCTAAAGAAAAGTAATCCCATTTTTCTAAAAATAAAATTAAAAAATCTATCCAAATACGATAGACCCACTTTATTAATTCTAAAATTTTGTTTCTTTTTCCTATTTTTACTCAATATATTCACTTCCTTGTCCTAACTCATAACTCTGATTATTTTCATAATTTAATTCATCACTATTGTTAGTACTTTCTTCTTGGTTTTCTAATTCTTCTATTGTTTGATTTATTAGATTCAAATATGTTTTATTGTATTCCTCAACTTCTATTTTTTTGTTGTCTACTAATGCTATGCAATACTTTAAAAATGTATATAGATCAGTTTTTGTATCTGTAATTTTATACAATTTTGTTAATTCCACATAATAGCTATTCAACAAAGATAAATAAGTATAATTACTATCATTTTTATTTTCTACTAAATAGCTTGTATTTTCTACTAAATAATTTAATCGTAGTTTATCATTTTCTATCGGATTTTTCACATTATCATAATTACTTATAAAATCTAATAAAATGGTATTTTCTAGTATTTTCGCTTTGTCACCTAAATTCTGCATTTCCGCATCAACATTGATGACATCTTCAATATCCGTTGTTACATCAATTTCTTTATTTTTTAAATATGGTATGGCTATCATTAAAACTACCACAGATAATAATACAAAGAATATAGTATAAAATCGTTTTTCATTAATCATTATTTCCTATTCACCTCTTTTTTTAATTTTTCTACACACCATTTTACAAATTAAAACAATTCTAGTTATTAATTTGATTAAGCATTTTATAAAACAATATAAAAACCAATATGATGAATATATCGAAAAACAATAGACAGAAAAATGTATTTCATCAATAAATGTTGGTGCTTGTAATACACTAACAAACAAATATTTAAGCATTATATCACCAAAAAGACTAATTATAAGTATATAAATTATTATATCTCGTATACACTTATTAACTTTATTAAAATAACCTACATCATCTTCTGGTGTAATCATCATAAGAAATACTTCCCATAAAATTAATACTATAAAAAATATTACTTTAAAAACACTAATAATTGTTATTAGTTCCATCTAATACTCCTCCCATATTTTTTTGAATTTCTTCTAATTCTTTCAAATAATTCTCGTATGCAAAAATACATTCGAAATTCAATTTATCTATATCAAATAATTTAATAGACATGGTTACAAAACCGTTTTTACAATATGCTTCATCATTGAATACATACGTTACTTTCACAACTTCACAATCATTTGTATAATGACCATTTACATAAGCACATAATAATAAAATATCGTTTTCTTGATAATTTCTATCATTATAACGATTTTCAAATGTTTTCTTACCACTTCTAATATCTACTAAAAATTGTGGTTCTATTTTCAATTTATGAATCACTTTGAATATCCTCACTTTCTATCGTTTCATTCGGACTACACCAAATTCTTTTATCACATAAATTAATATAATCTCTAGGATCAACTTTATAATCTGTTCCATATCCACCCTCAAAAAATGCAATATGAAGATGTATACCAGTAGAATGCCCTGTCGTACCTTGAATGCCAAGAATATCGCCTGCTACTAATTCTTGACCAACTTCAACAACAGGAAGATATGCAAAATGGCAATATAACACATAGATGTTCATTTGCTCATAATACATGATAACCCCATAGCCTGCATTACTAGTATCTTCACAAACGCTATAAACAACACCGTCATATAGTGTGACAACTGGAACATCTGTATTATCATCATCTATATAACCTACCAAATCAACTGCATAATGATAATAGCCAAATTGATTATTATAGTCATCATCTATAAAATCAGTTGTCACAATGTATTTATCGCACAATAAAGGAAAACCTACAAAGTTCATTCCTTCGGGATATTCCACAGTATTTGAAGCATAAGAAGATGTCAATGTACCATACATACTTGTTATTATCAAAATAAATAACAATAGTAAAATGATAGTACTACTACCCACTAGCAACACTATCATTTTTACTTTTTTCATACGGTTTGACCTTTCATTTTATCTGTAAAGAAATACTCATATAATTGTATTTCTTGTGGTAAAAATTCAAACTTCATCTGATAACTTCCTACAGATTTAATATCAAAAATAGCTTGTCCTTCCTCAAAACCACTTAATTTATCAATATACGATTTTGGTATGCTTGGGAATGTTTTTCTTACTAATGGTAATACACTATCATCTTGATTTAATAATATTCTATAGGTTGTTTCTTCAAACATTGATTGTATTCTATCCGCTATTTCACCTTCCGCTGTTCCCTTATATTCTCTTAACGATTGACTTGCCATGACCATTCCAGAGTTATACTTTCTATTTTCACGTATCATTAAATTACGCATTTCCATAGTTTCTATTGGTATCGCTCCATTGATGAATCTATGGTCTTCGTCAAAATATGTTTTTAATAACGGTTTATTTTTGTTATGTGTTATCTCATTCCAAGCAAGCGAATTGCACATATATAACATTAATTCTGATATATTCTTATCATAATTTTTTGTTGATGTTAAATCAAATGTAATCAAACGATTACTTGCTAAATCAATTCTATTGTCTGTATTAAAAACTTCCCCTAAAATGTATGGATCAATATATTCATGCATGACAGAAGTCAAATACATTAAATTATTCATTTCTTCCAATAAATAACCTTGTTGCATTCCATTCGTTTTATTTAATACTTGTAATCTTTCATCAAGTTTATAGTATAAATGTTCTAGTTTTGGAATTCTTAATTTAATCCAATCAACGGTATCGAAATAACCATATTGTTTATACATTTCTTGACAATACGATAATAATAAACGCATTTGTTTATCGTTGATATCAACAAACATATACTTAAAAATACTCTTTAATCTAGTTCTATGAAATCGATAGGACATTTTAAAGTTTAACTTATCATCAATCGGAATGATTTGTAATACATTGAAGTTAAATTCTTTGTTATCTAACGACAATACTAATCCTCCATTCAATTTCGTAAAATTAATATATTCACCCTCAATATCAAATGCTATATTTTTGCCACCTGTTAAATAATTTGTTATCATATCATTTAACATAATAATTGATTTTCCAAACCCTTTTCTACCTAAAATCAGCGTATCAAAACTTTTTCTATACGGAGGAACTATTTCATTTTGAGTCACTTTAAATATCCCACCTGTATTTGTCTTCCCTTGATATATACCATTCTTATCAACAAATGACGACATATTAAAAGGAAAAGACCTAGCTAATGTATTCGTTGGTGGATTGACTATAATTCTATCTTGCTTTGTCATTAAAGCTTGATAATCTGTGATACTTTCACCAATCATAACCGCAGATTCAATATTTCTATTTTTCTTTAATTGTTTTATGATTCTATTTGTTATTTGTCTTAGTCTTTCTACATCTTCATTATACACATAGATTCTAATACATACATTTTTTACAGTTTCTTTAAACTGTGCGATATCGTTTTGTAGTTCATTGAGATTTTGTGCTTGCAATTTATTTTTATTAAATATAGACAATCTTTTTGCACCACTCATCATACCTGCATTTTCTTCTGTTTGTTTATCAATTACTCTCGTAATATCTTTATCATAATCATCAATATCAACTTTTATCAATACATTTTTTGATACAGAATAAACTACATCTTTTAAATCAACCAACCATAAATCATTTATAAAATCATCAAATTCATACACAGATATACAAGCTTGATATCCAAAAGCAGTTTTAATATAATTTTCATAATTTTTAATACCACCTATCGCCTTGAATTCGTCAATAAATGCTTTCTTATACTTTTTATTTTCTCTAGCTAAGTGCTTCGATTCTTTCTTACTTGTCATCTTTAACATTGTTCAAACCCTCACTTTCTTGTTTGAAATTTAATTGAGGATTGAACGCAACTTTTAAAATCTCTATCGTTGCTTTTCGATCACATTCAATTAGCGATACTGCTTTTAATAAATTCATTTGCACACTTTGCATAGCTTCATTTAATGCGTTTTGATTGTCTGCATATATATATAAATAGCAACGTTCATTCATATTCTTTTCTTTTTCTTGTTGAGCTTTTAACAACCTTAATTCTAATAATTTATTGAAAAAAGGAGTGTCTGCATACTCCTTTTTATAGTTTGTATTTTCTATTTCAATCGGCATTGGTCTAAATACGAATGATATATCAACATTTGATTTTAAATATTTATAAAAAGCTCCATAATAAGCATTCTTATCTTCTTGGGCAATATTTTTAATATCTACTCCATTGATTTCATATACTTTGAAGTATTTACCATTTTTCAATTTGATTGCATAATACTCTTTGTCAAAATCACCCACCTTAAACAAATCATTAATTTTAGCTTTACGATAATTCAGTAATATAGCAATAGAATAACTAATCAAAATAGCTATCAATACAAATAAGATGATGTAATAAACTAATTTTGTAATTATATTCATATTTTTTTTATTCCTCCTTTATTTAATCATACATTTTTCTATGGAAGTTAAATCTTATTAATGAAAATGTATGTTTATATAGTTCTACACCTTTGTATTTTTTAAAAACTACTATTTCAATTACTAATACAACAACTGCTATACCATTTCTTAATAAAAATGAATGCGTAGACGATAAAACATCTGTCACAATAAAATAGGTAAGAGCCATTATAACGAAATTCTTTAATGATATTTGAAATCCTTTAATGTCATAGTCTTGTTCAATTAACAAACGATTAAACATTAAATTCTTATTCATTATTTTTACCCCCTTTGTTGTTTCCAAATCTATTATTTGATTCATTAACTAATTCTTCAATATCGACTAAATCATCAAAACTATCTGATTTATTCCTATCATTCATTTTATTTAATGTCACATTTTCCATAGGATCATCTTTTATTTTTGTGCTATTTACATTTGTTTTGATATCATCATTTGCATTCCCTGTTTCATTTCCTGTACTAAAATTAGTATAATCCTCTGCTTGATCAATCAAACGTTCTGTATAGTCAATATCAATAATATCATCAATTTTAGTTCTATTGACTGAATCATCATTGTTTCCTTCATCATTATTAATTCTAGTTGATTGTAATGTGTTACCCCCACCGCTTGGTGAATTAGATATGTTACCTAGTGAATTAGAACCATTTGCAGAACTTGAACCCCCACCTACTGGATTTGTAGGACTAGGTGCATTACCACTTGTCGGACTATTAAAATTATGAAATGAGCCACTATTATTAGAAGTACTTCCACTTGATGAACTACCTAAATCACTTATGAAATTTCTTCCCATATTAAACATTCCACCTATCATTTTACTAGGCAATTTCATAGCACTTCTAATTCCCATTGCGGTTAATACCGTTGCTAATTTACCTTCTTGAGGAGGAGCAACACCAGTTAAGGAAGCAATCATCTTTTCAGATCCTACAACAACACCACCTAATGCAATCAAGTAAATCACTTTAACTATAAAGTTATCAATTAAAAATAAAGAGTTTATCATTGTCAGATACGTTTTAAATAAAAATAATAACAAAAATAAACTAGCAAAATTGATTAGTATAGTTTGTGCTAATTGCTTCGATCGTTGCCCTGATAAATCCGTTGATACGGTTAGTGGTGATAATATTGGTAACAATATTCCATAAACCATTAGATTCGCTATTTTAAATAACATAAAAAATATCATGACTGCGACACACAAACATAATACAACGATATTGATAAAATCAAATGAATACATATATACTTTTTCATTTAATTTGCCTAGTGACCAATACGACTTATCTAATGACGAAGTCATATACATACCATTTTCAAATATCATAGCAACTTTAAAATTTAATGGTTCATCATCTGTCGCACTTAGTATTTGTAAATGTGTGCTATTAATAGCCATTTCAATCGATTCTGAGTATTCTTTTAAAGAAACTAATCTATTAACATTTAGTGATTCTTCCATTAAGTAAACATTTTCAGATACTATATCCTTAAATATACTATCTGATACGCTTATTTCATTGGTAGCATAATCACCTAGCATTGTATAATAACCGTTTATTGTCGTCACAATATAGGACATGCTACTTATTAACAATGAAAATAGTAATAATTGTTTAATCATACCTTTTAGTAAATCAGAATTTAATAACATCATGATTGCATATATGATAATTGTCATGATTAATAAGTTTTTCGATATCTCTTTTATTTCATCAAAATGAGTAGCAAAAAAGGTGTCCAGTATATCTACACTTAACACCGCATTAATTCCACTATATATAAAATCTCCTATTTTAACAACACCTTTAATTATCCAATACCCTAACCCTCTTAAGGCATCACTAAATAAATCTTTTACTTCTATTCTTTCTAATACATCTATCGGTATTCCAGTAGAAGTATCTGATATATTAAACATTGATAAAATATTACCTATATTTACTATATTTGTCATAATACAATAACCTACAAACCTAATAGCCAATTGACAAGAGGTATAGCATTGACGATCAAAGCGATACCTATAACAATTCTAAGAATCCAAGTTTTCGCTTGCTGTGCCATTTTTTCACCTAACATCAAGACAATACCGCAAATAATAAATGCCACAATCGCTACTACTCTTCCTATATCTGCCATTTCAGTAGACATATTACTAATCCAATCTGTTATTGGATTTCCGACTAATAAAACACTTTTATTTAAAACGATACTTTTTACATACATAATAAACTTTACTTTATTCATTTTTCTACTTCCTTTCTATTTTTAATTTAACCTTTTAAATCACTAATTGGATTCTTTTGCCTTTTATATTTTTCAGTCATAATATATTACCTCTGCTATATCTTCCATTAAAATTTGTTGTTCTACAATTTTTAAATGCTTATCTGTTAAAACGGTTTTATTCATAATGTCTTGCACTATTTCAGACTGCTTTATATTATCTAGTGTCAATAACATTTTCAATGTAGGTGCAACTTGACGATCGACCCATTGTATTGTTCTTTCTAATTGATAAGGTTCGCCCTCCATAGTTAATTTTATTGGTTCTCTATCTTCACCCATGAAATAAGCCCAGTTAGTATTTATCTTCCAGTCTGTTCTACGTTTCTTTTCTTCTCTATCAACAAAACGAATATAGCGCTCAATAATACCAAAGGCTAAGCTTTCTGCATTTCTTTCACTCAATAGTTCTTCAATAGCAACTGTCGCTCTTTCGTTTTTTAAACGAATTTCAAAACGGTTTTTTATTTCTGCTTCTTCTAGTATTACTCCATTTTTTACAAGTTGCTCTTTGTCCTTTTCATAGATACAAAAATAGATATCAGATTTCATGCTTCCTATATATAAAGTGTTTCCCATTTCATTTTTATTGTCCTCACGAGAATTGACTAACTCCCCACTTCCATACGATCTAAAATTATGAAATACGGAAATACATTCTTCATCTCTACATTTTTGAATTAAGTTAGGAACACTTAAGATTCCATATTTGTCATTAATGGCTAGGTCTATCCGTTTAAAAACTGCATTAGAATAAATTGCTAGATAAAAAAAATCGTACCACGTACGACCTTGAGCAGTTAACAAATATTCAAATTGTCGACAACCTTTTCCCTTTAACTCCAGTAACACTCCCTTTACATCATTTGATGATATCATCACAGTGATATCACCATAAACAAATTGTGCTTCATATCCATAAAATGATCGATCTTCATATAATAAAAAATCAATCTTTATTTTCAATATTTTTTCTATAATATATCGATAATCTATCGTTGGAAATCGAATCCGTACATAATCAATCATTAGATTTAATGAATCTTTACTTAATAATTTTAGATTCATTTCAATTCTTTCTTTTAATTCATTATTGATTTCTACTTTTCCATTTTCTATTTTTGATAAATATTCCCTAGATATACCCACTCTTTCCGATAATTTCGTTTGCGAAATTTCGTTACATTCTCTTTGTTCTTTTATTTCTTGATTCCACATAAATACTCCTTTTCTTTAAAACTATTTTATTGAAAATAACGATATTCACAAATCTTTATGCCCTCGTCATTATTATAAATGTCAAACATAAAAAGATAGATTTTATATTCACCATTTTTAAAATAATATACAGGATAATAGATTCTACCTTTATCGGTATTTAAAATAGTTTCTTTCACTTCCTTTAATGCATTATCATACATTTTTTCTATAGGAGCAAATAATTCATAATGCATTTTAAACATGTGTATATTTCTTAAATAGTTTTCCATAAATCACTCCTTATTTTTTAAGTAAAAATAAAAAGGTGTATTATTTTTACACCCTTTTATTGGATCATTGTTTATTTATTTTGTTGTTGTGATTGTTGGTTATGTTGTTGCTTTGGTGCTTGTGTTTGTGTTTGACCTGTTTTTGTTTGGTCTATAGCAACAATGTCGCTTGCTTTAACATACCAAGTTGCTTTAACATCATAATTTGTTGTTCCATTCGCAACCGCGTCCATTTCAATATTAACCAATTTTACTAGTTGCTTATATTCAAATTCTTTATCCTCTGAATCAGCCGGCAAAATAACTTGGATCATTTGACCTTGTTTTTTAGACATACAATCATATCTTTTATCTTTTACAACTTTTGTCACTTCCCCATTTTCATCTGTAACAAAGTTATCTTTCCTCTTTGCTGAAAACAGTAATTCCCCAAATGTAGCTTCTTGATCTACAACAATTCCCATTGGTAATTTCATCTTTATTTCCCCTCTTTTCTTATTGCTTTCTTATTTTCCAAACTTACTAAATCCGTAGCATTTAATACATATTCTCTAAATGCTCTACCATTAACTATATAACCTTTCACATTAATTATAGGGTCTATTAAAGCAACAGACTCCATAAACTCAAATTCTTTTGGTCCTGCATTTGCAGGTATAATTACTGTAATATGATCCGCTTTCTGCACATCACTAAACAAATTAAATCTTCTTGCTACAGTTTTAGAACGTCTTGCTTTTTGATCATATTCGGTAATTGGTTCTCCCTCTCCTGCATATTCCAAGTTTCCAAACGTTTCTTTAACATTTGGTATAATATTTTTTAATTCCATATATTCTTAATTCCTCTTTTCTTTCTATTAAAATTTATTTTTATCTTGTATTGTCAATAGCTCACTATTAAATTGTTGCTGTACACAATTTTGATTTTGATAATATTTTGTTTTATCAATTTTGTATATATCTAGTATATTAATTAATAACATGCTAGATTGTGTTATTTTAATTTCTATCTTCATATTGTATTTTTCACCATTAATTACTTTTGTATATGGTCTTGTATATCTAATATGTTTATTCAGTTTGTTAAAACCTTTGAGATAGGCATTAAACCCATTTTTAAGTTTTGTATCCTTAGTTTGATAAAATTGCTCATTATTTTTTTGAAACTTAAGATTCAAAAAATAATAATCAATATCTTCTAATATGACTTCATCATGTTTATGAAGTCGTTGATTGCATTTAGGACAATGAGTAAATCCCAATGCTTTAATGTCTTGTTCTTTTTTTATTTTTATCAACCTCTTTCATATAAATTGTAGTTTCAATAATCTTCGTTATCACTTCCTTTTTCATAAATTACATACTTCATTCTTCTACCTCCTCATAGATTATTAAAAATAATTAATAATAAATATATAAATAATAAAAATTCAAATATCACTATTATGATCATGATTCATTATTTTTTCTTCTAATGGTTTTACATACTTTAAATCAAAAAATATAAGAATAATTGCTATAACACCTATAACGATTACAAATTCCATATGACCCTCTTTCTAGCAAAAAAAGGATAGTTTTTTTATGCTATTCTTCTTACTTATTTATTTTATTTCAAATTTTCAATATTTGATGTTTCTTCATCATGCTTTTGTTTCTTTTTAATTAGTATAAAAGAAACTCCGACTAATACAATACCGACCAAAGCAATATATAAGAACGCATTTGTTGGATCGCTTGTTTCTACAATTTGTTTAATCGGTTCATCATACATTACTACTTTTGTAACTGTGCCATCATCATTAACAGTAAATACAATATCATTCGCAAGTTCATAATTTTCTGGTGCAATTATTTCTGTTAATGTATATGTTTCACCTACTAACAACCCTCTTATTACATGTGGCTCATTCGTTGAAATCCATTCATCAATATTATTGTTTTCTGAATCTTTTAAAACTAATTTAGCACCCTCCAACTCCTTTTGATTAGTTATATCTTTTTTGCTAATTTCTGTCGTTGTTTGTTCATTGTACATAACAACATGAGTAATTGTTCCGTCTTCATTAATTATAAACGTGATACTATCTTCCTTTAAAACATAACCGTTTGGAGCAATCGTTTCGGTCAAGATATACTCCTTCCCTCTTTCTAAACCACGTATAATATGTGATTCAGTAGAAGAAACCCATTCATCAATAACATTACCTATACTATCAGTGAGAACTAAATTTGCATTTTCTAATCCCTCTTGTGATGTTATGTCTTGTTTACTGATTTCTGTAGTTGTTAACTCATTAATAATTCTTTCAGAATGAGTAATAACTGCTGTAGTTTGATTCTTATATTTTAAACTTATTTTAATTTCATCATTCAAAACATAATTCAATGGTGTCTTTTCTCTTAAGATATAATCACCTAAATACAGGTTTTCAAAACACAAATTACCCTTTTCATCAGTTATTAATGTGTCTATAATTGTACCTTTTTTAACTAATAAATTCTTGTTGTTATCATAGATATTATTAGCTACCACTAATTCAAATTCAATATCTTTTAATGGCACTAATGAAATACTTGAAATACTATCGCCATTTTCAGTTTCTTCTTGAATAGGTATTGTTAGAGCATATTTATTTACTACTATTTTACCTTTTACTAATTTGTTATTTATTGTATGTGATGTTTTAATTGTCTCTACTTTTTGACCTTGCCAAGTTGTAGAAACATTAATTTTTTCATCATTTAACACATAATTAACTGGTGCATTAATTTCTTTAATATAGTATTCTGTATTAATTGGTACATCTATACCAAACGTTGCCTTACCCTCTTTATTAGTTATTACACTTTCCAACAAGGTATTTTTAGGTACAATAACTTTACCATTTACTATAATATCATTTGTATTGTATAAACCAATTTCAGCATTTGCTAAATTGATATTTAATTCTTCATCTGCTTTCGTAACATCAATTTTGACTTTTTGTCTAGCATTTGTTAATGTAACACTTTCGTACACATAAGCTGTATGTTGGTCTTTATATTTCAATGTTACATTTAGTATTTCATTTGATAATACATACCCATTGACTGTGTTGATTTCTTTTACCTTATATTTTGCTAAAGGCAAATCAGTAAATGTAGCAAAACCACTAGCATTCGTAAATTGGTTTGCTACAACATCACCTTTTGCGTATAGTAATATTCCTTGGTTATCATCTGTGTATATATCTTGATCAGCAATTAATTGTATTTCTACACCTTCTAAGCCTTGTAAATTATATATAAACTTGCCATTTTCAAAACCTGTTAATACCTCTCCCTCTTTGTAAACGGAGATAACTCCTTTTACTGCCTTGTTATAAAATTTTATCGTCATAAAAGCGTCACCGTCATTATCCACTTGATAAACACTAGTTTTACTAACAGTAAATGCTAGTTCTTTTGTGTTTAATGTGTAGTTTCCTTGTACTTTCATTTCGACTATTTTATAATTTCCTGCTGTTAATTTTAGAGGTGTAGTAACCGTTCCAGTTTCATCAGTAATAAATGTATCAATATACTTATTACCGATTTTTTGTACTACGTATTCACCAGTATCGACATTCATTATTTTAAACTCAAAATTAGGTAATAAAACAATTTTATTTGTTCTATCGTCAATTTTTTCAAGAGTAACATAAATGTCAACTTCCCCATTATTCAAAACATAATATAATGGGATATCTCGACTATCTTCACTTATTGTAACTTCAAAGTCTTCGCAGTTCCAAGTTTGATAGGGGTTCGTTACTTGTTTTACAATGTATGTGTCATATGGTAACAAAATGGTTTCTGCTCGACCATTTGAATCTGTAATAATGGTATCGGCTAGTAATCCTGTTGTTTTTGAGTAAAGTTCAAACTTTACGTTTTTCTCTACTTGTTGTATTCCTGTTGTTCCATTAGTTGTGATTTTCGTTAAATTAAACGCTCCCTTCTTAACAACTTCTTTAACAATAACCTCTTTTTTAATTTCTTTTGTTGTATTGTTGACATAAGATATATCAACATCATAAATCGTATCATCTAGCAAATAACCTTCACTAGGTGCTAATTCCTTTATATAATAAGTACCTAGTTCCAAGTTAGTCCATACAATTTGACCGTCTTGATTGGTTAATGCTGTACCTATCAAAGTATCTTTAAAATAGATCACTTCACCAGTTGCACTATCTTTGATATCATTCTTTGCGTACAAACCATATTTTGCGTTTTCTAGTTTTGCTCGACCTTGAGGTCTAGAACCAGTTTCGCTATCATATTTCTTTAGTGTAATAGTTCCATATACTCTATCATTGTTTGCTGTATAACTAACTGTATTACCTGCTGTGACACTTGTTTGATAGATAGTTTTATCAATAGTTAAGTAGTTTGGTACTGATACCTCTTGCACATAAATTGGTACATTTGCTAAAATTTCATTAACTGTTACTTTTCCGTCATTACCAGTTGTAACAGTAGCAAAACTATTTGACATATCAGAATTATAACTTACATTAAAAGTTACACCACTAATATAATTAGCTTTATCATCTTGCTTAGCGATTTCTAAACTACCTGTTTTTTGTACTTGAACCTTTATCCATGATTCAGTTGGATCGCCAGCACTAGCTATCATTAAATTCTGTGAAGTAGAATTGTAATAATACATAGGCGTATTTTGTGCTCTAGGGTTTTGCGACATATCTCTCTCGAGTAATATAGTTGCATTATCTTCACTATTTTGTGTAGCTTTAATTACTAACGTATTACCTGTTTTAGAAACTACTTCTATCCCACCAGTAGCTATAACGTTATACCCCTCTAACACATTGTTTGTGTCTGTGAAAGTATATATTTCACCAGCTACTAATACAATACTTTCATTATGAAAACTTGGTGTTACATTAAAATTATTCACATCTGCCATAATTTGGTCTACCAAGGATAATGTTTGGTTTCTAGTTGCCATATAACTTTGACTTAAAAGAGTACTGATTACATACTTATCTGCACCTAAGTATCGCCAAATAGCAACTTGGGTTATTTCTTCATAACCTGGATCAGTTCGTCCAGGATATCCATATCCATAATAAGATATGAGTTGTGCTATTTTAGCTTGTTGACCTGTCAAACCTACTTCATTATATCCGACCTCACTATAATTTGCGGTTGGATCAAGGTGTTCATAAGGTTGAACACAATAGGCTTGTTGCCCATTGATTCTAATTTCAAACCCATTGTCAGGCCCTCCATTGACAAGCCAATAACTATGATAGTTTTTCTCTATCGTAGGTGTTGCTTGAACATTATCGAATTTAACAAAACGTAAAGATGTTATTATCATAACTGCTGATAACAATACTAAAAACAACTTTTTTATTTCCTGTTTTATTTTCATTTTAATAATCATTTCCTTTCTTTATTTCATAAAAAAAAGCAACTGTTAAGTTGCATAAAAAATTTTTTTTACTTTAATTACTTTCTTTTTCTAATTAATAAATCGAATAAATATAATATCGTCCACATGTATCTTTTGTATAATCATATCCAGTATGAGTTTGTGCACCATAAGCTCCATAAGTATTACGAAAATAATTTTTCATATCAGCTTCAGAACTAAAGAACTTATCATCAACCACTGTATATGCGTAGGTACATGTATTAGATGGTGTACTTCCACTATCAGAATTAGCACTTGAATTATTAGAATTTGTACTATTATTTGAAGTATTGCTATTACTACTATTGCCACTCGAACCACTTCCGCTACTACTATAGTTTGTAGTTACTGGTTTTGCGTTTACAGTAATGTTTGCTGTTTCTTCTTTTCCATTGGCTTTTACTACAATAATTGCACTTCCTTGATTGATAGCAACAATATTACCATTTTCATCAACAGTTACAATATTACTATCACTAGATGTAAATGTTGCTTTTTCTTCTTTTCCTTTGATAGTAACTTCTAACGTTACTGTATCATCAGCCGTTAATGTGTAATCTTTTTGTTTTACTTCTAATATAGGTTCACTAACAACAACAGTAATTTTTATACTAAACACATTAGCGTAACTATCAGTCGCTTTGATAACTGCTTCATAATTGCCTAACATTTGATAATTTACTAGACTATCATCTATATCAACTGTACAATCGCTTAAATCACTAGCTTTGTAAATTTCTTGATAATTTGGTATTACATCAATGTACGTAAATTGATATGGCATAAAATCAACCATTGTTGGAGCGACTGTATCTTGAACAATAATTTTAAATTTAACTGTTTCATTTTTGTAAGAAATAGAAGCTTCATATTCACCAATTTTTGGAAATGCTTTATCTAATTCATTTCCCATATCAATATTTAAAACCGCATTATCTAAGACATCTCTTTTAGTATCTTTATCTAAAGATGATGTATCAAGATAATATCGATTATTTTCTGTTGCAACATACCCATATTCCACATAGAATACTTCATTTTTTAATATAAGTATTTTTTTGTTCATGTTATTTATAATCAAAACAACAGCTATAACACTAATAACAGATACTAGAATAATTCCTAATATCCTTTTATTTTTTATTGCATTTATTATTTTCGTTTTCATATGATTAATCGCTCCTTTTATTTAATTTATAATACCATATTTTAACAACTTATATAAGCTTCATTTTCCTTATTTTTCCAATACTTAATATCTAATACATAGTTTTATTTTTAGGTGTCAAATTGCCTATATGAATATCTTCATTAAAACGTTTTAAATTACTTCGGTCAACAAAAATTATTTTTGCATTTTTAGGTATTGGTTTTCCTATATAGATAGCTTCGTTTTCTAAATTTCCTTCAATTCCTAATTTTGGAAATTTCTTGCAATCGTCACAAACTTTCTTTAGCATTAATTCACCTCTTTTAATCTCTGTACATTTGTTCATCTGCTTGTTTTGCTACCACACAGCAACAAAACAAAGTAAATGATACAATCAATCCAGTAAACAATCCTAATATAAAAAATATCATTTTTTTATCACCCTCTTACTTAATCAAAAGAATGATAGTATTGATTTACTTTATTAATAAATTGATTATTAACTGCTTTACTTTCAACTTTTTTTAATTGTTTTACGTAATATACAACACAACAAAATAATATAATAGTTAATGCACTAAAAAATACATCAGCTATATATTGCATAATTAACTACCTCCTTTTAAATAGATAATTCTAGTTTTTCTATTTGCAGTACGTAAACTTTGTTTTGATATGATTTCTAAACAGGTAGAAGTATTTTTAATACAATACCAATTTTTAGGATCATATCCGTTTTGTTGTAAAAATTCTTTCTGACTTCTTGTTAATTTTTTATAATTTTTCATATGAGCTTCCTTCTTTTTTATTTAATGTTTTGTATATCTTTTTCTAACTCATTATAAAAATTTAAAGATTTAAAATAGGTATCAAATCCAAATAGACAACAGTATACCATTGCGTTATATGTTATTGCATTAATACCTATTCTTTTATTTAATTCTCTTGCACATTCTTCTGATTCAGAATGTGTGTTGCATTTAATCTTAGTAGGTATCAATCCTTTTATACCTTTTTGTATTTTGTATACATAAGTGTTTTCTTGATTTCCACTTGCTGTATATATAACATCTGGTAATTTTTTCATATTGTAATTAAATATTACTTTTTGAATCGATTGATTATGATTCATACTACACCTACTTTCTTTTTTAATCTTTCTATGCTATAATAATTATGATGTTAATTTTTTTATGCATGGTTCGTAGCCTAGCTATTACAAATAGCTATATTGCTTAAAAAATTAACTTTTTTTATACATAAATATTTCATGCATAATTACCTCTTTTTTTTATTTATTTATTAGTAGAGTTTTTTTCTCTAAATATTTTTTTATGAGGTTATTAACCCTCCCCTAATTAATTATACAATTTGATTTCTGATCGCCACTATCTTTATTTATAGAAAGATAGTTTTGCATACTCACAAGGATTTACACCCACTAGAAATTAAGGTTTCCTAGTCTTTTTTGTTATCGATAAGTCGATTTCTTATCGCAAGTAATTTCTAAAATTCACTTGATTTTCCACCAATAAATTAACTATTTAATAGTAGTATTTGATTATCAAAGTTCGTTAGATTATACCTTTAACTACATAATGATTTTAATTTTCTAAAAAATAATCAATCGGTACATCAAAGAAATTTGCTATTTTCTGTAATTTATCTAACTTTGGTTTTCTTTTACCATATTTCCAAGAACTTAACGTTGAGTGTGAAATTCCTGTTCCTTTTGCAACTTGATAACAAGTCATATTCTCCTTTTTTAATAATTCAGCAAATTTCTCATACATTTTATCTTTTTATCACTCCTTATATAATTATTGATTTGTAAATATTTCATAAATGTGATATATTTTATTTGTCCTTAGTATAATATACAGTTTTATTATGCTTAATTATTACACATTTGTGAAATACAAGTACATTATATTACCATTTTGTGTATATGTCAATGCTTTTATTACACATTTGTAAAATATTTTTTATCAATGTTAGAAAGGTAATTTTATGTACGAAATATTTGAATTGTTATTAAAAGAAAATGATATCTCCGTTTATAAGTTTGCAAAAGATACTGGTATAGCTAATTCAACATTAAGCAGTTGGAAAAGCGGAAGAAGCAAATTAAAAATAGACAAGCTCCAAATTATAGCCGATTATTTTGAAGTAACTTTAAATTATCTATTAGGTATAAAAGATGAAGATAATAACCTTGAACAAGACACAAACGTAATTCTAGGAAATTTAATAAATGAAAAAAGAACTGAACTAGGATTGTCATTAAATGATGTTGCTAATCAATTAAATATATCTACTAAATTATTAAAAAAATATGAAAGCGGAACTTTCAGAATTGATAATAAAACATTAGAAAAAATAGCAACAATTTTCAATATGACTTTCGAACAATTATTATTAGAGTTGCAATTAATAATTGCTGATGATTTAGACGAAATAAAAGTTTTTGAGAACGAATTATTAACGATTAAAAAATTGTTAATTAATAATATAAAAATTAGAGACCTTATATTATCGATTGAACAATTAAACAAAAATGAAATTGATGATCTAATAAATTACAGCAATTACATAATTTCAAAAAGAGATAAATAGATAGTATTACAAAATTGAAATCCTATATCAAATAAAAAAAGAAGAATTTATTTATCTTCTTTTTTTCTATTTCGCTCGTTATGAATACCTCTTATATACCCATAGTTATAAACATCTATTAACCCACTAGATTTTAAATATGCATTACTATATAAATATTTTATAGTTTGCAAAACACTATCAGATAATTTTGATTTCTTATTAAGAATCGTTTTAAGTTCTTCATTATTAAAATCATTTATTAAATTTTTATGTAATTTTCTATTATTCACAATTATTCCTCCACCATTTATGATAAAAACTTTGTATTATCTAACTTAATGTTATTCTCTTCTGTTTAATATTTTCATCTCTCTTTCAACATATTTTATTAATGTGAATAATTACCCTGCCTTAATCATATCATCTTTTTTTTAACTTTTTTTAATATCATATATAATTTGTTTTCCCATACTTATTTATAATAAAAAAAATAGAAATATCACTATTTACTAATGTATTGCTATTTTTCCTTATTATAAATAAAAAGACCTATTTATCAAGTCTTTTCACATTTTTATATATGGTGTCTTTAAAGCTGTGTAGCCTCACCTACCGAGCAGAAAAGATAAAAGTCTTATCTTTACTTTTCAATATATCTTTTATTACTTACACATTAATTATAACAAATTTTAGGAAAATAAACAACCACTTTTTTCCATTGACCTAGTAGAGAGTGTGATTAATTTTTCATAACTTAAATTGTAAACACTGTATAGTATATGTCATATTAACCATTTGGTTAATTTTCTTGAATTTTCTTTCACATTCAGCTATCAAATATAGTTTCAAGCTATTTTTAAGATAACATTAAAACTGGATTCTTTTTGAAATATAATCATTAATCTTATCAATCGAAATCAAGACCTGTTGCATTGTATCACGATCTCGAATTGTTACAACATTACTTTCTAATGTTATATCATCTATTGTGATACAAAAAGGTGTACCAATAACATCTTGTCTTCGATAACGCTTTCCAATACTTGCTGTTTCATCATATGTAACCATAAAATAGTTCGCTAACTCTTCAAATAATTGATTTGCTTTCGTTGCATGTCTTTTCTTAATTAAAGGAAGAACCGCAATCTTATAAGGAGCTAAAAATGGATGTATTTTTAACACTTCCCTACTACTTCCATCTTCTAATTCTTCTTCATGATAGGCATCAAAGAGTATCGCTAATATGCTACGATCAACTCCCATTGTCGATTCAATAATATAAGGAATATATTTTTCATTTGTTGTGGGATCTAAATATTCCATAGTGACACCTGAATATTCTTGATGTTTCATTAAATCATAATCTGTTCGATTATGGCTACCATTAATTTCTCCCCATCCAAAATCAAATTCATATTCAATATCACAAGCTGTTTTTGCATAAAAAGCTAATTTTTCATGATCATGATATCTCAATTTTTCTGGATTAATTCCTAATCCATAATAGAATTCTTTTGCTGCATTCTTATAATATTCATAAATTTCATTATCAGAATTAGGATGGCAAAATGTTTGATATTCCATTTGCTCAAACTCAATCGTTCGAAAAGTAAAATTTCTTGGTGTCACTTCATTTCTAAATGCTTTCCCAATTTGACCAATACTAAAAGGAAGTTTAGAACGGCTAGAACGTAAGACATTTAAATAGTTAACATATTCACCTTGTGCATTCTCAGGTCGTAAATAGATATTCGTTTTTTTCTCCTCTGTTATTCCTCTTTGTGTTTTAAACATCAAATTGAATTGCTTTATTTTTGTAAAGTTGGTCGAGTGACAATTTGGACAAGCTATTTTATGTTCTTCAATAAATTCATCCATCTCTGTTTCTGACATAGTATCTGCATTGACAGCAGGATTACTATCTTGTATTAAATTATCTGCTCGAAACCGCATTTTGCATTCTTTACAATCAATTAAAGGATCACAAAAACCAGCTATGTGACCACTTGCTTGCCAAACACTAGGATGCATTAAGATATTCGCATCAATTTCATAGCTATTCTTTCTTTGTTGAATAAATTTTTTACGCCAAGCATTTTTTAAGTTGTTTTTCACTTGAGAGCCTAGCGGTCCATAATCCCAAGTATTTGCTAAACCGCCATAGATTTGACTTCCTTGATAAATAAATCCGTATTGATTACAGTAAGTCACTAATTTTTCCATTGTCATTCGTTTCATTTTTAACTTCCTTTCTACTATAAAAAGAAAAAGAATTCTATTTCTTAAGGACGAATATATATCCGCGGTTCCACCTTAATTATTCTAATAGAATCCCTCTTTATTTCAATTTCGCTGTTAGGTTTCCAAGCCCGTCAATGCTAAACTACTCTATTAATTTGTATAACTACTATACAATAGTCAATTATTTTTGTCAATAAATGCTATCTCAAACATATTTCCATATTATTTCTTCTTTGTTTTCCTTTTAAGCAATGTAAATGTTAATAAACTAACACCAGTTAGTGCTGCTGTTGCTGAAACAAACAACGATTTTTTCTTTTTAGGTTCTTTTGTAACCTCTTTAGCTTTATTCTTTACTTGCTTCGCTAACCAATCAAATAAGTGCAATCCATTATCATTAGAAGGATAATTATTTAATGCAGGAATCCAAGCATGATGACCATGAACATTATTACCTTCAATTACTATGTTTGGATAAATCGTTACTATCGCCTTTCCCCCAACTCTTTTTAATCTTTCATAAGCTAGTATACTATTTTCTACTGGTACTAGAGGATCATCTTCACTATGAACCAACCAAATAGGTATGTCTTTTATTTTTAAGACTTCCTTTCTTGTTGGTAAATACGCTGGACAGATTGGAAATGCTCCAGCAAATAATTTTGGTTTTGCTATTATTGTTTTCCATGTTTGATAGCCACCCATCGAACATCCACCTATATAAATTCTATTTTCATCTATATCCAAATGATGAACTGTTAATTCTAAAATTAAATCTAAAATCTTTTGGGTATAGTCAACAACATCTTTCCCAGTCTTTTGTGCTTCTGGTATCCAATATGTTGGACATTGAGGAGCTACCACATAGGCACCTTTAAAAAGCTTTTGTATTTTTCTTTGTGCAAAAGCACTTCCACCTTTGTTCGCTACAATTTGAAGTAGGTTATCGTCTCCGCCTTCCCCAGCTCCATGTAACCAAATGATTAAAGCTTTATTTTCTCCATCAAACGTAGGAGTATACTCACGATAATGTAAACCACTTATCGAACGTTTCGCAATAAAATTGTCAATGATATTATCTTTTATTGTATTGAATTGGTAAACTTGTTCTTTTGCTACAACAACATTACCTTCATAAATAATATCTTCTAATTGTGTTAATGTGTATGCGTAATCTAGTAATACAGATTTATTTGTATTCGTGTCGAATCCAACGGTTGAAGCTCCTTCTATTTTTTGCCCATATAATAAGCTAATCATAATATAACAACCAGATTTTTTTGGTGTTCCATTATATGTATCACTAACATAAATATTAGTAATTTTTCTCTTGCCATCATAATATATACTATGATCGTTTGGATTTTCACTAATAACAGCAACATCAAATAGTCTTCTATCAATGCTAGAAGCAAAAACTTCTTTTTCCATAGCAATAACCACTTTAATTACCTGTTGCCCAAAATTAGTTACTCTCGCAATTAAATCAAAATTCTTTTTTGCCATTATTTCACATCCTAACTAAAAAATTTAATTCGTTTCTATTATAGCAAATAAAATACTAAAAACCTAGTATCTTGAGAAAAGATAATCTAATTTTTTAAAATATATGTTTTTTTATTAAAACAAGCACATGCATTACTTTTGGTTATTATTCCTTATATTATCAATATAGCGTATAGTATCTCCTGTTAAATTTTTATTACACATCCTATTTGTTTTTTACTTAATCTTTGCACATCACGTAACTAAATAAAAAACGTTAGATTATTAATACTTTTCTCCAACGTTCTTTTTACTTTAATTACCTAAAGTTTTGTTCTTCCTTACTTTATTCAATTTTACATAGTTATTCATCAATACTATCTTTATTTTGATTCGATAAATACTCATCTGTTTTTTCTTTAAAATATTCAATCGCAGATTGATGAATAACATTTTCTAAGCCTGCTAAAAATCTTGAATTATTTTCATCAACTGCTTTTTCCTTCATCGCTACCACGAAATCATTCTTTGTTTCCTTAATACGTCTTTCTAGAACTCTTTCCTCATTTTTAATTTCCCAATGGATTAATAATGTCAATGCCACACGCAGTACTATAATTCCACCAACAAGCATAATCTCATCCATACTACGAACAACAACAGTTCTTAATATCTCTCCACCCAATTTGAATTCTAATCCTGTTGCTAAACCTTCTGATAAATCTAAGCGATATCTAGGGTTATGCGTGAAAAAACCATGTAAGGCTTTTGCTGCAGAAAATACAATAAAATACAACCCCACTAATTCCAATATATGAATGAAAAATTCTGCGTTCAGGACTAAAAAATCAAATAAAGCAGTGTTTAGTTGTTCGACCGAAAATAATATCGTCATTACTATCTCTCCTAACTTCACATCTAGTTTAATCAAAATAGCAAGAAAAGTCAAAACTATTAATACATTATTGTTCATTTTTTGTTTTATAATATAAAAAAATAGTAAAAAATAGTGTATAATATAGAAGACTAAGAAGGGACGTAGACATATGAAAAATGATATTGATGACATGCTAAATAGTATTTTCCCAAATGGAAGACTTTCAAATAAAAACCAATCCAAAAATACGACTAAGAAAAGTACGAACACTGAGAAAACAATGAATAGCGATATAAAAGATACCGCCACTTTATTAAAAGAAATGGATGATTTAAATAAAGGCTTACAAGAAATGATTGAGCAACAAAGCCAAGATTTATCTTCTTTCAATCAATTAGATGAAAAACAAATAAACGCAATTAAAGAAGAGGTACAAAAAGACTTTGGAACTACTGCTATGGATTCCTCTACAACAACAACTCCTATTGCTTCATCATTGACTGCATTAGAATCTTTTGAAAAAATAGAAGATGATTTATTAAAAGCAATAATTGGACAAAATGAATACCTAAAACAATTAGTGATTGCATTTAAACGTCCCTTTGTTTTAGAACACGATTCTTCTTTGCCTAAGAATACTATTTTAATTACGGGCTTACCAGGTAGTGGTAAGCATTCCTCTGTTCAATTACTATCTCAAACTTTATATAAACATAGAATATTACCAACACATTCAACACAAACCATTGATTTAGCTAATTATATAAATAGTGATCAAGAAAAATTATTTCTGCAAGATCTATTTATGGCATTAAATCAAAATGATACTATTGTTGTTTTTGAACATATTGAACAAGTAACACCACTATACCTAACGATGCTAACGTCATTGATTACTACTGGTAAAATTCAATTAAATAAACGTTATGTACTACAAAAAGGTCAACTAGTTGAAGTAAATAATGCATTAGTAACAAATGCTATTTCTTCTATTAAAGCCAATCAAAAATATATTGTCTTTATTAGTGATGTAAAAGAAAGTAAGTTATTAGAGCAATTAGGAGTTTCTTTTATTCGAGGAATTAATGATTTTATTCAAACAAAGCAATTTGATGAAGTGGCAATTAAAGAAATTTCTACTAATTTATTAGAAGCATTACAAACTAAAATTAATAATATATTGCATTATGAAATAACATTTGATGACTCACTTATATCATATATTATGAATCAATATATCAGTGAAAAAGGAATCGCTTCTTTAGAAGAACAAACAAATTATATATATCGATGTCTATCAGAACATAAATTAAAATATGGATTAAAAAATCTGAAAGCAACCATTACCTATCAAGATAATCAATTAACTATGATATATAATGATGAACGTATTAATCTATCTGCATTAATACCTTCACGTATGCAAAACTCTATGCAAGAAATAAAAGAGGAACTAGATAAAATTGTAGGGTTAAAAGAAGTAAAAGAATATGTATTATCGTTAGAGGATCATTTTCATATTCAATCTCTACGTAAAAAAGAAGGTTTAAAAACAACAGAAGTAAGTAAACATATGATTTTTACTGGAAATCCAGGAACTGGTAAAACAACGATCGCAAGAATTATCTCTAAATATTTGAAAACCATAGGTATTTTAAAGAATGGTCAATTAATTGAGGTTTCTAGAGGAGATTTAGTTGGTCGTTATGTTGGTCATACTGCTCCTTTAACAAACTCAATTATTCATTCAGCAATGGGAGGAGTATTGTTTATTGATGAAGCCTATTCTTTATATCGAGGGAAAGATGATTCTTTTGGATTAGAAGCCATTGATACATTAGTAAAAGCAATCGAAGACTATCGAGATGAATTCATTGTTATACTGGCTGGATACTCAAAAGAGATGGAAGATTTTTTACAAGCAAACTCAGGATTGAAATCTAGATTCCCTAACATTATTAATTTCCCTGATTATAGTGCAAAAGAATTATTGGAAATTGCTGTTAATATTGCCATAAGTAAAGACTATAAAATTGAGGAAGCCGCGTTACCTATACTACAAGAATACTTTGAAATGCGGCAAACAACTTCTTCTATGACTAGTGGAAATGGGCGTATGGCAAGAAATGTCGTAGAAGCAGCAATATTAAATCAATCGAAACGTTTAATCGTAGATAAACAAGCACCAATGGATATTTTAATAGTCGATGATTTTGATTTAAATGACTAAAAAAATCAAAATGAATAGTCGATAAGTAAAAAGAATAAGATATTAGCAAACAACAATACAAAAAAGGAAGATAGTCATTGAACGTTAGATGTGACTATCTTCTTTTATATATTCTTTTTTTAATAAACTAAATAACATATCATCATGAATCTTTTGATTGATATCTTTGATTGCATGACGTAATGTTCCTTCATGTTTAAACCCTAATTTATGTAACAACTTATAAGAAGCAATATTATCAGCAAAAACTCTTGCTGAAATCACATCATTCCCTAAAGAAAACAAATAGTCAATGACTGAGGCTAACGCTTCTTTCATATATCCTTTACCTGTATAGCTTTCATCTAAATAATAGGAAATCATCGTCGAAGATATCCCATATCGTAGTTCATCGCTATCTAGTGAAATTGTTCCAATGACTTTTCTTTCTTCCTCTAATTCAATAAGATATATGCAATTTTGATTATCTTTTAAGTATTGAATCATTTCTTCTAATCTATATTCCTTCATCATATTAAATTGTAATACAAAACTAGAATTTTGAATTTCTAATACTCTTACTGCATCTTCTATTAATGGTTTACGTAATAGCAATCGTTCTGTTTTCATTATGTATCATTTCCATTACTTTCTTAAATAAATGCGGTTGAATCAATGGGTATGTTAAATTCTCAGGTAAACCATCAAAAAAATCAATCTTCTCAATTTCATATTGTAATTCACCAAAACTAAAACATTCAGCGAGAAATAAACCTCCATAATCAAGAAAATCATCATTCCTTACCCCATAAACAGCCACCATCTCAATCGAAAAATCATTAGCACCAGTTTCCTCTTGTAATTCTCTTTTAGCAGCCTCTAAAGCCGATTCCCCTTCTTCAATATGACCACCAGGTATTTCATAGGTATCTCTATCTTTATGTTTCACAAATATCCATTGACTCTGATAATAAGCGGCTATCACAGAAAAATCTAATCGTTTAGAAGTATCTTCTTTATCAAAAAATAGTATGTCTATCATTCTTCTTCTCCCATCCGAATCCAGTTTACTATATTTCCATCAAAATCATAAATTGTAAATACTTTATTTTCATAAATTCCATAACTATTTGTTCCCTCTTTTGGTAGTGAAACACTTGAAGGATTCAATATATAAATATCATCTTTCTTTTTCGCAATAGGTAGATGATAATGACCATAAATTAAAACATCTTGACTACTTAGATTTGGTAAATCATCTTCATCAAATAAATGACCATGTGTGACAAAGAAACGAATTCCATCAACATATAAGATTGTATAGTCCGCTAACATTGGAAACTGTAATAGCATTTGATCAACTTCACTATCACAATTACCTCTAACTGCGATAATCTTGTTTTTATATTGATTTAAAATCTGACTGACTTTTTGAGGATTGTATTCTTTTGGCAATGGATTTCTTGGTCCATGATACATGACATCTCCTAATAAAATTAATTGATCACTCTTTGTTTCCTCAAATTTTTCTACAATTTTTTTAGCATAACTACTTGAGCCATGAATATCACTGGCAAATAATAACTTCATTCAATTCCTCCTCATTATCCATTAATTAATTCATCTAATAAAATGTAAAAAATGAACTTCTCTCGATTAAAATTCTTAATACCATAGGTATCTAAAAATAAATTCATATCTTCTTTTGTCATAACATCCCCATATAATTCAATGTTATAACGTAATGTTCGTAAAGCAATCGCAATATCTAAATATCGATCGTTAACTCCCATTCTTCCTACATCAATAATCCCAGATAATTGATGTAGGTGCATGATAAAATTAGGCATACATACATCACCATGAACAAGTACTTTATCTTCGTCTTGAGGATAATATCTTATTAATAATTCATACACTTCTTCTGCCGATTTGTCTTTAAGCTCTCTTTCAAAATACTGTGTTTTTACTAAATCGTTTTCCAGATTATATTTTGCTTCTGACACTCTATCTTCAAGAGTAGTATCAAAGGGAAAATCTTGATAAGGTATTTGATGAATCCGTTTTATCAACAAAGCATATTGAATGATTCCTTCTTTAATACCAGAATCAAAGATAGTTTCTTGCATCATCTGGCCTTCTAGTTTTTCCATCACTAAATAATAGACTCCATCAATGCATTTATTAATGTATACTTTTGGCGTTTTAATTCTAGGATATAGCCATGAAAGAATCATTCCTTCTTTCAATACTTCTTTTCTTTTCGAAGTTTTCAAAACGACATTTTTCCCTTGATAGCCTCTGTCTAAAAAATATACTTTTTCATTAGAATAACCGATGGTTGCTAACGTTACTCGCTCCGTATTTAATAGCTTTGCTATTTCATTATCTAATTCCATATAGTTACCTTATAAATCAATCACTAATTCTATAGGGCAATGATCAGAACCCATAACATCCGAATAAATACTAGCATCAATTAATGTATCCTTCAAAGATTCTGAAGTTAAAAAGTAATCAATCCGCCATCCAGCATTATTATTTCTAGCATTAAACATATAACTCCACCAAGAATAAACATCTTCTTTGTCTGGATAAAAATAACGATACGTATCAATATAACCACTATCCAATAAGATTGTCATTCTTTCTCTTTCTTCGTCAGTGAAACCAGCATTTCTACGATTGGTTTTTGGGTTCTTTAAATCAATTTCTTTATGTGCAACATTTAAGTCACCACATACAATAACTGGTTTGTTTTTTTCTAATGATTTTAAATATTCTTTAAAAACATCTTCCCATACCATTCGGTAATCCAATCGCAAAAGTTCTCTTTTAGAATTAGGTGTATAAACGCAGACAAAATAAACATCTTCATATTCCAATGTTAATACTCTTCCTTCTTGGTCATGTTCTTCCTGATTCATTCCATAAATAACATCTAATGGTTCTTTTTTAGTATATACTGCAACACCTGAATATCCTTTTTTGAAGGCACTATTAAAGTAATTATGATAGCCATCAAATGTCAAATCAATTTGATCTGGTTGTAATTTTGTTTCTTGTATAGCAAAAATATCTGCATCAACTTCATTAAAAAAATCAACAAAACCTTTCTTCACACAAGCCCGTAAACCATTCACATTCCATGATATTAATTTCATATACTTCACCTCTATCTTATTATACATAATAATAGATGTAGTACAAAATCTTATGACCTAAAAAAAGAGGATACGAATCCTCTTTATTAATAAACATACAATTAACAATCCTCAATCACAGAATAACGGACGATTGTCTTTAGTTTCTCTGGTTTTACTCTTTCAGGGTTATTTAAATATATCTCATGATGTAACCCATTTAATTTCATATTTTGAATAATAATATATTCCATAATTAACTTCGTTGTAATGATTTCAGTATTATAAGGTCCAATATGTAACATTTGTACACTTGGTCCTTCTCTCCAAGCTTTAAAATAGATATTTCTGATATGTTCATCATCTTTTTTTATTAATAATTCTTCTTTTACTCTATTAAATAATTCTTCTGTCACAGTTTCAGGTTGAGGTATCATTAATGTGTAGCGAATCATCCGTTTTCTAGTAACATCAAACTTACTATTATCGTATGTATCCCATAACCCCTGTAAAGGAGCAATTAGATAATCACCTTTTCCCATCTCTTTTAATTCATTACGAATAGAATGCGAAATTAAATTAAGTGCTTTTGATTGAAGTGCAAAATCAGGAACTGTTGGATTTCCTACACCATCAATCATAATAAATTTGAATTCAGGTACATTAACTTCACTAACATGCTTAATAGAAACATCGTATAATTCCTTATATGTTTTCTTTATATCACTTTTCATTCCAACACCTCTTTAAACTTATCTATACATAATTATATACATTTTCCAAAAAAAATCTATATATATTTATCCTATTTCAATTTTTTAGTCATAGGAGTCATATTTACACCTAAAACTTTTTTCGTTTCGCCAGATTTATAATATCCTCTTTTTAAATAAAAATCAACAGCATAATCACTAGCCTCAAGATTTAATATATAATCATCATCTTTTCGTAAACATAAAATTTCTGCTTTATCCAATAAAATAGTACCAATGCCTTGATTATGGTAATCTTTTTTGACATAAATACTAGATAATGTTTTTTTATTCTCTAATTCAATAAAGCCAACTATCTCATCTTTATATGTAGCTACATAAATTTCAACGTTATTTTCACTTCGTCTTTTAAAACTTTGTTCACTAAAATACGATTTAAATAAATAAGTAGCAATCCATTCTCTTTTTTTCTTAATATATGTAGTATAATTATCGAGTCCAATTTCTTTACATATGTGATAATCTTCAAATGTTGCTTCCCTAATTTTTATTTCCATAAAATCCATCCTCATTATCAATTATATCATCTTTTTATCTTTATAGATAATCAAATGTTAATAAAAAAAAGGCAGTTTCCTGCCTATATTCGATTTGTATTAAGTAACCATTGATTGATTTTTTTTATCTGCTTTTTTAATGCATCATAACTTGATAATCGCCAACACCAATTAGGAAAGCCAATCGTACCTGGATGATTGATTCTAGTCGTTTCATCGAATAATAAAATGTCTTGTACTTGTACCATCGCAATCAATGCATTACAATCTAATGTTCGATACAATACTTTCTCTGGCATTGTTTTAGCATCATAGTAATGAAAAGATTTTAAAATATGGCGTATTCTTCTTTGTTCATTTTTATCTAACGTCCGATACCATCCTTTAACAGGATCATTATCATGCGTGCCAGTATAAGCAATACAATAAGGAGCAATATAAAAGTTTTCACTTTCTTCTAATCTTCCAAATGAATATTGAATGATTCGCATTCCTAATAATTGATAATGATCTCGCAATTCTAATACTTCTTTTCGTAAATCTCCTAAATCCTCTGCAATTAACCTTACATCTGGATATTTTTCAAATAGACAGTCAAATAAATCATATCCTGGTCCTAGAACCCACTCTCCATTAATCGCAGTTGTTTCATTTGCTGGGATTTTCCAATACGTATCGAAGGCTCTAAAATGATCAATTCTGATTGAATCATATAAGTCTTGATTCCATTTAATTCGTTGAACCCAAAATTCATAATCATTTTCTTTTAAATATTCAAAATCATATATTGGATTTCCCCAAAGTTGACCATACTTTGAAAAATAGTCAGGAGGTACTCCAGCAACAGAGGTTGGATATCCTTTTTTATTTAATAAAAAACTTTCCTTATTAAAATAGACATCTGCACTATCTAATCCTACATAAAATGGAATATCGCCCATAATGTGGATACCATTTTGATTCGCGTATTCTTTTACTTTCATCCATTGCGTATATAAAATATACTGTAAAAACTTGATATATTCTTTCTGTTGTTCTAAAACATCATTTGCTAAATAATCTTCCCATTCTAACCAGATTCGATTGTGATTTAATTGTTTTAAACAGATGAATTCACTATATTCTTCAAGCCAAAAAGCCCTTTTTAAAAATTGCTGATAGTCTGCATTTTTCTTAAACTTTTGGTATGCTTTTCGTAAGTATGGCTCTTTATAACTCCGTATCGCTTCATAATCAATAAATTCTTCATCAAAATGAAAGCAATCAACTGGATCAATCAAATCAGCTTCACATAGTAAATCTAAGCTTATATAAAGTTCGTCAAAAGCAAATGATGAAAATGGTTGATAAGGAGAACTTCCAAATCCTAAAGGATTTAAGGGCAGTATTTGCCAAATCTTAAACCCAAACTGTTTACATATATCAATAAATTGATATGTTTCTTTACCAAAATCACCAATACCATAATGATTGGGTAAAGAAGCCACAGGCATTAATATTCCAGCTTGTCTTTCATTTAAGTTTCCATATTTCATTATTATAATCTCCTATGGTCCGATCACTAGAGAAATAGCCAGCTTTTGCAATATTGACTAACATCATCTTAGCCCAATTAATTCGATTATTATGATAATCACTGATTACTTGTTGTTTCATTGCTATATACTCTTCTAGATCCAATAACGTCATAAACCAATCTTTATTTGTTAATTCTTGATATAAACGTTGTAAGGATGTTTCATCACCGATTGAAAGCATTGATTCACTTATTATAAAGTCAACCAATTCCAGTATCTTAGGATTTTGAGTCAGAATCATTGAAGGATGATAACTATTATTTTGATAATGTTCAATCACTCTATCACTATTATGACCAAAGATATAAATATTCTGATCACCAACTAACTCATGAATCTCTACATTTGCTCCATCATCTGTTCCTAATGTGATTGCTCCATTTAACATAAATTTCATATTCCCAGTACCACTGGCTTCTTTAGAAGCTAGTGAAATCTGTTCAGAAATATCACAAGCAGGAATTAATTTTTCAGCATAGGTCACATTATAATTCTCCACCATCACTACTTTTAAATAGCTAGAAACTTGCTCATCTCGATCAATTAGTTCTTGTAAACATAAAATTGTATGAATAATATCTTTCGCAATGATGTAAGCCGGAGCGGCTTTTGCACCAAAAATACAAGTGATTGGATGGGCAGGATAGTTGCCTTTTTTTATCTCTAAATATTGATGAATAATATATAAAACATTCATTTGTTGGCGTTTGTATTCATGAAGACGTTTAATTTGAATATCATAAATACTATTAGGATCAATACGAATTGATTCATGTAACTGAATATAATTAGCTAATGCTTGTTTATTATTCATCTTAATCGCAAGTAACGTTTCTAATACTTCTAGATTATCTTGATAATTAAGTAATTTCTCTAACTCTAAGGCATTGGTTTTATAGCCTTCTCCAATTAAAGAATCAATAAAGTTTGTTAACTCTTTATTACATGATAATAGCCACCGTCTGAAAGTAATTCCATTTGTTTTATTATTAAACCTGTTTGGATACATTTCATAAAAATCTTTCAATTCTGTCTGTTTTAATATCTCTGTGTGAATTGCTGCAACACCATTAATACTAAATCCATAGTGAATATCCATATGTGCCATATGCACTAAATTCTGTTTATCAATAATCTGCACTTTAGGATTATCTGTTTTGATTTTAACTAACGCATCTAATTCCTTAATAATAGGAATTAATTGTGGTATAGCTTCCTCTAAATAATGCATCGGCCATTTTTCTAGTGCCTCCGCTAAAATCGTATGGTTGGTATAAGCACAAGTATTTGATACAATACGAATTGCCTCTTGTCTTTCAATTCCTTCTTTTGTTAATAAACGTATTAATTCTGGGATCACTAAGGAAGGATGAGTATCATTAATTTGTATGACGACATGTTGATCTAACCTAGATAAATCATATCCTTTTTCTAATAGCTCTTGAATGATTAATTGAGCTCCATTACTTACCATAAAATATTGTTGATATAAACGTAAAATCTTACCATCTTCATCACTATCATCAGGATATAAGAATAATGTTAAATTTTTTAATAAATGTGTTTTATCAAAAGAGATACCCTCTTTTACAATATGCTCATCAACACTTCCAATATCAAATAAATGTAATTTATTAATATTACCATGATATCCAATCACATCAATATCATATAATCTTGATTTTAAACAAAAATCTTTATACTCAACGACAAAACTTTTTTCGGTTGGATTTAACCAAGAATAATTACCAATCCATTCATTTGGTAATTCACATTGTTTATACTCTTTAAATGCTTGTTTAAACAACCCTAAATGATAATTAAGACCAATCCCATCGCCAGCTAAATCTAGGGTAGCAAGTGAATCTAGAAAGCAAGCAGCCAGTCTTCCCAATCCGCCATTACCCAATGATGGTTCATTTTCTAGTTCTTCAATTTGGCTTAATAAAAAACCTTGCTTGTCTAAGATTTCATTTACTTCTTGATATATTCCTAAATTGATTAAGTTATTACTTAGTAGCTTTCCAATTAAAAACTCACAAGAAAAATAATATACCTTTTTATTACCAGTAATGATTTCCTTGGTATTTGAAATGTCCTTTACCAAAGATAATAATACAATATATACTTCCTCATTTGTTAAATCTTTTAATTCTTTTAAAAATAATTCTTTACTTTTACTATATAATAAAATTTCAATGTCCATAATTATTACCTCCTTCACAATCTCATTATAAAAGAGCGACTCGATTGTTTCAATAGACTCTAAAAAACTTGATATGTATAATAATAAACCAATATTTTTAAATAAAAAAAGAAACAATTTCTTGTTCCTTATCGTCCTAATCTTTCAGCTACTTCCGATGTAATAGCATCTCCACCTTGTCGTTTCCATTCTTTGACAAATTGATCAAAATAATCAATCTCTTCTTCCCCAGTGATAATTTTTAAAAATGTTTCACTTTCCAAATCTTCTAGTTTCCACCAAACTTTACTCATGGTATTAGTTGTTCCAAAAAATAAAGATTCTACTTCAATAATACTTGAGGATTCTAACAAAGAAGTGGCCTCGACTCTAGTTGCATAGGCTGCCCAGTTTTCTTCTTTATTCGCTTGTTCATTTGCTAAATAATCAATACAAGCTTCTGCATATGATTGATCTAAAGCAGTAGCCTCCTCCATTTGCATTTCTTGAGATACGATTTTTAAAATATTGTGGTAACTCTGTAACAGTGCATCACTATAGTCAACATTAATAGAGATCGGTCTAGCTGTTGGATCTACATTTAAACGGAAATATTCATTAAGTTCGCTAGCTGTTGTATCATCATATCTAAGATAATCAAAAATAACACTAATCATTTTAAAAACTATTTCAGGGTGTTCAAATCCTTTTTTTACCACTACATATTTGCTGGAAGGATTTTGAGTATGGTAAGAAGTATTTCCTTGATCATCTGTTTGGATTAAATACGGTTTCCAAACTGCTTGATTATCATTCTTAACCGCATCGATTAAAGGGTTATTTGGAGCCCACCATGGGCCAAAGAAACTTCCACATTGCCCAGAAATAATCGTATCAATAATATTTGTATTTGATCGTAAAATGAAATTTTGATCAATGATACCTTCATCATACAGCTTTTGAATATACAATAGTGCCTCTTTTACATTTTGATCAATAGAACCATATATCAGTTCTCCATCTTTTTCAATCCATTGCTTAGGATAAGCATCATAACAAGCAAATACAATATCCAATAAATATTCACTACTATAGCCAGATTCTCCAGTTAATTTAGGATCAATCATTAATCCTATTGTATTACCTTCTCCATTATGACCAGGATCTTGAAGAATAAACTGACGAACAATATTTTCTACATCTTCTAATGTTTCAGGAGCTTCAAGTCCTAAGCTATCCAACCAATCTTGACGCACCCAAAATAAGTTTGGGCCATCACTAATATTAGTTCCAGGCATAGCGTATATCTTATCATCAAATGTGACATTATTTAATACTGAATTACCATAACTATCGTACATTTCTTTAATTCTCGAAGAAGCACAGGTTTCATAAGCAATAGTTAAATCCTCAATTAAATCATTCTCAACTAAATATTTTAAATCTTCATAACTTTCAACAATCATTATATCTGGAAGTTCTTTACTAGATATCAACATTTGAATGGTATTGTTATATTCACTTTCTTTTGCTTCTATTACATTGATGTTTTGAATATTTAATTTATCCAATAAAAAGCGGGTATAGGCATTATATGAATAGGTATCTCCTTCAGGCATATTTGAATTACCAGAACTTGTCATGTTAGCTAATGTATAATAGACAGTTTCTGGATATTTACCATATGGAGTGCTACTAGCAACTTCCAAAGTGTCTATTGGATACTTTGATGATGAAATTGATGTTGTTGATTTGTTACAAGAAAGCAATAAAGAACAAGATAAAAGAAGCATCATTATTTTCTTCATGAATATTCCACTATCCTTTAACTGCTCCACTCATTCCTTCTGCATAGAATCTTTGCATAAACACAAACAATATAGCAATTGGAATAGAAACGCAAACTGCACCAGCTGCAAAACGTGTAAACCAAGCATCAATCATCGTTAATTCTAACATTCTAAATAAACCAAGCGAAACTGTATAATACTCAACACTAGCTCGACAAATTACTCTTGCAAATACAAAATCTATCCAAGGTGCCATAAATGCAGTTAATACAGTATAGACAATGATTGGTTTTGATAATGGTATTGTTAATCTAGTAAAAACTTGCCATTTTGTTGCTCCATCAATATACGCTGCTTCATCAATCGCTTTTGGAATTGTATCAAAGAAACCTTTTGCGATAAAAAATTGAGTTCCTGCTCCTGCACTATAGACTAATACTAAAGCGACTAAAATCATTGAACCTTCGGATAACCCTAGTGCTTTTAATATATAATAGGTTGCTACCGTGGACATAAATCCAGGAAACAAAGTAATGATCATTGCAAAATTCATATATGGTTTACGTAATTTAAAACGCAAACGACTCATACAATAAGCAACTGATAAAACGAAAAATACAGTAACTATACAAGAGCAAATAGCTACGATGAATGTATTCATAAATATTTTTGGAAAATTTAACATACTTGTTTCCGTAAATAGACGAACGTAATTATTAATCGTATAACCTTTAGGTAAAAAAGTAGAAATGTAGGATCCAGGTTCCGCACGAAAACTTGTTAATATTACCCAGGCAATCGGTAATATCCAAATAATAGCTAGGACTGCAAGTCCAACATGAATCAAGGTATTGATAATTTTTCTTTTTCTTTGATACGATTTCAACACTGATTTTTTCATTACATGAATCCCTCCTCATCTTTATAAGAGTTAGTATTTCGATAGGTAATTAATGAAACAATGGCTAAGACAACAAATGTCATAATTCCAATAACTGCTCCTAAATTATAGTACTGCCTATCAATTGTTAATTTATATAACCAAGTAACTAATAAATCCGTTTTACCAGCAGTTGCCCCTACTGGCGTTGGATCTCCAGCAGATAATAAATAGATAACATTAAAGTTATTAATGTTGTTTGTAAATGTCGTAATTAAATACGGGGTTGTGACAAATAACATATATGGCATTGTAATTTTAAAGAATGTAGTGATTGAATTTGCTCCATCTACTTTTGCAGATTCATATAATTCAGTAGGAATATTTTGTAATATTCCTGTCACTTGAATTAAAGTATAAGGAATACCAATCCACATGTTAATCACAATCACGGTAACTCTTGCCCAAGTAGCATTACCGAAGAATGGCAAAGCTGTTTTAATAATTCCTAGATTCTTTAGTAAGACATTAACAGCTCCGTTTTGTTGCAACATTGAACGCATAACTAATAAAGTTACAAATTGTGGTACAGCGATACTTAAGATAAAGCAAAATCTCCAAAATGATTTAAATTTTGTGTCCTTTCGATTAATAACAATCGCTAACAAAGTACCAAAAATATAATTTGTAAATGTTGCAAATATTGCCCATACAATTGTCCAGGATAGTACACTGTAGAACAATCGCCCAATATTATCATTAAAATTCAATATCTTAGTAAAATTAACCAATCCAACCCAGTCAAATAGAATCAAATGAGAATTGATAGTACTGTAGTTTGTAAATGCCATTGCAATCATGAAAACCAATGGTAAAACAGTAATCAAAACAATTCCAAGAAATGGTCCTGTCATTAATAACTTATGCAAATCTTTATTAAATAACTCTTTGATATCCTCTTTGAATGAGTTAATATGTTTGCCCTCTTCTTTTAAGACTTGTGCTTTATAAGCACTTTTAAGATTTGATCTCCATATTAGAATGAAAGCAACTAATAAAAAGATGGTTGCTACTCCATATAACAATATCAATAAGGAATTATCACCAGCAGTATATTCATAAACTCCTTTTGCTTCATTCCATATTTCTCCTTGTTCAACACTACCTAAACTTGGCAATGATAATAAACAACCTAGACCGGTTGTTATCATAAAAAATAGATAAACAACTTGTAATAAGAAATATAATATTCCTTTTATATATTGTTTTCTAGCAATATTACCTGCCCCTAAGACAGCTAAAGATAGCCTTGTCCATGTATCGCCTTTAATAATAGCATTTTTTAAAGTGTATGGAGTAGAAAATTCTTTATTATTTCCTTTGAAAAATTTTTTCATCGTTCTTCCTCCTTATTTATAATAAGAAAGTCTCAAGGTGAACACATCCCTGAGACTTTAAGCAATACACCTATTCTGCTTCTGGAGTATTTAAACTTACTACATATGCATCTAATTTCTCTTTATAATTAGCAGAAGTGATTTGACCACCCACGATTGCTTTACCGAATATTGTAGCAGCATCCCAATATGGAGTCATTTCAGAAATGGAAGGTTGTAAAATTGAAGTATTAGCGACTGTATCATTTTGAGCAGTTACCACAGGATCAGCAGCAATTGTTGCATCTTCTAATAACGCTGTATTACAAGGAATAATACTTCTTAATTCATAATGAGCTTTTTGAGCTGCTTCTCCACCTAAATATCTTGCTAATGCTACTGCGACTTCTGAATTTTTACTATTTGGATTGACAGCAATTGATTTAGAACCAAAGAAAGATCTTAATTGTTTGCTTTCTCCATTAATTGTAATAGTTGGTAATTGAGCTGCACCAAAGTTATCACCTAATGCTTCTTTTACGTCCTCATAAACCCATGTTCCTGAGAACATTGCTTTAATACTACCATCACGTAAACCTGCGATTCCACTACCATCAGCATCGTTAACAAAATTTTTGTTCGACATTAAATTTACTAAATATTCAGTTACTTGATAACCTTTGTCTCCACCAAAGTCAATACCTGCACTTGCATCAATTCCATCTTCACCAAATAATGTACCACCATTCGCTACATAGAATGCTGCGTTATACCAAGCATCTGATATAGGGAAAGAAATAACAGCTTTACTTAACATAGTATCTAGAGATTTAATATCTTCTTCACTAAATACTGAAGTATCATAATACATGAACCATGTATTTGCTGTGAAAGGAATACCATATACACTTCCATCATGCGTAACAGAATCAACCATTTCTTCTGAGTTGTTCGCTTTTATTTCAGTTAATGTATCTCCACCTAATTTAGAAATTGCCTTTGCATCAATTAGTGCTCCTAATTGATCATTAGCAAACATATAGACATCTGCTGCTGAGGTTGGATCTTGTGTAACCATTTCTCCTGCTTGAGATTCGGCACAAGTTCCATAAACAAACTTAATATTCCATTCTGGATGTAATGCGGCAAATTCTTCACACATTTTTTTTAACCAGTTACCTTTAGTGGTATCTTGATCTTCTTGTGGTCCCCACACTGTGAGAGTAACTTTTTCACCATCACTTCCACCATTATCATCATTACTACTACAACCTGTAAATACTAACGCACATACAAGTAATACTGCAAATAATTTTTTTAATTTCATTAAAATTTTCCTCCTTGATTTGAAAGCGTGTTCAGATTACACTTACATTATAATAATTAAGTTAGAAATTTTGTATATCATAATTTTTTGAAACATGTAAAATTTTTAATAATATCAATTTTTGAATTTTTTATCTGGTAATTTAACAGTCACAACGGTTCCCTGACCAATCACACTTTCAATATATATCCCATAGTCTTCACCATACATTAATTTAATTCGTTCATTAACATTACGAATTCCATAACCCTTTGAGTTTTCACTTAACATCTTCTCTATGGTTTCATTATCCATCCCAACTCCATTATCTTCAATCATAATATAAATAATATTGTCATTTTTAGTTGCATAGATTTTAATTAATCCTTTGCGATCTTCTAATAAATCAATACCATGTAAAATCGCATTTTCGACTATCGGTTGTAAAATTAGATTGACTGATTCTGATTCTAAAATATCATCTTCTATTTCAATATCTAAATCAAAATCATAGTCATGCATCACCATTTGAATATCTAGATAGCCATTCATATTTTTTATTTCATCTTTAATACTACAGATGTTGTTGCCTCTATTTAATGAAGTACGATAAAAATCACTAAGAGCTAATGTGATTTTTGATATATCATCTCGTCCACTTTCTAATGCCATAAAATTAATCATTGATAAGGTATTATATAAGAAATGTGGATTGATTTGTTGTTGTAGTGCTCGCATTTCATAATTTTTTTGTTTAATATTACTTTCATATACTTCCTCAATTAAAAACTTAATTCGCTCAACCATCGTAGTAAAACCATTGATTAAATCTCCAATTTCATCATTTGCATCACTTTTTACATACGCTTCTAAGTCGCCATCCTCAATACTTTTAATATTTCCTAATAACTTTTCCAATCGCCCAACTAAGAAATTAGAAGTTGACAATAGAGCAATCGAAGCTCCAACAATCGATAAGAACACAACTAATAGTAAAAACAGATTGATTGGTTTTAGTTCACTAGTAATCAATCCAGCTGGTCGTAAATAATAAATTGTCCAATTTGTTTCGCTGGATCTATCGGATACAACATAATAATCATTAGAATCAATATAGAAATCTAAATTATTTCGATCAATTTTTGAGGAAGCATATTTTTCTTCATAGGTTTGATTCTCATAAATAATTTGACGATCTTCGTCTAAAATAAAAACTGCATAATTATCACTAGTACTTATTTTAAAAGCGTCAAACATACGATCATAATTAATTTCTATATATAAGACTGCATCTAATTCTTTTCTATCTAATGCTGGCATTTTCCGTACATTAATCGCTTTTTTATTTTCCATATCGACATACCATGAAGGTGTTGTTGTCATAATCGCTTTTTGGTACCACGGTTGCTCTTCAATTATGTAAAGTGGTGCTAGTGTTGTATTATGTTCAACGATATCATCCCTTGCGTAGATGGTTAATTGAACAATATCGGTATGAAAATATTGAACAGAATTAAGGGTTGGATCAATTAATAAACTGATTTGATTATATAATTCATATTTAGAAGTATAATCAGAAGAAAGCACATTTGCTATGGTTTCATTGAAAGCCATATAATCTGATAAATTATTATAGATTTTAATCGTATTATCCATACTTGTTACTGCTTGATGTAATGAATTTTGATTATTTTTTTTCTCTTGTTTAACAATTAAATTATTGATTTGATTTAAAAATAAAAAGCCAATCACAACCAATGGCAGAAAGCCGATCACAAAATAAATTAATATTATTTTGTATCGGACTTTTAAATTTTTTATTTTCAAACGCAACTTTTTCATCTAATCACCTTGATTTCTATATTTTTGTGGACTTATCCCATAATATTCCCTAAAACTTTGACAGAAATAAGAAACATTTTGATAACCGACTGCTACAGAAATGGAAACTATTTTTTCATGAGTATTCTCCAACATTTCTTTTGCTTTCTCCATACGAACACGCTTAATAAATTTGGATAAGTTCTCTTGGGTTTCTTTTTTAAAAATATACGATAAATAGCTAGGTGCTAAACAAACTAAATCTGCTAATAAATCAATACCTAAATCAAGGCTGTAGTTTTGATAAATATAGCGAATTACTGTTTCAATTTCTTTATGTGTTAATGTATCTGTTCGCTTAAACTCCTCTTCTAATAAAACAATAAACTCATTCATTACATTTACTATTGAAGTATAATCACTAGCTCGATAAAAACGAACAATTAATTGATCTAATTTTTTCTCATCAATTCCACTTAATGCTTGATACACATCTTTGATCATACCAGAAAACATGAATTTAACATAATCATTGGAAAATTCGTTTTGAGAATTATAGAAAGAATAAAAATCATTAAAATGCTTTTTAATCCCTTCAATATCTTTCATTTTGATTGATTGTTTTACTTTTTTAGTTAATTCTTCAATGTCTTGTGATGATTGTAAAGTTACTTCTAAACTATCCTCTTCACTAAAGAAATGTGTATCTGGATGGAAATAACGATTTTCTAATAGATTTTCTAAAATATCTGCTTTATCTTTAATTTCTTGATTCGTTGTTAGTTCTTTAGAAACACCAATATAACATTTTTGGTTGTATTTTACTTGAATCATATAATAAATTTCTTTAGAAATTGTTTTTAAGCGATCATAGTTTTTTTCTTCAAAGAACAACAATGATTGTTGTAAATTTAAATTCAAGTAATCAAAAGCGATATGAATTGTTGCTTTTAAATCATTAAGAATAATATCTGCATCTTCAAAAAAATTATCAGCAAATTCTATTAACATCATCCGTTTATATTCTTTAAAACTAATATCTTTATTTTTTAATTTCTTTTCAATTTGGTTATCACTATTACCACTAACCAAATTAAATAAAATATGTTCTTTTATGATTTCATGATTATTATATTCTTCCACTACTTTTTCTTTTATGTCATCAACTTGTTTTATAATTTTATCAATAATAGTTTTAAACTCTTCTGGATTTACCGGTTTCAAAATATATTCCATGACACCTAGGGATAATGCTTCTTTGGCGTACTCAAAATCACTATACCCACTAAAAATAGCAATTTTTAAATGTGGTTGTAGTTTAATCGCTTCCTTAATTAACTGGATTCCATCCAAGAAGGGCATTTTTATATCTGTTAATAACATATCAAAACTTTGATTACTTATATACTCTAATGCTTCCTTACCATGTTTCGCTTCTACGATATCAAAATCAACATCCATTTGTTTTAATAAAAATTGTACTCCATGTCTGCCAATTTTTTCATCATCTGCAACCAATACTCGATACATAACGACACCCCCTCTATCCATCCATTTGTAACAAGTGTCTAGATTTAATTCCTGTTAGAAACCTTTGATCGGCTTGTATAATAATACAAGAATAAATATTCCCTTGTTTAAACATTAACGCATACTCCTTATCTGTGTTCTTTTTTGAGGTATAACGCTTGCGTTTATATTTCATATTTGCATATTTTTGATGAAATTCTGGATTGTTATAAGACAAATACTTTAAATTATTTAAGTCATATGTTTCAATTTGCTTTCTGCTTGATTTTGCAATAATACGATCCACTTTTAATTCATCATTAATTAAGATATATTCATATTCTCTTTTTAAAGAACGCTGATAATAATAGGCCATCATAAATAAAAGCATTGCGATTGGAATAAGCAGGAATAAGTAGAAAGAGTAGTATGTAAATAATAATCCTAATATAAACAATACATTGCGAAATATGATTTCTATAATTGTTGGTTTGATACTAAAGCAGTATTCCTCATAAACATTTATCATTTTCTCACACCCTTTCTATTATTATATAATTTTTAAAGCTTAGCAAACATGTTGTTTTATTAAGATTCATATCATATTTTTATTATTGCATTGAATCTGTAAAAATTTGAATTATAGTAAACTTAGAGGTGATGATAATGAAAAAAATCTTCAATCATTCCAATCTAAAAACAATTGATAACAAAGAATGGTTACTGACCAATGGAATTGGTGGTTATAGTTTTTTTTCATTACCATTATCACCTAATAGAAAGCATCACGCTCTATTAATTGCTTCTTTACATCCACCAGTTAATCGCAATGTCATCCTTTCTACTATTGATGAATATATTAAAAATCATAATACAACATATAATTTAGTCAATCGCCAACACAGTCATTATGATATTAATAATACCCAACATATTAAAGAAATTATGATTGATAACGTCGTTCATTATCATTATGAAATTAATCGTTTAAAAATAGATAAAACAATTTCATTACAATATCATCATAACACAATTGCGATTGCTTATCATATAGAAAACAACGAATTAGCTACAGAATTCACAATAAAACCAGTCTTAAATATTCGCGATCATAATGAAACAACAAAAGAAAAAAAGCCATATATGTGTGTACATCATGAACATGAAGCTTCGATTATCGCTCTTCATCAAAAAAATATTCAGGTCAAAATATATTGTAGCGACGGTAGTTTTAAAACTGAAAACACTTATATTGAGGATATTCATTATACAATCGATCAAAAACTAGGCACCTCTTGTCTTGATACTGGTTATATTCCTTATAGTATTACAATTCCACTATCATCAAATGAGGTCAAAGATATTAGTCTTATTGTTTCCATCGAAGATAATTATCAAAAAGATGCTTTTAAAATTATTGAAGATGAAATTAATAGAAGAAATCAACTAATTAATACAAACGATGAAACTTTAGAAACATTAATCAAAATATCTGATCAATTCATTGTAAAAAGAGAAAAATTCAATGGTAAATCTATCATCGCTGGCTATCCTTGGTTTAGTGATTGGGGTAGAGGAACCTTAATTGCCTTTACTGGTTTAACACTTGTGACAAAACGCTATAAAGATGCTAAAAATATCCTTAGAACTTATGCTAAAAGCCTACACAAAGGCATCGTTGTTAATCTATTTGACGATCGAGACAACACACCTACCTATCATACAGTAGATGCTTCTTTGTGGTTTATTAATTGTTGCTACCAATATGTAAAATATACTGGCGATTATCAATATTTAAAAAAAACAATTTATCCAGCCATGAAAGAAATTATTGTTTGGTATATCAAAGGAACAGAAAACAATATTTATTTAGATGATGATTTTTTAATTCATGCTGGTAATGAGAACACTCATTTAACCTGGATGAATGTTAAAGTTAATGATATTCCAATGACTCCACGTTTCGGAAAACCAGTTGAGATTAATGCATTATGGTATAATTCTTTAAAGATTATGGAATCACTCGCTAGAGTCTTCAATGAAGATGATTCTACCTTTGCTTTATTAGCAAACAAGTGTAAAGAATCCTTTAATCAAAAGTTTTACAATCCAGACACTGCCTGTTTGTATGATGTGATTGAACCAAACGATGCAAGTATTCGACCAAATCAATTGTTTGCCTTATCGCTATCCTTTCCCATCGTAGAGAAAAGGTATGAAGAGGAAATCTTTACCACCATAACAAAACATCTTTACACAGGAAGAGGAATCCGTTCGCTCTCTAATCAAGATCCAAATTACCATGCTATCTACCAAGGAAATATTGAGAAAAGAGATGAACAATACCATCAAGGAATTGCTCATGGTTACTTAATAGGAGCGTATATCACCTGTCACTACAAAATATACAAAAACAAGGAATTATCACTACAATTATTAACACCGATTTTAGATTCCTTAAACGATGGTTGCATTAATGCAATTAGTGAACTTTTTGATGGTGATGAACCTCATGATTCAAAAGGTGCTATCCATTACGCATTGAGTGTTGCTGAAATATTACGCATGTATGATAAATTGATAAAATAAATATATTTATACTAATCTTAAAATTCTGATATTCTTGTATTTTAAATACTATGCTAGACTTATATAAAGGAGTTGATAAAATATGGCAAGTGTTTCATTAGAGCATATTTATAAAACTTATCCAAATGGATTTGAAGCTGTTAATGATTTCAATTTAGATATTAAAGATAAAGAATTTATCATCTTTGTTGGTCCATCTGGTTGTGGAAAATCAACCGTTTTAAGAATGATTGCTGGTTTAGAAGATATTACAAAAGGGACATTAAAAATTGAAGATGTTGTTTGTAATGATATAGAACCTAAAGATAGAGATATTGCAATGGTTTTCCAAAACTATGCATTATATCCACATATGAGTGTCTATGATAACATGGCCTTTGCATTAAAAATTGCAAAGTTAGACAAAGCAACTATTAAAGAAAAAGTACTTGAAGCAGCGAAATTATTAGATATTGAAAAATTATTAGATCGTAAACCTAAAGCCTTATCTGGTGGTCAAAGACAAAGAGTCGCTATGGGGCGAGCTATTGTTAGAAATCCTAAAGTTTTCTTAATGGATGAGCCATTAAGTAATCTGGATGCTAAATTAAGAGTACAAATGCGGATTGTCATTTCAAAACTACATCAAACATTAGGAACTACCTTCATTTATGTTACCCATGATCAAACGGAAGCTATGACATTAGGTACAAGAATTGTTGTCATGAAAGATGGTGTTATCCAACAAATTGATACTCCTCAAAATCTATATGAAAAACCTGACAACCTATTCGTTGCTGGTTTCATTGGTTCACCACAAATGAACTTTCTTAATGCAAAAGTTATCTTAGAAAATGAAGTTGTCTACCTACAGTTAGAAAACAATGTAAAAATAAAAGCTGATTCACAAAGAGCCAATCTATTGAAAAAATCATATATTGGGAAAACAGTCGTTTTAGGATTTCGTCCTGAAAATATCTATGATACTCCTTCATTCATAGAGAAACATCCTGAAAGTACATTTGAATCACGCATCGACCTATATGAAACATTAGGAGCTGAAGTTTATTTGTATTTTAATATTAACCAAACTAGAGTCATCGCTAGAGTTGACCCTAAAACAGGAGCAACACAAGGTGCAACTGTTAAATTTGCATTTGATTTAGAACGTTACCACATTTTCGATACAGAAACAGAGGTAACGATAAAATAAAGGAATAGTATCCTCCGTTCTTATTTCTATAGTAAAAAAGATTGTTATACACAATCTTTTTTACTCTTTATGAATCGATAGATAATACTCCTTCATATCTTGTTTTAAACAAATAGATGTACTTGTTGTTTCTGTTACTCTTCTATGTAATGCTTTTTGATATGGTGGCTCTTTTTTTATGATTTGAACTAATACTTCTCCCATATATTGTCCATAGATATCAAATACGCTATCTAGAAAGATTGAAATATCCTTAGGAAATAACACCTTATAGGAAGGTGTTATTTTTTTATTTCCATAATGCTTATATTTTTGAAATAGTTTTTCATCATATGGAAAGTTACCATTTACCACAAAACCAGTTGTTGTAAAAAGTTCTTTTTGATATAATGCATAATACCAAGCATACGTATAGAAACATAAACATTCTAATTTCTGATGATTCATTGTTTGTTTTAATAAAAAATAATCACAGATATCAAAGATATCATACATTTAAAAAAGCCTTATTAAAAACATCACGAATATCTTCTTTTGTAAGTACACCTTCTTTAAATTTTATATCATCAATATAGAAAGTTGGTACATAATAATAATCATAAGAATCAGCTAAGGCTTTTTCCTCTTTTTCATCAATAATCTTGATATCTATATTTCGATATTCTGGATTTTCAGTTTGTAATTCATTTATGTACCTAAGTGCCCTCTTACAATGCGGGCACTCCCTTAATATAAATAATAATATATTTTTCATTAGTCATCAGCTCGTTTAATTGTTTTAATGACAATTGGTGATAAAGGAGAATCCATTGTATCTGTGGTTACATTCGCAATTTGATCAATAACATCAAGTCCTTCAGTTATTTTTCCAAAAGCAGCATATTCGCCATCCAAATGAGGAGAAGGTTTATGCATAATAAAAAATTGTGAACTAGCAGAATCTTTGACCATTGTTCTAGCCATTGATAAAACACCCTCTGTATGTTTCAAATCATTTCTAACACCATTTGATGCAAACTCGCCTTTAATCGATTTTGTTTCCTTCATTTCTTTATTTGCATTCATTCCTCCACCTTGAATCATGAATCCAGCGATTACACGATGAAAAATTAGTCCATCAAAAAAAGATTCATCAATTAGTTTTAAAAAATTCTGTACGGTAATCGGCGCAACTTCTGGATAAAGTTCACCTTTCATTACATCTCCAGACTCCATAATAATCTCGATTTTAATCTGTTCCATATATTCTTCCTTTCCACTTCATTATTTAGTATATACAATTATACAATGATATACAAAAAAATAAAAGGTAGATGCTACTCTACCAAATAAAACTATAATATAACACAATTTGCATCACTAATAACAAAGGTATCCCTAGCGTAAAATTATATCTTTTGGTTTTATGTCGAAAGAGATAGATTCCTAAGATAGATCCTACGCTACCACCAACAATCGCTACTAAAAATAAATATTTCTCTGGTATTCGATACTTTTGTTTTATGGCCCTTTTTTTATCTACACAATATAGTAATAAAGCAATAAGATTAATAATAATTAAATAATAATACAACATAACCTATTCATCATTATCAACCAATGAGGTTAATATTGCTATTACTAAGGCTGCAAACATTGCTGTAGTAAATGATGAGATAACGAAGGACGATCCCATCACAAAGGAAGCGATTGACAACACAATACCATTAATCACTAACTTAAATAAACCAAGTGTTAACAATGTTAATGGAAATGAAAAGATAGATAATACTGGTTTGACCGTCCAATTTAATATAGATAATAATAGTGATAGCATTAATGCACTAGTAAAGCCATCAATATAAATACCAGCAAACAATTTATCTACAATCAATAATACAAATGCGTTAATAATCCACTGTATAAAGAAACTACGTGAATTGTCTTTTTTACTCTTCACGTGATACACCCCCTATTCTTCTGGCATGATAATAGCACATAAAATATATAGTAATAGTCCACTACCCCACGCAAAGAATAAAAATCCCCATACGACTCTGACAATGGTAGGATCAATTCCAAAATAATCTGCAATCCCAGAACATACACCACTAATCATTTTATTTGAACGACTTTTTGTTAATCTTTTCATACGTATTTACCCTCCTAATTATATTCTGTTTATATTGCTCTATTTTCAATCATAGAATCAACAGTATTTTTAAAACTATTCCAATCTTGTTTCATAATTATTAGTTTTTCTTTTCCTTTTTCAGTAATCTTATAGTACTTTCTCATTCTACCTTGTTCACTAATGTGGCTAGAAGTATCTAATAATCCTTCTTTTTCTAATCTTCTTAGTAATGGATATAACGTATTTTCATTAATATCCATTAGTTTTTGCATTTCAGTTTTTAAACCATAGCCATACATTTCTTTATTTGCTAATACTGATAATACACAAATATCGAGTACACCTTTTTTTAATTGAGTATCCATAGTTACCTCCTTACTCAAATCGTGATAATCTTACGATTCCATTATCACAATTTGCCACTAAAGATAGAACATGTCTTGTATCTTTAGACGCGTTAATTTCTTTTTCATAACTACTTTTAAAACTTTGAGCGTTATCAGTTTTAATCAATCCATTTTTACAATGTATATTGACATATTTACCAAAATCATTTTTAAGCATACGATATGTTAACATACCATTTTTACAATTGATTTTAGCTCGATAAATAATAGAGTCTAAAATAGCTACTTTTCCATTCTTACATTCAATTTTTACGTCACCTAAAACAATGTTTCGAACTTCAACCATTCCGTTTTTGCATGATAGTTCCCATCGATTTGTACGTTTATTACCCTGACCATCGACTGCAATCTTTCCATTTTTACAATCGATATCAATTAATCCTTTATAAATAGATGGTATCGTTACAATTAATTTTGGTGCATTAATTGTAATCAACATATATACTTTTGCTTTAATTTCTTTTAATTTTAGTTTTCCTTCTTTTAGCTCTGCTATAAAAGAACAAGTTTTCATTTCATTATTGATTAATTCAGCTCTAAATTGATCATCATCGCTCAATCGAATGTCTATCGCAATGTTACTACCTATGATTTCTAACTCATTCACTTGATTTTGGTTTAAATCAAGCTCATAATTTTCAAAGAAGACATCATTTTCATCATATTCAGTTTGGTCTTCTTTTAATGCTTCTTCTATTTCTGTCGCTACATTTTCACCGATTTCATTTAAGATTTCTTCAGAAATATCTTCTTCAAATAATTTCTCCGCTTTTTCTACTTCAGCAGCTACTTTTTCTTCTTGTTTCTTTTTAAGAGTTTCTTTCCATTCATTACTAGTGGTATTGATTTTTTCTCCCACATCTTTCATAACATTTGAAATTTCTTTAGAGACATTTTTCGTCATAGTACTAACTTCTGAAAGCATCTCGTCTAATTCCCAAGAAAAGCCTTTTGATTTTTCGGTTTCATTATCTTTGATTTCAACATCATAATCTTTTAAACTATCTAAGATAGCGATGATTAAATCATCAACATTTCCTAATTCATTCAAAACTTCTTCTTCACTTTTCCCAAAATCGATGGCTTCATCTATATAGCCTTCATAATATTCAACAATTTTTTTAACTTCATCCAAATCTAGTTTCTTTTCTAAACCAATTTGTAGACTTCCTAAAAACACATATTTGCTCATCTTTTTCACCTCTGTTTTTCTTTTTACAGCCATAGTATAACACGGTATTGTGCAAAACACAATACTTTTTTATAAAATTTAATGTGTTTTACACAATAAATGTTTTTTAGTAGTTTCTCAGCTTAATTATCATACTGTTACTTCTATTATTATTAGCAAAATACAATAAATAAACCATTTTTTATTAGCTAACGCATGTGATAAACTCTACGTTTATGATAGCACTAGAAAAATAACGACGCAAAAAAATATTACATTTTTTAAAGTTAAATTATTCTTAATTTTTGTATTATTCTCTTGAAAGTTATTTTAAATAGTATACAATATGTAGTATTGATAGCTTTAACTATCAAAATTAGGAGGATCAATATGAAAATCGTAGTAATTGGTTGTGGAAAAATTGGTTATGCTTTAGTAAAATCGTTATCTGAAGAAGGACATGAACTAGTTGTTATTGACCAAGATGTTGAAGCAATCGAGGATATTGTAAGTGTTAGTGATGTGTTAGGAATACATGGGCATGGTGCTAACTATGATATCCAAGTAGAAGCAGATGTCAAAAATGCAAATCTGACAATTGCAGTAACAAATAGTGATGAATTAAATATCGTTTGTTGTATGATGGCTAAAAAAATGGGAAGTAGACATACAATAGCACGAGTTAGAAATACAGAATATTTTAAGTATCTACAATATATGAAGGAGCAATTAGGATTAAGTTTAATGTTAAATCCTGAAGCACAGACAGCGATTGAAATATCTCGAATATTACGTTTCCCTTCAGCATTAAAAGTGGAAGCATTCGCTAAAGGTGGCGTTGATTTAATTGAATTGAAAATTAAAAACGATTCACCATTAATAGGATTATCATTAGCTGCTATTCATCCAAAATTTAAAGCCAAGATTCTAGTATGTACGATAAAACGAAATGATGACGTCTTTATCCCTGATGGTAATGTTGTGTTGCAGGAAAATGATGCTATTTACTTAACTGCATCGAAAGATCAGATGCAATTATTCTTAGAAGCCATTGGTAGTAAAAAGAAGCAAACAAGAAAGGTGATGATTATAGGTGGTGGAAGAATCGCTTATTACTTAGCAAAAGAATTGCAAAATAGTAATGTTCAAATTACCATTATTGAACAAGATTTAGCAAAGTGTGAAAGTTTAAGTGAAAATCTTCCTTTTGTCACAGTCATCCATGGAGATGGAACAGATCATGAATTATTAGATGAAGAAGGGTTATTAACGACTGATGCATGTGTTGCTTTAACTGGATTTGATGAAGAGAATGTCGTGATATCTTTGTATGCTGAAAGTAAAAATGTTCATAAAGTGATTACGAAGGTTTCACATATTCGTTTAGATGGTTTATTAGATTCGATTGGTATTAACTGTGTTGTTTCAAGTAATGTGGTTAGTGTTAACCATATCACTCGCTATGTTCGTGCCATGGTTAATTCTAAAAGAAGCAATAGTATTGTCACTTTATATAATTTAGTCAATAACCGTGTGGAAGCGATTGAATTTTCAGTGACTGAAGCTGCTGATTATTTAGATATACCACTTAGTGAATTAAAGTTAAAAAGCAATTTATTGATTGCTAGTATTATTAGAGAACGTAAGTTGATTATTCCTGAAGGAAAATCAACAATACAGTTAAATGATAAAGTCATCGTGGTAACAACAAATAAATACATGAAACATTTAGAGGAAATATTGGAGAAGTAATATGAACTATAAAATGATTAAATACAACTTAGGTGCTGTGTTAAAGATTGAATCTATATTACTTGTTATTCCGTTGATTGTTTCGTTTATCTATCAAGAAAATAATTATATGTATTTCTTGATTCCGATCGTTATTTCTTTATTATTAGGACAACTATTTAGTTATAAAAAGCCAGAGAATAAAACAATTCATGCAAAAGAAGGATTTATTACAGTTGCTTTAGTTTGGATTATCTTATCTTTCTTTAGTGCATTACCACTTTATTTAAGCCAAGAAATTCCTAGTTTTACAGATGCCTATTTTGAAACTGTTTCTGGTTTTACTACCACTGGTTCTACCATTCTTAATGATATTGAAGCCTTAAGTCATAGTATGTTGTTTATTAGAAGCTTCAATCACTGGATTGGTGGTATGGGGATATTAGTGTTTGCCTTAATGTTTATCCCTACTGCCGATGCACGTAGCTTACAGATTATGAAAGCTGAGGTTCCAGGACCTATTGTAGGAAAATTAGTTTCTAGAATAAAAATGACAGCAAGAATCTTATATATCATTTATGCTGTCATGACTGCTATTTTAGTTATATTGTTATGTTTCGGTGGAATGCCACTATTTGATAGTTTATTAAGTGCTTTTGGAACGGCTGGTACCGGTGGTTTCGCAATAAAGAGTAATAGTATTCAATATTATAATAGTGCTTATATCGATATTGTTATTACTGTTTTTATGATTTTATTTGGAATTAATTTTAATTTATTTTACTTATCAATTGCAAAGAAAACAATTAAAGCAATGAAGAGTGAAGAATTAAAATATTATTTACTTATTATTGGTGCAGCTATCTTGTTAATTATGGTTAATGCAAGAGGAATTTTTCCTAATATTTTTGAGAACTTCAGACATGTTAGTTTCCAGGTCTCCTCCTTTATCACAACAACTGGATATACCTCTACAAACTTTGATTTATGGCCAAACTTTTCTAGAGATGTATTATTGTTATTAATGTTTATTGGAGGATGTGCAGGATCTACTGCAGGTGGTTTAAAGGTATCTAGAATTGTTATTTTATTTAAAATGGGTATTAAACAAATAAAAAAGACACTGCACCCTCATAGTGTGGCTAGTGTCAAATTTGAAGAGAGGAAAGCAGATGATGCAATGCAGTCCTCTATCACTGCTTATTTATTTATTTATTTGTTATTGTTTGTTGCTTCTATGATGATTATATCGTTAGATCAATTTGATTTTTATTCAAATTTCTCTGCAGTTGCAACATCTATTAACAATGTTGGTCCTGGATTTAATGCTTTTGGTGCCACTAGTAATTTTTCAGCATTAAGTGATTTATCGAAATGGACTATGACATTAAATATGTTGATTGGACGGTTGGAGATTTACCCTATCTTGTTGTTGTTTATACCAACAACTTGGAGGGAGAAATGATAGCGGTATTTATATTATAATTAATAAGAATATTTCTTATTATTTGATAGCTATATGCTTATGCAATACTATAGGCATATCTATTTTTATAAAACTAATCTCTACTAAATAAATCTCTGGTATATAATTTTTCTCTAACATCATTCAATTCATCTGATAATCTATTAACAACTATAATGTCACAGTGTTGCTTAAATTCTTCCAAATCTTCAACAACTATACTATTAAAGAAAGTTTTTTCATCTAAAGTTGGCTCATAAATTATTATCTCTATTCCTTTAGCCTTAATCCGTTTCATTATCCCTTGAATTGCACTTGCTCTAAAATTATCAGAACCACTCTTCATTGTTAATCGGTAGATTCCTACTACTTTAGGATTTCTATCAATTATCATTTGTGCTATATGATCTTTTCTTGTACTATTACTTTGTACAATTGCACTAATTAGGTTTTCTGGTACATCTTTATAATTTGCTTTCAATTGTTTTGTATCTTTTGGTAGACAATATCCACCATATCCAAAAGAAGGATTATTATAGTGGTATCCAATTCTTGGATCTAAACTTACTCCATTGATAATTTCTTCAGTATTCAATCCTTTTAATTCTGCATATGTATCTAATTCATTAAAATATGAAACTCTTAATGCCAAGTAAGTATTTGCAAATAATTTAATTGCTTCTGCTTCTGTAGACCCTGTAAATAGAATTGGTATATCTTTCTTGATTGCCCCCTCTTTGAGCAATTCAGCAAATTGCCTTGCTCTCTCACTTGTTTCACCAACAACAATTCTTGATGGATACAAATTATCATATAAGGCTTTACCCTCTCTTAAAAATTCAGGTGAAAAAATTAAATTATCAACTCCAAACTTTTTCTTCATACTTTCAGTAAAGCCTACAGGAATAGTTGATTTAATTACCATAGTAGCTTCAGGATTAATTAATCGTGCCGATTCTATAGTTTCTTCTACACTACCAGTATCGAAATAATTCTTTTTATCATCATAATTAGTAGGAGTACTAATTATGATAAATTCTGCATCTTTAAAAGCAATATCTTTGTTAGTAGTTGCTTTCAAGTGTAAATCATTATTCATAAAAAATTCTTCTATTTCTTTATCTTGAATAGGTGAAATGCGGTTATTAATCATTTTAACTTTTTCTTCAATAATATCCAATGCTATAACTTCGTGATGTTGAGCTAATAATGTCGCTATGCTTAATCCTACATACCCTGTTCCTGCTATTGCTATTTTCATTTTAGTTCCTCTTTTCTGTGTACATTGTTGGTGTCGTTTAATAAGTATTTCTTTAGTAAGTAGCGTTCCTGTTAAACGATGCTACGTAGCTAACTTGCCTTTGGATGAAAATCGACAGAAATCAAGCATATAAAATTAGGCTTCATTGTTGAGTAGTTTTGCAAGCTAGGCTGGCTGTGTATGGTAAAACAGAGCCCTCCTTACAGTATCTCCAATGAGATACTGTATATATCATACTTATGATGATACTAGACGTGGAAACCGCTGCCATTGAAAGATGCCCGCTACGTTTGGGAAGGAACAGAACCTTAGTTCTCACCTATTTGACATACTTATGATTATTAATGATTATATTTTTTTTCTATTCACGATAAGTATACCTATAAGACAAACAATAATTATGTATCTAAGGATTAAAAAATTGTAAATAAAATTTACAGCTAAACAAACAATAACAATAACAGAAGATAATGCAAATATTTTTTTATCTTCTATTATATTTTCTTTATATACTCTTCTTTGCATTATTCCTTGCATGATAGAAAGAATTATAAAGCAGAAAAGAGTGGTATAAGCTGCAGCAGCATATCCAAATGTATGTATAAAAATATAATTTAAAATAAGATTGAGAATTCCAGTTATTAATGTTGCCACCATAATATGAATTGTTTTTTTCTTAAACATTAAAAAATTGCCATATATGTTATAGAGAGCAGTAAGATAAATTCCAGCAGAAATTGGAGGAATTAAATAAACAGCTTCATAATATTCCTTAGTAGCAAGAATTTGAACTATTTCTGGTGCTGCTAATGTTATGCAAATGGATACTATACCATACATTGATAATACTAACATAACAGTTCTATTTATTTTTTTATATGCCCTATCTTCTAAATTTTCAAATACAAATGGTATCATGGCAACATTTATAGCGGACCATATAATTAATGACATTGTGCTAATAGTATAAATGGTTCCATATATCCCAGCAGCTTCTTGACCACAGATAGAGGCAATCATTAACCTATCTGACATATCTAATATACTTTTTGCTAGGGTGTGTACAATAAGGGGAAGACTTACTTTTAATCCAAAAATCCACATACGCTTGTCATAAAAGCATCTTCCTTTAATAAAAATATAAAAGTAAAAAAAGATTCCAAATCCCATCATAACAAAAGTTTGTGAAACTATTTTTATCTCACCTAAATTTGAAAAATTATTATATTTTGCAATAATTACACAAATAATACATACTATTGTAGATAAAAATACACTAGAAACAGAAATAATAACAGTGCCTTTATAATTATATTCATATCTTTGCCTTGCAAACCACAAATCTAATGCAGTGCTAAAAATAAAACTCGTAAGCATTACTATCATCAAAGGAGAAGATAACGTTGTAAATTGATCCCAAAAATTGCTAAATAAAATATAGATGCATAGTAATGTAATAGTAGAAAGTGTAGTTAGTGTCAAACAAGCAGCTTGATATTTATCTCTTTCCTCTTTAAACTCCATCATTGCGATGTTCAAAGATCCTGAGCACAAGGATAAGGTAGCTATGGGATACAAAATTGCATTCCATGAACTATATGTCGTCGTTATACCAATTTGTGAGGTACTGAGAATTCTAGTAAATATAGGGACTGTTAATGCACTAATTCCCTTACTAACTAAACTAGCCATTAAATAAGCCATGGTAGCTTTACTTTGTAAGGATAGAGTTTTTTGTTTCATAATATATGACTTCCTTTCTACTAATGTTGTTCATAAATTCCCACTTTGTAAGTAGATTAAATGATGCTTTTATAGGTGATAGAATTTTCTGCATTTCCTTTTGATATCGTTTGAGCTATTCTATATTTTTCTTGATAATGAAGCCTTCTATCCAATTAGTGAAATACAGTTGACTTATATCTTTATCATTTTCAACATATGGACTATTAATAAATTCTCTTAACCTTTCTACCTTATCAATGCCTAATATGAAAACATTTCGAGAATCATAATAAATATCATGAACAATATATTTATTATTTGTTATTAACTTTTTTTTAAAAAAAATAGCTTCTAAAAATCGTAATGAGCATCCTGATTGACCAGTTTTATTAATTTCTAAAAGGCATTTTGAGATATTAACATATTCCAAGTATTTATCATAGTTCATATATTTTTCTAATTTCATATCCTTATCTTGACATCCTAAAACAAAAAACTTTGTTTTTATTCCAACACTATTTAAAATATCCTTGATTTCTCGGATTATGTTTATTCTATCTTTGTTATTACCTAAAAACAGCACATCATTATCAAGATTAATTGCTTGTAAAGAGATTTTATTAGTGTAAGGAGTGTGTTTAAAACTAATATTGTAATTGGTAGCATCATTAAAATCAAATGTATATATAGTATTAAAATACTTTAAAAAAATCTTGTTATGACTTTCTATAGTATTCATGAAATAAAAATAAATATTTTCCTCTAGTATATATTTACTTATATACCTTTTTATTTTTAAGACATATTTCGGAGAAACACTTGAATCTGTTAAAATAATATGCTTAGCATATTTAATTCTTTGTTTAAACTCATATGTCATAATACTTTGAATTGGTAGTATTCCTAAACTTACCATGAATTTAGCAATGTATGATTTATTATTAATAATAACACAACAATTCTCCTCTTTAGGATAAAAATATATGTTATTAACAACACCAAAAATTATATCTTTCATTCCTTAATCCTCTTCTTTCATAATCGCTCCTTATATTTCTTATAACAAAAAAATATATCATATATATTTTACTATTATCTTCATATTTTTTTAGAAAAAAGTACTAGTTATTCATTTTAAACCATTCGACAAATTTAGTGATTCCTTCATCTAACTTTACTTTTGGTTCATAACTTAATAGTAATTTTGCATGACCATAATCACTGTAAGTAATATTCACATCTCCTTGCTGCATTGGTAAGCGTTGAATAATAGCAGGTTTCCCAGAAACTTTGGAAATAGTTTCTATTAATTCCTTTAATGAAATAGGATTACTTCCTCCTAGATTAAAAATATCATAAATATGTTTTTCTTTTTGCATTACATATTGTAGTGCCTTCACTGTGCCTTCTATAATATCACTTATAAAAGTATAATCTCTAGCTGTTGTTCCATCGCCATACATTGGAATAGGTTTATCTTCTAATATTAATCTAGTGAATTTATTAATAGCCAAATCTGGTCTTTGTCTAGGACCATATACTGTAAAGTATCGTAAACAAGCTATATTCATCTTAAATAATGAATGGTAAGTGTAACACAATAATTCTCCAGCCTTTTTTGTAGCAGCATATGGTGAAATTGGTTTATCAACAATATCATTTTCATTAAATGGGACTTTTTTATTGTTACCATATACTGATGATGAAGATGCGAAAACTAACGATTGGCAACTATTATCTCGCATTACTTCTAATAAATTTGTTAATCCCATCAAATTTACATCTACATAAAATAATGGATTTTCTATAGATGGTCTAACACCAGCATTAGCAGCCAGAGCGATAACACCATCAATCTTATGCTCTTTAAATATTTTGCTTAGTAAGTTTTTATCACGAATATCTCCTCTATACATCATATAATAATGATTTGATTTTTCAGCAGATTTTAAAATAGCACAGTAATTTCTTTCCTTCAATAAAGGGTCATAATAATCATTAAAGTTATCTATTGTAATGATATTATGCCCTTGTTTCAATAATTCTTCTGATAAGTGTGAGCCAATAAAACCAGCTCCACCAGTAACTAAATAATTCATATAAACCAAACAGTCCTTTCTTTCTACCACTAAGATTCATAATATGTAATAAATTTAAGAGATTAATTATCTTGAGATATAATTTTCAAGTAATACTATCTCGTAAAAAACTGCTATTTATATTTTTAATAGCAAATGATTACTTGGTAACTACAGCACTTATAAGCTATTAAAAAAGCATCAATCATAACTTTATCTGTTAATTCTAGGACACTAAATTCCTGTATTTATTATAGAAGTCCCTTCTCTTTTTTGATAATACCTCATCACTGTATTCAAGAGACTTCATATAATTTTGTTTACAAATTCTTTTTCTTAAAGATTCATTATTAATAAATTGTTCGATGAGATATACCATTTTATCAATATCGTTATATTCAACTAGGTATTGCTCATCAATCAATTCTGGAATGCCATCAACATTAGACGCAATACAAGGTAATGAATTTGCCATTGCTTCTATTAATACTCTAGGTAATCCTTCAGCTTTGCTAGGGAATAAAAATAAATGTGAAGACAGCAGCTGTTTTTGTATACTTTCAAAATCATTAATCTGACCAAGAAATAAAATGTCTTGAACTATGTTTCTTTTTTTTGCATAGCTTTCAAATTCATTTTTCTTAATTCCGTCACCAATAAATTTTACCCTTATATTATATCCTTTACTAATAAGTGCCTTAGCTACATCCATAACTATTTTATGACCTTTATTATCTCCTACCATCCAACCTGTATGAGTTATGATAAATGGTTCTCCTTCTATATGATTATTTATGAAATTCGAATAATCAGAAGGTTTTAGATTAATGCTTGAATAAAATGTGTTAAAATAAATATCAGATGACCCATATCGCATACTATGAGAAGGAAATAAGTTTTGAAGAAAATATTTAGTGACATATGAAACTCCATTTGCATTCATACACATTTTTTTTGTATGTCTAACTAGCATTGATTTCCCTAACGAACTAACTAATTTATTTTTCAAATTATTAGTATCTGTATTAAAAAAATTTCTAGGATTTATTACTATTTCTGCAATAAAAGGTACTTTATTTTTATTTAATACATAATATGCTAATAAAGAAATAGAGCTTGGCCCCCGAATTATACTCCCATTAAATTCTGAAATTTTTCTACTAATAATATCTGAACATTCTTTAAAATGTTTTATTATTTGTGATGAGTTATAATTGGGTAATGGTAATATAGATATCTTATCTTTATTCAAAGACTCTTCTATTAGATTTAATGGTTTTTTTTCTAAAACGCGTGCACATAAACAAATCGAATCAAAGACATCTAAATATCTACTTAGATACTCATTCGTTATTACTTTCTCACAAAAGATATCTCCATTATCAGAAATCCAAAATTTATGTTCTAAAAACAATAATATTTTTATCATGTTATATAAGTTAAAAAAACTTATACTTCACCTCTTTTCATATTAATAATTTTACCACAAAGAATTATTGTTTATTATTGCCCACACAACCGTATCCCACGAATAGTAAACTTCAAAAATAAAAGCCTGAATACAGATAAATGCAAAGACATAAATAGAATTAATTGATAGTTTTTTATTTCTTACAAAGGAACAATTTGCTATTATTATATATAATAATATAATTGAATTTTCAATAAGCCTAAAAAAATTCATAGACAAAAATGAAAGCAATATGAAAAGAATATTTATTTGTAAACACTTATGCGATGTTTGACACATATCTATCTTATCTTCATTTAAATTCTTCTTTATTAGCATTTTACTTAATATAATTAATCCAATATAATACCCAATAAGGACAATTTTTGTAATTAACATTGATCCATCATTCAGATAGGTAGCAACTTTTGGAATAATCATTTCCACAAATGTTTTAACAGCTGGAATATATACTATGGATAAAAAAAACACGGTTAGTATAATGAGTAGTTTTTTTAAACTTTTACTGTCAAAATAACTTAATAAATATAATAAGTATATTAATGCACTTATATGAAATAATGAAGCTACAATAATGCAAATAATATACTTTTTAGTCTCTTTTTTATATAAAAATTGGAAAGCATAAAAGAAAATACATAATGATACAAAATTTCTTATGATAGTAACTTGATGAAAAAATGGAAATATTAAAAATAAAATAGTAATAATATATTGTTTATCTGAATATTTTTTACTCGAAAGCAAGATAGTTACTAGTCCAATAGTAGCTATAAGCATTAATACTTGTTGATAGCTAAAATTAAAATAACTACACAATTTAAAAATATATTTGAATCCAATTTCAAGATTGTTAGAATTATAATTTAATCCATATTCATAAAGTTGATATATAATTTTATAATTTTCCATATCAGGATTCCATGTATTAAAAGAGAATAATATCCACATAATAAGAATACTTGATAAAAGCCAAAAATTATTTTTTAAATTTAAACAAGATAATTTTTTCTTATTCATCATTCTTTGCCTCCTTAATTCCTTACCATATTACTACATATTGATTTAGCAACAGTAAACATCTACATCCGCTTTTATGCCATCGCGAATACCTCTAATTTGTGCTTTTAATAACTTTACTTTGTTTTTCTCTACAATCAATTTAGCAAACAAATAAACAAAAGCAAATATATATGAACTAATTTGATTATTATAGTGTTTATATTTTCTTATTATGATAATATTATTCCTCGCCATATAATATTGCCGAAATAAAGAATGATTAGTTCTGTAATACGGTTGCAAACTAAGTTTTCCAGCATTATCTTTATGTAATCTATATATATGAGTTCTCTCAGCACTTCCCACCTCTTGTAAAAGATATGTATCGTTCACACGTATTTGTTTATAATTGTTAATCTCTAATTTTTTGCTGTAATCTAAATCAACACAATCGATAAATAAGAATTCATCATAACCTTTAACTTTTTCAAAAACATTATTGTTTATGAATGAAGCTGAAGTAATTGCAAACTTTACCTTTGAGCATTTTGGTAAAGTTAATCTTCTATATTCTTCGATAGTCATTTTATTAGTATCAATAATATAAGGTGTTAATAAACCAACATCATCTTGTTCATCTAATAAAGCTTTTGAATAATGATTAAATATATTATTATCGCAAATGCTATCTTGATCGAGAAGCAATGTCCAATCAAATTTCAAACTGATTGATTCGCTAACTATTTGATTTAAAGCCTTAGCAATACCCTCATTGATATCATTTTTGATAGTTAGTATATTATCATAATTCTTAGCTAATTCAGATATTTCAATATAATTATTTGAATTATTGTCCACAATTATTAATACGGGGAGATTGCTTATTATCGCATCAATGTTTTCCTTTAGTCTTTCAATTTTTGGATTGAATGTCACAATTCCTGCACAATATTTCATATTTTTCTCCATTCCGCACCGCTTCGCTGGCGGCACAAATATTTTTTGAAATTAACCACTTCAACCTCTAGTCTCTAACTTCTC
>Ga0153996_1000053_pt1 | contig 71963 bp, 53 predicted proteins | sample TSNC080MetaG_FD_104728 | JGI IMG/M metagenome (GOLD analysis project Ga0153996, IMG submission 104728) | Attine ant fungus gardens microbial communities from North Carolina, USA - TSNC080 MetaG | ecosystem: Host-associated > Fungi > Mycelium > Unclassified | place: USA: North Carolina, Lumber... | reverse complement strand
TATTTCCCGGTGGCGATCCAGTCTTGGCCGCTCCTTCGCCAGGAAGTGCCGGAACAGGGATTCCTTGTCCGGATTGCACGAAGCGGCGGTCGGAGCGTCTAGCTGTGACTGCGCGTCCCCCAGTCTCAATTGATGAAGGGGCCCGCCCGACCCATATCACGTCTTTTGGGGGGTTCTCTCCCCTTTTATGATATCCCATCTTGTTCCGTTTTTCCAGTACTTATCTGATGCTTAGCGGAAGCGGTAAGGACGGACGTTGACCGATTTAAAATAATTAGATATAATAAATAAAAATTTACTTTATTAAAGCAGTGCACTAAAATAAGGTTTTAGAACAGGTTTAATAAAAAACCAAGAGTTAAGAGGAGGAACCAGCTTGATCGAACTGGAAAGTAGCGGACACTACCTGGTGGGCGGTAAGCCCGTCCCCGTGCAGGAGGCAGTCGGCGTTGCCTTTCCCGACGAGGCGCGGAAAAAAACCATTGCCTACTCTATCCTGCAGGCCCACGATAAAGGCTCCAACCCTAAGAAGCTCCGCATAACCTTTGACGCCCTTATTTCCCACGACATTACCTTTGTGGGCATTATCCAGACAGCCAGGGCTTCGGGACTGGAGGAGTTTCCCGTCCCCTACGCCATGACCAACTGTCACAATAGCCTGTGTGCCGTAGGTGGTACCATCAACGAGGATGACCACGCCTTCGGCCTTTCCGCCGCCAAAAAGTACGGCGGCATTTATGTGCCCGCTAACCAGGCCGTTATCCATCAATACGCCCGGGAACGCCTGGCCGAGTGCGGCAATATGGTTTTGGGCTCAGACAGCCACACCCGCTATGGCTCCTATGGCTCCATGGGCGTGGGCGAGGGCGGCGGCGAGCTGGTGAAGCAGCTTCTCAAGAACACCTACGACGTCCCGGCTCCCGAGGTCGTCCTGGTTTATCTGACAGGCAGGCCCCGGAAGGGCGTTGGGCCTCAGGATGTGGCAATTGCCCTGGTGGCGGCCACCTTTCCGGGCGGTGACGTCAAAAATAAGGTGCTGGAGTTCACCGGCCCCGGCGTCAGACACCTCTCGGCTGATTACCGCGTCGGCATCGACGTGATGACCACCGAAACCTCCTGCCTGTCCTCCATTTGGGAAACCGACGAGGTTATTGAGGAATTCTATAAAAACATCGGTCGTCCCTGGGCCTACCGGAGGCTTGCCCCTGCCGAGGGCGCTTACTACGACAGCGTTGTAAAAATTGATCTTGACAAGGTGGAGTGTATGATCGCCCTGCCCTTTCATCCCTCCAATGCCTACACCATCCACGAGCTGCAAAAGGATCCGGAGGGCATCCTGAAGGAGGTGGAAGCGGACTGCAATAATCAATTAGCCGGTAAGGTGGAACTGGATCTGCGCCGTAATATCCGTAAAGACGGTCAGGTCGTCTGCGGCCAAGGCGTCATTGTCGGCTGCTCCGGCGGAATGTATGAGAATATTATGACCGCCGCCGGAATACTTAAGGATAAAAGCATCGGAAACGGCTATTTTGATATGAGCATCTATCCCTCATCCACCCCCATTTCGCTGGCTATTGCCAGGGATGGCGCGGCCGAGACGTTGATGCGGGCCGGTGTGGTAATCAAGCCCGCCTTCTGCGGCCCCTGCTTCGGCGCGGGAGACACTCCGGCCCACAATACCCTGTCAATCCGCCACGCAACCCGGAACTTTGCCAACCGGGAGGGCTCCAAGCCCGGTGAAGGGCAGATTTCCGCCGTAGCCCTTATGGACGCCCGCTCCATAGCGGCAACGGCCGCCAACGGCGGTGTGCTCACCGCCGCCACCGATATTGATTTTGACGAGCCCGGGCTTAACTACGTATTCGACGGTTCAGTTTACAAAGGGCGCTGTTATGAGGGCTTCGGTAATCCCCAGCCTGATGGGGAGCTCCGCTTTGGGCCCAACATCAAGGATTGGCCTCGGATGCCCAAGCAGGAGGACGACATGCTCTTAAAGCTCTGCGCCGTTATTTCCGACGAGGTCACCACCACCGACGAGCTGATCCCCTCCGGCGAAGCCTCCACCTACCGCTCCAACCCCCTCAAGCTCAGCGAGTTTACCCTTTCCCGCCGCTGCCCTGAATACGTCAATAAATCCAAGGCCGTGCTTGCTCTGGAAACTGAACGTCAACAGGGCGGCTCCCCAAAAGAAGCGGCGGATGTGCTCGCTAAAGTTGGCGGCGATATCCGCAAAACCTCAATCGGCTCCTGTGTATTTGCGAAAAAACCAGGTGACGGCTCCGCCCGGGAGCAGGCGGCTTCCTGCCAGAAGGTACTGGGAGGCTTTGCCAATATCTGTTATGAATACGCCACCAAGCGGTACCGCTCCAACTGCATCAACTGGGGCATTGTACCCTTCACAATCGACAAGGATACCTCCTTTGACTACACCGATGGCGATTATGTGTATGTACCCGGCATTCGGGAGGCCATCTCCACCGGCAAAACCCGGATTCCCGCCCAGGTTGTCACAGCGAACGGTGAGATAAACCACATCACCCTGATCTGTGAAGGATTAACCGGCAATGAGAAGCGCATCCTCGTGGAGGGCTGCCTGATAAATTTCTACGCCGTCGGCTATTCCGATTAGGCATTGGAGACAAGACATAGCATAAACTATATTCAAGGAAGGCGGAACGCAAATTATGGATAAAATAAAGATGACAACCCCGTTGGTCGAGATGGACGGCGATGAAATGACCCGTATCCTCTGGCAAATGATTAAGGACGAGCTGATTAGCCCCTTTGTCGAGCTCAACACCGAGTATTACGACCTGGGGCTTTTGCACCGCAACGAAACCAGGGATCAGGTAACCGTAGACGCCGCTAACGCCACAAGGAAGTACGGCGTCGCCGTCAAATGCGCCACCATCACCCCCAACAAGCAAAGGATGGAGGAATACCCCCAGCTGACCGAGATGTGGAAAAGCCCAAACGGCACTATCCGTTCCATTCTGGACGGCACTGTGTTCCGCGCGCCCATCCTGGTGGATTCCATCAAGCCCGTGGTCAAAAACTGGATTAAGCCAATCACCATTGCCCGTCACGCTTACGGCGACGTATACCGCAGCGTGGACTTTAGAACCGATGAGCCCGGCGAAGCCATCATGACCTTCCGGAGTGTCTCCGGCAAGGAGTATGCTGTTTCGGTGCAAAAGGTGGACGGCCCTGCGGTATGGCAGGGCGCGCACAACAAGGAAAGCTCCATCCGCTCCTTTGCCCACGCCTGCTTCCAGTACGCCATCGGCACCAGGCAGGATCTGTGGTTTTCCACCAAGGATACCATCGCGAAGGTGTACGACGGCTGCTTCAAAACCATCTTTGAGGAAGTATTCAAAGAATATAAACCCGAGCTTGACAAGCTGGGCCTGGAGTACTTCTACACCCTCATCGACGACGCCGTGGCCAGGGTCATCCGTTCCCAGGGCGGCTACATCTGGGCATGTAAAAACTATGACGGAGACGTGATGAGCGACATGGTTTCCACCGCTTTCGGCTCCCTGGCCATGATGACCTCCGTGTTGGTTTCCCCCGACGGCAAATATGAATATGAGGCCGCCCATGGTACGGTAACCCGTCATTACTACAAATATCTGGAGGGGGAAGAAACCTCCACCAACCCCATCGCCACCATTTTCGCCTGGAGCGGCGCGCTGCGCAAGCGGGGTGAGCTGGACGGGAACGACAGCCTTGTAAAATTCGGAGACGTACTGGAAAAAGCCTCCCTGGACACTATAAACAGCGGCCTTATGACCAAGGATCTTGTCAGCCTGGTGGAAAAAGGCGTAAAGGCCGAAAGCGTAACCTCCAAGACGTTTATCGCTGAAATCCGCAAGCGCCTGCAATTCCTCTGGAACCAAGCTGAATAAATCCGACACAAAAGAAACAGTTGAAAGTGAGGAAGCGGCTATGACTGTCAATCCAAGCATGGAAAGCGGAAAATCCGCGGTTTATTTTACTCCCGATATCAGCCCTAATGGCCTGATGTCCGCCTATGAAGCATTGGGACGGGAACCCTCCGGGAAAGTGGCCGTAAAATTAAGCACCGGTGAGCCTGGAAATCCCCATTACCTTGCCCCGAAACTGATTGAAAACCTTGTGCGCTCCATGAACGGTACTATTGTGGAGGCCAACACCGCTTATGACGGTGGACGCGCTAACACCCAAAGGCACTATCAGGTTGCGAAGGATCACGGATTCACCGCCATCGCTCCGGTGGTGATTCTGGATGAGAATGGCGACATTCCTCTTCCGGTGAAAAACGGCGCCCATTTGACCGAAGACTTGGTAGGCGCCCACTTTGAGGATTACAGCTTTCATGTGATCCTTTCCCATTTCAAAGGCCATGCCATGGGGGGCTTTGGCGGAGCGCTCAAAAATATGTCCATCGGATATGCGTCTCCCCGGGGTAAGCTGCTGATCCATTCAGCCGGAGCAAGCAAGAGCGATTGGGTTCCGACTGAACAGGATGATTTTCTTGAATCCATGGCGGAGGCGGCAAAAGCGGTTGTGGATGCCGCAGGCGGGGAGCGCTTTCTGTATATAAACGTAATGAACCACCTCTCAATAGATTGCGACTGTGATGAAAATCCCGCTGCGCCTGCCATGTCCGACATCGGTATTCTTGCCTCGCTGGATCCGGTGGCTTTGGACAAAGCATGCCTGGATCTGGTGTACGCCGCCCCGGACGGTCAGGATCTGATTGAGCGTATCGAATCACTCAACGGCGCTCATATGGTGAGGTACGCGGCAGCTATCGGGCTGGGAAGCTTAGAGTATGAACTGGTCAGTTTATCCTAAGGCTTTTGTGGGCAATTTGACTTTTTGGACAAAATCAGGTACAATATGGGTATATATTATATGGACGTGAGCAGGAAATGATATTTTTTTGCTCTGATAGGTACCTGATAACGCTGTAAATACAATGGAGTGGATAGAGAATAGCGCCATCTTTAATCTGTCAGTCAAGAACGATAGAATCCGCAGCGTTGGTGCACCGATCTGTGAAGCAGAGTCGATACCCGAGCAAGGACTGTCGTTTTTCCATTTATAGCGTTACACGAATGGAGGATATGCGAATGATTCGATTTGAACATGTCGTCAAGCGGTACGGCAAGACTGTAATTTTGGATGATCTCAGCTTTGAGATTGCTGAAGGGGAGTTTGCCGTACTTATTGGACCAAGTGGTTGTGGCAAGACTACAACATTAAAATCCATTAACCGCCTGATTAGGCCGGAGGAAGGCACTGTTTATGTAAATGGACAGGATACCGCCGAGGTGGATCCGGTCAAGTTGCGGAGAGGGATTGGATACGTTATTCAGCAAATTGGTTTGTTCCCCAATATGACGGTAGCCGAAAATATTGCGGTTGTACCAAAGCGGCTTAAATACAACAAGGAGGATATTAACAGAATTGTCCATGAGCTGATGGAAATGGTGGATATGTCCTATGAGGAATACGCGGGCAAGTATCCAATTGAATTATCCGGAGGCCAGCAGCAGCGTATAGGCGTGTTGCGCGCACTGGCGGCCTCACCACCGATCGTATTGATGGATGAACCCTTTGGCGCGCTGGATCCTATGACCCGCTCCACCCTGCAGGAAGAAATGATAAAACTACATAAAAAGTTAAATAAAACCTTCATTATGGTTACCCACGACATGGATGAGGCCCTTACTCTCGCGGATAAAATAATTTTTATGGATCAAGGGAAGATTATACAGATGGCCAGCCCTGAAGAAATGCTGGCCAATCCCGGCAGCGACTTGATCCGTAATTTTATGGGAAAGCGCTCCGCGGAAAGCCCGGCCCTTACAGCCGGAGATTTTATGCGCGCAAATATCGTCAGTGTTTATGCTTCCCGCAGCCTGCGGGAGTGTACCGCCTTGATGGCGCGCAACAACATCGACTCCCTCCTTGTTAAAAATGAGGATGGTACCTATCACGGAATCGGCACAATAGCCAACATCAAAAAGTATGGCCTGTCCTCCGGAACAATTGGCGATGTTATCACCACAGGAAATGCCGTTTCCAACATCGGGGAGGACGCCCGGGAGTGCTTTGACAAGCTGACAGCCTCGGGGGACGGTTATGTGGTCGTTTTAAATGATGACAACACGATTGCGGGCATTGTCACAAGAACCAGTATGGCCAAGGCAATGGCGCAAGCTTTGTGGGGGGACGTACAATGAGCTTCTGGACAATGTACGGCTCAAAGATCTTCATAGCGGTTTGGGTGCATCTCTTTTATGTGCTTGTCTCGGTTTCTATCGGCTTCGTGGTAGCCTTGGTGCTTGGAATCTCCCTGTCCCAGGTTCCCAAATACGCGAAATATATTCTGCCCGTCATCTCGGTGTTCCAGACCATTCCGGGTATCGTGTTTATCGGTATGCTCTTTTTAATCATGGGGATGCAATCAGCGACGGTTATCACCGCGTTGGCGATTTATGCGGTTTTCCCCATACTTAAGAATACTTATGTAGGCCTGCTGGATGTGGATTATCAGTATATTGAGGCCGCCAGGGGCTGTGGTATGTCCCGTATGCAATCCCTTTTTGAGGTAGAGCTGCCTCTTGCTATGCCCACCATAATCGGAGGGCTCCGCATGTCCACAGTTTATACTGTGAGCTGGGCGGTTCTGGCTTCTATGATCGGCTTGGGGGGGCTTGGTGAATTTATCTACATTGGTATAGCAACCAACAACAACGCGCTGATTGTGGCTGGGGCAATTCCCGCCGCGATTATGGCTATCATTTTGAGCCTGCTCATTGATAAGCTCAAAAAGCGCCTGGAGCCGGGCAGCCGAAGGAGGGCGGTGTTATGAGCGTAACCGTTATTTTAGAGCACTTATATATAGTGCTGATGTGTGTTCTGTTTTCAACCCTTGTGGGCTTGCCGTTGGGGATTATGGCATATTACTGGCCGCCGGTCCGCAAAGCAATCTTGCGTGTGGTAGAAATTCTCCAAATTATTCCCGCTCTTGCGATGCTTGGTATGGTTATGGTCATTTTCGGCGCAGGAAAGCTGACGGTGGTCATTGGCCTGGTCTTATATTCGTTACTTCCTATCGTCCACAACACCTGTATCGGCTTAGAGGGTATTAGCCCTGGCATCAAGGAAGCCGCCAGAGGGGTAGGCCTGTCTAAAGTTGACAGGTTGCTCACAATAGAGCTCCCGCTTGCGTTTCCTATGGTGTTTACCGGCCTTCGAATTGCAACTGTTACGGCGGTGGGCGTGGCGGTGTTTGCCACAACTGTTGGCGGCGGCGGCCTTGGCTCGATCATTAACCGTGGGATTCGTATTCAAAACATGCAGATGATCCTTTCGGGTACGCTGGCGCTTGTGGTAATGGCGATACTTTTCGATACCGTTATGGCTTTTGTGGAGAAAAAACTATATCAAGGAGCAGACATTAGACGAACAAAGTAACAGAAAGGAGTACTATGAAAAAACTTACAGGATTTTTATTATGTGCGGCCATGATTATGGTTGCGGCAGGTTGTTCACCCAAGGAGGATGCAACCCTCGTTATTTATGACGGCCAATATTCCGAAAGCCAGATTATTCACCAAATGGTGAAGATGCTGGTGGAAGACCAGTCGGATTTAAAGGTGGAAATCAAGGATGAGATGTCGCCGGTAAATAACTATAAGGATTTAATTAAAGGCGGCGGCAGCAGCATAATGAACAGCTATGACGGTACGCTCCTCACCACATTTTTGAAGAAGGACGTCACCGATGTCCCCGCCGGGCAGTCCCTGTATGATTATGCCAATGGACTGGCTTCCGAGCAGGAGAATGTCCGCCTTCTGGCCAAAATGGGCCATGAAAACACTTATGCGGTAGGCGTACCCCAAGCGCTGGCCGACAAGTACAACCTGAAAACCATCAGTGACCTGTCGGCTGTGGCTGGCGAGCTTGTATTTGGCGCGGAGCATGAGTTCTTTAGTGAAGAGGGCAGCATGAAGTTTTCTCCCTTTTCCGAGTTCTATGGCTTGGAGTTCAAGGAAGCCAAGGCCATTGAAATGGCTCTGAAGTACTCTGCGGTAGAGAGCGGCAATGTGGACGTAACTATTGTATACTCCACCGACGGTCTGAACAAAAAGGCCAGGCTGGTTGTGCTGGAGGATGACCGCTCCTTCTTCCCGGAGTACAATTGTGCCCTGCTGGTTCGCGAGGACATCTTCGAGCTGTTCAAGGATGAAGCCCCCAATTTGGAGGAAATTTTAAATCAGTTGGGTGGGATTTTCACAAATGAGATCATGACTGACCTTACCTATGAGGTGGATGTTAACGGTCGTACCCCCCAGGAGGTTGCCAAGGATTATTTGGTGGAAAAAGGATTACTGGCTGCATAGCCGGGTACACGGCAAAATATAACCGCATGGAAAACTAAATAGATGAGGCCGCCGTGAAAGGCGGCCTTTTCATGTTTTTGTACATAAGGTATATTGCAAAAATTATCCTTTGCATGAGGCCAACGGTATATAATTAAGGCCACCGGTTCGGATATTCAAGCTTGGGAAATCTATCCTTGGATTATTCACACCGCAAAGCTTCCACCGGATTTAGCTTGGACGCAACCATTGCCGGATATACGCCAAAAACAACACCTATCAACACGGAAAATAAAATACAAAAAACTACCAGGTGGGTATTAATTAAGATTGGCATACCTAATATCAGACACCCTAACACCACTAATATAATGCCCGCACCGGTTCCCATAAGGCTTCCTAAAAGCGAAATAGTAAAGGCTTCCACTAGAAATTCCCATAAAATATTCTGCCTGTTCGCTCCAATAGACTTTTTTATTCCAATCTCACGGGTGCGCTCTCCCACTGAAACAAGCATAACCGTCATTATGCTAAGTCCCGCGACTACAAGGGAAATTCCCGCAATGACGGATAGAATCACGGTAACAATATTTAATATTCCATTGAATTTTTGCTTCTGCCCCTGCATGTTTTCGGCCTTGAAACCGGCGCGCACACCAGAAACCTGATTCGCTACCGTTACTAATTGGGCGCTTGCTACATCCTCGTCAATTCCGGATCGAACGCGTACCGCTATTTGGTCAAAGGTGTCTCGGTTCATCATTTCCTGCATTGTGGTGTAGGGCAGATAAACGAAGGAAGGAATAATATCGCCCATCAGTCCCTGTAACATGTTGCCGCCGGATGAGACGATTCCCACAATTTCAAAATCTTCCTTACCGGATGTGAATTGCAGCTGAATGGTTTTACCGATTATATTATCCCGTTTATAGTAGGCTTTGGCAATGTTTTGATCAATTACACAAATCCGCTTGGACGCTGTTACATCATTTTTGGTTATGAGTCTGCCATACATGGGATCCAATGAAATAACTTGATTGGCGCCATAGTCAATCCCCCAAACCACGGCATCCAGCATTAGACCGCGCATAAAGGTCTTGTTATAATCAACAACCACCGGGATAGCGCTATCCACCGTTCCGCTGGCGCGGATCGCCTCCAGGTGGTCAATGTTCAGTTGGGTTCCAATGCTTTTAGCATTTCCGCTAATCATCACTCCCCCGCCTCCGCCCAGACTGTCAATCTCCTGGCCAATGGTATATTTGCCGATTTCCCCAATGGACGCGATCATTACTACCGAGGCTACTCCAATGGTAATTCCCATAATAGTAAGCATACTGCGGGATTTCTTTCTCCCAAGATTTTTAAAACTCATGCGCATGGTATCAATCAACATTGGCTCTCCCCTTTATGTGAATCATGACGCCCTCTTGTTTAATATCGCCTGGATTAAACACTACAATACTTTTGCTATCCAGGCCATCAAGTATCTGCACCTCATTGGTTAGTTCCTTTCCCGTAACTACCAGGGATTTCTTAATTTTCCCATTCTCATAAACATAGACATATTCATCGTTATTTTCATCCTGGCGAATAGCCTCATAGGGGACTGTAAGCAAATCATAGTCATCGCCGCCAATAATTTCCACTTTGGCGGTAAATCCTGGTTTTAGCTTATTATCCGGGTCGTTCAGAAGGATTTCCACATCTACCACTGTTTCAGTGGTGGTTCCGGAGATCATTTTTCGTGCTGTGGGATAAATTTTTACTACCTCGCCTGTATAGGTTTTTGAAAAGCCAACCCCCCGGATATTGGCGGAATCCCCGATCCTGACCTTTGCAATATCCGACTCGCTGACTGCGGCCATAACCTTGTAGTGGGAGTCGTCCGTAAGCGTAATCAGCGATTTTCCAGCTGATGCCGCCGTATTTTTTTGGACAGTCACATCGGTGACAATTCCGGCCATGGGTGCTGTAATATTGCCTGTGACAGTGGGAACCGTCAATAATTCGGCGGCAGCCGGGATACCCATATCGGATAGAAACCCCTGCAATTGCCGGCCATACTGCTCGGGGCCGCCGGTGACGGTTGCGGATAACCCATATGCTGAGGCTAATGCCACCCAATCAATAGCTGAAGCGTCAACCTCCGGAGATGGGATTAAAGTATCCAACGTATTTCCCGTGTAATCCTGTAACATTTGTAACGTGGGAAGACTAAGCTGCCGGGAGCGCTCTTGATCCACAGTGATTAGCAGTTCCCCCGCTTCTACCCGATCCCCCACCGCCACACGCACTTCGCTGGGAACAAAAGGAGCGTCTACGCTGATGGATTTCACTTGCACCGCTTGAATATTGCCGCTGCAATTGACAATATTTTCATAAGTTTTATGGTTGGGAGTGATATAGTAGATGGAGGGAATTGATGACTGTACCATCCTTGGCATTATATAAAGCGCCCCGCTTATCAATATTGCGAGACTCCAGATTAGCAGCTTTAATTTGATTTTCATGCAAAAAACCTCCGATGTCAACTATCTTTATGTGTGGTCGTTTCCCTAAAAGTAGGGAAAAGCCGCTACAAAGTTAGCCTTTCTCATCGGAGGCAAATTATACCTGAAAACTCCTACAGGTATTGCTAATAAAAATATGAATATTTTAAATTTACATCAGCAGAATAGTCTTGGTGAATACAAACGCAATGTTGAGGTGAGAGGTTTGAATTTAATTATTTGCGATCAACACTGTCAGCATCAACAGGAAGGTTATTGTACACTCAATTATATTTCAAGCATTACCAATGATTCCGGCGCGAAATGCGGATATTACCTGGAGCAGGACAAAGCCGGGCGGACAGAGACGGCATCATCGCCGCATTATGTTGATCGCCTGTGAAAGATCCTTCACCGGAATAATTTCGGTATCATGATAGGAAGGCATTTGCAGATGATTTAAAGACGCCTGCGGCACCAGCAACCGGCGAAAACCTAACCGGGCACATTCATTAGCCCGGGCTTGCAGGTGCACAACCGAGCGCACCTCCCCCGCCAGACCTAATTCCCCAAAAGCAACTACATCGTCTGGAATTGGCTTGTCCAATAAATTGGATACTAAAGCCAATGCAACAGGCAAATCCGCCGCAGGCTCGTCCAGCCGTAAGCCGCCGACAATATTGACATATGCATCCAGATTGCCTAAGAAATAACCGCCGCGTTTTTCCAATACCGCAATTAGCAGAGCCATCCGGTTAAAATCGAATCCAGTGGCTGTGCGCCGGGGATTGCCAAAACCATTTTTACTTACCAGCGCTTGTACCTCCGCAAGAATAGGCCGGGAACCCTCCATCACACAGGCTACACAGGTTCCGGATACATTTTGGGGGCGATCCGCAAGGAGCATCAGAGACGGATTCTCCACATCCACCAGCCCCTGCTCCCCCATCTCAAACACCCCAATCTCGTTGGTGGAGCCAAAGCGGTTTTTTGCCGCGCGCAGAATGCGGTAAGGATTCTGGCGATTCCCTTCAAAGTAAAGTACAACGTCCACCATATGCTCCAGCACCTTTGGCCCCGCAATACCGCCGTCCTTGTTGACGTGGCCCACCACAAATACCGGAAAATCCCCCGCTTTGGCGGCCCGAAGCAAGAGCTGGGTACATTCGCGCACCTGTACCACACTGCCGCAGGAGGAAGCAAGGCCGGGATGCCCCATTGTCTGAATGGAATCCACCATAACCACGTCCGGCTTCACGTGGGCAATCGTGTGAAGCACATCCTCAATATCGGTGATAGGCGCTACATACAGGTTTTCGGTAGATAGCCCCAGCCGACCGGCGCGCATATTTATTTGTCGGGGGCTTTCTTCTCCTGCAACGTAAAGCACGGTCTGATCCTTGCAGAAGTTTTTGCATACCTGAAGCAGGAGTGTAGATTTGCCAATTCCCGGATCACCGGCCAAAAGCACTACAGACCCGCTCACCAGCCCCCCACCCAGTACTCGGTTCAGCTCGGTAAGCCCGGTATCCCGGCGATCCTCCTTTTGATGCTCCAGCTCGGAAAGTCTGGATACAATGGTATTCATCCTGGTGGCGGAGGGCGGCGCCGACTTGGCGGATACAGGCAAAATTTCCTGCTCGGTCAGGGTGTTCCAGTGGGAGCAACCCGGACACTTTCCATACCACCTGGGTGACTCAAAAGCGCATTCGGAGCAGATATACATACTTTTTGCTTTGGCCGACACAATTTCACTTCCTAAGAATCATTTAAATAAGCGTTTCTGTGACCAGAGTGAGCGGCTGATCCAGCTCTAAAAATTCCATCACACCGCAGAAGGTGGTAAAGGCCAGCTGCGCCTGATATTCCTGATCCAGAAGGCGATGAGCTTCCCCGGAGTTGGATAAGAAGCCATATTCCACCAACACCCCGGTACAGGTTGCCTGGGTCATAAGGTATAAATTTTTACCCGCGACTTTTTCCACACGCTTATTGTCCGGCTGGAGATTGGCAACGTAGCCATCCTGCAAAATCTTTGCAAGCCGCTGACTATTTGGATTGTTTGGACTATAAAACACATGGGTTCCCTTGGAGCTGCTCTCTCCAAATTTGTTCTGATGCACGCTGATTAAAATTGCGTTGGGATGTGCATTCACAATCTTTAACCGGTTGCGCAGGTCGGAGGTTTTTTGCTTTTTGACCCCTTTTACCCCTTCATCGTGGATGGAGACGTCTTCTGTCCGGGTCATAATCACCTGAAAGCCGTTTACCTCAAAAATATCACGCAAAATGAGCGCAAGGGAAAGATTGATATTTTTTTCTACAATATTGTCCACGCCTACCGCGCCGCCGTCCAAGCCGCCATGGCCGGGGTCAATAATAATTACCGGTAATCCCCCGGATTGAAGTGCTGTGGGGATGGATTCTACAAAAGAAAATAAGGACATCCACAGGGAAGCGGCGAACATTGTCCCAATTACCCCCAAAATCACCCATTTGTAACGCGTCATAGAAAATCACCTCACAAATAGGTATGCGGAAAAACGCATACGGAGAACCGGAAAAGCAAGGTTAGTACCCGCAGCTGTTTTCCAGGTACTCTACCAAATCAGCTACCGCGCCGGACATACAGGGGCCTACCACCAAATCCGTTACAGACTTAATATCGTCGGGCGCCTCCGCCACCGCAGCTCCCAGTTCCGCCAGCTTCAGCATTTCCACATCGTTGTAGTAATCTCCAATGGCCGCAAGCTGATCCGCCCCAAGCCCTTTTTGCTCCATCAGTTTTTTTAGTGCTGCCCCCTTGGACGATGTTTCAGGGATCATTTCAAACATTGTGGGGCTGGTATATACAAAACGCACACCTTTGTATTGGCGGCTTTCCACAAAAACCATCAAATCTTCACTGGAGATTTGATCCAGTACCAATATTATCTTATACCAAGGCCCGGTTACCGATGCCAAATCACTGGCCAGAACCTCGGCTGTCGTCAGTAGTTCGTGCTTTTGACCGGCGGTAATATCATAATAGTGCTCCCGGTTGACCACCATAACCCCCACGCGGGGGAAACGCGCCATTATTTCCTGAATATAGGACTTGGCAGGCTCGGGCAAAACGGTTTGAGTCAACACTTCCCCATTCTGAAAATCATATATCATACCGCCGTTAAACACGATACAGGGAAAATTAACCGATAAGCGCTCGGCAATCTCCCGCGTATACTGCAACGAACGCCCTGTGGCAATGCCAAAGCGGCCGCCCCCCGCCATAAAGCGGCGGAGCGCAACCACATTGCGCTGGGGTATGTTGTCGTCGTGAATCAATAGCGTACCGTCCACATCACTCATAATTATCAGATCAGATATCTTTTTTTTCATTAAGTACTCCCCTATTGTGACCTCAGCTTGCCGTGGAAATTAACAAAATATGGCGGAAGCGGGCTGTGAAATTCCAGATAAGAACCGGTAACGGGATGGGTAAATCCCAAGGTTTCCGCATGGAGGCACTGGCCTCCCAATTCCCTGATGAGCTTTTTAGGGCCATACACCGGATCCCCCGCCAACGGATGCCCCAAATGGCTGAGGTGTACCCGGATCTGATGCGTCCGTCCGGTTTCCAGCTTGAGGGTTACATAGGTAAAACCCTGGAAACGTTCCCTTACCGTAAAATGGGTAATGGCTTTCTTTGAATTTTTATCGGTGACGCACATGCGTTTGCGGTCGATGGGGTGCCGGCCGATGGGCGCATCAATCGTTCCGCTGTCCTCCCGGAGATTTCCATAGCAAACCGCATGATAAACCCGTGTAAAGTTATGAAGCTTTACAGCGGACGAAAGCGCATTATGAGCGGTTTCAGACTTGGCAACTACCAACAGGCCGCTGGTATCCTTATCAATACGGTGGACTATGCCGGGACGGGCTACGCCGCCAATTCCGGACAGACCGCCCGCACAATGATAGAGCAAAGCGTTGACCAGCGTGCCATCTTCATTTCCGGCTGCGGGATGAACCACCATCCCCTTGGGCTTATCTACGACTATTAAATCCTCATCCTCATAAACGATATCGACGGGGATGTTCTGGGACACGGCTTCCAGGGGTTTTACCGGAGGAATATGAACCTCTATCGTTTCCAGACCGCGCAGCCTATAGTTTTTGGAAATGGGTGCCCCGTTTACCAAAACCCGGCCCTCTCCGCACAGCTTCTGAACAGCGCTCCGGGTGAGATTTTCCTTAAGGCTGGTAACAAATACGTCTATACGCTGCCCGGCATGCTGGGTATCCGACAAAAATATCAAGGACTCCATGGTACTATGCTTCCTTGGTTTCTTCGGATATAGCTGGCGGGGGCGTTTTTTCACCGGTATACCGATCAATAAATAACACATATACCAGAATAAGCGCGGTTCCCACTACAACGCAACAGTCCGCAAAATTAAACACCGGAAAACCAAACAGCGCGCTAAAATCCAGATAATCCACCACAAATCCCAACGCAACCCGGTCAATAAGATTGCCAGCGCCTCCGGCAATGACCAGTGCGACAGCCCAGATGAGGAAATTGGATTGAAGCTTATCGTTAAATAAAAATATCAATGCCGCAATCAATACCAGTGCCACCAATACAGATAAAAATTCAGTTTTCCCCTGAAAGATACCAAATGCGGCGCCCCGGTTTTCAATGTAGGTCAGATTAAACAGGTTGGGAATTATTTCAATACTGCCCCGCGCCTCCAACACAGCCAATGCCCATTTTTTTATCAACTGATCCACCCCCACCAGCAGGGCGGCTACGACCAATGCGATTATTTTTGTCATATTGCCTCCATTACAAGATAACAGTGATACGCTAGCGCCGCATAATCAATGTGACGCTAGCGTACATACCTGCCGGTAATTTGCAGGTTATAATTATGTATTTCCTACTGGCGTTCGATTGGCTTATCCTCGCCAAAAAACTGGTTGATCTGGCTAAAACGCGCCCGCTTGGAATCGCGGCCGCCTTCCTTTTGGGCTGCATCCTGATTCTTTGCGGAGGAATCCGCGCCCACCAGTGTAAACGTCTTGGTGTCAGCTTCTCCGGATGGGGAGGATTCCCCATCCCCTGTTACCTCGGTAAACTGGAGCTCCGCCGCGTCCTCTGCCGACTCGACCGGCGCTGCTGCCGGATCCGGGGCGACAACAGGCTTATAGTGAACCTGGGCGGCAGGCGAACGGGGAATAAACGTCGCTTCCGGCGAGGCTTTTATCTTTGCCAATTGCTCGGTATACATGCGGATAACCAGCTCTTTAAAACCGGCAACATCCTTTTGTATCATTTTTAGGGCCATGGCCTCCCTGTCGATGCTGCGCTGAGCGTCAGACACCAGCGCCTCCGCTTGCTTGGTTGCTTGAACAACGATGGCTTCAGCTTTTTGCTGCGCTTCCCGCACCACACTCTGGCCAAGTCTTTGCGCGCCAATTAACGCGGCCCGAAGGCTTTCTTCATCTTCCCGGTACTGTTCCAGCTTGTCGGCCAGCACCTCCATTTTTTTCTGAGTTTCCTGATTTTCTTTTTCCAGTGTTCTAACATAATCGGCTACCTGCGTCATAAACTGGTGTACTTCGTCTGTCCTATAGCCGCCCATACTCTTGTCAAATTTTTTGTTTTGGATGTCAGCAGGAGTCATTTTTTCTCCCCCTTATCTATATTTTCTACATACAACGGGAAGCCGCCCTTTGCGGGTCGGGCTCCCGATATTGTCAACAATAAATTTCCCCTGGCTCCGGATTACAATAATATCGCCAACCGAAAGCTCTTTGGAAAGATTGGTTTCTACAACATAATTTAGCTGTACAAGCTTTGCCCGGATAAGCGCCGCTCCTTTTTCCCGGGAAATACCGGACAGTAAGGAGACAAAGCAATCCAGTCTTTTGGAGGATACCGTTCCCCGAAGCTCATCGAACTCCTGGATTGGCACAACCTCCCCTGTAGCGCCGCGTTCACTGCGAACACCGGTATTCCCCACCTTTCGGAGCTCCTGGAGGATAACCGGCGTTACGCTTTTGAGGGCAAAAATGGTACAATACCCGGCGCCGGGAACAATATCTCCGATGCTCTCCCGGGTGATAAGCAGTGAAAGGCACGCTCCCAGAAAATCGCGGTGGGTGAGAATGTCCTGTTGCCGGTAACGCAGGGTAACCGCTTCCAAGGGAAACAGGGATGAATCCGGCTGCTGATGGGATGGAAACACCCCTAAAACCTGCCTCTCCGCCTCGGGAAAACCGCCATAAAGCAGCGTATCCTCCAAGCCCACAGGCTGGAGCTGAGAGACAAATGACTGGGTAATCAGGACTTGGCGAGGTGTGAGAAAGGGGGAAAAGCGGACTGTGTTACGCTTGCCGGAGAACAAATCCTCCAGCCTGCTTAAAAACTGGTTATCCTCCCCCACCAAATTGGACAGGTTCATGTCATCACCCTAGAAGAACACCCCGCTACTTTCCAGCTCGTCCAAAAGATCGCCCATAATCCCCACATTATAAGGCGTGATAATGTAGGTGCTGTTGGCCACGCGTTTGATCTGGCCATTGTTGGCATAGGCTACACCACTGAGAAAATCTATAAGCCTGCGCGTTACATCCTTGTTTGCCGATTCCAAATTAAGCACAATCGTACGCTTGGCGTTGAGATGATCGGCTATGCCGCTGGCGTCCTCAAAGCGTTCAGGCTTCACGAGCACCACCTGAAGCTGGGTGGTGGCATGGATATTGACCACCTTATTGGAGCGCTTGGACGGCAAGGGGTCTCCGGGCATAGGGGGGGGGATATCCTCCCCGCCTGCCATTATAGGCTCTGCCGGGAGATCCTCATCATAATAATCATCTCCGGGATACCCTATAAAGTTCTTAAATTTATCAACTATACTCATTCTTACCTCCAAAAATCAATAACCAAATATGGGGTCAAGCTTAATATCTATCTTGTACAGAACCAGTGCTTCCCGCATCTGTAATGTCCCGATTAACTTCTCGCGCCAAAAATCGCGGAACCCAACCGCAAAATATTTGCGCCATATGGAATGGCATGGATATAATCGTCCGACATTCCCATAGACAAAAACTCCATAGTGATATTATCTATTTTTTTAGCCTTTATGTCAACTGTTAGCGCCTGCATCTGCGAAAAATATCCCTCAATTTGTGCTTTTTTATTATAAATAGGAGGTATCGCCATAAGACCGCACAGTTTTATGGCTTTTAATTGGGCGATTTGACGGGCGAATACCTCCGCTTCCCGGGGCATAACCCCGGACTTGGAGATTTCTCCGCCAATATTTACCTCCATAAGCACCTTGGTGGTAATGCCCAGTTTTTCACTTTGGCGGCTGATTTCCTCAGCCAAGCCCAACCGATCCACCGAATGAATCATGGAAACCTTTCCCACAACCTGTTTTACCTTGTTGGTTTGGAGATGCCCGATGAAGTGGAGGTCTACCCCGCCCAAATGATAGCCGTCATATTTTTCCAACATTTCCTGGGCCCTGTTTTCACCCAAAAGATCAACCCCGTTGGAGACGGCATGGTTTACAAGCGGGACTGGGACGGTTTTGGTTACTGCCATCAGGCGAATTTCCATCGGATTTCTTCCACAGCGTTGGGCGGCCTCGGCAATGTTGTACCGAATCCGCGCCAGATTTTCAGTGATACTATGTAACGACCTTTCCGTCATTCAAATCCAGCCCCTTTACAATTACTTGGTCAAACAGCTTAACGGTGGGAATATCCTGGGCGTCTCCCCCCTCCCGGGAAATGATATAGGTCAGCTCCTCGTAGATCGGGTCAACGCGCTTAAAAAATATAGTGTTTTTGCTCAAAACATACACGCCTTGAACGCCATCCTGAAAACGGATGGCTGTTTTGCTGATTTTCAGTCCGGTATACTGATCCATGCTGAGTACCGCCTGGGTATGGCGGAGGTTTAACAGCGCGCCGGTCACATATTTTGTGCTGAGAATCAGCGCCGCGTCTTCAACGTTATTTTCGCTGATGATAGCTGTAACGGTGACGGGAACAGGCTCGTCCACCACATCAAAGGTCAGGCTGAGCTCTTGGCCTACCTGCATCCACTGGATGTCGTATTTAGGTGTTGTGGTAACAAAGTACCAATTGGGATTGGTTACCACCTTTCCAATATTGCCGGATGGTTCTGTGGGCGCTTGGCTGTCCAGCAGGCTCAGTATGTCCTGGATGGAGCTATTCTCCAACTGCGCGGGGGTCAGGCTTTCCTCCAGGCCATCCACCTCCCGGACGTAATATCCGGCCGCCGGAGCCACCGCGGTCTCCCTATTTCCCACCGCCGCACTGGCTGAAAGCCTTTCGTATTCCGACTGAAGCCTCTGAATACGCCCCTCAAAGTTCTCCTCCTTGCCGAGGGCGACCTGCTTTTTATTGAGCAGGGTAACCAATGCCGGGCGGACATTTGCCGCTCCGTGATACCGGCCAAGGCTGGCCATTTGGGTAAGGTTATTCATCTGGTATTTAATATCCCTGCTAATAGACTCCGCGTTGGAAAAATTGCTGATAATTGGATTCTGGGCCTCTTTTAACGCCGCGATTTCCCTTTCCAGCTCCCGCATGCGCCCTACCTGGCTGTCCCCGACACTGTCGGAATAGAACTCCGCCACTGTTTGTCCCACCGCTACACGGGTTCCGTCATCATGAGAGATGCTTACCACCCCTGACTGGGTTCGGGGGATGACAGTTTCGCTGCGTATAATAACCCCCTCCACCGCAATGCTCTCGGTCACGGAATGCTGGAAGGCCGTTTCGGTCTGGACAGGTGAAAAATAATAGCGATACAACTGATACCCCACATACACCGTAAGGAAGATGAGCAGCATAGCCGCAATAAGACGTTCGCTAAACTGCCTCATTGCGGATCTTCCTCTTCCCTTGGTTCCTCAGTGCCCACTTCCTCCTCCGGCTTAAAAAGCGTTACCGGCTTCAGGGGCATAATGGTGGAAATAGCGTGCTTGTAAATGACATTCTGCTTGCCGCCTGTGTCCAGCATAATAATAAAGGGATCAAAGCCGGTGATGGTGCCCTTGATTTGATAACCGTTGACCAGATAGACGTTTACGGGTATCTTTTGCATACGCGACTGATTTAAAAATGAATCCTGCAAGTTCATGATTGAGCTCCTTTCCAATCCAATTGCAGCAGCTGAACCGCTATAGCCGCGGCCTGTTGCAGCAGAGGTGGATATGCTTCAAACCGCCCCCACTCCAGCCAGTGGATGCGTGCATCCCGGCGCAGCCAGGTCATCTGCCTCTTGGCATAGCGCCGGGATTGAGTTTTAATAAGGTTAACGGCGTCATCTAAGCTGCCCTGGCCGTCAAGATAAGCAAAAAGCTCCTTGTAGCCGATGGCCTGGGCGGCGGTGGGGGAAATCGGCCCCTTGCGCAGCTCTCTTACCTCCTCCAGCAGTCCCGCCTCCAGCATAACGTCCACCCGCCGGTCTATGCGGTCATAGAGCGCCTCCCGCCGGGCAAAGTAGAGCCCCAGCATGCACAGCTTGTAAGGGGACGGGGTAAGGCGGGATCGGCGCTGCAGCTCCGACATGGGAATGCCGGTGAGGGTAAATACCTCCAGCGCCCGGATAATGCGGCCCTGGTTATTGGGATGGAGCTTGCCTGCCAGCACCGGGTCGCATTCGCGCAGCTGTTCCCATAGATAGGCTTCGCCATTTACCTCGCCCATTCGCATAAGCTGCAAGCGCAGCTCCGGGTCTGTGGCTATTTCATCAAATTGGATGTTATCAACCAACGACTGGATGTACAGCCCGGTTCCTCCGGTGAGGATTGGGAGCTTGCCCCGCCCCGCAATATCCTCTATAGCCTTGTGGGCCAGGGACAAATAATCTACAAGGGAAAAGCTTTGCCCCGGATCCGCCACGTCCAGCAGGTGGTGGGGAACGCCATCCCGTTCCGCCGGGGTGGGCTTTGCGGTACCGATATCCATGGCGCGGTAAATCTGCATGGAATCCGCCGACACAACCTCCCCGGAAAATCCCTTTGCCAGGTCGATGGCCAGCCTTGTCTTGCCTGAAGCGGTGGGGCCGCACACCACCAGCAGCGGGATTTGTTCCCGTTGGATACCCAAGGCTATCCCTGCCTTCCGAATAGTTTTTCAATCTCGTAGCGGCTCAGCTCCACCTGAACCGGCCTTCCGTGGGGACAATGGGTGATATGCGGATTGACGCCCAGCAGCCTTACTATTTCCTGGAGCTCCGGCAGGCTGTTTTTATCTCCCGCCCGCACGGCGCCCTTACAGGCGATGGAATAGTAAAGCCTGTCCAGTGTATGCGGCGTAAGGTCATGGCGGCAGGCGCGCAGCTTGTCCGCGATTTCCGCGATGATATAGGCTACATCCTTTTCCCCCAGCTCAATGGGTGTCTCACGGACAATAACCGTGCCGTCGCCAAAATCCTCCACCAAAAAACCCAGCTTCTCAACAATGTCCAAATTCTCCAGCAGGGCGGCATAATCCTCTCGGGATAACGTAATCATTTGAGATACAAGCATCAGCTGCCGGTTGCCATAAGCGACGTTTTCCTTTAACCGCTCATAAAGGATGCGCTCATGGGCGGCATGCTTGTCCACCAATACCAAGGCATCCTGCTTTTCCAATAAGATGTAGGTGTCGGACAGCTCTCCTATCACCCGGTAGGAGGGTCCCTTTTCAAAGGCCAGCTGGGGGGAAGGCTCGGTATCCTCCATCTTTATGATAATCTCTGAATCTGGATTTTCATGGGGAATTCCGCCGGGTTTGCCGGGCGTGGGGGGCGGAGCCTTCACCGGCCTGTCCACCTCAATATCCAAATTGACCCTGCCAGAGGTTCCCAGGGGTAAGGGGGTACTTAAGCTCCGGCTATCCGGAGAGGGAGAGGGGCCAAATACAAGCTGAAAATCCCGGGCCGTCATGCGTTCCTGGGGTTGGGGAGCCGGAGGTGTGGGCTGCGGCTTAGTCCTTGGAGTATTATAACCAAAAGCGGCGGCGGAAATTTCCGGCTGCTCCAGCTTCTGGAGCGCGGATTTTACCCCAAAGTACACCGCGTTAAAGATGGGCTTTTCCTCCGCAAAGCGAACCTCTGTCTTTGCCGGATGAACATTCACATCCACCGTAGCTGCGTCCAGCTCCAGGTTCAGCACACAGGCGGGATATTTTCCCGGCATGATCTTATTTTTAAACGCTTCCTCCAACGCCGCCCCGGCAGTTCTTATGCGGACAAAACGCCCATTGATGAAAAAATTCTGATAGGTGCGGCTGGGCTTAACCCCGGCGGGGGCGGATATATAACCGCTTACTCCCACAGCTTCCTCATGGACGTAGGATACCGGCGTCATAGAAGCCGCAAAATCCCTGCCATAGATGGCGTGAATCACAGAAAGCAGATCCCCGTTCCCCGAGGTCTGGAGGCGTACCTGGCCGTCCCTGATAAAACGGAAGGCAATTTCAGGATGGGACAGCGCGCATTTGTCCACCACCTGGGCCACCGCGCTCCCCTCGGAGGTGTTTTTCTTGAGGAATTTCATCCGCGCGGGGGTGTTGTAGAATACATCCCGCACGGTGACGGTGGTGCCGGTGGGACAGCCCGCCGGCAGAATTTCAAGGAGGCTCCCCCCCTCCACACGGCAGGTAGTACCCTCCTGCCCGGCGGCCGTCTTGGTGGTGAGCTCCACCCTGCACATGGCGGCGATGGAGGCCAGCGCTTCCCCGCGAAAGCCCAGCGTCAGAATACCGTCCAGGTCGGAGGCATCCCGGATCTTGCTGGTGGCGTGACGGAGGAAGGCTCTGGGTACATCCTCCCTTTCGATACCGATGCCGTTATCCCGAACCCGCAGCAGTGAGACGCCTCCCTGCTCAATTTCCACCGTGATACCGGTTGCCCCCGCGTCAATCGCGTTTTCCAAAAGCTCCTTTGCAATGGCCGCCGGACGCTCCACCACTTCGCCGGCCGCAATCAGCTCCGCTACAGATTTATCCAGTATCTGGATAATTCCCATGCCTCTCCCCCCCTTCCACCGTGCTGTATTTTTTGAATCAACCGCTATAGCCCCTTGCCCGCCTTTTCCTTGAGCTGATACAACAGCGTCAGGGCCTCCAGCGGCGTGAGGGTATTCAGATCCAATTCGCGCAGCTGCCGCACCACCTCGGAGGGAGCGGCGCCTGCCAGGCTGATTTGCAGATCCTCCCCGTCGTCCTCCGGTTCCCGGCGGCGCTTGGCGTCCGGACGCTGCACCGGCCGCGCGTTTTCCAGATCCTCCAGAATACTCCGCGCCCGGCGGACGATCCATTCAGGGATACCCGCCAGCTTGGATACCTCGATGCCATAGCTGTCATCTGCCCCGCCCCGGACAATCTTCCGCAGGAAGGTAAGGCTCTCCCCTCTTTTTTTGCAGGCAATATTGTAATTTTTAACACAGGAGATTTCATTTTCCATCACGGTGAGCTCGTGGTAATGGGTGGCAAACATGGTTTTTGCCCCCAGCCTGCGCTTGTCGGCAATATATTCAATAACGCCGCGGGCAATGCTCATGCCGTCATAGGTAGAGGTACCCCGGCCGATTTCGTCCAGGATCAGCAGGCTTTTGCCGGTGGCGGCCTGGAGGATCTGCGCCACCTCCACCATCTCCACCATAAAGGTGGATTGCCCGGAGGTCAGGTCGTCCGATGCGCCAATACGGGTGAAGATGCCGTCCACTACCCCGATCTTGGCGGACTTTGCAGGAACAAAGCAGCCAATTTGAGCCATTAGCACGATAAGGGCAGTTTGCCGCATATAGGTGGATTTACCTGCCATATTCGGCCCGGTAATGATGTTGATTTGGTTTTCTCCCCCATCCAGCAGGGTGTCGTTGGGCACAAAGGGGGCGCTGCTGCCCAGCAAGAGATCCACCACCGGATGGCGGCCATCTTCAATCTGAATACTGTCCGATATGCCGACAGTCGGGCGCACATAGCCGTTTTTCAGCGATACCCTGGCAAAGGAAGCGAACACATCCAGCCGGGCGATGGCGGAGGCGGTTTTTTGAACCCGGTGGAGCTGCTTGGCGGTTTCCACCCGTACCCCCTCAAACAGCCGCTGCTCAATGGATACCGCGTTTTCTTGGGCGGAAAGAATTTGATCCTCCAGATCCTTGAGCTCCTCTATAATGTACCGTTCACAGTTGGAGAGGGTTTGCTTGCGTATGTAGGTTTCGGGCACAAGATGGAGATAAGATTTTGTCACCTCAAAATAATAACCGAACACCTTATTGTAGCTGATTTTCAGCCCCTTGATACCGGTTTTCTCCCGTTCTCTCTGCTCCAGATCCCCCAAAATTTTGCGTGAGTTTTTCATAAGATCCCGGAGACGATCCAAATCCTCATGAAAACCGGCGCGGATGACGCCGCCGTCCTTGGGAGAATTGGGAGGCTCGTCCACTATGGCCGAGGCGATCAGGCTGCCCAAATCCTCCAGAGGGTCGATAGCGCCAAGGATGGACTGGAGGTAGTTGGCTTTTGCGTTTTGCAGCAAGCCTTTAAGAGTAGGCAGACGCTGAATGGCCGCCTCCAGGGCCTTATATTCCCTTGGGGTGGCGGTGCCGTAGATAATGCGCGTAATCAGGCGCTCCATATCAAAGATACCGGCCAGCTCCGCGGCGATATCCGCCAGCACCAGCTCACTTCCATACAGCTCCTCCACCGCGTTGAGGCGCTTGTCAATCTCCAATGGGTTGATGAGAGGCTGGCTGAGATAAGACTTTATCAGCCGTTTACCCATAGCGGTTTTGGTGTCGTCCAGCACCCAAAGGAGGCTCCCCCGTTTTTCCTTGGCGCGCAGGGTTTGCAGCAGCTCCAGGTTGGCCCGTGTGCTTATATCCAGGTTCATGAACTTGCTTTCTTCCAGCAGATTAATGGTAATCAGCCGTTCAGTCCCGTCCATCTGGGTATCCTTCAGATAGGCCAGAAGCCCTCCCAGGGCGCAGACGCACCGGGGCTTTGAATCCAACCCCATCTCCCCCACACTGCCGCGCTGAAAGTGGGCCAAAACCGCCTTTTCCGCCCGGCTGTATTCAAACTCCCCGTCTTCAATAAGATCGGCGGTGCAGAACAGCTTTTCACGCATGTATTTTGCAACGCGCTTCTTCTCTAAAAAATGGGAATTGAAGATAACCTCCCGGGGGGAATAACGGGCCAGCTCGTTGGTAAGAAGCAGATCGTCGTCCCCATCCAACTGGATGAGGTTTACCTCGCCGGTGGAAATGTCGGCAAACGCCAGTCCAAAACCGGTATGATCGAAGTAAATACTGCAAAGAAAATTATTGGAGTCTTCCTGAAGCAGGTTTTCCTCCATAACGGTACCCGGCGTAATAACCCGCACCACCTCCCGGGACACAACCCCCTTGGCAAAGGCGGGATCCTCCACCTGCTCGCAGATGGCCACCTTCCTGCCTCCCCGGATCAGCTTGGCAATATAATTTTCACAGCTGTGATACGGAACGCCGCACATAGGCGCGCGCTCTGAAAGGCCGCAATCCCGTCCCGTAAGCGTCAGCCCCAATTCCTTGGACGCAATCTTGGCATCGTCGAAAAACATTTCGTAAAAATCCCCAAGGCGGAAAAACACGATATGATCCTGATGCTTCTCTTTAATCAAAAAATACTGCTGCATCATGGGCGTTAGCCCTTCGGTGCGCGCGTTTACTTCCATGCCGTTCCCCCTTGGAATTCTTTGATTGGTCTATCAGCTGCAACCGCTGCAACCGCCGCATTGTCCGCCGCAGGACTCCTGGAACTGAATGGTATCGGGGTTTTGGCCCTGGGTACTGCCGGTAACGATTTGGTTTACAAATTCCATCAGCTGCTCCATCTCGCCCCTTGCGGCGGTGAACGCGGCCATATTCTCGTTTTGAAAGACCTGCTCATACATCTGTTTTATCTTCTCATTTTGCGCGGGAATAGCCTCCGCGTTTGCCTCCCGATCCTGGAGGAGTGAATTGAGCGCGGCGCGCTCCTGGTTAAAGCTCTGGATCATCCCCTGAAGCTCCTGATCCTGGTCGCTTTTTTCCTGCGCCATCGACATTTTTATAAACCTGTCGTCTGCCTGAATCGCCTTTCCCAGTTCTCTTGCCGCCTGAATTACATCCATTGTTGTTCTCCTTGTCAATCGTATTATATGCAGGTATACTGTATATACAGTATACGGTGTATATGCTGATTCTAAGCCAGCTCCCCCGCCACAGCCCAGTGGAGGGAACGGGTAATACGCACATCCACAAACCGGCCGATTTTATCCGAGGGAGCGGGAAATTCCACAATCACGTTTTCAGAGGTGCGGCCGGTGAGAAAGCCGTCTCCGCTTTTGCCAGGGCCCTCCGCCAATACCCGGAGGGTTCTGCCTGTCAAATCTTTGTAGGCGGAGTCTCCGATAGCGCTTTGGGTATCCAGCAGCTGTTGGAACCAGCGCATTTTTTCGGATTTGGGGACGGGATCCTCCAAGGCCGCGGCCTTGGTTCCCTTGCGTTTGGAATATACAAAGGTAAACAGGGACTGATATCCCACCTCTTTGACTAACGCGAGGGTCTGGGCGAAATCCTCCTCCTGTTCGCCGGGAAACCCCACAATGATATCGCTGGTAAAGGTGACACCGGGTATTCTGGAACGGGCGTAATCAATAAGAGCCAGATATTCTCCTCTGGTATAGCGGCGGTTCATAGCGGCCAGAATGCGGTCACTGCCGCTTTGCACCGGCAGATGAATGTGGTTTGCTACCTTAGAGCAGTCCGCAATGGTGTCTATGAGCTCCTTTGTGCAATCCTTGGGGTGGGAGGTCATAAACCGGATAAGAAACTCCCCCGGTATATCCTCCAGCTTGCGAAGCAGCCAGGAAAAGGATACGGGGGTATCCAGGGTTTTTCCATAGGAATTTACATTTTGCCCCAGCAGTGTAATTTCCTTATATCCCTGATCCACCAACCGGCGCGCCTCCTCCAGGATCGCATGAGGCCCCCGGCTGCGTTCCCTCCCCCGGACAAACGGGACGACGCAGTAGGCGCAATAATTGTTGCAGCCGTACATAACAGGAATCCCCGCCTTTATGGCGCCTTCCCGGCGGAGGGGGATTCCCTCCGTAATGTGGCCGTCCTCATTTTCAATATCAAATACGCGCCGTGAGCCGCCCAGCCTTTGGGACAAAAGCTCCGGCAGGCGCTCCAGAGCATGGGTGCCAAAAACCAGGTCTACATAAGGGTAGCTGTTCTTGATTTTGGCCGCTATATGCTCCTGCTGCATCATGCAGCCGCACAGCCCGATTATCAATTTTGGATTTTGCCGCTTAACGCGCTTAAGCGCGCCTACGTTGCCAAAAACGCGCTCCTCGGCGTTTTCTCTTACGGCGCAGGTGTTGAATAATATGATATCCGCATTTTCCACATGCTCAGTAAAGGCGTACCCCATTTCGCTGAGCATCCCTTTAAGCTTTTCTCCGTCGTTCACATTTTGCTGGCAGCCAAAGGTGCGCACCAAAGCTGTGGGGACACGTCCGGTTTCTTCAAACATACGGTCATTATGAGCGCGAACCAACGCGGCAGGAGGAGATAATTCCCGAACCATCTCCTCATATAGAATTCCCTGTTTTTTCAATAGCATTCTCCTATAGGATGGCAAAGGCCGTCAAGCCTGTAATTGGAACCTTCCATTCTACTTATTATAACGACAAAGGGACTAAAAATCAACCACATTAGCCATGGCGTATAATATAGACGCCAAAATTTCTCTGGGATGGAAATTTTTTTTAACCTAATATGGTAAGGACATTCTTTCTGTGGTATACTAATATTCATAACTGGGAAGTCTTACTTCCAGCACAAAGTCTGAACAAAGCGCATTGCGCTTGAATAACAGAAGGAGTGACGAAAATGCCCAAAATTCAGGAGATCAAAGCTATCGAGGTATTGGATTCCCGTGGTAACCCCACGATTGAGGTGGAGGTGTCCACCGAATCCGGCGCTTACGGCCGCGCTATGGTGCCATCCGGAGCGTCCACCGGCGAATATGAGGCCGTGGAGCTGCGTGACGGGGACAAGAGCCGTTACGGGGGAAAGGGTGTTCTGATGGCCGTAGCCAATGTGAACAATGTCATAGCCCCCGCCCTCATTGGCAAATACTGCGTAACCGATCAGGTAGCCATCGACCGGAGAATGATTGACATGGACGGTACCGAGAACAAGGGCAACTTGGGCGCCAACGCAATTTTAGGCGTCTCTATGGCGGTTGCCCATGCCGCAGCCGACTATCACGGCCTGCCTCTTTACCAGTACCTTGGCGGCTTTAACGCCAAGCAGCTCCCTACCCCTATGATGAACATCATCAACGGCGGATCCCATGCCGACAATTCAGTGGACTTCCAGGAGTTCATGATTATGCCGGTAGGCGCTGAAACCTTCACCAAGGGCATCCAGATGGGCGCGGAGGTATTTCACGCGCTGAAGAAGGTTTTAAGCGGAAAGGGATACAGCACCGCCGTCGGGGACGAAGGTGGCTTTGCTCCCATGCTGGGCTCCAACCGGGAGGCTCTGGAGGTCATAATCGAGGCCATTAAAGCGGCGGGTTATAAGCCGGGAGAGGATATTCGCATCGCCATGGATGTTGCCTCCTCGGAATTTTACAACAAAGAGACCGGTAAATATGACCTGACCGGAGAAAACCGCAGCTTGACCGCTAACGAGATGATTGAGCTGTATGAATCCTTCTGTGATGAATTTCCGATTATTTCTATTGAGGATGGCCTGGATCAGAATGACTGGGAGGGCTATAAGCTGCTCACCGACCGCCTGGGTAAAAGGGTTCAGCTGGTAGGCGATGATTTCTTTGTAACCAACACCACCCGTCTCGCCAAGGGCATTGCCCAGGGAACCTGCAATTCCATCCTCATTAAGGTCAATCAAATCGGCACCCTCACCGAAACCTTTGAGGCGGTTGAGATGGCAAAGCGCGCGGGTTATACCGCCGTTATTTCCCACCGCTCCGGGGAGACCGAGGATGTGACCATCGCCGATATTGCGGTAGCTACCAATGCGGGCCAGATCAAAACCGGCTCCATGAGCCGTACCGACCGTATCGCCAAGTATAACCGCCTCCTGAAAATTGAGAGCATGATGGGCGACTGCGCCGTATATGACGGCCTTAAATCGTTTTACAATTTGAATGTATAGACTTCCAAAATAACGCGGCGGGCAGAGTAATTCTGTCCGCCGCGTTGCTTCCCTGTCAAATCTTATACCGGCTTCTTAACTATTTACCTCATCATAGCGTTTGGCTACCTTGTTCCAATCCACAACATTCCAGAAAGCCGCAATATAGTCGGGGCGGAGATTCTTGTATTTAAGATAATACGCATGCTCCCAGACATCCAGTGCAAGCAAAACACCCATCTCACCGTTGTTGATTGGAGTCTCTTGGTTGGATGTTGTGGTAATATACAGGCTGCCGTCCTTTTTGGCTGCCAGCCAGGCCCAACCGGAGCCGAACTGCCCCATGGCTGCCTTGGTCATCTGCTCCTTCAGGCCGCTAAAGCTGCCGAAGTCGGCATTAATCCGGTCTGCCAGCGCACCGGCAGGCAAAGCTCCGCCCTCGGGAGACAGCATCTTGAAATACATGTTGTGATTCAAATAACCGCCGCCATTGTTGCGGATTGGGCCACGCAGCTCCTGGGGAAGGGCATCCAGATTGGACAGGATCTCTTCCGCGGATTTGCCGGTCAGTCCCGCTTTCTCCACAAGCTCGTTAAAATTTTTTGTATAGGTTGCGTGGTGTTTGTTGTAATGGGTATCCATGGTCAGGGCATCAACATGAGGCTCTAAAGCATCCAGTGCGTAATCTAATACAACTTGCTTAAACATTACGATATCCTCCTTTATGTTTGCCTATAATATACCATATCAGTATATGTAAAATAAGGATAAACTACGTCCAATTTGTTAAAATGTGTATAAGTTTGACAGTAGAGTAATAAAAAGGTATACTCATTTATACTAAAATACTCTGGGAGACTTTTACGCTTATGTATGATACCAAGCATTTTTTTGACCGCCATAGCGCTGACTGGGATAAAACCGCAGACCATAATCCGGCCAAAATCCGCACAATGCTTTTGCTGGCTGATTTAGCTCCCCACAGCGTTATCTTAGATGTGGGATGCGGTACCGGCGTGTTGGAGTCCTATCTGCTGGAGTATGAGCCCTCGGTGATTCTGGGGGTGGATTTTGCCCCGGGTATGATCGCTGCCGCCAGGCAGAAAATCCGGCATGAGGCAGTTCGCTTTGCTTGTGCCGATATTATGGATATCTCCGATTTGCTGTGCGATTGTTGCTTCATTTTCAACACCTTCCAGCACTTTGCGGAGCCGGTTCCCGTGTTGGAGCATATTACCGGCCTCATCCGGATAGGCGGCCGGATAATGATCTCCCATACACAAGGCAAACGCTTGCCCACGGTCGGTGGCCCCAAAAGCGGAAGCCAGTCACTTGCCCCGGCTCAAGGGCTTATAAAGCTGCTGGAGAAAGACTTCTACACTGATGTTGTCATTGATAACAACGCCATGCTGTTGATATCGGGTATCCGAAGATAATCATGCATCCAAGAGAAATAAAGAGCGGCTCCCAGAATTCCAATTTCAACCGGATTCTGGGGGCCGCCCACATCTTCAACCGGGCATAACCCCATGTTTTTATTCCACCTGACACAAGCACACCATAACGCGCCCGTTCTTTGTGTCTATATAAGGCTGCTAACGCAGCATCAAGCTCAACAGATTTTGCCTGGATAAGTTCATTCCCTGGGCCAGCATGGCCTGGGTTGCCTGCGCCTGAATATTACGCTGGGTGAAGTTCATTATCTCCCGGGCATAATCCAAATCGCGGATAGAGCTCTCGGAAGCCACCAGATTTTCATGGGTAATACCCAAGCTGTTGAGGGTGCTTTCCAGGCGGTTTTGGGTGGCGCCCAAAGAACCCCGTTGGCCGGAAACCTGATTGATGGCGTTGGAGATAGACTCAAGCGCACTGTTAGCGCCTTCCAAGGTACTGATATCCGCATCGCCCAAGCCAAGCCCCACAGAGGACATGTCGTTGATATGTAAGCCGATCCGCTGATCCGCCGAACCATTGGCTCCGATTTGAAATTGCAGGCTGGCGTTCGCGCCACCGGTGACCGCCTTGGAGACATCCGCGCCCCCAGCGCCTGAACCAATGGCCACATTGTTGATGACGCCCTCCCTCAGGCTGGTGGCCGACGCAAAGTCAAGAGTGACGGTATTCCCGCCATCCAGGGCAAATGTAGTGCTGGTGTCCCCCGCATTTATGGTGTTGGTCACCATTTGATCACCAATCTGTGCCGTGATGGAGAATACGCCATCCTCCTGGGTAATATTGAACTTGGCCGTTCCGGTTAAATCTCCGGCGCCACCTGCGGAAATGCCGGAAACCCCAACCTCTGCAAGACCGGAAGCCCCAGTTTTGCCCCCTAAAGAGCCGTCCAGGAGATTGATGCCGTTATAGTTGGCGGATTGGGCGGTTTGATCCAAGCTGCCCTTCAGCGCGTTAAACTCCTTGTTCAGTAAGGCGCGGTCTTCATCGCTGTATGTGCCGTTGGCGGCCTGCACCGCCAACTCCTGCATTCTGGTGAGGGTCGCGGCGGTACTGCTTAAGCTTCCCTCTGCGGTTTGCACGAGGGAAACGCCGCTTTGCGCGTTCTGCGACGCTCTGGAAATACCGGCGATTTGCCCGCGCATCCCTTCGGATATGGCAAGGCCCGCCGCATTATCCGCAGCGGAATTAATCTTGTATCCGGCAGACAAATTGCGAACACTTTTTGCAGCCGAGGATTGGTTAACATACAAGTAGCGGTAGGCATTGCTCAAAGTGGCCATGTTATTAACTGTCATAAGAACACCCCCTACAGTTATCAATACGCACTGCCCCAATATTCTCTAGTTTCATTTTACCTTTTTTTCCCGAAATGTCAAGCTATTCCCGCTAACAAAGGTGAAAAATAATGACGCGTTTCAGGGCACCATCACCACATTTTCCGCCCCTAGCAGAAGCCTTAGCTCCCGGAGAAGAATATCATTGACGCTGACCCAATAGCTTTTTGGGGTCAGCATATATTTCTTCTCCTGCTGATAATAAAAATACACCGGCATGGAACCCTCAAACACATAGAGAAAATTGGCGGCAGGCTGAAGGAGATGGCTTTCCGGGCCGCTGAATTTAAGATATAAGCCCCGGCGGGTACTGCTTTTCGCTTTTGATCCCTTGGCGACAGGGTCGGAGGATGCGCCGGAAGGGACAGCGGAACCGCTCGCTTCCACCTGCTGGGGAGTCAGGACATCCTCGCATACAACTTGCGCTTCCTCCTCGTCCCCGGCCTTCACCTTGCCGCGAATTACCACCGCAGCGCCCACCGTCAAAAGCGGCGAGTATTGGGCATAAGATTTAGGGAACACAATGGCTTCGATGGAGCCGCTTTTATCCTCGATCCCCACAAACGCCATCATCTCGTTGCTTTTGGTGGTTTTTAGCTTCTTACTGCCGATTAATCCCAATATCTGCACCGGCTTCCCGTCCATATTCTTGCCGGAAAGAAGGCTGCGTATCTGGGTGGAACCGATTCGCCCCATCAGGCCTTCGTATTCCGACAAGGGATGGCCAGTGATATAGAGGCCGGTAGTCTCCTTTTCCCCGGTCAGGCGCTGGAGGGCGGACAAGGGCTCGGAGGACGCCAGCACATAGTCGTTGCCGGAGGCCCTCTTCCCTTCCCCAAACAAATCCATCTGCCCCTCAATGTTGTTGCGCCGGGTGGATTCCACATCCTCCAGAAGCCGTTCATAGTTGTGGAGCATCTGCCCCCGTTCATAGCCAAAGGAGTCTAAAGCGCCGCATTTAATAAGGCTTTCCACCGCCCTGCGGTTGAGATCCTTCCCCGCCATCCGCTCCAAAAAATCCATAAGCCCGCTAAACCTGCCGTCCTTTCGTTCCTCCAGCAGCTCCCGGAGCAGGCCGCGCCCCAGGTTTTTCACCGCCAGCAGCCCAAAGCGGATGCTCTCCCCCTGTACCGTGAAGCCTATATCGCTTTCGTTCACGTCGGGAGGCAACACGCCGATACCCAGCTTCTTGGTTTCCTCAATATAATAAGTCACCTTGTCGGTGTTGTCCAGCACGCTGGTCATGAGGGCCGCCATATATTCCTTGGTGTAGTGGCATTTCAGGTAGGCCGTTTGATAGGAGATGAGCGCGTATGCCGCCGCGTGGGATTTATTAAAGGCATAGGAGGCAAAGGAGCTCATTTCGTCAAAAATACTGTTGGCAACGCTTTCACTGACGCCGCTTTGCACCGCACCCACGCATTCCACGCTGCCGTCCTCTTTCAGCGCGCCGTATACAAAGTTCTTACGCTCCTTTTCCATGACGTCATGCTTTTTTTTGCTCATGGCCCGGCGCACCAGATCCGCCCGGCCATAGCTGTAGCCCGCGAGCTCGCGGCAGATTTGCATAACCTGCTCCTGGTAAACGATACACCCATAGGTCACCCCCAAAATCGGCTCCAACAGCGGATGCTTATAGGTAACCAGGCTGGTGTTGTGCCGGTTTTGGATATACCGGGGTATGGAATCCATGGGGCCGGGGCGGTAGAGGGAGATCACCGCTATCAAATCCTCCATGTGCTCCGGCTTTAGCTGGATAAGCACATTTTTCATGCCGCCGGATTCAAACTGGAAGACACCGTTGGTCTGTCCCTTGGCGAACATCTCGAATACCGGGCCGTCGTCCAGGGGGATATCGTCAATGGTAAAGCCCGGATCCTTTTTGTTGATCTGCCGCTGGGCGTCGCTGATAACCGTCAGATTCCTAAGTCCCAGGAAGTCCATCTTTAAAAGCCCCAGCTCCTCCAGGGTGGTCATGGGAAACTGGGTGACAATGGAGGTGTCGCTTTTGGACAGGGGAACATAATGGTCGGCGCTTTCCCGGGTGATAACCACACCGGCGGCATGGGTAGAGGCGTGGCGGCACATCCCCTCCACCTTTCGGGCCATGTCGATAAGCTCCTTATTCTGCCCCCCCTCCTCGTACATGGCCCGCAGCTCCCGGGAAACCTCCAGCGCCCGGTTGATGGTCATGTTCAGCTCAAAGGGAATGGACTTGGCGATGACGTCGCATTGCTGATAGCTCATGCCCAGCGCACGGCCCACATCCCGGATTGCCCCCCGGGCGGCCATGGTGCCAAAGGTGATAATCTGAGCCACATGGTCGGAGCCGTATTTGTCCACCACATAGTCAATGACCTCCTGACGGCGCTCATAACAGAAGTCGATATCAAAATCGGGCATACTGATCCGCTCCGGGTTGAGAAACCGCTCAAACAGCAGGTTATAGGCAATCGGGTCGATACCGGTGATGCCAATGCAATAAGCGGCCAGGCTGCCGGCTCCCGAGCCCCTTCCCGGCCCCACCGGAATTCCTTTGCTCTGGGCGTAAGCGATAAAGTCGTGGACGATAAGATAGTAGTCCACATACCCCATAGAGGTGATGACGCCAAGCTCATATTCCAGCCTGTCCACCACCTCTGCCGCCGGACTTCCGCCATAATGCCGGTAAAGGCCGTCATAGCACTTGTCCCGGAAGTATTCCTCATTGGAACGCCCGTCCGGAGCCTTGAAGTAGGGCAGCTTTGTTTCTCCGAACACAAACTCCACCTGGCATTGCCCGGCGATTTTTCCTGTATTCTCTATCGCGCCCTCGTATTTACCAAAGAGAAGGCGCATTTCCTCCTCCGATTTCAGATAAAATTCATCGGTGGCGAACTCCATGTCGCTGCCTTCCTGGACGGTGCGGTTGGTGGCGATGCAAACAAGAACGTTTTGCATTTTGGCGTCCTGCTTTTCGGTATAGTGGCTGTCATTGGTGGCCACCAGGCCGATGCCTGTCTCCTGGGACAGGCGGATCAACTGGGGAAGAATCTCCACCTGCTCCGGGATGCCGTGATTTTGAATTTCTATGTAATAATCTTCGCCAAAGAGGCTTCGATAGTACAGGGCGGTTTCCTTCGCTTTATCGTACTGTCCGGCGGTAAGGTTCCGGGGAACCTCCCCCGCCAGGCAGGCGGACAGGCAGATAAGCCCCTCGTGGTATTGCTCCAGCAGCTCCCGGTCGATACGGGGCTTGGAATAAAAGCCCTCCACAAAGCCCATTGACACCATTTTTATGAGGTTCTGGTATCCAATATTATTTTTGCAGAGGAGCACCAGGTGGTAGGGGGAATTATCCACCCGGTGCTGCTTGTCGTGGCGGGTGCGGGGGGCCACATAGACCTCACAGCCGATGATGGGGCGGATACCCTGCCTTTTGCACTCCTTGTAAAAATCAATGACGCCATACATAACCCCGTGATCGGTGATGGCAAGGCTATCCTGCCCCAGCTCCTTTGCGCGGGAGATGAGGGGCGGCAGCTTGCAAGCGCCGTCTAAGAGGCTGAATTCCGTATGTACATGCAGGTGTGTAAATTTAGGCATCCCCATCCTCCTCCCTGTCAATTTTCAGCGTAGCCGCCAGTTTGGAAAGCTTGTCCAGCCGGTGGTGAATTCCGCTGCGGCTGATATCCCCCGGGCTGATTTCCGCCAGCTCCCGGAGGGAAAGCTCCGGGTTTTCCAGACGCAAGCGGGCCACCGAACGCAGATTGTCCGGCAGCCAGTCAAAGCCCTTGCGGTTCAGAATCAGCTGGATGTCCGCCACCTGCTCCGCGGACGCTCTCACCGTCTTGTCTATGTTGGCGGTTTCGCAGTTGGTGGCCCGGTTGGCCTTGTTGCGGATATTTTTGATGATCTCCACCTCAATCATGGCCAGGCTGGCCTTGCTGGCCCCCATCAGGGTCAGCAAATCCTCAATTTCAGCCACCTCCTTGAGGTAGAGCACCTCCGCCCCCCGGCGGGTGGTGTGGCCTACGCCGCCGGTGCAGCCGTCCAGCAGCAACCGGAGCTGTAGGCAAAACGCGCTATTCTTGCAGACAAACTCCAAATGATATCCCTTTTGGGGATCGGTTATGTTACCGCAGGCCAGCCATGCTCCCGCCAAAAAGGCATGGATATGCCCGGAACTGGACAAAATGGCGGAGTTGATCTCCTCCCCACCATGCCCTAGAACCGCCAGCAGCTTGTCCCGATCCCTTTGCCTCGGGAGGCTTACTGTCAGCAGCGGCCCCAGCTTACGCGGCCTTTCCAGGGCTTGCACCTGGATATCCCTCCCCCCCAGGCTATGTACCAGCCAGGTATAAAGCTCCGCAATATCCGCACTTTCGGTGTGAATGGATATTTCCCCCTGGGAAAAGCTTTTCGCAAACAAAAGGAGCCCATACGCATGGGCTTTCTTAAAGCGTGTACGTAAAGGCTTGTTAGAAACAATCTCCATTTTTGCGGTATTGGAAAAGGACATACGCTCTCTCACTTTCTGCCGTGGACTCCCATATCCCGGTGATTGACGCTCACAGGCACACCCTTGCCTGCCAAATGATCGGACAGAATCTGGGTAAACACCACCGAGCGGTGCTTGCCGCCGGTGCATCCCACCGCCACCACCAGCTGGCTTTTTCCCTCCTTTGTATATAGAGGCAATAAATAGTCGATAAGATCCAGCAGCTTGGGAACCAATCCCACCGCTTGGGGATGCTTCATGACAAACTCCCGCACCGGCTCGTCCAGCCCGGTCTTGTCCCGGAGATCCTCTTCATAGAAGGGGTTGGGCAGGCAACGGACGTCGAAAACCAAATCAGCATCCGGCGGAAGTCCGTATTTAAACCCGAAGGAGGTGCACAAAACACGCATGGAACCAAAAGGATCGGTGGAAAACAGGTCGCGGACGCGGCTTTTAACCTGTATGGCGGAGCTAAGGGAGGTATCAATGACAAAATCCGCCTGCGCCCGGGCAGCCCCCAGCATCTCCCGCTCCAAGGCGATGGCTTTTTCCACCGTAGCAACCTTCTCGGATATCAAGGGATGGCGGCGGCGCGTTTCCTTATACCGGGTAACCAGCACCCGGTCGTCGCAATCCATAAACAGGGTTTTAAATGCGCATTTTGCCTCGCGCAGCTCGTTCATGCAGGCAAAATACTCGTTGAACATATCCAGGCTGCGGACATCCACCACTAAGGCGATCCGGTTGATCTTTCCGTCTGACTGGCTGGGCAGCTCCACAAATTTGGTCACCAGGCGCGGCGGCACATTGTCCACGCAGTAGTAGCCCACATCCTCCAGGGCGTTAATAACCTGAGTTTTTCCCGCGCCCGACATACCGGTTACGATCACGAGATCCACATCGTTTCCCCCCGCCTATTCAGCTATTTTTATTTCACATTCCAATTTATATCCGGTTTGACGGTTTACCTCGTCTTGGATAATCCCGATCAGCGCCAAGACGTCCCTACATGTGGCGCTTCCGCTGTTGATAATAAAGCCCGCGTGCTTGGGACTGACCATGGCCCCCCCTACCTGCCGCCCCTTAAGGCCGCATTCGTCGATAAGGGCGGAGGCATAGGCTCCGGTTGGCCGGCGGAATACGCTGCCCGCACTGGGGGAATCCAGCGGCTGCTTATCCCGGCGGCGCTGCATGTACTCCTCCATCCGCGCGCGAATGACCCGGGGATCGCCAGGGGCCAGGCGGACAACCGCTTTGGTAATTACATAACCGTTTTCGGTGTAGGCGCTATGGCGGTAGCTTAAGTTTAAGCCGGAAGCGGACAGGCTGCCGGCATTTCCCTTCCGGTCAAGATGGTGTACCCGGAACAGGACGTCCTTCATTTCCCCACCATAGGCGCCGGCATTCATATATACCGCTCCCCCCACGGAGCCGGGAATGCCATAGGCAAACTCCAGTCCCGATAAGCCCCGCTCCTGGGCAAAGCGGCAGAGTGCCGAGAGCGGTGCGCCGCTTTCACACTCAAGGGTCACATCATCCAGCATGCGTATCTTGGCAAATCCGCTGCCCATCACAAGAATTGCGCCGGAATAGCCTGTATCGGAAAAGAGCAGGTTGGAGCCCTTCCCCAAAACCATCAACCGGATACCTCCTCGTGAAGCGGCTGATAAAAGCCCTGCAATTTCCGCTTCCGAAGTGGGATAAAAAATACGATCCGCGTCGCCGCCGATTTTAAAGGTGCAAAGCTCCTTTAGGGAAGCGTTTTTCTTCCAAGGGATATTTTGATTGTCCGCGTACCGATCCAGCGGTTCATAATGATTCATATCCAGCCCCATTTCTCCGGGTTAGTCTGTGAGCGGCTTCCCGCTTTTTTCTTGGGCGACCGCCAAAAAACGCTGATAATCCGCATTGAGAATCAAGTGGTGCGGGAAGCCAATATCCTCCAGCAAGGAGATTGCATGGTCAAAATTCCCCACCAGGGTGTGGTAATGTGCGTCGGAGCTGACAACTACGGGAACCTCGTACTCTGCGCAGAGGAGCGCAATCTGACGGCAATTCTCAATGGAGCCGGGCCGTGCCTCAAAGGAATGGGCATTGATTTCAACAATCTTTCCCCCGGCGGCAAATTCCCGAATCACCGTCTTTTGTTCAAAGGCATACCGGCTATCCCCACAGTGTCCGATGACGTCTATCAATGGATTATGTGCAATCCGCATCCAGCCGTTGGTGTGCTCCGCAACGGTTCCCGGGGCAATACAAGGAAGGTGGTAGGAGGCAATAACCCACTCCAGCTTGTTCGTCAGGGAATCCGGCAAGTCGATGCTTCCCCGGTAATCTATTATATTCACTTCGGCGCCTTTTAGTATCATTACGCCGTCTATGAACCGGGGAATTTGGGGTAAATTGAAAAAATAAAGCCGGGAGGGCGCCCCTTCCATAGCAGGCGCGTGCTCCGTCATAACAAGGAACTTTAGTCCTTTTTTCGCGGCGGCAGCGGCATTCTCTGTAATAGTCGAATAGGCGTGGTCGCAGGCCAGAGTATGGGTGTGGGTGTCGGCAACAATAGAAATCATGATAAGTCTCCTGGGACGGGCAAAAACACCCGCTGAATTTTTAGCAAGGCTTGCTGTAGTTAATGGCCTGTGGCCCAGTCATCGGGTTTTACCGATTCGGGGATGTCATCCTCCATCCCCAGCTTGGCCAGAAGCTCTTGGGCGGCGTTATAGCCCATCTCCTTTTGCCGGTTGTTCATGGCGGCCACCTCAATGATGATGGCCAGATTCCGGCCAGGCTTGACCGGTATGGTGAGAAGGGGCACCCGGTTGCCCAGAATCTCGGTGTATTCGTTTTCCAGGCCCATGCGGTCATACATCTTTTTGGCGTCCCATTGCTCCAGTTGGATAATCATATCAATCTGTTCCGTGACCTTCACCGCGCCAATACCAAAAATGCGGCGCACATTGATGATGCCGATTCCGCGAAGCTCCATAAAATGGCGGATATTCTCCGGCGATGTCCCCACCAATGTGCGTGCGGAAACCCGGCGGATCTCCACAGCGTCGTCGGCAATAAGGCGGTGTCCCCTTTTAACCAGCTCCATTGCGGTTTCACTTTTGCCCACGCCGCTTTCGCCCAGCAGCAGGATACCCTCGCCATAAACCTCCACCAGCACGCCGTGGCGCGTAACGCGAGGCGCCAGTTCAACATTTAGGGCGGAAATCAGCGTGGAAGAAAATTCGGAGGTGGCTTCCGGAGTGCTGAGCAGCGCGCTGCCGAATTCCTTGGCCGCATGCACCATCTCAGGAAAAATGTCCATCTGCCGCGTTATGATAACGGCAACAGGCATCATACTAAAGAAACGCTGTATGCGTTTGGTACGCTCCTCAACAGAAAAGTTTTCCAAATATGCATATTCGCTTTTTCCGATAAGCTGAATGCGCTGATTATCAAAAAAATCAAAAAAGCCAGCTAACTGAAGACCGGGACGGCTTACCTCGGGGGTACCGATCTCAATTTCCTGGGCATCGCGGGGAAGGTAAATGATATTGAGATGATGGCCTTTGATAATCTGGGATAATTTAACGGAATATTTCTTTTGCATGATGTTTTGTCCTCTCTTTGCATTATGCTGGTTTCTATTATACAATAAACTAGAGGTACTTTCAAACACTTGTGGTTATTGACAAATGTTTTTTTTAGACTATCATAATATATGACTCTAAAAGGAAGCACCCTAATGTTAATTAAATAGAACGGATGTCATTATGAAAATTGCATTATTTACAGAAACATATATACCCAATGTCAATGGAGTTGTGGCACATGTCCAAACACTGAAAAATGGACTGGAGCAGCTGGGACATGAAGTTCTGGTGGTCACTGCGGACAAACATGCCAAGCATCACTATGTTGAGGATGGTATCCTCCACTGTCCCGCAGCTGAAATCAAGAAATTTTACGGCTTTGGCGCGGCAACGCCCATCAGCCGCAGAAGGCAGCGCCTCATTTCCGAATTTGAGCCTGATGTTATCCACATTCACCACGAATTTGGTATAGGGCTTAGTGGAATCTGGGCCGCGCGCGCGTTAAAAAAGCCCTTGGTCTACACCCTGCATACCATGTATGACCAATATATCTATTATGTAGCCCCCAGGCCGTTGCTGCGGGCGGCAACAAAAATGTCCCACAAGTATAACCGCTTTATAGCACGCAGGGCCACCGCGATCACAGGCCCCAGCCAAAAATGCGGGGAATATTTTAAAAGGATCGGCGTTGATAAGGAGCTGAATTTGATTCCGAATTCTGCCGATTTAGAAGCGTTTGATCCCCAAAAAATTCCTCAGGATAGCAGGCGCGGGCTGCGGGCGCAATATGAAATACCGGAAGACCGGCTAATCGCCTGCTTTTGTGGCCGGCTGGGAAAAGAAAAAAGCGTGGATGTCTTGCTGGAGTATTTTTCCAATACAATTACTCCCGGGGATAATATTCACCTGCTGATTATTGGAGACGGCCCTGATATGGGGATACTCAGGGCAATGGTTGAACGGCTTGGCATATCAGACCGGGTCACATTTGCGGGTATGGTTAAGCACAAGGATATGCCCCTCTATTTTGCAACCTCAGATGTGTATATCACCGCCTCCCTGTCCGAGATGAATTCCATCTCCATGCTGGAGGGAATGGCGTCCGGCATGCCGGTTCTTCAGCGTTATGACGAACTGAACGCAGATCAGATCGCTTCAGGAAAAAACGGCTATTTGTTTAACACCCAGGAGGAGATGGCTCAGAAGCTGCGGGAGATCCGGGCTTTATCTGCCGGAGAGCTTCTGGAGCTTAAAAACCGGGTTAGTGAGTCGGTAAAATCCCGGGGCTCTACGGATCTTGCGTCCTACATGCTTTCCGTGTACAACAAGGCCATACAGGAGAAACAACGGGCAATTACAACAAAGAAATCCCTATAGAAAAGGCAAAATCACCTGTAAAGGTTCTATGCTTTACAGGTGATTTTGCTTGAAAAATTGCTTTAACTTGGAGTTTTATACTAAAATTCAAAAAGAATTTAGTACCAATGTTATTCCTGGGGAACCGCCTGGGCAGTCCCTTGGGATTGTTGGATGCTTTCTATATAGGCATGATACGCTTCCAGGATACTCCCCTCCAATGTACGCCGCGCCTCGGGCGTGATGGGATGGGCGATGTCCCGGAATACGCCGTTGTCGTCCTTGCGGCTGGGCATTGCGACAAACAATCGCTCCGGCCCCTCGATTACCTTGATATCATGCACCGCCAGGTCGTCGTCGATGGTTACCGAAACAAGTGCCTTGAGACGCGTATCCTGATAGGTGCGCCTCACGCGTATATCCGTAATATTCAAAAATAAAACCTCCTGATTCTTTTAGGACAAGCAGAATAAGGTTCTGGTACTAGTATTCAGTATTCTTCAGATTTTATTCTTATTTTCGCAAAACTTACAGCTTCCGCAAAAAATATTTAAAATTGCAAAAAAGTGTTTATTTTACGGCCTGAACGCAATATAATAACCTTAGCATACGAATGGAAATAGATAGGAGAAATTGGTTATGACATTGGAAGAAAATCTTGCGAGGGCAAAATGTCTGCATTTTATAGGGATCGGCGGCTCGGGCATGTTTCCCATTGTGCAGATACTTGTCGATAAGGGCTATCAGATTCAAGGCTCGGACAACAACCCCAGCGACACTATTTCTCTGGAGGAGGAAATGGGAATCCGCGTGATGATGGGTCACCGGGCGGAAAATATTGATGGTGCCGACCTCATCATTTATTCGGCGGCAATTATGCAGGATAACCCGGAGCTGGTCGCGGCCAGAGAACGGGGAATCCCGGCGGTGGAGCGTTCGGAGGTGCTGGGTTATATCACCCGTCAATATGACAATTGCGTCTGCGTCAGCGGTACCCATGGAAAAACCACCACCACCGCGCTCCTCACATATATATTGGTGCGGGCAGGCTTGGATCCCACGGCGGTTATCGGAGGGAAGCTTCCCCTGATCGGTGGAAACGGCCGCGGCGGAAAATCGGATATTATGACCTGTGAAGCCTGTGAATTTGTCGACACCTTCCTGCATCTTTTCCCCGATATTGGGGTGATCCTCAACATTGACGCGGATCATCTGGACTATTTCGGCACCTTGGAAAACATAATTAAATCCTTCCGTAAATTTTCAGAAATGGCCACAAAATGCCTTGTTGTTAACGGTGATGACAAAAATTCCCTGTTGGCGGTGGAAGGCATATCCAAGCGTGTAATAACATTTGGTTTTGGGGAGCGCAATGATTACCGTGCGGAAAATATTATCACCGCCTCCCCCACAGAAACCCAATTTGACCTGATGTATCAAGGAAGAAAACTGGAGACGCTGACGTTGCATATACCCGGCAGGCACAATCTGCTGAACGCGCTTGCCGCTTGTGCCGCCGCGCTGGAGGTGGGGGCGACGCCTGCCCAGCTTGCGGAGACCCTGCCCGGCTTTACCGGCGCCGGGAGGCGCTTTGAGATTTTAGGGAAGCCCGTCGGCATTACCATTGCCGACGACTATGCCCACCATCCCGCCGAGCTGGCCGCAACGCTGCGGGTGGCGATGAATATGGGCTACAATAGCGTTTGGGCGGTGTTTCAGCCCTTCACCTTCTCCCGTACCGCGTTGCTGCTGGATGACTTTGCGGAAGCTCTTGCTATTGCGGACCGGGTGGTGATGAGCGAAATCATGGGCGCCCGTGAAGTCAATACCTACAATATTTTTACCGAGGATCTGGCAAAAAAGATTGACGGTTCCCTTTGGTTCAAAACCTTTGATGAAATTGCCGATTATGTGGCGTCTAACGCCCGGGAGGGTGATTTGGTTCTAACCTTAGGCTGTGGGGATATTTACAAATGCGCCAAGCTTATGCTCCGCAAGCTGGAATTTGGGAGCAATGGTTAACTTTTCGACTGTTTATGTATATACTGGGGTGTGGGTTTCTTGAATCCACACCTGTTTTATGTTATAATCCTGCATAGAGGAAAGGAGGAATTTGAGAATAAATCCATTATAGGGGGGATGTGCGAAAAAACTGTATCAACCAAAGCGCCAGATCCGCCAAGTTGGCGGATGACGAGGTGGGAGGAGTATCGAAAATTCGGCGGATGCCTCCCCGCTTTCCCCAAGGCGATAAAGCGGACCAAAACTGTGGGAGACTACAGCACAAATTCCTGCTTGATGGGGAAAATAAAAAGCTGGAGACTAATTATGTGTGGAATTATTGGATATGTGGGCGAGGAATGCGCCACAAAGATATTATTTGAAGGTCTTTCCAACCTGGAATACAGAGGATATGATTCGGCAGGCATATCCGTATATCAAAATGACCTGATCTATACGGCCAAGGTAAAAGGCCGTTTGCAAGGCCTGATGGAGAAGGTGGAAAATCTTAATCCCCCTATTATCGGAACCTGCGGCATCGGACATACGAGATGGGCCACCCACGGCGAGCCCAATGAAAGCAACTCCCATCCCCATAATACGGGTAGATTGTCATTGGTTCATAATGGTATTATAGAAAATTACTTGCAAATTAAAACGTTTTTAATTAAGGAAGGCCATCTCTTTGCCTCGGAAACCGACACGGAGGTGGCGGCCCGGCTGATTGACCATTATTACACAGGAAATCCCTACACAGCGTTGGTGCAGGCATTGGGACAGTTGGAGGGCTCCTTTGCATTTGGGGTGCTCTTTGCCGACTTCCCGGGAACAATTTACGCGGTGCGCAAGGACAGTCCCCTTATTATCGGCCTGGGGGATGGCGAAAACTACATAGCATCCGATGTTCCGGCCATCCTGGCGCGCACCCGGGATTACTATTTGCTGGATGAGCTGGAAATTGCCCAGGTCACCGCGGATAACGTTGTGATCCGTGATATGGAGGGAAACTTGCAGATAAAGGAAACGTTGATTGCCGACTGGGATATCAGCGCTGCCCAAAAAGGTGGTTATGAGCATTTCATGCTCAAGGAAATCTGTGAGCAGCCCAAGGTACTTATCGACACGATCAGCCCCCGTATCCACGACGGCCTTCCCGATTTTGAGGGGGACGGCCTGCCGCTTTACTACTTCAACCGCTACAAGAAGCTCCACTTTGTCGCCTGTGGAACCGCCATGTATGCCGGAACCGTGGGCAGATACCTGATCGAAAAGGTGGCGCGTCTGCCTGTGGAGGTGGATTTGGCCTCGGAATTCCGCTACCGCAATCCTATTCTGCCCCCTGACACCCTGGTGGTGGCCATCTCCCAGTCGGGTGAAACAGCGGATACCTTGGCGGCCCTGCGGCTGGCAAAGGCCACCGGGGCGGATACCTTGGCAATAGTCAATGTCATTGGCTCCTCCATTGCCCGGGAGGCGGATCATGTGCTGTACACCTACGCGGGCCCGGAGATCTCGGTGGCAAGCACCAAGGCTTTCTCGGTGCAGGTAGCCATGACCTACCTTCTGGCTATGGCTTTCGCGCTTGCCAGGGGTGCAAAAACCCCCGATGAGACGCGGGCTTTGGTGCACGATTTCCTGGGAGCCGTCAAAACAACCAAGCAAATCCTGTCCTATAGCGACACGCTGCGTCATCTGGCTCCCAAATTTCATGACACCAACAGCCTCTTTTATATGGGACGCGGCCTGGATTACACCCTGGCCATGGAGGGATCCCTAAAGCTCAAGGAAATCTCCTATATCCACTCGGAGGCCTATGCGGCAGGCGAGCTGAAGCACGGCACTATTTCCCTCATCACCGAGGGGGTTCCTGTCGTTGCGCTGGTCACCCAGCAGGAGCTGCTTCCCAAAATCATATCCAATATTAAGGAGGTACGCTCTAGGGGCGGTTATGTGTTTATTATCACCAAAGCGAATATGGAGATTGATGAGGATATTTACGACGATATTGTCCGCCTTCCAGACGTTCCGGATCTGTTTATGCCCATACTCACCGCTTTGGTTCTCCAGCTATTTGCCTACCACGTTTCGGTAGTGCGGGGCTGCGATGTGGATAAGCCGCGGAATCTGGCGAAATCAGTCACGGTTGAGTAATTTAGGCTCTGTATAATGCCCCCACCCAACTGAACATGCCCAGTCAAGCAGGACGAATATGAGGAAAGCGCGTTTCCAGACCATGGAAACGCGCTTTTTAATGCACATATTATGGATTTAATTGACTGTATGGTACCCGTTATTCCATAGGCCCACCCCTGCGGATTTCCGCCCGCTTTATCTTACCGCTAATGGTCTTGGGAAGCTCTTCTACAAATTCCACAATCCGTGGGTATTTGTAGGGAGCCGTTTGCTTTTTCACATGGCTCTGAAGCTCCTTCCGCAGCTCGTCGCTGGGCTTGTAAGCCCCGGTTAGCACCACGGTGGCTTTGACCACCGTTCCGCGCACCGGGTCGGGGGCGCCGGTGACGGCGCATTCCAGCACTGCCGGGTGCTCCATCAACACACTTTCAATCTCAAAGGGCCCAATGCGGTAACCGGAGGCCTTGATGATGTCGTCAATACGGCCCACATACCAGTAATCGCCCTCCTCGTCGCGCCAGGCAGTGTCTCCGGTGTGATACATGCCGTCGTACCACACACTTTTTGTGAGGGCGTCATCTTTGTAGTAACCGCTGAACAGACCGTTCTGTTCCACGCCCTCCGGCACGCAAACCACCAGCTCGCCCACCTCGCCGGGAGGAACAACGCTGCCGCTTTCGTCCACCAGCTGTACATTGTACAGCGGAGAGGGCTTGCCCATTGAACCTATTTTCGGGGTGGTTCCCACAAGGTTGATGGTCAGTGCCGTGGTTTCGGTTTGGCCAAACGCCTCCATCAGCCGGAGACCGGTGAGCTCCAGAAAACGATTGTACACCTCCGGGTTCAGCGCCTCCCCGGCGGTAGTCGCATATTTTACAGTGGAAAAGTCCAGATATGCCGCATCCTCCTTGATAAAGAAGCGGTAAATGGTAGGGGGCGCACAAAAGCTGGTCACCTGATACTCCTTGATTTTCCGCAACAGCTCTCTGGGCACAAATTTATCAAAATCATACACAAATATGGCGGCGCCAACCAGCCATTGGCCGTACAGCTTCCCCCAAACTGACTTGGCCCACCCGGTCTCCGACACGGTGAGGTGCAGGCCGTCGGCAGGAATATTGTGCCAATATTTTGCCGTAATAATGTGGGCGATGGGATAAGTGTGATTGTGATAAACCATTTTAGGATAACCGGTGGTTCCGGATGTAAAATAGAGGAGCATCATGTCATGCAGGGCGGTAGGAATCCTCTCCATAGTATCCGGGTACTGCTCCAGCTGATCGTCAAAATTCAGCCAGCCTTCCCTGTTGCCCCGGACAATTAACTTGCTCTGGATGCCGGCGTACTCCTTGCAGGCGCTTTCCACCCGGGCCGCAACCTCCCCCTCAGCGGTGCAAATGACATGCTTCACGCCGGCGGCATTAAACCGGTACACATAATCCTTTACAGTGAGGAGGTTGGTTGCCGGAACCCCCACCGCCCCCAGCTTATGAAGCCCTAGCACGGCAAACCAAAATTGATAATGCCGTTTCAATACCAACATAACCATATCGCCCTTTTGAATGCCTTGGGCCTTAAAAAAATTGGCTGCCCGGGTGGAATATCCGCTCATTTCCTCATAGGTAAAGGAACGCTCCTCCCCTGCCTCATTGCACCATACCATCGCACGGCGCTGGGGCTCCAATCGCGCGATCTCATCCACCACATCATAGGCAAAATTAAAGCCATCGGGTATAACCGGCTGAAACCCGGAGAGCACACCTCTTTCATCAAATGTTTCCTTACAAAACTGCTTATAAAAATTCTCGATTTTCATTGGCTCACCCTTTAATCAGATTTCTTCCTCGGCTTCATTGGGATCCTTTAGGACAATGGCAAGAAACACACATTCACTGCCACCGGTGGCAATCATGCCGTGAGCGTCTCCGGAATCATAGAATATGCTGTCGCCTTCGCCCAGCACCTCCAGATGCTCTCCCAGCTGCACCTTCAGGGAGCCCTTCAGGATATAGTTAAATTCCTGGCCCGCGTGACAGGACAGGTGTATCGGCTTGGATTGTTCGTCCGCATGGTAGGGCGCAGTGACAACAAAGGGTTCAGCCAGCTTATTTTTCATGCGGTAGGCCATATGCTCATAGGTAAAGCCCTCCCTTCGGCGGATAGGAAGCCCCTTGCCGGCGCGCACCACGCTATACTTTGATAGCTTGGGTTTTTCGCCTGTAAGAATTTCTATAATATCCACGCCAAATACCTTGGCGCATTCGTATAAAAAAGTAAAGCCAAAGTCAACCTCCCCGGTTTCGCACTCCAGATATTCCCCGATGGTTGTGTCGGTGTACCGCGCCATCTGCTCGGGAGTGATTTCTAATATTTCCCTTAACCCCTTTATTCGCTGGGCAATTTCAAATATTTTTGTCTCCACGGTAGTTCCCCTTTCTGTTGTCCTGTGTATCAAAGCTCAATAACAAAAAACAGCCCACCCCAAGATTCTATGGGACGAGCCGGTCAGCCCTCGCGTTATAGCCCTAATGGTAAGTATAGCCGGAGCTTCACGCTTTGTCAAATAATACGGATAAAAGCTCCGGGACATTATCCGCGATATACAAAGCGCCGCTTTCCTCAAGCTCTCTTTTCGTGCGGAATCCCCAGGTCACCCCCAACGTGTCCACTCCGGCATTTTGCCCGGTAAAGATGTCCACATCGCTGTCGCCAATATACAGGCACCGGGACTTGGGGACACCGAAGCGGTTCAAAATCCCCAGCAACGCCTGCGGGTCGGGTTTTGGGGGAATATCCTCCCGCTGCCCCTGGGCATACTGCATGAGTCCGGGAAAAAAATGCTCCACCAACGGCCCCACAAGTTCATGGGGCTTGTTGGAAAGCACAGCCCTTGCGACACCTGCATCCCGCAGGCGACCGAGCATGGGCAAAACACCGCTGTACGGGCGGGTACGCTCCTGGCCGTGAGCGCTGTAATACTCTCTAAAATGAAGAAGCACCCGCTGGAATATCTTGTCGTTATCACGATATTCCAGCGGAAGCGCACGCCTCACCAGCATTTTTACGCCATTGCCCACCATGACACGGTAAGAATCAGCGTCATGCCCCGGGAATCCGCCCTGAGCCAAGGCATAATTACATGCGGCAGCTAAATCGTCCAGGGTATTAAGCAAGGTTCCGTCCAGGTCAAAGACCGCCAGTGAATACCGCATTATTGGCGGACAGCCGCATACCCGCCGCGCATCTGGCGCATGCACGCATACAGGATGCCAAAATTCATCAGCAGATCTAAAAAGGTTCCGACAATCAAGGTTTCAACAAACGATACCTGCAACGGACAGGAAATGGCCATATAAATAATATTAAACACAATCATCGCCGACTGCACCACATAAAATGTAGTAAGCTGTTTGAGCCTGAGGTTACTGAGAACCTTTTTGGTCAGCAGCACAACGCCATATACAATCATGGCCGACGTCACTATCAGCACAATTACAGGCAGATTGGTGTTGGGCTTTGTCATAAGATAAATAATATCCACAAAACGCACTGTTGTCGTTAAAAACAGCAAATAGTATAAAAGCGATTTAAACAAATAGCGTACCTTCTTTCTCGGTTAATATATGATACTTGGCTTTCCTACAGCCTCATATAGTATAACATATATTTGAAAAAATGCAATTGCTCTATTTATTCTTTAGCAGCATTGCACATAAATAGCTACCCGTATAGGAATTTTTGCACATAGCAATTTCCTCCGGAGTACCCGTCGCCACCACATTTCCTCCCCCGTCGCCACCATCAGGCCCCAGGTCGATGACATAATCCGCCGTTTTAATAACATCCAGGTTGTGTTCAATTAGAATAACGCTGTTCCCCGCGTCCACCAGGCGCTGGAGCACCTCAATAAGCATATGGACGTCGGCGGTGTGAAGTCCGGTGGTAGGCTCATCCAAAATATAGACCGTCTTACCGGTGGAACGCTTGGAGAGCTCGGTAGCCAGCTTAACCCTTTGGGCCTCTCCCCCCGACAGGGTGGTAGAGGACTGGCCCAGCTTGATATAGCCCAGGCCCACGTCACACAAGGTCTGGACGCGGCGTTTGATTTTAGGCACCTTGTCAAAAAACTCCCGGGCCTCGTCGGCGGTCATCTCCAAAACCTCGTGGATGGTTTTACCTTTGTATTTTACCTCCAGTGTCTCCCTATTATACCGGTTTCCCTTACAAACCTCACACGGTACAAAGACATCCGGAAGGAAATGCATTTCTATTTTGATGATACCGTCGCCCTCACAGGCTTCACACCGGCCTCCCTTCACATTAAAGGAGAACCGGCCGGGGCCATAGCCACGCGTTTTAGCGCTGGTCGTCTGGGAAAAAACCATACGGATATCCGAAAACATGCCGGTATAGGTGGCCGGGTTGGAGCGGGGGGTGCGCCCAATGGGCGATTGGTCGATGGCAATTACCTTATCCACCAGCTCCATGCCCAGCAGCGCGTCATGGCTCCCGGCAAATGCCTTGGCCCGGTTCAGGTCATGGGCCAGCCGTTTGTAAAGTATTTCATTTACCAGAGAGGATTTACCGGAGCCGGAAACACCGGTCACCGCCGTCATCACTCCCAGCGGAATTTCCACCGTGATATTTTGCAGGTTGTTTTCCCGTGCGCCTTGTATCACCAGCTTGTTCCCGCCAACCTTGCGGCGCTCCTGTGGAACGGGAATTTCCATTTTGCCGCTGAGGTACTGGCCGGTGATGGAATCCGGACATGCCTTGATCTCATCAACGGTACCCGCGCAGATAACCTCTCCGCCATGCACCCCCGCTTTGGGGCCGATATCTACAATGTAATCGGCGGCATACATGGTGTCCTCATCGTGCTCCACCACAATGAGGGTATTGCCCAAATCGCGCAGGTTCTTCAGCGCCTCTATTAACCGGCTGTTATCCTTTTGATGGAGGCCGATGCTGGGCTCGTCCAAAATATACAGCACCCCCACCAGGGAGGAGCCGATCTGGGTGGCCAGACGGATGCGCTGGCTCTCACCCCCAGACAGGGTACCGGAGGCACGAAACAGGGTGAGATACCCAAGGCCCACTCCGGACAGGAAGTGAAGCCGTTCTTTTATCTCCTTAAGTACGTCCTTTGCGATAAGCATGTCCCGTTCCGGCAGGTTCATCCCGTCTACAAAAAGGACAGCCTTGTCCACCGATTGCCGGCAGAATTCTATGATGCTTATTCCAGCCACCGTAACCGACAGTGATTCCGGCTTCAGGCGGTTTCCGTGGCATTCGGGGCAGTCCATCTCGGTCATCTGGAGGGCAATTTCCTCCTTCATCCAATCGCTGCTCGTCTCCCTGTACCGGCGCTCCAGGTTGGTAATCACCCCTTCAAAGTCGCTGGTATAGCTGCCGCTGATAGCGCCGGTTTCCCGGCGCATCACCAGCTTCTCCCCCTTGTTGCCGTACAGCAGAATATCCACCACTTCCTGGGGCAGCTCCTTCACCGGGGTGTCCAGGGAAAAGTGATAGTGCCCAGCCAGGGCTTCATAATACATCTGGGCGATCCCGCCCTCTGCAAAATACCAGCCGGAGGCGCGAATGGCCCCCTCCCTTACCGACAGATCCTTATTGGGCATCACCAGGTCAGGATCCACCTTTAGGAACACCCCCAGCCCGGTGCATTTGGGACAAGCGCCAAAGGGATTGTTAAAGGAAAACATCCGGGGTGCCAGCTCCTCCATGCTAAAGCCGTGATCCGGGCAGGCATAGTTCTGGGAAAAGGTAATCTCCTCCCCATCCACCACATCTACCGTCACCAGGCCGCCGGACGCCGACAAGGCGGTTTCCAGGGAATCCGCCAGCCGGGATCGGATATCCTCCCGGATCACCAGCCTGTCCACCACGATATCCACAGAGTGCTTCTTGTTTTTGTCCAGCTTGATATCCTCGGACAGGTCGTAGATGCTGCCGTCCACCCGCACACGGGCATAACCGGAACGCCGGGCGCTTTCCAGCTCTTTGGTATGCTGCCCCTTCCGGCCGCGTATAACCGGAGCCATGATCTGAATTTTGCTGCCTTCGGGCAGCTTGAGCACACTGTCCACCATTTGGTCAATGGTTTGCTGCTGGATCTCCCTGCCGCAAATCGGACAATGGGGTACCCCCACCCGGGCATACAAAAGGCGGAGGTAGTCATAAATTTCCGTTACGGTGCCTACGGTGGACCGGGGATTTTTAGAGGTGGTCTTTTGGTCGATGGAGATAGCCGGGGACAATCCCTCGATGCTGTCTACCTTGGGCTTGCTCATCTGCCCCAGAAACATGCGGGCGTAGCTGGACAGGCTTTCCACATAGCGGCGTTGCCCATCCGCGTAAATGGTGTCGAAGGCCAGGGATGATTTACCCGAACCGGACAATCCTGTAAACACGATCAGCTTGTCCCGGGGCAGCGTAATATCTACATTTTTCAGGTTGTTCTCCCGGGCGCCCTTGATAACTATTTGATTTCTTGCCAAATTATTTTCAGCTCCTGTTATTTTGCGGTGTTGGATTTCCTTGCAGCAATAGTATAACACAGCCGAAACAAATGTTCAATATGTTTTCCGCTATTCCCTGCCGGATTTTATCCGCTCTATCTTATCCCGGAGGTATGCCGCATGCTCAAATTCCAGCAGCTTTGCGGCGTTTTTCATCTCCAGGGTCAACTGGCGGATCAAGTCGCTTTTCTCCCTCGGGCTCATCTGCTTCAGGCGTTTCCCCTTCTTCTCCGTGTCGTCCTTGGAGGAAATCTGGAGGATTTCACTGACCTCTTTTTTCACAGAGGTAGGGGTAATGCCATGGTTTGTGTTGTACTGCTGCTGGATCTCCCGGCGGCGGTAGGTTTCCGAAATGGCGCGCTCCATGGAGGGGGTGACTTGATCGGCATACATAATCACCTTGCCCCCGGCGTTGCGGGCGGCGCGGCCTATGGTCTGCACCAGCGCCGTTTCCCCCCGGAGAAAGCCCTCCTTGTCCGCGTCAAAGATGGCCACCAGCGACACCTCTGGAATATCCAGGCCCTCACGCAGCAGGTTGATGCCCACCAGCGCGTCGAATTCGCCCAACCGCAGGTCCCGGATCAGCTCCATCCGCTCGATAGTATCCACATCGTGGTGCATATACCGGATGCGGATGCCTAGGTTGTCCAGATAGGCAGTCAAATCCTCCGCCATTTTTTTGGTCAGGGTGGTAATCAGCACCCTCTCCCCTCTCCCCGCCCGGGTGTTGATCTCCCCCACTACATCGTCGATCTGCCCCTCCACCGGACGTACCTCAATTTCCGGATCCACCAAGCCGGTGGGGCGGATGATCTGCTCCACAATCTGGCCGGCGCGCTCCTTTTCTATGGGGCCGGGAGTGGCGGAAACAAAGACAACCTGGTTGATCTTGCTGTAAAACTCATCAAAGTTCAGGGGCCGGTTGTCAAAAGCGGAGGGCAGGCGGAACCCGTATTCCACCAAATTTTTTTTCCTGGCATAATCCCCTCCGAACATCCCCCGCACCTGGGACAGGGTCACATGGGATTCGTCCACAAAAAAGAGAAAATCCTCGGGAAAATAATCAAACAGGGTGAAGGGCTGGGTACCCGGCGCGCGCCCCGACAAAACCCGGGAATAGTTTTCGATACCGGTGCAGAATCCGATTTCCTGAAGCATCTCCAGGTCGTAGTTGGTGCGCTCCTCAATGCGCTGGGCTTCAATCAGCTTGCCCGCCTCCTTAAAGCTACGCACACGCTCCTCCATCTCCCGCTGAATCTCCGGAATCCCCCCAAGCAGACGTTCCCTAGGTACAATGTAATGGGAGGCGGGATAGATGGCTGCGTGATTTACCACATTTTTCACTTCTCCGGTAAGGGCGTGCATCTCACTGATGCGGTCAATCTCATCGCCAAAAAACTCCACGCGAATGCCGGATTCTCCCGAGTATGCCGGAAATATCTCCACAATATCGCCGCGCACGCGGAATTTATTGCGGACAAAATTGATATCATTCCGCTCATACTGGATGTCCACCAGTTTGGAGATCAAATCATCCCGGGCCATTTCCTTGCCTTTCCGCAGGGAAATCACCATATTCCGGTAGTCAATGGGATCCCCGAGAGAATAGATGCAGGACACACTGGACACGATGATAACGTCCCGGCGCTCCGAGAGGGCCGATGTGGCGGAGTGCCGGAGCTTTTCAATTTCATCGTTAATGCTGGAGTCCTTGGCAATATAGGTGTCCGTGTTGGCGATATAAGCCTCCGGCTGGTAATAATCGTAGTAACTGACAAAATACTCCACTGCATTGTTTGGAAAAAATTCCTTGAATTCGCTGCAAAGCTGCGCGGCCAGGGTTTTGTTGTGCGCGAGTACCAGGGTGGGCCTGTTGACCTGGGCAATGACATTTGCCATGGTAAAGGTCTTGCCCGAGCCGGTGACCCCTAAAAGCGCTTGTTCACGCATTCCGGAGCGCAAGCCATCCACCAACTGGCGGATGGCTTTTGGCTGATCTCCGGTGGGTTTGTATCTCGAAACAAGTTCAAATTTATCCATTTCAAAGGCCTTCCTGACTGTATAAATTATCATTTTATATTCATTGCCGACTGCACTAATTTGTAAGATACTGGAAGATGAGCAAAAATTGCGGAAGTTGGGGTGAATAAGGTTAATTAGGGATAGATCAGGTCATTTACAGATTTGCCGCAACTGCGCGGATTTAGATATGGGTATCTGTTGGGAACTGCAATATCCTTTGTTGCAAAACTCATTAGCCACGCGGGCCTGATTGCTCCGTACTCCCTTTGCCACACCAATAGGCATGGAATCATCAGGTAGGTTTTGACCTCCGCCTCATAAGGCAGACTCTCCCCAAGCATGACGGAAAACTCCCGCAGGGTATCCGCCAGAAAGCAGGGCCGATTGTTAAACGCCGGATAGCTTGGCAATCCGGGGAACCAGTCCGACAAATACATTTTCGTATCGTCATAAACCGCTTTCACTTCAAATTTCCGCTGCAGAAGCCCCCAAAGGTAAACCGTGATACACTCCCCGTCGGTAAGTTGGGATCCGGAAATTTTATATAATTATTTGCAGGAGAACCCAACATGAGTCAAAGAGGTTATAATAATTTCTGTAAAGACATATGCTTTACAGATTTGTCAAGAATGGTATTCCTGCAAGGATTTTGGCTTCGGGTACGCGCCGTCCCGGGTACTGGCAATACCTTTGAGTGCCGCTTTAGCAGCCGCGATGGTGGTAACGTAGGGGATTTTATTTTTAATGGCTGCCTTACGGATATAACTGTCGTCCTGGGTACTTTGGGTACCACGGGGAGTATTGAGGATCATGTGAATTTTGCCCGTATCCATGTATGTGAGGATCTCGCCATGTCCCTCCCCGAGCTTTTTAACGGTGGTGCATTCAATGCCAAACTGCTTTAGGTATAGGGCGCAACCCTTGGTGGACAAGATTGAGAAGCCAAGCCCGGCAAATCCACCGGCAATTTCCTCCAAACCAGGCTTATCCCCATCGTTCACACTGATAAAAATTGTTCCCTCATGGGGTAAAATCATGCCGCTTCCCTCTTGCGCCTTGTAGTAAGCTTCGCCAAAGCTGTCGGAGAGGCCCAACACCTCACCGGTGGACAGCATCTCGGGCCCCAGCAGGGGGTCTACTTCGGGGAACATGTTAAAGGGAAAGACCGCTTCCTTCACCCCATAATATGGTACTTTTGTTTCCTTTAGCGTACTCCAGTCAAAGGGCATATTTTCATGGCGTCCCATAATAATATTTACAGCGGCGGGAACCATACGGATTCCACAAACCTTGGATACCAGGGGCACCGTCCGGGAGGCTCTGGGATTTGCTTCTAAAATGTATACAACATCGTCCGCAATGGCGTATTGAATATTCATCAGGCCGCAGACGCCCATCTCCACAGCGATTTTCCTCGTGTAGTTTTTAATGGTTTCCAGATGTTTTTCACTGATATTGACAGAGGGGATAACGCAAGCGGAGTCACCGGAGTGGATGCCTGCCAGCTCGATGTGCTCCATAACCGCCGGGACAAAGGCGTGAGTACCGTCGGAAATAGCGTCCGCTTCCACCTCTAGGGCGTTTTGCAGAAACTTGTCGATGAGAATGGGACGGGTGCGGGAGATGCCTACAGCGTTTTGCATATACTGTACCAGTGCCGCCTGATTGTCCACCACCCGCATACCCGCGCCGCCTAATACATAGGAGGGCCGGCACATAAGGGGAAAGCCTATTTCTTCAGCAGCATCCAAAGCCTCTTGCAGGTTGGCAGCCATTGCGGCTTTGGGCATGGGGATGCCCAGCTTATCCATCATGGCCCGGAAATGATCCCGGTCTTCGGCCATATCAATAGTTTTGGGGGAGGTGCCCAGAATTTTGACTCCCATTTTTTCCAGACGCCCCGCCAGGTTCAATGGAGTCTGTCCGCCAAATTGGGCAATGACGCCTATCGGCTTCTCCTTCTCATAAATCTGAATAACATCCTCCACTGTGAGGGGTTCAAAATACAGCTTGTCCGAGGTATCATAGTCGGTGGAAACAGTCTCCGGGTTGCAGTTGACGATGATCGTTTCATACCCCAGCTCGCGCAGGGTAAATGCCGCATGAACACAGCAATAGTCAAATTCAATTCCCTGACCGATACGGTTGGGGCCGCCGCCCAGAATCATAACCTTTGGCCGGTTGCTGGGGGCTGGCGAGAGATCCTTTTGGTTGTAGGTGGAGAAATAATAGGCTGCATTGTCTACGCCGCTCACCGGCACAGCCTCCCACCCCTCCATAACGTTCAGCTTGGTGCGCAGGGCTGAAATCATCGTTTCATCGCATTTCATCAGTTGGGACAGATACTTATCCGAGAAGCCGTCCTTCTTGGCTCTGATAAACAAAGCATCAGGCAGGTTGTCAATGGTATAGCCCAGAATTTCCTCCTCCAGCTCCACCAATTCCTTCATCTGCTCCAGGAAGTAGACCTTAATGTGGGTAAGCTTACTGAGCTGGGCAACGGTTGCGCCCTTACGCAGCGCCTCATAAAGGATAAACTGGCGTTCGGAGCTGGCGTGTTCCAGCATCGACAGCAGTTCTTTCAGGGATTTCGTGTTAAAGTCCTTGGCAAAGCCCAAGCCAAAGCGGCCGATCTCCAGGCTGCGGATAGCCTTTTGGAATGCCTCCTTGTAGGTCTTGCCGATACTCATGACCTCACCGACAGCCTTCATCTGGGTTCCCAGCTTGTCCTGGGAGCCCTTGAATTTTTCAAAGGCCCACCGCGCGAATTTAATGACCACATACTCGCCGGATGGTTTGTATTTGTCCAGAGTACCTTCCTTCCAGTAGGGAATTTCACTGAGGGTCAGCCCTGCCGCCAGCATAGCGGATATCAGGGCAATGGGGAATCCGGTTGCCTTGGAGGCGAGCGCCGAGGAACGGGAGGTCCGGGGATTGATTTCAATAACCACAACCCTGCCGGAAATGGGGTCACGGGCGAATTGTACATTGGTGCCGCCGATAACGCCGATGGAGTCCACGATACGGTAGGCTTTTTCCTGAAGCTCCATCTGAACATCCTGGCTAATGGTAAGCATCGGCGCGGAACAGAAGCTGTCTCCGGTGTGTACGCCTAATGCGTCGATATTTTCAATGAAGCAGACGGTAATCATCTTGCCGGTCTGGTCGCGCACCACCTCCAGCTCCAGTTCTTCCCATCCGAGGATAGATTCCTCCACAAGAACCTGTCCGACCATGCTGGCGCTGATTCCCCGGCTGACAATGGTCTCCAGCTCCTCGTCGTCATGGACAAAGCCGCCTCCGGAGCCGCCCATGGTGTAGGCGGGACGGATAACCACAGGATATCCCAGCTCGTGGGCGATTTTCATAGCCTCCTCCACCGAATAGGCGGGGGCGCTGCGTGCCATTTCAATATCCAGCGTCGCCATTAAGGCTTTGAAAGCGATGCGATCCTCGCCCTGCTCAATGGCCTCCAGATCCACGCCTATTACCTTGACGCCAAACTCCTCCAGCACACCGGCGGCAGCCAGCTCAGAGCAAAGGTTCAGCCCCGATTGACCGCCCAGATTGGGCAGGATGGCGTCAGGGCGTTCCTTGGCGATAATCTCTCGCACCCGGGGCACATTGAGGGGCTCTATATAGGTAATGTCCGCGGTTTCCGGGTCGGTCATGATGGTCGCAGGGTTGGAGTTTACAAGCACAATCTGGTATCCCAGGCCACGGAGCGCCTTGCACGCCTGGGTGCCGGAATAGTCAAATTCGCACGCCTGACCGATGATGATTGGCCCTGAACCAATGATTAAAATCTTGTGGATATCGCTTTTCTTTGGCATAAAATAAATCCTCCCGCATCTCTGCACTTTTTATCGTTAATTATTATACACTAATGCGTATAATAATACAATGGCATTTAAAAAACTTCGCAAAAAAAGCAACATAAATGGTATGCTGCTTTTTTTGGCACCGGGAAGCGCCATATGCACCGGACAGATTCCGGTGACAAAAAACAACCGGTGCGTCAGGCGTTTTCAATTGTTATGGTCTGTATTGTAACAGGCTCCAAAGGCCTGTAGGCAGGGCCTTCGCCTGTGGGACGGGCCGCGATGGCATCCACCACGTCCATCCCCTCAATCACCATGCCAAAAACAGTGTGGAGCCCGTCTAAGGTAGGAGTTCCGCCGTTTTCAATATACTTTTCGGCAGCGGCGTCCGGAAATCCGGCATCGGTAAGTATCTCCGCCGTATAAGGGACACTGGTGGCCTGCACGATGAAGAACTGGCTTCCATTGGTGTTGGGGCCCGCATTTGCCATAGACAACGCACCCCGGAAATTGAATAAATCAGGAACAAACTCATCCTCAAAGGCTACGGGATTGCCCGCTTCATCGGTATAAATACTCTCTCCACCGGCCCCGGTACCCAAGGGATCACCGCCCTGAATCATAAAATCATCTGAAGTCCGGTGAAAAATCAAGCCGTCATAATAGCCATTCTTTGCGTGGGTTATAAAGTTCTCCACCGTCTTGGGCGTCCGCTCGGGAAACAGCATAATACGTATCTCCCCTAAATCGGTTTTGATTACCGCAATGGGCTGATCGGGGGCGGGCTCCATGTATTGAATCAACTGAAAATCAGCCTCTTCTGCTTCAGAGGCTTTACTCTCGGAAGACTCCCCATTAGAGGCATCCTCCGAACCGCTTGAAAGGGCTTGGGAGGAGGATTGGATACTCTCCTCCGGCGCGGAGCCCGAGGTATTATCGCTGCCTGAACAGCCAGCCAGTGTCAAAAGCATCAGCATAACCGCAATCGATGTGAATAACGATTTTCTAAACTTGGGGAATTTAATCAAATAAACGGCCTCATTTCTTTAGTGTTCCAGGATCAATTTTTTGTCATCTTCATTGGCTGTAACCGTAATAACCGGCGGAATATCATCCGGACGCTCCACCAAAATGTTGCAGATTTTGTCCTCGACTTCCTTGCGGATCACCTTGCGCAGGTCGCGCGCCCCGCTTTTCTCGCCGAACGCTTTCCCGGCAATCACCACCAGCGCCTCGGGCCGGTACTGTAAATCAATCCCCTTTTCGGAAAGGGGCTCCTTAAGCTCATTCAGCATCAGTGCGGCAATCTTCTCATAGTCCTCAAGGTTCAGCGCGCGGAAAGCCACAACCTCATCTACCCTGCCGATAAACTCGGGGCGTAAAAAATCGCTGAGAGCCTTTTGCGCCTTTTCGCGGATCATCTTGTTTTCCTGAACATTAAAGCCCAGGGTATTGTTTTTGAGATTGCTGCCCGCGTTGGAGGTCATTACAATAATGGTATTTTCAAAATTCACAACCCGTCCCTGCGCGTCTGTAATTTTTCCTTCATCCAATATCTGGAGCAGAATATTCATGACATCCGGATGGGCTTTTTCAATTTCGTCAAAAAGGACTACAGAGTAGGGCTTGCGGCGTACCTTTTCAGTAAGCTGGCCCGCCTCGTCGTAACCGATATAGCCCGGGGGGGAACCGATCATCCGGGAAACCGAATGCTTTTCCATAAATTCGGACATATCCAGCCGGATCAGCGGGTCTGCCGCGTCAAAAAGCTCGCTGGAAAGCACCTTGACCAATTCGGTTTTCCCCACGCCGGTGGGGCCTACAAAGATGAAGGACGCGGGACGCCGCCTGCTGGTAATCTGAACCCGGGAACGGCGTACCGCCGCGCTTACCAGCTCCACCGCTTCATCCTGGCCTATAATTTTGGATTTCAGCACCTTTTCCAGATCCTTGACCTTGTTCAGCTCGCTCTCACGGATCTTGCTGGCGGGAATACCCGTCCACAGCTCCAAAACCCTGGCAAGATCGTCTACGGTTACCTCAACCCCCAGAGCCTGGGGCTCAATTTCCTTCAGGCGGTCGGTTATATGGATTTTTTCCGCTTTTATCCGGGCGACCTTCTCATAATCAATGTCCCCCACCGAATCGCGCACGGACTCCTCCTCGTCTACCAAGCTCTTAAGCTCCCGGTTGAGGGTATCATATTCGGAAAGGAGGTGGTTTTGCAATGTGGCGTGAGAACATGCCTCATCCAGCAGGTCAATGGCCTTGTCGGGGAGAAATCGGTCGGTGATATAGCGCTCGCCCAGGATAACCGCGTTGCGCACGATTGTCTCCGGCACCTTAACCCGGTGATATATCTCGTAGTAACCCTTGACCCCGCGGATAACCTCAATCGCGTCGGCAATGGAGGGCTCCTCCACCTTAACCGGCTGAAAGCGCCGCTCTAAAGCGGCATCCTTCTCAATGTATTTGCGGTATTCGGAGAAGGTGGTCGCGCCGATCACCTGAATTTCACCCCGGGACAAAGCGGGCTTTAGGATATTTGCGGTATTCATAGACCCTTCCGAGTCTCCGGCCCCTACAATATTGTGAACCTCGTCAATAAACAGGACAACATTGCCGGCTTCTTTAATTTCAGCCAGCAACCCTTTAACACGGCTCTCAAATTGTCCCCGGAACTGGGTACCCGCAATCAGGGCCGTAAGATCCAGCAGAAAAAGCTCCTTATCGGCAAGACGGGGAGGCACATCCCCGCTGGCTAACCTTTGGGCAATACCCTCCGCAATAGCTGTCTTGCCCACGCCGGGCTCGCCAATAAGGCAGGGGTTATTTTTAGTGCGCCGGTTCAGAATCTGAATGACGCGGTAAATCTCCTGCTCCCTGCCTACAATTTGATCTATTTTGCCTTCTTTGGCTTTGTCTGTAAGGTTTTCACAAAAATTATCGAGAAATTTCCTTTTGCGCCTATCCTTTTTGGGACGGTCGTCCTTGGGCTTTCCCTGGGGGGGAGGCGTGTCGTTCTTCATTGGCTTCGGCCCTTCGCCGCTTCCAAACAGATTGTGAAGAAAGGGCAGGGACTGAGCGCCTCCCATTTCAAAATCACCGTCCAAGTTCACCATGTCGCCGTCCATCATGTCGGTCATCTGGTTGCTGAGGGCTTCAATGTCCTCGTCCGAGATTCCCATTTTATCCATGACCTCTTTTACCTGCGGCGCATTCAGCTCTTTGGCGCACTTCAGGCACAGTCCCCTATTCTTCATTTCACCATTTTCCATATGCGCCAGAAACAGGACGGCCATTCGCTGTTTGCACTTGGAACAAAGCATATTCATTCTATATATACACCTCTAAAGTCAATTATTCAAGGCTTCCCAATAGTATACACAAAGTTTGTGAACTATATATTGACAGTAAATTAAGAACCAACCTTTTCCTGCGACGCCTTAAACAAATTTCATTGACGAAACTCTTCTATTGTCTATAAACAGTATAGTGGATTTTTTTTCGTTTGTAAAGCCCAATTACACCACCTCAATGGCCATTCCCAGTGAAAAAGAGTAGAGAAGGCATTGGAAAACCGGAGCGCCCAGGCTTGGCGCCAGAATTTGACGGTAAAGCCTTAGCTGATCCTGATAACGCGCCACCAGCTCGCCCGGCGAGGAAGCCCTGTCGGTTTTGTAGTCAAGGATTACGGCCCCTTTTTCCTCAAAGAACACGCAATCCGCCACGCCTTGGAGCACTACGCCGCATTCCTCGTCCATGCCCAATATATAATCCCCGAGAATATCCTGCCCGCATTCGGCCGTAAATTTCAGCTCGCGCAAAACTTTGCGGCTGGCAAAGATGCGCCCGGCCAAATCCCCTGAAAAAAACGCGCGGAGGCTGGGTAAGGAAAGGCTGGAAACCTCCTGCTTTGTTAAAAAGCCTTTGCTCTCCATCCGGATGATCTCCTCCTCAAGATTTTCACGGGCATTTTTATAATCAGAAAATTGCATAAATTTGTGAAGCGCGTTGCCCCGTTCAGCTCCGGTAAGGCCGGCGCCGCTCATAAATTTGGGCCGGGCCGAGAATCTCCAGGATAGATCCCGGGCCTGCTTGGCAACGGTGGATACCCCCAGCTTGGTTGGTATGCGCACCTGGTTTTCATAGGGGTAACGGTAGGCGGCGTTCCGCTCCAGCCGGGCCAGGAGCTTAGGATCCACGGACGCGGTGCGGCATGGCTCGGCGCTTTCCTCCTTTGCGGCGGTTTCAGTGGGCGGAAAGGCTACCGTTACCTTCCAGGGGTTTCCGTCGTTCACCAATTCCTCCGGCTCAAAACCCGCAACCTCGCGCAAGGGTGCGGCGCTCTCATGGTGCAGCAGTGCCATCAGCAGCCAGTCGGCGTAGCAGGCCGCCTCCCCCACGGCGTAGGGGGAAAGCTTCCCACCCTGCAAGGCTCCGGCCAGCCTGCCCAGCCGCCTGGGCAGATTGCTTTTGCACAGGCCGGTGACAATCAACTTTTCCCTGGCTCGGGTCAACGCGACATATAATATACGCAGCTCCTCCGACAGCATGGAGCGCTCGCTTTCCAGGCGGATAGCCTGCATGGGTATGGTGGGGTATTGCTTAAGGCTGTCCTCATCCCTGCGCATACAGGCAAAGCCGTACCGGGAATGGAGCTGGGTTCCGGCATGAAGATCCACCTTGTTAAATTGATGAAAGGTGTCGCAGAGGAATACCACAGGATACTCCAGCCCCTTGGAACGGTGGATGGACATCACCTGCACCGAGTGGGCCGCCCCCGCATTTCCGGCGGGAGCCAAATCGCCGCCCCGCTCCTCCAACCGGGTTAAAAAGCCGACAAAGCCCCCCAGCCGTTTATAGCCCAGCTTGTGATAGCTGGAGGCATACTCCACCAACAGGTGCAGGTTGGATACCCTGGTGTCCCCTATCCGCATCCCCTGGGCCACATGAATGGCGCCGGTGAGGTCATAGAGCCGCAGCAGCAGCCTATCCGCCGGGAGTATGGCCGACATGGCGCGCAACCGGTTGAACACATCCAGGAACGCCAAGGATTTTGAATCACCCCTCGCGGCCGCCTCCTTGACTCCGGCATATAGGGATATGCCCCGCCGTGTCAGGCGGATACGCGCCAGATCGTCGTCGGTAAAGTCAAAGAGGGGGGAAAGCATAGCCGCCGCCAGCTCCACATCCAGCAAGGGGTTGTCCAGGGCCTTGCAAAGGGAGAGTACCATGGAGATTTCCCGGGTATCCAGATACCCTCCCGCCGTTTCGGCACCCGCCGGAATCCCCCGGTCAGTGAGTGCCTGGACATATAAATCAGACCGCCTTTTGTGGCTCCGAAGCAGGATGGCGAAATCCCCGGGCCGCGCCGGACGCATTCCGACGCCGTCTGCCACCTGATACCCCTCATCCAGCAGCTCCTCGATCTTCTGTGCGACCGCCGCGGCCTCCAGCATCACCGGATCCTCCTCTGCCTCCGCCGGGTTTTCCAGCAGCAGGAATTCCGGTTGTGCGCCTGTGTATTCGGGGTACTGCGCGCCGCATTTCAGGCTCTCCTCCCGGGTGTACTCCATCTCTCCGATTTCCCGGCTCATCAGCATGGAGAACAGGAAGTTTACCCCCTCCGTCACCTGGGATCTGCTGCGAAAATTGGTGTCCAAAATAATCTTTGCCGGAAACTGTCCCGTATCGTAGGGAAAAAACACCTGCTTTTTCCGCAGGAATATCTCGGGCATGGCCTGGCGGAAGCTGTAGATGCTTTGCTTGACGTCCCCCACCATGAACAGGTTCCTCTGGAGGTTGGACACGCTGGTAAAGATCATGTCCTGCACCTCGTTGGTATCCTGGTATTCGTCCACCATTACCATTTCATACCGCGCGGCGATTTCCTCGGCCTTAGCCGTCCGCCGAAATTGCCCGTTATCCTCCTTGGTAACCAACAGCTGTAGCGCCAAATGCTCCAAATCCGAAAAGTCCAGCCGTTTCTTCTCCCCTTTTCTCTCCCAAAGCCTCCGGCCGAAGGTTTTGACGAAATCAAACAACAGTCCAATTTTAGGGCGCAGGTCTATGATATCCAGGCGAAACTCCTCCGCCGACGCGTTAAGGTACCGCTCTCCCAGCTCCATGAGGATTTTTTTGCTCCGATCCCGGGCTGCTTTCGCCTGCTCCTTGACCTCACCTCCGCCCCGCACGCCACCCAGCCGCTGTGGGTTATAGGCGGAAAGCTCCCTCACCGTCGCGTCCCAGTCTCCCGCCTCTGCGGCGGAAAGGCACCTGCCGATTTGTTGCAGATCCGACTGAAAGGGGGCCAGATAGCCCTTTTCCAGCGCCTCATCCCCCTCTATGAGCTGGAGCGCCCTTTCCATGATCCGGCGGCAGTAGACCAGGGAATCCACCCCGTGCTTAAGTATGGACTGCCCCCACACCGTTTCGGAAACCGGGATATCCCCGTCGTACATGGCCCGCTTACCGTCCAGCCAGTCCTCATAAAAGGGGTGGGAACGGCTGAAGCGGTAGATTTTCAGAACAGTTTCCACCAGCCGTGCGTCGTCCCGCCCGGCGGATAACAGCTCCACCAGCCCGGCAAATTCCCCGTCTTCATCCCGGGCGTAGAACTCCTCAATACAGTCCCGGACACAGTCCTGCTCCATGAGATCCATCTCCATGGGATCGGCCAGGATAAAATCGGGGGATATATCAAGGAACTGAAAATTCTGCCTTATCAATTCCAGGCAAAAGGAGTGGATGGTGCTGATTTGGGCGCTCTGGAGCAACGCCTGCTGCCGCTGAAGGTGGATGTTGGCAGGATCCTGGGCGATCATCGCGGACAGCCGGAGGTTCATCCGCTGCTTCATTTCGGCGGCGGCGGCGTTGGAAAAGGTAACTACCAGAAGCCGATCCGCAGGAACCGGATTCCGGCTGTCACAGAGGAGGTTGACGGCCCTTTCCACCAGCACCGCCGTTTTGCCGCTTCCGGCGGCGGCGGACACCAGCAGGGAGCCTCCCTGGGCGAAGATGGCGTCCGATTGGGGCTTAGTCCAGTTGGGCATTTTGCTCCTCCTCCAGTCGTTTGAAAAATTCCGCCCGGTCTATTTTGGCAATTGATTTGATGGCATCCCCCGCCTCAAATCCGCAAACCTTACGGAAATCACAGTAGGCACAGGTGTCGTAATCGCCGCCGTCCACCGGCAGCGCGGGAATCTTGCCCTTCCCCAATTCTTCGGCCATCTGTAGGATTATGCCCCGCACCTTTTCAGCCAGCCTGCCCATCTCGGCCCTGCTGGCCAAGGAGGATTTGGCGTCCAGCTCCCCTGTTTTCGTCAGCTTGGCCGGGATAAACACTCCGGCAATATCCCGTTCCATTCCCCGCAGCACCTCCTCGTCCTCCAGCAGAAAGCCGTTCATCCGCCACTGCCTTTCCCTCTCCTTAACCACAGAGGCGGCTGATGTATCCCGCCCGGCGGTGACATACCGTTCCGCCACCGGCATGTATAACACCCCGGCGGGAATGGCGTCGGCCAGGGGGCCGGTTCCGTTTTCTGAAATGGTAAAAAGATAGAGGAGCATCTGCATGTTAAGGCCATATAAGATATCGCCCAGCCGGAATTCCTTTCCGCCGGATTTGTAGTCTACCACCCGGACATACCGCTTGCCGCCCTTCTCCATAATATCCACCCGGTCAACCACGCCCTCCACGCTGACGGTGACGCCGTCCACAGTCTCCAGGCGCAGCGGCGCTACCCCTTCGCCCTGGCGGATGGGCAGCTCGAAGGCGGTGGGGATAAAATCGCTCTGCATAAATTCCGCGCCCAGATGTGCCAGCAGCCGTGCCAGCATACCGGTGAGCCTGCCAAACAGATAACGGAAGCGCGAGGGCAGCGCGTCCATATTCTCCACCCGCTGGGATAAATATTCGGTGATAATCCGGGCTGTCTCATCCTTTAGCTGTTGTTGGGAAAGGGCGGCCAGCCCCTTTCCTCCATGGCGCTGCACCATCACCTGGAGCACATTGTGGATGACGCCGCCCGACTCTAAAGGGGTAAACTCCACCCTCCGGCGCTTGCGGAGCGAGAGGCCGTCGGAAGCGAAATAAGAGAAGGGACAGCGGTAATACCGCTCCACCCGGGAGGGAGAAAGGCGCATGCTTGTGCCGAAAAGAGCTTTGGGGACAGAAGCGTCCGCAATGGCGTGCTCCGGGCGGACGACAGCCCGGTGAATGCGTGAAAGGGCGGAATCCGCCGGGCCGCCCTGAAAATGCGCCAGCAAGGTGGAGGTGAGGGCGGTATCCTGGCGGTAGCCCCGGGCCAGCAGCCCAAACGCAGCCTTTTCCGAGGCCAGCAGGGTTTCCGGCGATATCTCGCGGGATACCAGTCCGGGAAATAGGGTTTTTAACTGGCTTACAATTACCGACGGCTGCTGTTCCCTGCCCAGAGAATCCCGCCGCGCATAGCTGACATGAAGCCGCCGACTGGGGATGGTGAGGGCAAAATAAGCGTAGAAGCGCTCCAAAACAGATTGCTGTAGCGTGGGTGGGGAAAGCTCCGCTCCCAGCTCCAGCATTTGCAGGCGCTCCGCGTCGGTGAAAAGCCCCCCTCCTGTCACCTGCCGGGGAAAGAAGCCCTCCTGGGCGCCGATGACAAACACCGCCTGTATCTGCTCTAATCGGATGCGATCCGCGCCTCCCACCAAAACCTGATCCAGGGTTTGGGGAACCTGCGCAACCTCGGCCGTGCCCACGGAAAGCCGGAAAAGCTCACAGGCCCGCGGGGTTTGCAGGCTGACGCCTCCCAGCACGGAGCCAAAGACATCCAATATTTCCATAAGGATATCCCAAAGCTGGGCGCTCTTGTCCAGAAACGCCTCCCGCTCCCCTTGGGGCATGCTTTCGGCGTAAGCCGTCAGATTTTCCGCCGCACCCAGCCGCTCCAAAAAAGTAAAAATTCCCGTGGCGAAGCGGATTCCGGTGGCGTTTTTGAGCGCCTCCCTTAGTTCCTGCAAAGGGGTTATCACCGCTTCCCGCACCTGATTAAGCGCAGCCAGAGCCGCCCTGTCCTCCACGCTGAGACCCTCGGCAAGCCCGCGGGGATTGTTGGCAAAGGGCATCGTCCATACCGCGCCCCGGACGCCCCAGCAATAACAGTAATTCTCCAGCGCCGCCACCGCCTCTCCGTCAAAGCCGCCTAACGGGGACTTGGCAAAGGCTAAGACAGTCTCGCTGTCAAAGCCGCTGCGCACGGCGTCCAAAGCGGACAGGAGGCCGCCGATCAGCGGAAAGCTTTCCACCTCCTCCCGGTCATCCATAAACCAGGGTATTTCATACCGGGCGAACATGGTTTGGATGGCGCGGCTATAGGGCGCAGGGTCACGGGTCACCACCGCGATGCGGTTATACCGGTATCCCTCCTCCCGGACAAGCACGGCGATGGAAGCGGCCACAGCCTCCAGTTCCGTGTAAATATTCCCGGCCTCCAGTAGCTGAACCGCTTCTCCCGCATCTCCCTCAAACGCCACGGCCGAGGGTTGTAAAAAATACCGGGACAGGTGGGCCAGGGCTCCGGAGGTATAACGCAAAGGGGTTTCCAGCACCTCCGGGGTGGCTACCGGAACACCTGATTGCCGTGCATAGCGGATAATCCGGTTAACCGCGGCTTTTGCCGGGGAAAACACGCCGGTTCCCTTTTGCTCATCCTGTAGCATATCCGCGGTCATGGCGAAGGTGATATCATCCGCCTGGACAATCATACGGTTAAGCAGCGCAAATTCCGCTGCCATAAATGTGGTAAATCCATCCACAAATACGCTGATACCACCAAAAAAGTTATCTGTACCCAACAGTTTTTCCGCGCGGATCAAATCGTCGTCCGGGTTTGTATAGCCTCTGTCCAGAAGGCCGTGATAGGCGCTGTAAATGGTTCCCAGCTCGGTGAGCTTGTCCTTTAGCGGCGAGGGCGCGCAGGACTGTGCAATCGCCTCCAGGCGATCCGGAAGAATACCGGCAGTGGAAAATTCTGTGCAGGCCGCCACCAACGTCTCCAAAAAGGAGGGGTTTGCCGCGGATTTCCTATAAATCTGTAAGGTATCCCGCAGCTCACCCAAGGCAACCGACATGAGCATGTACTTACCTGCCTGACTCACCGGGACTCCGGCCAAGCCGCCCAGCTTTCGGAAAATGGCGGTACACATCCGGGTGAAGCTCAGCACCTCCACCTCAAGGGCCGCTTGGGGGCCCAGAGAGGCTTGGAGCATCCGCTCCGCGGCAAAGGAATATTGCTCCGGTATCAAAAGTATAGCCTTTCCGCCGTTAGACACCAGCTTCTTAATTTGCCCGATTAACCGGGTAGTTTTTCCGGTACCGGCAGTTCCCAATAAAAAATGTACCAAGCTTCATTCCTCCCAAACAGAAAACAGGCATGCCGAAAGGCAATACGGCATGCCTGCAAAGTGCGTCTATTGGCAGCTATAGGGGTATAAAGGTAAAATTAGCGATGTTCTTTCCGCTACTCAACAATTTTAGTTGTATCTTAGAATCTGAACCCTGAGAAAACTCTATTTTATCCACATACTTGGCGGTCACCCCGATAGGCTCGTCCTCATTGAGAACATAGCGGAAATAGTAACCGCTCCCATCCTCATCAATCTGAACCCTGGCAATCACCAGGGGAGCGCTGCTGTAGAACGCGATGGTCACCTGGGCTTCCCGGGCTTCCTGATAGAGCTTATAAAAATCCTCCAATAAGGCCGTGTTTTGCGCACCGGCGTCATTCGTTACCACCAAGCCCAGGTCGGCCAGCTTTTGAGGCTGCTTCCGGTAAATTAAAATGGAATCCCGCAGATCCATCATAAACGCCTGCGCCAGTTCATCCCTTTTTGCTTCGTTATTCGCCCCTTTTGCGCCGGAAGAACACCCACCTGCCAGCAGCAAAACGGAAACCAGCAGGATTATCAAGCCTCTGAAAAGGTGCAGTCTTTTCATATGGATTCCCCCTTATTCGGCAAATAACCTATTCTCTTAATAATATAGTACCACAATCCTACATTTTCTTCAAGTTACTCTCATAACTTTTGAGTGTACCGCGAAGATAAAAAACAGGAGGCGGCCCCTACGGCCTTTCCTCCTGTTCCAGTGAAAATTCAGGACGCCTCTGTAATTGGAATGTCGCTTTTTATCCTCTTGGGCAGCGTCATCGCCAGTGCGGACAATACCGGCGCCACCGCCGCATATCCCACCGACCGAAGCATCTGTCCGGCATTTAATGGGATGGTGGAGAATATTGCCTGAGCCCAAGGATGGTATACTACCACCAAAATCATGGATACCGAGGCGATAACCGCTAAAATCAGGGTGGGGTTGTTTAGCGGATTTATTTGAAAGATGCTGTGTATCTCTGATTTGCACTCAAATACATGGAAGAGCTGGCTCATCACCAGGGTGAACAGGGCGCCGGTACGTGCCAGCGCTATATCTCCTCCGCTGGAGCGCATCAGGCTGATAAAAACCATCAGGGTGGTCAATCCAATGATACATCCCCGGAACGCAATAGTACCCAATAAGCCGCCGGAAAACACGGAATCATTTGCGGGACGGGGTTTTTGGCTCATGGTTTCCTTTTCGCCCGGCTCCAGGCCCAGGGCAATGGCGGGCAGTCCGTCGGTAGCCAGATTCACCAGTAGTATCTGAATGGGTAGTAGAATTACCGGCAGCCCCATAAGCATCCCCACAAACATGGTCACAACCTCGCCAATGTTACAGGACAGCAGGTAGCGGATAAATTTTCGTATATTGGCATAGACCACCCGCCCTTCCTCGACGGCTGCCACCAAGGTTGCAAAGTTATCGTCCAACAGGATAATGGATGCCGCCTGCTTGGTGACGTCGGTTCCGGAAATACCCATGGATACGCCGATATCCGCCTCCTTCACCGCAGGAGCGTCGTTTACACCGTCGCCGGTCATGGCCACAATATCCCCGCGCTTTTTCAGGGCGCGGACAATTTTCAGCTTATGCCCGGGGCTCACCCTTGCATAAACCGTAACCTTGTGAGCCTGCTTTTCAAATTCCTCTTGGGACATTGCGTCGATCTCACTGCCCGTCATCACCAAATCCCCGCCGCGCATAATACCGATATCCTTTGCGATGGCACAAGCGGTAATCTTATGGTCTCCGGTTATCATAACGGTGCGGATCTTCGCCTGCCTGCATCTGGCCACCGCGTCGTAAACCTCTGCCCGGGGCGGGTCGATCATGCCCATCAGTCCCACGAATACCATGTCCTGCTCCGCATTACCAAGGCCTGCGGGGGATTCCTTGCAGGCAAAACCGAGCACCCGGAGCGCCTCTCTGGCCATAGAGTCAGAGGCGTCAACAATCCGCCGTTTGATGTCGGGCGTCATCAACTGGGTACCGCTGTCGGTAAGGAAATATTTGCAGCGCTCCAACAGCAGGTCGGGCGCGCCCTTGGAAAAGGATAACCTGCGGCCGCTCTGATCCCTTACCATCACGGTCATCCGTTTGCGCTCGGAATCAAAGGGAAGTTCATCCTCCTTTTTATAAAGGGAGTCCTTCTGAAGCACATTACCCTTGGCTGCCAAAACCAGCAGCGCCACCTCCGTCGGTTCCCCATTGACCTCCCAGCGGCCACCCGCGTTGTTCGCCGTGCGATCCCTGCCCATGGAGATTCCCTCCGGCAGATTGATCTGGGCATTATTGCAGTTCACGCCAATATCCAGCAGCCGCTTGATGGTACTGGAGGCCCCTATCGTCGCCCTGCGGCCCCCTGTGGTAAATTCCCCCGCCTGTTCGTAGCCGTTGCCGGTAACTTGTAAAAGATAGTCTATCGTGAACACCTTGCGCACGGTCATCTTGTTTTCGGTGAGGGTTCCGGTTTTATCTGTGCAGATCACATTGGCGCAGCCCAGGGTTTCCACCGAATGGAGCTTGCGCACCAGGGCCTGACGTTTGAGAATTCGGCTGACTGCCAGGGCAAGAGCGATTGTGACGATGGCGGGAAGACCTTCGGGTACGGCAGCTACCGCCAGGGAAACGCCGGTAATGAGCATATCAAGGACAGGCTCGCCCCGAAGCACGCCGGTAATGGCAACGATGGCACAAATAGCCAGGCAGCCGACTGCAATGTACTTACCCAACTGGGCCAGCCGTTTTTGCAAGGGAGTAGGTTCATCCTCAATGGTGTGGAGCATCCCGGCGATCCTTCCCATCTCGGTTTTCATGCCGGTTGCCACCACCTGGGCCTGCCCCCTGCCCTTTGTGACAATGGTTCCCATGTAAACCATATCGCTTCCAACCGGCTCCAGGGTTGTTTGATGGTCTTTAGCCGCCAGCTTTTCCACCGGCACCGATTCCCCGCTAAGCAGAGATTCGTCGCATTGCAGCGATACCACCTGAAGCAGGCGCGCATCCGCCGGAACCTTATCACCAGCTTTCAGCAACAACAGATCCCCCGGCACCAGGGAGGCGGCGGGTACCGACTGCTGCTTGCCGTCCCGAATAACGGTGGCGGAGGGGGCGGCCATGTTTTTAAGGGCCTCCAGCGTCTTTTCTGTCTTGTATTCCTGGGAAAACCCCAACACCGCGTTGAGGAACACGATAACCACAATGGCGATAGCCTCCGTCACCTCCCCCATCAGTACCGACAGCACCGTGGATGCCAATAGAATAATTGTCATCAAATCCTTGAACTGACCGCCAAAAATCTTGACGGCACTGATTTTTTTCGCGGAGTCCAGCTTGTTTTCTCCATGCTCGAACTGAAGCTTTGTGGCCTCTTTTGTTGTAAGGCCCTTGTACCGTAGTTCGTTTGCGTCCATTACAATCCCTCTCTTTATGCGTAATCCATTGGCAACCTTGCCTTGTCCAATATATACGCGGAGCTTGGACACATTAGACTAATTCCATTTAAAAACATTCCATGTTTTTAAATGGAATTGTATAAGACGTGCCGTGCAGCGGCAGCGGCGCGGCCGCGCCGCTTTCAAATAGTATTAGACCATGAGTCGTACATAACCGCAATAAAAATCCACCGGCATAGCCGGTGGTATTTCTTATGCGGGCAAAGCCCTATGGTATTAGCAGCGTCTAAAGACGCATATACGATCTGCCATCTGCGAGGGGATTGTTACTTGCTACCCGT
>Ga0153996_1000051_pt1 | contig 73823 bp, 71 predicted proteins | sample TSNC080MetaG_FD_104728 | JGI IMG/M metagenome (GOLD analysis project Ga0153996, IMG submission 104728) | Attine ant fungus gardens microbial communities from North Carolina, USA - TSNC080 MetaG | ecosystem: Host-associated > Fungi > Mycelium > Unclassified | place: USA: North Carolina, Lumber... | reverse complement strand
GTAACGGGAATGATATTTTGTATGGCGGTAACGGGAATGACTATCTATATGGCGGCTCGGGCAATGATATTTTGTATGGTGAAGAAGGAGATGATTATCTGAACGGTGAAGCGGGGGATGATACGTATATCTTCAAACAAGGTGACGGTAATGATACCGTCAGCGATTCCGGCGGTAATGATACCGTACGAATTAATAATGTTGGCACAAGTGATATAGCAATGTATATGAAAAACGGTCAACTTGTTATTAAATATGGCGATAATGATCAGATTAACATTCAAAACCAAAGTAGTGCCAACTATGTTATTGAACGTTTTGAACTTGATAACAATCTGTATATGACAAATATAGACATTAACAATCTTATCCAAGACATAAATGCCTATGCTGCAGATAACGGTATTCAAATTACCGATGTAAATTCTGTTAAAAATAACCAAGACTTGATGCAGCTTGTAGCAGAAGCTTGGCATTCATAAAATGCCGCAAGTGGAATATTTAAAGCAAAATAACAAAATAAAAGCAAGTCGGGCAAATAGAATATTTATACTATGCGCCCTGCTTGTTTTTATTGCATTTCCATCTTTTGCAATCGAAGAGCAAGTCACAAGGAAAAATATTTTTAAGTCCGCGGCTTTGGAAAATGACCTGAGGTCAAAGATGGTCACATATAGCGGAGTTATTGACTATGACAGTGTTTTGCAAGCTGCGGTTGACAATTCATATGACATTAAAACATCGCAGGTTAATATTGAAATAAGCAAACAGAGATTATCAGGTGCAAAGCGCGAATACATCCCCGACCTAAATGTGAGAGTAAATACGGAATACAATAAAGGGTTGGATGACAACTCGCAGGGGATCAGAACGGTTAACGGAGTCATAATTAACGGAGCAACAAGATTTCAGGACTCCGTATCTGTTAATTTACAGTATACGCTTCTTGATTACGGTATCAAAAAACAGCACGTGAATATTGCAAGCTTTGATATCATACAAAAAGAGACTGTACTGGTTCAGACTCTTAGAGATTTAAAGCTGCAAATCCTTGATTTATACACAAGAATTTTAATTACATATTTTGAATTGGAAAATTTAAAAACCGAATACACTTTACAAAAAGAACTTTTATCGATGCAAGAGCGTTTATACAGAGCCGGACTATGTTCTAAAATTGAAGTCAAACAGACAGAAGCTGATTTAAATTCCGTTCAAATAAAAATAGAGAATACAAACTTAGGGTTTGCGGAACTTTTGGCCGAGCTTTCTTTTTATACAAATACGGGCTACAGCACTTCACTTGAGAACGTTAAGCCATTCACCCAAAAAAATCCAATGGATCTAAATTTAGATGAAATCGACTACACAAAATCATCCGAGTATATTTCATATCAAAAAGAGATTGACAAAAAGCATTCTGAGCTTTCGATTTTAAAAAGACAAAGACTGCCGCAGGTTGCAATGTACTCAGGATATTCTATTTACGGAACGGATAAAGGCAGTTTCTCCTCATCCGCTTCAGATATGAGACAAAGCAATATTGCAGTTGGTCTCAGTACAAATTTAGGTGTTACGGAACAATTTAAGCAAACACCCAAAATTAAAGAACTTGAACTTCAAATAAATTCCCTGCAAATTGAGCAGGCGCGCAATGTTTCTAACTTTTTTAAAGAGGTTAATAGGACCAAACAGCTCATAGGGGTTTATGAGGTGGAAAAACTTAAAAATGATGAATTTAAAATGGTGCTTGATACAAAGCTTAAGATGCTTGAAAGGCTTGATAACAAGCGACTTATTAATAAAACAGACCTGATTTTTCAGCAAATTCAAAATAACAGGCAAAATACAGAATTTAAAATAATAGAGCAAAAAGCAGTTGCGCAAAGTGAAAAATTAAAATATTTATTGGAGGATGTGAATGCACTCGGGGCAATCGGCATTAATAATATTTGATGCAATAAATAAATTAAACGGAGTGAATGTTGATATTCAGGGCATCTTGAGAGAATATGCCATTGAAGAGGGTGAGCTTTCGTGCATGGAATTTTTGAGAATTCTAAAAAATAATGACTACCGTGCTAAAATTAAAACAGCTACACTGGAAGAGATTAAAAAATACCCTACACCGTTGATTTTTATATTGAAAGATAAAAGCTACGGACTTATTTTAGGTATAAAAGATGAACATCCGAAGGACAAAGCCTCCGGGAAAATAAATAAGCTCCTTGCCTTTATCCCTGCCGAGAAAAATTCAAAAGAGCTGACATTTGAAGAGTTTGGTGAGATATCTAACGGAGAATTTATTATTGTACGCCACAAAACATTTAACGCTAAAATAAAATTCGGTTTTAAATGGTTTTTAAATGAAATCTTGCGCTTTAAGCAGGTTATCGCAGAAGTTATGCTCGGGTCTTTTGTGGTGCAGCTTTTTGGACTCATCACTCCGCTTTTTACTCAGGTAATCCTTGATAAAGTTATTGTTCACCGTTCAATTATAACCCTGAATGTCTTAGCTGTAGCATTTGTAATAGTCGCTATTTTTGAACTTGTGCTAAATTTGCTCAGAAATTATATATTTTTGCACACTGCAAATAAAATCGATGCCAAGTTGAGTGCAAAACTTTTTAAACACCTTTTTGCCCTGCCGTTTAGCTATTTTGAGAACAGAAAAGTAGGGAATATTATAGCTCGTGTCAGAGAGCTTGACTCTGTCAGGGATTTTATAACCAACAAGGCTGTATCTGTTATTATTGATACTATTTTCTGTACCTTATTCTTTGTAATGATGCTCATTTACAGCGTCAAGCTCGCATTCATATCTCTGGGTTTTATTATTGCTATAGGGATTTTGTACATTACAATTACACCCGAGCTTCGCGAACGTCTTGAGAATAAATTCCAGATGGCAGCGCAGTCTAACTCTTATCTGGTCGAAACAACAACGGGTGTCCAGACGGTTAAATCTCTTGCCATTGAAGGCTCTATGCAGAAAAAATGGGAAGAATATATAAGTAAATACGTTACTTCGAGTTTTAATCTTTCAAACTTATCGAATATTTCAAGCAATATTTCAGGAGCGCTGCAAAAACTGATGACCATATCAATATTATTCTTTGGAGTTAAGCTTGTAATTGAAAATAAGTTGACTATAGGGCAACTTATTGCCTTTCAGATGTTTTCAAATCAGCTTATAGGTCCTATTATGCGCCTTTTAAACCTATGGAACGAATTTCAGCAAGCGCTTTTAGCAGTAGACAGGCTCGGAGATATTTTGAACCATCCCGTTGAGATTGAATCTTCAAAAGCTATAGCCCTGCCAAACGTTTCAGGTGCCATAAAGTTTGAAAATGTCTCGTTTAAGTACACTCCAAGTGCACCGCTTGTTTTAAAAAATATTAATTTTGAAATTAAGCCAAATACATCAGTAGGGATTGTAGGTCAGTCAGGAAGCGGGAAAAGTACTATTGCAAAGCTTGTTCAAAGGCTTTATCTGCTTAATGAAGGTGCTGTTTTCTTGGATGGCATTGATATTCGCCATATGAACCCGCTGTGGCTCAGACACAATATAGGCATTGTACTGCAAGAAAGTTATCTGTTCTCAGGCACTATCAAAGAAAATATCTGCATGCCAAAGCAGATCGCTACAATGGAAGAGATTATCATGGTATCAAAGATCGCAGGGGCGGACGAATTTATTTCAAAATTGCCCGAAGGGTATAATACAGTTGTCGGGGAGCGCGGCTCGACACTATCGGGAGGACAGAGGCAAAGAATTGCTATAGCAAGAGCACTCATTACAAGCCCCAAGATTTTAATATTTGACGAAGCGACATCTGCTCTTGATTATGAGTCAGAACACATAATTAACGCTAATTTAAATATGATTAAAGCAGAAAGAACAATGATTGTAATAGCACACAGGCTTACTATGGTAAAAGGCTGTGATAATATCATAGTTTTAAAGGAGGGCAATATTATAGAAAGCGGAAACCATAGCTCCTTATTAAAGCAGGACGGTTATTATAAATTCTTATGCGCTCAGCAAGAAACCTTAACTGCAGGCGGAGGTAAGAATATAAATGCCTAAAATTTCTTTTAAAGATATCTTTAAGACTGATGACAGTCACGAGTTTGAACCTATTTTATCGGAAATTGAGAATAAGCCGATAAACCCCTTGGGTCGTGCAATATTTTGGACACTTCTGGCTCTTATTTTTGTTACGGTCTTGATTCTTTACCTTGGAAAAGTTGATGTTGTGGTAAGCGCTCAATCAAGGGTAATCCCCGATGGTAATATTAAAATTATCCAACCATTAGAAATTGGTGTTGTGGATTCCATTTTAGTTAAAGAGGGTGACCTTGTTAAAAAGGGCGATATTTTGGTTAAGATTAATCCCTCATCAGTTGACCCCGCACTTGAATCAACCAGACGAAATTTACTGGAAATAAAAGAAGAAATTGACCGCCTCAAAGGAAATAGCTCGTATTCAGGTAGTAGTCAACTTCAAAGATCAATCGGCGAAGCACAATATTCAACAATACAAAATCAAGTCCGGATAAAATATACAGAACTTGCAAAAACAAATGAGCAAATTCAGGCAGTTCAGTCTCAAATAAAAAATAATGCATATCTGCTCGCCCAGGCAAAAGACAAAGAACTGCGGCTGGAAGAGGTTTTAGATATTATTTCTCATGAAGAATACAATAAAACTCTCTCTGAAATTTCACAATATACTGCTTCAGGAAAAGAATTAAATCATAAAATAGCGGAGTTAAATAAGCAAAAAACCCAATTAAACCATGAGGTTGCGTTAATTAATTCAAACCAAAGACGCGAAAATCTGGAAACTGCGAATATACGCGAAAAAGAAATAGCACAGCTTGAAGCGCAGGTGAAGGAAATTGAATTTAAGAGTATGCAGCAAAAAATTGCTTCACCTGTGGACGGTCATATAAGCACAATATTAATTTCAACGGTAGGCGGTGTTGTAACTCCGGCACAGCAACTAATGTCTGTTATTCCAATAGATACCCCCCTTCTGGTTAAAGCCACTGTGCTTAGTAAGGATATTGGTTTTGTTAAAGAAGGAATGGATGTATCACTTAAAGTAGACACTTTCAATTTTCAAAAATACGGACTACTTGAAGGTGTTGTCAAAACCGTTTCAAAAGACAGCATTAAAGACGAGCAGCTTGGTCTTATCTATGAAGTTTTTATTACCCCGAAAACAACGACCCTCATGGTCGAAGGAAGACAAGAACCTTTAAGGCCCGGTATGAGCGTTACATCTGAAATAAAAACTGCAAAGCGCAGAATAATAGAATTTTTCATATATCCGCTCACCCGTTATCTTAAAGAAAGTGTAGGCGTGAGGTGATTTTGATTTTTGGCGATTTTATGTTTAAACTCTAAGTTTCTATCATCATCCATACCAAGGGTAACCCTTAAGCCTTTTCTGTGCTTTGAATTGCCTGGGCTGAGGTTGTTTCAGATATTACAAGTTTAACTGTGATGTTTGCCGTAATGCGCTGCTTCCGAGCCATTCAAAGCCAATATGGGATTGAATTTTTACACGGAAAATTCCTCTATGCTCGCATTTAATGCAGGCTTTGAAATAGTAAGAGATGAATTTTGTCGTATTATTAATGGAGCTTTTTTTGATGCCAATGAAACGGGTTTAATTACACGAAGAGCCAAAATTATTGATTTTATACCAATAACTTACGATGATTCAAACGAGGAATTCGACCGCTTTAGTATTGATTTAAGTAAGAAGTTGTTACGTCAACAACGGACATGCTCACATTAGTGGAAAATATTTTTATTGCACCGATATTGAAAAATTTTTTCCAAATTCAAAAAAAGAAAAGGTATTGCAATTTTTGTTATACGAATTAAAGATAGCAAAAGATATCGCAGCTCTATTATCAGAAATTCTCACATTTGAAAATCATTTGCCGACAGGTGCTCCATCAAGTCAATTATTAACATATTGGGCTTATAAAAAGACATTTGATGATATTTATCAAAAAGCAAAAGGATTAAATATTGAAATGACACTTTTTGTCGACGATTTAACTTTTTCAAGCGAGAGGGAAATTCCTGAATCTTTTATAAAAAATATCAAAAGTCGTCTTGAAAGTGAAGATTTAAAAATCAACAAAGAAAAAAGTAGAACGTATTTTAAAAACAATCATAAAAAGGTTACTGGAACTGTTGTTACTCCTGATAACAAACTTGTTGTTCCGAATAAACTTCGGCACAAAATAGTTTTATCAAAAGAAAAACAAGATAAAACAGACAAAGAAATTCAAAGTTTAAAGGGAATGATAAATTCAGCAAGACAGGTTGAGCCGAATTTTATGGGCTCATATTATAAAGCGCTGATGAATAAAGTATAAAATCTACTCTTGCTGAGAGTATCCTATTTTCATGGTAAGATAAATTCAGGTAAAAGCTTTCGGAAGTAGGGGAAAATGGCGCAGACGAAGTCAAAAAACGACAAAAGCATGGAAGAAACTCTTTGGGATTCGGCGAATAAACTTCGAGGAAGTGTTGAGTCGGCAGAGTATAAACACATTGTTTTGAGCTTAATTTTCTTAAAGTTTATTAGTGACACTTTTGAAGAGCGCAGACAGGAACTCATCAATGAGGGCAAAGAGGCTTATCTTGATATGCCTGAATTTTACACGATGAAAAACGTGTTTTATTTGCCGGAAACTTCTCGTTGGAGCTATATAAAAAAGAATGCAAAACAGGAAGATATCGCACTTAAAATTGACACGGCACTGTTTACCATTGAAAAAAATAATAAAGCCCTAAAAGGTGCGTTGCCGGATAACTATTTCTCTCGAATCGGCTTAGATGCAAGCAAATTGTCTGCTCTTGTGGACACAATTAACAACATCGACACCCTAAAAGACAAACAGCAAGACATTGTTGGCAGAGTTTATGAATATTTCCTTAGCAAATTCGCACTTGCCGAAGGCAAAGGTAAGGGAGAATTTTACACCCCAAAAAGCATTGTAAACCTAATTGCAGAAATGATTGAACCATACCGCGGTAAGATTTATGACCCTTGTTGCGGTTCAGGCGGTATGTTTGTGCAATCTATGAAGTTCGTTGAAAACCATCAGGGTAATAAAAAAGATATTTCTGTTTACGGGCAGGAATATACCTCCACAACTTACAAACTGGCGAAGATGAACCTTGCCATTCGTGGGATTGCAGCAAATTTGGGCGATATAGCGGCAGATACCTTTGGCAAAGACCAGCACCCTGACCTGAAAGCCGATTATATTATGGCAAACCCGCCATTTAATTTGAAAGATTGGCGTGCAAGCGATGAATTGACCGATGACCCTCGCTGGGGCGGATATGAAGTGCCGCCGACAGGCAATGCGAACTATGCCTGGATTTTGCATATGGCGTCAAAATTATCAGATAACGGCGTTGCGGGTTTTGTTCTTGCAAACGGTGCGCTATCGGGTGATGGAGTTGAAAAAGAAATAAGAAAAAAACTTATTGAAAATAATCTTGTTGAGGCGATTTTGATTTTGCCGATGAGAATGTTTTATACAACCGATATAAGTGTCACCTTGTGGATTTTAAACAAAAATAAAAAAGCCCGCTCTATTTCTCACGGCGATATTCAAAGAAATTACAGAAATCGTGAAGAAGAAGTTCTATTTATGGATTTGAGGCAAATCGGCGAACCTTTTGAGAAAAAATTTACACAATTTAGTGAACAACATATTAATAACATCGCAAAAACGTACCACACTTGGCAACAAAATGGGTCAGAATATAAGGATATCCCCGAATATTGTCATTCTGTCAAGAAAGAAGAAATTGCATCAAAAGATTACTCGCTTGTGCCAAGTAAGTACATTGAATTTATAGACAGAGATGAAAATATTGATTTTGATGAGAAAATGGCAAGTTTACAAGCAGAATTTTCACAGCTTTTAAAAGAAGAAGAATATTCAAAACACGAGTTACTAAAAGTATTTGCAGAGTTGGGCTATGCGATCAAATTATAAAAAGATAGGAAAATTTGTCAGGCAGGTCGGCACTAAAAATACTGATTTAACAGTAACCGACCTCAAGGGAATAAGCATAAATAAAGAATTTATGCCGTCGGTTGCGAATGTGAACGGAACTGACCTATCGAAATACAGGGTTGTAGAAAAAGAGCAATTCGCATTTAACCCAATGCACGTTGGCAGAGATGAAATTTTGCCAATTAGCATGTTGGAGACGGATGAAAAAGTTATTGTTTCGCCGGCCTATGTTGTTTTTAAAGTTATTGATAAAAGTGAACTGGACCCTGAATATTTGATGATGTGGTGTCGCAGACCTGAATTTGACAGAAATGCTTGGTTTACGACCGACAGCAGTGTTCGCGGGGGCTTTAATTGGAATGATTTTTGCGAAATGGAACTCCCTGTGCCGCCGATTGAGAAACAGCGGGAGATTGTGAAAGAGTACAATACAATAGTTAATCGCATAAAACTCAACGAACAGCTAAACCAAAAACTTGAAGAAACTGCACAGGCTATTTACAAACAGTGGTTTGTGGATTTTGAATTCCCAATGAGCGAAGAATACGCCATTTCTCTCGGCAAGCCCGAACTAACAGGCAAGCCCTACAAATCCTACGGCGGCGAGATGGTTTATAATGAGGAACTGCAAAAAGAACTTCCGGCAAACTGGACAGTTGAATCTTTTACAAAAGTTGTCAGCATAAAGGGGGGAGGTACACCTAGTACAGATATTGAAGAATATTGGAATGGCAATATTCCGTTTTTTACTCCAAAAGATGTTTCTAATTCGATATATGCATTCATAACCGAGAAAAATATAACCGAAATGGGGTTGAGCAAGTGTAGCAGTAAACTTTATCCCTTGAATACCACATTTGTTACAGCAAGGGGAACCGTTGGCGAAGTTGCTATGGCTGGAGTTCCCATGGCTATGAACCAAAGCTGCTATGCTATTGTTTGCAAATATCCATATTACGCTTACCAGCTCACCACGGATGTTTTGAATAAATTAAAAAATGAAGCTATTGGAGCCGTTTTTGCAGCTTTAGTAACCAAAGATTTCGATAGTGCATTGGTTTGCAAGCCAGCATTTCGGCTGCTGTATGAATTTGAAAGAATGATGTTCCAGATTTACAATTCACTAGGTTTCAAGCAAAGAGAAAATATTTTACTATTAGACTTTGTAAATCTTCTTCTCTCTCGCATGGTATCAAAGCCTTCGGAGGCAGTATGCGTCTAGTTGAAATATTTAAAAATATACTATACAAAGAAAGGAAGAAATATAATGTTTAAATTTGAAGATGTGGTTGATTTTTTAACCAATAATGCAAATATACCATTCGACTTATGGGAAGATATGCGCCTCAAGGAGGAAAACTTAAACACTATCCAAAGCTATAACATACTAAGTATTATGTATAGGCTCGGTAGAACAGAAGAGCGTTATGGAAGTGCTATAAAAATTTACGATACAATTTTGGGTTTTGTAAATACAATAAATCCACCTTCACAACCAATGCAATCGCCATACTCTTATTATCAGTTGCCTAGCATTGAAGCAAAATATCGGAATGAGTTAATATTTTTAACTGAGCGCATACCTTGTTATGTATTGATAAATATTGCCAAAGACAAAGGTGTTGATTGGATTTTAGACAAATTTGGCGATGAAGTTAAGCGACTTTATTATGCCGGACAAAATCAATGTAGAAAAAATTGAGGAAAGTTTTCCATGAAATTCACCGAAGAAAAACTTGAATGTGCGATAATTGAACTTTTTAGGGAAGTTGAGATTCCTCATGTTTTTGGCGGTGATATTGTTCGCGATAAGTCAGAAGTTCTTATTAAAGAGGATTTAAAGATATTTTTATCAAAAAAATATTCTGCTGAAAATATTACGGCGAACGAGATTGAGTCTATTATCCGCCAGCTTGAAGTTTTTCCGCACTCGGATTTGTACGAGAGCAATAAAGCCATTATGAAAATGTTGTCGGACGGCTTTTTATTCAAGCGTGAAGACCATACTCAAAAAGACCTTTTAATTCAACTTATTGATTACAGCGATGCGGATAAAAACATCTATAAAATAGTTAATCAACTTGAAATTGTCGGCTATGAAAAACGTATTCCTGATTGCATTTTATACATAAACGGCCTTCCGCTTGTTGTGCTTGAATTCAAATCAGCCATCAGGGAAGAAGAGGCAACCATCCATGATGCCTATGTGCAAATCACGACAAGATATAAGCGAGATATTCCTGAATTATTCAAATACAATGCTTTCTGCATAATTTCAGACGGGGTTAACAACAAAGCCGGCTCTTTCTTTGCATCATACGAACAATTCTATGCATGGAGAAAAGTTGACGGAACAGAAGTTATCGCTCAAGAAGGAATCAGTTCATTAATAACTATGATTAAAGGCATGTTCGACCGTAAAAGACTGCGAGATATAATAAGAAACTTTGTCTATATACCCGATTCTTCAAAGAAAAATATGAAAATAGTTTGCCGCTATCCTCAATATTACGCTGCCAAAAAACTCTATGAAAACATTTTAACCCGCAAGAAACCAGAAGGTGACGGTAAGGGCGGCACATACTTCGGCGCTACCGGCTGCGGCAAAAGTTTTACAATGCTCTTTTTAACAAGGCTTTTGATGAAAAGCGTTGATTTTTCAAGCCCAACAATAATTCTTATTACTGACAGGACAGACCTTGACGACCAATTATCAAAAGAATTTACCAATGCCAAAGGTTTTATCGGGGATGAAAATATCATAAGCGTTGAAACAAGGGAAGAGCTAGGGCGCCTATTAAGGGGTAAAGACAGCGGCGGAGTATTTTTGACGACAATTCACAAATTTACCGAAGATATTAAATTATTAAGCGATAGAGATAACATTATTTGCATATCTGATGAAGCACACCGCTCTCAAATAAACCTTGAACAAAAAATTATAGTAACCGAAGATGGAGTAAGAAGAATCTACGGCTTTGCAAAATATTTGCACGACTCGCTCCCAAATGCTACCTATGTTGGTTTTACCGGAACCCCGATAGATGCAACGATTGACGTTTTCGGTGATGTTGTTGATTCATACACAATGACGGAATCCGTTAAGGATGAAATCACTGTCAAAATCGTTTACGAAGGGCGTGCTGCAAAAGTTTTATTGGATAACAGCAAGTTAAAAGAAATTGAAGAATATTATGCAAAATGCGCTGAAGATGGTGCGAGTGAATATCAAATAGAAGAAAGTAAAAAAGCAACCGCGCAAATGAATGCGATTTTGGGCGACCCTGACAGGATTAAGGCTTTGGCGAAAGATTTCGTTGAGCATTATGAAAAAAGAATTGAAGAAGGCTCAACAGTTAAAGGTAAGGCAATGTTTGTTTCAAGCAGCAGACCGATTGCGTATGAGCTTTATAAGGAAATAATCACACTCAGACCGGATTGGGCAGAAGAAAAAATCTGCGAAGAAGGTGTTGAGCTTAGCGAAAAAGAGCGCAAAGAAATAAAACCTATGCCGAAAATTAAGATGGTTATGACCAGAGGCAAGGATGACGAAAAAAAATTATACGATATGCTTGGCACGAAAGAATATCGAAAAGAATTAGACAGGCAATTTAAAAATGCAAAGTCGAACTTCAAGATTGCGATTGTGGTTGATATGTGGCTCACGGGTTTTGACGTACCATTTTTAGACACAATTTATATTGATAAACCTATCCAAAGACACAACTTAATCCAAACTATTTCAAGAGTTAACCGCAAATTTAAAACGAAAGAAAAAGGATTGGTTGTTGATTATATCGGCATTAAACGCCAAATGAACCTTGCTTTGGCGCATTATTCAAAAGGCGACAGCCAAAATATAGAAGAAATCTCGCAATCAATCACAGTTACCAAAGACCATTTAGGCTTATTGGGCAAAAAACTGTTCTTTAATTTTGACACTGCGCCATATTTTAAAGGAACGCCGCTGCAACAGCTCCATTGTTTAAATATGGCTGCCGATGTAATGATGATTACAAAAAATATCGAAACTCGATTTATGGGCTTAACAAAGCGATTGAAAGCTGCTTATGACATTTGCTGCGGAAGTGATGCTTTCACGCAGGAAGAACGCGACCATATACATTTTTACTTGGCAGTCCGCTCTATTATTTATAAATTAACCAAAGGCAACGCCCCGGATACTGCCAGGATGAATGCAAAAGTTCGGGAAATGATAAAAGATGCCCTTCAAAGCGATGGCGTTGAAGAGATATTTAAAATGGGTGAAGATAAAGAATCAACAACAGATATTTTTGACGATGATTACTTGGCTAAAATTGAGAAAATAAAATTGCCGAACACTAAAATAAAATTACTCCAACAGCTACTAACAAAAGCTATGGGTGAATTTAAAAAAGTGAATAAAGTAAAGGGCGTTGATTTTGAAAAGCGTTTCAAGGCTTTGGTTGAAAAATATAATGAACGCAACGAGCAGGATGTCTTGGAAAGCAATGTTTTAGAAGATTTTACAAATGAAATTATAGATCTGTATCACGCAATGAAAAAAGAAAAAGATTCATTTGCGGATATGGGTATAAACTTTGAAGAAAAAGCTTTTTATGACATTTTAAAAATGCTTACAATAAAATATGATTTTACATATCCTGAAGACAAGCTCATAACACTCGCAAAAGCAGTTAAGATAGTTGTAGATGACAAGGCAAAATATACAGACTGGAGTCAACGAGATGATATAAAAGCTGAGTTAAAAGCCGACCTGATTATTTTGCTTGCTGAAAATAACTACCCGCCGATAGATAGAGATGAAGTTTATAAAGAAATTTTTGAACAAGCAGAAAATTTTAAGAAAAATAGGGGTTAAGGAGGATGCAAAATGAGCGATTATCAGCCCATATACACTATCACGCCTGAAATCTTAAATCTTGTTTATGGTATTGCGAAAGATTTGGAACGCATAGACATTATAAAAGAGCAGACGCTTACGCCGAAACTTTGTCGCGAAAATCGCATACGAAACATTCATTCTTCGCTTTGGATAGAAGCCAACACCTTGACACTTGAACAAGTTACAGATGTTATTAACGGAAAGAAAGTAAATGCTCCCGAAAAAGATATTTTAGAAGCCAAAAATGCTTATTTGGCGTATCAAAGATTATTAGATTGCGACCCCTATAGTGTAAAAGATTTACTGGAGCAGCATAGGATTTTGATGGATAGTTTAAAACCTGACTTTGGACGGTTTAGAGATGGTAATGTTGGGGTGTTTGCGGGTAAAATACCGATACATGTTGCACCACAGGCGGCTCTTGTGCCTGATTTGATGAATAATTTGATGAATTGGGCTAAAAATATAGAGCTTCCACAGATTGTTAAAAGTTGTATTTTTCATTATGAATTTGAATTTATTCATCCGTTTTCGGATGGCAATGGGCGAATGGGGCGCATGTGGCAGACGCTTTTGCTGTATCAGGAAAACACAATCTTTGGTTGGCTGCCGGTGGAAGAACTTGTGGCTGAAAACCAACAGAGATATTACAATGCAATAAATGAATCCACCACGAAAAACGACAGTGCGATTTTTGCCAAGTTTATGCTTGAACTTATTTCGAAAGCAGTTAAGAATTTAAAACAACAGCAAGACGAAAAAAAGAATGTCGGTGTAAATGTCGGTCAAAATGTCGGTGTAAAATATGAAATTATTGAAGCCATTAAGCAAAACCCCCATATTACAGCAAAAGAACTTGCTGCCGCACTGGACAAAACGCAACGCACAATAGAGCGGCATATAAAGGATTTAAAAGAGCATGGTAAGTTAATTCGTGTCGGCTCGGATAAAACAGGGTATTGGGAGGTAGCAATATAATTAGAAAAGATATGTTATGAACGTTAAGAAGCAAAGGAGAAATAGCAGTGCGAAAGGCATCAGAAGTAGAATATGGATTCCCATATGGTTCAAAATTAGTTTGCTATATTGAACACACAAAAGACAAAGAGATAAGATGGATTCAAAATTACGCACAAGAAAAGCGTGACGTTTATTATCGAGTAAAAAACGAAGGCAGCAAATTATATGCTGTTTGGCCAGGTCAATATCGTAGTGATATGTTTGAAATAGATGATATTGAATTGTATGGAAAAGAATATATCAAGTAGGTAGAAACGAAGCTAAAGGGCGAATATGAGAAATACACAATCCCCATCTCCATAGCAATCCAATCTTTATATAAGTGTCAGTTTACAATTGTGCAGGTTTAATAATAATGCAAGGAGATTGTTCAATGTTTAATGACTCAATTTATAAGCTTATAGCCAATTCAAGCCCGCAGATTAATATTCGCAGAGACGACCCGATAGAGTGGAATTTGTCAAAAGCAGTTAAACATGGGGCAAAGGGCATTGTGGAAGTGGAGGCAGAAGAAGGAAAAGCTATAAATCCCGTGCAAGACGGTATAACCTACCTCTTCACAGGGAGTCTTAACGGCTGCCAAGCCTGTTCTATAATCGCTAAGGGTAAAAACGGAAACCCGATTGCAATAATGACACATTACCCGCCCGACGCGTTAAATGCCAACATTGCCGAGATAAAGAGATTAATAAGACAAAATAAATGCTTTATTGATGAAACAGCAGCGCCTGTTGTTGCCCTCGTTTTACCGAATGATGAGGTTGATGACACCGAGCCTGTTGCAGAAAAATTGAAATCTGCGATTAAGGAAGAGTTTACTAATGGCATAGAAATGAGAGAAATCAGGTACGAGTATGACAGGAATCCTGATTATGGTAAAAAAACTTATGAGTATATTATAGAATTTCCCAAAAACAAAGGTGACTTAATAAAATATCAGCTCCATGGCAAGCATTTCGGGGATTTTGGAAAAATGTAGCGCAAACATCATGCCGCAAGGCTTAGCTGTTCAAACGACACGAAGTTTCGTATTGCTTCATTGCCAATTGTGCAATAAAATAGTTCTAACGGCGGCACATAATCCGTCCCGTATTTTTTAGGATTAAGGAGTTAGTACATGAAATGCTACAACCATAATGATAGAGATGCTTTTGGCATAAGCCTTGTAACCGGCAAAGGATTGTGTGGAGAGTGCCTAGAAGAGTATAAGAGTTGCATAATTGAGAAAGATAGTGATTTTTCCAAAAAGAAGATTGACCAATTAATGATTGGATATAGCACTATAAACGCAAGCAAGTTTATTGGCAAATTGTTTATTGTAATTGGAGTAATTTTTACATTAATCGGTATTATTCCTTTATTTGGTTCTGAAAATCAGTTCTCCGGCTTGTTTGTCGGAATTTTTGGCATCTTCTGCTTATTAATGGGTATTACATATAATAAAAAGTAATATGCCATCATCCGTTTACTCGCCCTATTTTTTATTCAAGTCCAAAAATCTTTCTATGCAGTATAATAAAGCTTAAAAGAGGCTGATAGGGTATAAAAAATTCTTCATTGCGCGAAAGAAGGAAAAACTTGATTTAATTGTTATAAAGAACAATATCTATCCTGAACGTGGTTGTTCGTACAAAATAACTAATGTGTCGCGTCATACTGCTAGACATTAAAATTGGAAAGCGTTATTATTAAAGCAATTTAGTATTATAAGAAAGTGTGAGCAAGCCTGGTGTTGCAATATGCAGCTGTAATGACGGTTTGCGGCCTGTTTTTTAAAATTGAAAGAACCGATAAAGAAGCGGCGATTAATTACACGCCGAGTCAGAAATAAGGAGAGTAAATGTATTATTCAACAACTTATTCATCGCCCGTAGGCATAATTACGCTTGCCTGCGAAGGGGAGAACCTTGTGGGACTGTGGATAGAAGGACAGAAATATCACGGCAATATCATGCCTGAAAACATGACGGAGAAAAATGACTTGCACGTATTACAAGCTACAAGGAAATGGTTAGACAAATATTTCGCCGGAAAAAAGCCTGATATCGCCGAACTACCTTTAGCGCCTGCTGGAAGTGAGTTTCGTCATGGAGTGTGGGACATTTTATGTAAAATACCTTATGGGGAAGTCGTCACATACGGCGACATTGCCGAAAAGATGGCTGCAAAAATGAAAAAGGACAAGATGTCCTGTCAGGCAGTGGGTGGAGCAGTGGGACATAATCCGATATCTATCATCATTCCCTGCCATAGAGTTGTGGGTTCAAACGGCAGTCTAACCGGATATGCAGGCGGCATTAACACAAAAATAAAATTACTTGAACTGGAAGGTGTTGATATGTCAGGGCTTTTTGTACCGCAAAAAGGTACAGCGCTCTAGCGAAGCCCTGAACAGCTTCGTGGTAAAATAAAGTTATGCTTAATCCGGTTTTAAAATATCGTGGCGGTAAGTCAAGAGAAATATCATATTTTGAAAAATACATCCCGAAAAAATACGACAGGTACATCGAACCATTTTTGGGCGGAGCAGCATTGTTTTTCTACCTTGAACCAGAAAAAGCTGTTTTAAATGACTTGAATACCGGACTTGTAAACTTTTGCAACCAATTAAAAAGCTTTTACCCCGAAATGAGAAAGCAGTTAGATGAATTACAGTCAGAGTATTAAAAAACCAGACTAAGTGCAAGGCTTTAAAGTCAGATAATCCCCTTGAGAATATTTCAAATGACAATGAAAAATTGTATTACAAAATGCGCTCTTTGTTTAACAACCCTTGCGAAGAATTTTTGGAAGCTGTTATTTGCTTTTTTATTAACAAAACTGCGTATTCGGGCATGATTAGATACAACAGCAGCAAACAGTATAACGTTCCTTTTGGCCGTTATCCCAATTTGAATACAAAACTCGTGACAGAGGAACACAGTAAGCTGCTCCAAAGGGCCGAAATACACAATCTCGATTATATGGAAATATTCAAAATGGCCGCCCCTAATGATTTTATGTTTCTCGATCCGCCGTATGACTGCGTTTTCAATGACTATGGAAATGTTGATATGATGAATGGTTTTGACGAAGAGCAACAAAGGCATTTAGCGTATCATTTTAAACAACTTAACTGCAGGGCATTAATGGTAATCGGCAAAACCGAACTAACTAAAGAATTATACGAAGAGCACATTGTCGACGAATATTATAAAAGCTATTCGGTGAATATAAGAAACCGCTTCAAAAATGACAAAATACATATGATTGTAGCAAATTACGATACGGGCTAAACGAATATGATTATTTACAAATTGTTATAAAGAATTGAAAAGAGGGGTGCTTATTTATTACAATGCCAATAACCCAAAAAGGAGGAATTTATGAAAAAGGGAGTATTGTTTTTAGTTATTTGTATTATGGCTTTTAGTTTCCTTTCTACGCCAGTTTTGGCTGCGGGAACAAAAGGTGTAGACGGAGAAGTTACAGGTAAAAGTATCGGTGCAGGCGCACTTTCACTATTGGTTTGGCCCGGTATAGGTCAGGCAGTCAATGACGAAAGCAAAGAAAAAGTTATTACGCACGCTGTTTTAGGTTTAACAGGTATATTTAGAATATGGTCATGTTATGACGCTGTTGTAGACAGACGTGGTGGCGTTTGGCATAACAGAATATAAGTTGACACAAAAGAACAAAAAATATTTTTTTTCGTTTTATATCATTGGAGGCTGATATGAAAAAACTTCTGACGCTTTTAGTGATATTCTCTTTTGTGCAGTCTTACTATGGGTATACACTTGCAAAAGACATGCCGAAATACACTCCGCCAAAGAAAGAGGAGTCGACATTTTACAGTGTAGGGGCATATGGAAAAGTAACAAACTACAGTATACCGTCATCTTCAGGGACTTCTTACAGTTCATCCATAAATTACAACAGCTCTGAACTCAGAGGACCAGGCAGTACCCGTAAAATTCGCGAAATAAGAAGAAGTAATACATACCCCGCCGCAGCTGCAGTAAAAATAACTGACTAACTATTGCAATAAGCTTTTTCACGAATTAAGATGTTTTCGTAAGTACATTTGCGGAGAAACATTATGTTGGATAAAAACAATTGCCTTGTTCTGATAGTAGACATGCAAGAAAGACTTGTAGGCGCAGCAAATGCCCAAAAAGAAGCCGAGGTTGCTTCAAAACTTATAAAAGCGGCAAATATTCTTGATATTCCTATAATTGTAAGTGAGCAGTACCCCAAAGGGCTTGGTCATACTGACGGAACTCTGGCAGAGTTTTTAAACAGCAGTTCTAAAATTATTGAAAAGACGGCTTTTTCGCTCTTGAAAGAGTGCGGGGTATCGGAAACTATAAAATCTTACGGCAAGAGTCAGGTTATACTGCTTGGCATTGAAACACACGTTTGCGTTTACCAGACCGCTATGGATTTGCTGGAGAAAGGATATGAAGTCTGTCTTCTAAAGGATGGGTGTAAAAGCAGAAACGAGTTCGAATACGAAACCGGCATAGACCTTATGTGTCTTGAGGGAGTGAAAATTTCTTGTTTGGAGATAGTATTGTTTGAGCTGTTGCAAGATGCAAAAAATCCAAATTTTAAAGAAGTTCAGGCTCTTATAAAGTAGGTCTGCTTTTAGAGACCCACTTATTCTCCTTAAGGTAAAACCTCCAAGGCAGGTCTACTCCTTGCGTTATGCCTACTCTGGCAGTTTGTGCAATACTTTTAGAATTAGGAGAGTTTCCGTATTCAATCCATAGGGATGCATCAGCGGATAAAATATCGCATCCGTCCAGTTTTTTTGTTATATCTAATGCTTTTGTTAATTTACCCGGGCCGTTTGTCTGTCCTGTAAAGTTTAAAGGCTCTATTGCCCTAATCAAAACACCGCTGCCGTAGCCTTCTTTTTGGGTTACAAAGTTTACACAGTGATACATGCCGTAAATCAAATATACATATACCGTACCCGGTTTTTTAAACAGAGATGCGGAACGTTTAGTAATGCCCCTATAGGCATGGCAAGCAGGGTCTTCCTGTTTATAAGCTTCTGTTTCAACTATGATGCCTTTGTATATCTTGTCATCTATTTTTCTGCAAAAGATGTTACCCAAAAGTTCTTTTGCGACAACCAGAGTGTCTCTTGCAAGAAAATCCTCATTGATTCTTACCATATTAAGTATGATAGCATCTAATGTAATTTAGACAAAGAATGTGGCCGTTTTAAAAATAAGAACGACCACATTGGAGAACAAATATATAAACCTTTTAAATAAATTATGTTATTTTAGACTTTTCGATAAACTTATATAAGTTTTTTGGTTGTATATGTATACTACAACTATTTTTATAAAGATGTTAGACAGTTGGTGATGTATTACTTCACAGATTTAACATAATAATACCTTTAAAATTAAAAATATGCAAGATGAAATTAATGACTATTTAAATATAGTTGCACTCAATATTGCAAAATTACGTCATAGAGCGAATATTACGCAAGAAGAGTTAGCAGAAAAAACTAACTGCACACGCGAATTCATAAATAGAGTGGAGAACTATAAAGAAAGAGTGAGCCTAAAAATGCTTCTTACGATATCGTGTGTACTTGAAATTTCTCCTGCCGAATTTTTTAAACCCTAATTTTTGGAATATTTTTTAAGATAAAATCTTTCATCAATTTTATTTTTGTTAAATCATCGCTTTCAATATAAAACCTTAAAAGTGGCTCTGTGCCGCTAGGACGAATCAATATACAGGTATATCCATCATTAAGAAAAAGTTTAAGTCCGTCTATTTCTAATGTCTTTACAATTTTTAAACCTGCCAGAGTATTTGCTTCTTTGTAGTGGTAAATTATTTTTTCTATCGCCGAAGGGCATGCCTGCTTGATATCAAGCCTGTCAGTAAAAAACTCTTTTCCGACAAACTTTTTTAGCTCTTCCTGAAGCTCAACCAAGGTTTTCTTCTCGTTTGCAAGCATTTCGAGTATTAAAGCGTTTGCTAAAATACCATCTTTTTCGGGAATATGAGACCCTATACTCAGTCCGCCGGAGTCTTCTCCCGCAAGAAGTGTTTCATGCTCGCGCATGGCTTCTCCTACCCATTTGAAACCTACTGGAGTAGTCACTGTTTCTATACCCAGTTTTTGAGCGCATGCGTCCAAAAGACCGCTTGCACCTATTGTTTTAATCAGCTTTCCTTTTTTGTTATTTTTTGACAGGTAAATCAGAAGAAGCGCCATAATAACATTCGGGCTTACCCACTTGGTATTTTCATCTATAATGCCGTATCTGTCGGCATCACCGTCGTTTGAAATAGTTATAAATCCTTCTTTGTAGTTGTGCATGTATTTTTTTATCGGTTCAGGCATGCCTCCGCCAAATAAAGGGTCATGGCAATCATTAAATGATTCGAATTTTACATTATTTCTTTTTAGCAGTTCATCAAAATATCCCACCGAAGCTGAAAAAAGAGCATCATATATTATTTTTATATTTGAAGATGCTATTTTTTTAAAGTCTATAAGCTTTTCAATATGTTCAAAATATTCTTCACTGAAATCTTTTAGCTCAATCTTGCCACCTTGTTCGGCTGTTGGGGCTGCATCTAAATTGGCAACAATTGCGTCGGTTATTTCTACCGTCGCAGGACCGCCATAAGGTGGTATAAATTTCATGCCCAGATATTCACAGGGGTTATGGGAGGCTGTAAACATTATAGCCCCACCGCAATCAGGAGTGATAGTTGCACAGTATGCAAGGGTAGGTGTAGGACAAACGCGAGAAGAAAGGATTACCCTGTAGCCGTATTTTTCAAGTAATTCTGCACTAAATTTAGAAAATTTGTCCGCCATAAACCTCGGGTCATAACCTATAAGAACGGTTGACGCCGCAAGACCCTTGTCTTTTAGGTATTTCGCTATGGCATTTGTAATTTTCTCCACAGTTTCAAATGTAAAGTCTTTTGCTATAATTCCCCTGAAACCGTCTGTTCCAAACTTGATGACATGTCGTGAACGAGAAAAGGCATCTGTGCCATCTTTTCCCATGGTTGACGAATCAAATGAAGATTTATTGTTTGCCATATTCATCTGCCTTGTATAAAATACCTGTATGAATAATACCAAAAAAATATATTTTCTGGGGCCCCAGGGTTCCTATACACAAATTGCAGCAAATAAGTTTGTTGACCAACTTTCTTTACAGGGAGAGCTTGAAGCGGTTTCAACCATAGCAAGGGTTATATCCGAGCTTGTTCAAAAGCCAGACATGCTGGCTGTTGTTCCGATTGAGAATTCCGTTGAAGGCATAGTGAGGGAGACTATAGACAACATTCTTAATATAGAAGATGGTTTGAGCATTCTTTGTCAGTGCTACATTCCAATACAACACTGTCTAATTTCAAAAGGAAAGTTTGAGGAAATAAAAAACATAGTTTCACACCCGCAGGCACTTTCCCAGTGTCAAAACTACATATGTAAAAACTTTTCAACAGACATAAATATAGTGAGCGCCAGTTCAACTTCTCAAGGCGTACAATCGCTCTCAGACAGGGATGAAAGTTGGGGCGCAATAGGAAACGAACTCTGCGCGGAGCATTATGAATTAAATATTGTTGCGAAAAATATTAACGATGTGGCCGACAACAAAACACGCTTTGTGTTAATTGGAAGAGGCGCAGCCCAAAAACAGGAAAGAACATCTATGGCATTCTCCACCAAAAATGAACCCGGTGCGCTCTTAAGGGTTCTTGAAATATTCAAAAAACACGAACTCAACATGGTATATCTGGAGAGCAGGCCCTCTAAGAAAGTCTTTGGGGAGTATGTGTTTTATGTGGATATTGACTGTGGAGCAGATAAAATAAAAGAGGCTCTTGTGAATATTGAACGATATTGCAACTTCTACAAGTTGCTGGGTTCTTATTCTGTGATATAATAGTAATTACAGAACATTAATCGAACTTTGAAAAATATTGATAGCCATCGGGTATGGTTTTGTCTTACTCAACCAATCCTCAAGGGGATTTGAGCTACAAGCCGCTTCAAACTTACACACTTAAAGCCCGTTTATAAATAATTATGGGGACGCTTTGGATTTGACAGGGTGTTTTTATCAATCAGACTGCGAGTCGCGGCGATGTTCCGCGTTACCAACGATCAAATAAAACAAACGCTAATAACGTTGTAAAAGCTGATTTCAGCCGTCGTGCAGCCCTGGCTGCATAGGCCGCTGTCTTAACATCAGCCACTCCGCACCCCCAGCTTGCCGTGGTGCAGAGTCAATTATGCAAGCTGCTCGCGCCAATGGAGGTTAGGCGCGCTAAGATTTCCTCCGAAGTTTAGGCTTTCTCCAAAAAAGTCTTTAGCCGACCTTTTGGTTTTGACTTTCCCTAAGTCGGTTGAGATTAATTAAAGTCTACGCTCGTAGATGTTTGCTTGGTTTCATTTTGGACGTGGGTTCGACTCCCACCGTCTCCAGTTTTTTACATTTTGGTTTTTAAACCAACCAAAATCCAATCATCGAACTGGTTTAGAAAGTTCGATTAAAATTTGTAATTTTTGCACAAAAACAAAAAGTCTTTATTTTAAAGGCTTTCGTCGGTTCGACTCCCACGGTCGTTTTCATTTTTTATGCTTATTTTCCATTTGGCAAGTTTCAAAACAAATTCTGCTTGTTTTTTTAACATTTCTTTTTTTGAACATTTCTCATCTGAAAATTTAATAATTAAACCAATTTTTTTTCATTTTATACCTCTTAGAGTTCATACCTACCTATTTATATCATTGCCACTTGTTATTTCAAAATTGAGTATTAAATCGGGTAGGGATTTTGGGAAATCGAACAAAGGTTTGATTTTGACAGCTTTACGTTTGTTGTATAATGACAATGAAATAATTCGCTTAAATGACAATTAGGGAGCAGATGGCATAATGCCAACGAATGTTTTATTTGTTATAGGAAATGGCTTTGACTTGAATATGGGTCTAAAAACAAGTTATGGCGACTTTTATAAAGAATATTGCCAAAATGATACCAATGACAGCGATATAGTTAAAAGATTCAAAACTCAAATATTAAACGACAACCAACAAGACTGGAAGGATTTTGAACTCGGACTGGGTGAACATAGCACGGATTTTAACAGTGCAGAAGATTTTTTAACTTGCCATAATGATTTTGTCAAAAAATTTCAAATATACCTTGAACAAGAATGTAGCAATATTGACTATGATAATATGGATGAAATGGCGAAAAACAAATGGTTTTACCACTCAATTGTATTATTTTGGAAATATATAAAAACAGTACCGACTAAAAAGTTCGATAATAAATTCATTAATAAAAAGTCTTCCGGCTTGCATATATATTTCTTGCAGTTCAACTATACAAATGTTTTTTACGAGTTACTTGGCATATGCAAAAAACCTAGAATCATGAAATTAAAAACATTTATAGCATTATGGCCGCATGTGCATGGAAAAATAAATTATTACATGACTATTGGGGTAAACGATATAACCCAAATAAAAAATAATGCGATTAAAGACGATATTCGGGAGTTTTTTGTTAAAAAGGAATATTGGAGAAAGTTGCAAACTCAAGATGTCAATTTTCCAGTATCAATGATTACAGGAATAAACACCATTAAAAAAACGCATATATTTTGTTTGTTTGGCACCTCTATTGGTGAAACGGACAAACATTGGTGGGAACGAATTGGCAAACGACTAAAAAGCACCAAGCAGACAATTATTATAATTTTTGATAAATGTGATGGCTTGGCAGATAGCACACTTCCAGAAGATGTACGCAAGAATGAACAGCTAAGACAAGCGAGAACGGATGAAATCAAAAATCGTTTTATTGAGCTTTCTAATTTAAAACAAGAATGGCTGAATAATAATCCTAATAGAATTATTATTGAATTAAATAGTACAATGTTTGATTTCAAATTGCCACGAAAAACTACCACAAAAATCCAAAAACTTGGAAAGAGTGTATAGGAATTTTAGTGCAAACATTGGTAATTTTTTCCGTATGTAACCTATGTGTAACTTTTAAAATAGCCTTAAAGTCAATCATTGAGCTATTTTCAAGAACTCGACTATTCTCTCAAATTTATACGTTAAATCAGGCAGAGATTTCAGGAAATCTAATAAAAAGTTCTGTTTTGACGACACCGTCTCCACCATTTATTCTATAAACTCTGCCCAAATTTTTAAACAATTATTGCTCGCATCGAATTCCTTGCCCCATATTCTAAATGATTGACCAGGTTCTGAAGTTAAGTACTTGGGATAGGTTAGCAAATTCATTTTAGTACCTTTGGCACTAAAAATTCAAAGAAAATTCTTCCTTGAGCTATAGTTGGGTTGTCATTAAAGTGACTACTTTGGACATACTTTAGCGCTTCGTCTCTTTCATATGTTGTATACAAATCCCTGTCGTTGTTGTAGGTGCTTCCAATAGGGATACTGCTTAGTTCTTGAAAACGCTTTTGGAACAAAGGAGTTCCATCCCCAATTTCTCCCCAATATACGATAGTATCTATTGGCATAGCTTCATTACGTTCAATTTCAGATGGACACAAGGGGTGCTTTATTGCACCGCCAAAATCCAACTTTCTTTCCAAGGTTTGCCCCCAAAATTCTTTCCCTTCGTTTACAGGTCTTACTTCAACGCTATTTCCAGAAACTTGATACTGTGTTGAAGTTTTGCGCGGCCCTTTAATAAAGCTATCGACAGAACCTTCTATTTTTGCCGCTACTGTTGGCTTTTCCCGTAAATTCTGATAGTTATTTTTTCATTTCTTATTCCACAAAATGTGACAATCTTATTATAATGAATACTTTTGGCAATATTTAATATTATATGAGTCCCCTTTATCTTGACAATTAAAAAACCGCCAAAGTGAAAAAAGTGTCAACCTTGGTATATTTGCTTACACAATATTAAGAGAATTCTGCTGTCTGGACCAAATCCTCCACCAATATATTGTAAGTGTTAGATTTCAAGCTTTGATGCCATTAGTTCAATTAGTTTATTTTTATTTTCTTCATCGGTAAAAAAGCCTGAGTGGTAATATATATCCTTATCTATGGCAAATCCTAATGCATAAAAAGCTCTTTCTAGATAAAATCTACCTAACTTCATTTTTTCCTCATCCTGCATATTTTTAACCCTTAAAGTATTTACAGGACTTTTCTCAAAGGGTAAGTCATTAATATAGAGTCTGAATTTCCCATCTTTAGTTAAGGCTAAGTTTATACTGTCTGACCCAATATCAATATTATTTTTCAGCATTTTATTAACATCATCAATAAAATCATTCAGCATATCGCACGCTTGCTCAGTAGTCAGATTTTCAAAATCGCAGATACCTTCATCTTTACTGATTCTGTCCGAAGGATTTTTGCAATCAAATATTCTGAAATTATGCTCATTGTATGGCTTCATTCTTAGGGCAGGGAAGGTTTTACCATCAACTTCGACAGGAACTATTCCGCAACAATCATTCGTTAAAAGCCCTGCTTCTCTTATTTCACGTGTATACTGAGGCTCATTTAAAACGTTTTTCCATCTCTCGGGACTATTTGCAAGTGCAATCGCTACTTTTTCATTATTATGTTCAATCTCGTATACTGTTTTTGTACCACCGCCATCCAGGCGTCTCGCAATATATTGGGCTGAACCTATTTTAATCGGTATCTCATAAGCCGTAGTGCCATTATAGGATTTATATGTATTCTCCTCAAGCAGTTTATAGGCCTTTTCGGGTGTTATTATCGGAAGACTCTTGCTTTTAAAAGAAACGGTATCCGCTGCAAGAGGATTTAGTGCTCTGCGAACTATTAATCCGCTAGAGCTTTTAAAATACGGAAAAAAATTTATTGCCTTTATTTGCATAATTAACTTAAAACAAAATTTGTAAAAAATTGCTAAAGGCAAGATTAAAACTTTGAATTTTTAAATATAAGATATTGATGCCTTTGTAAAGAAAACTATCAAATCATCAACCTTCCTTGTATTTTCCTGATTACTTAAAGAATTAATGAAGTTTAGTGCTAAGGTTCGAACTTTAAGACAGCATCTCCAGTTTTTGAGACACATCCGAACACAAGGATGTGTCTTTTAGTTTGCGTATATTCACCTCTATAACGTCATTTTCACCATAATAATTGTAGGCAATAGTTATGGTCTCTTCAAGCAGAACAACAGCATTAACGAAGGTGTCAATGACCTGTTTCTTATAAATTTCATTTCAGCTTCAAAGTAATATTTTTAGCACTCATTCCCATCTCCGCACTAATCCAATCTCCATACAAGTGTTGGTTTGCGATAAATAATCTTCCCTCTTTTTCTTTAGAGATAATGCAAAAAGTTTTTTATGCTAGAATCATAATAAAACTTGGTGGGGAGAGTAAAAAAAACCGAGAAGGTTGGAATGAGTATGCTTAATGATAAAACAATTTTAGTAACTGGTGGAACGGGAAGTTTTGGTAAAAAATTCATCAAAACTGTGTTTGAAAAATACCCTGATATTAAAAAAGTTATCGTGTTTTCGCGCGATGAATATAAACAATTTGTAATGAATAATATGCCGGAATTTCAACCGCACAAAGACAAATTAAGGTTTTTCATAGGCAATGTGCGCGATAAAGAAAGGCTTTTAAGAGCATTTGAAGGCGTTGATGTTGTGGTACACGCTGCCGCTTTAAAACAAGTGCCCGCTTGTGAGTACAACCCCTTTGAAGCAGTTAAGACAAACGTCATGGGCGCTCAAAATATCATTGATGCCTGTATTGATAAAAATGTTAAACGCATAGTGGCGCTTTCCACAGACAAGGCATGTGCGCCGATAAACCTTTATGGTGCGACAAAATTGTGCTCGGATAAATTGTTTATCGCGGGAAATGCCTATTGCGGCGACAAAGAAACCCGTTTTTCGGTTGTACGATATGGAAATGTTGCAGGTTCGCGCGGTTCGGTTATTCCGTTTTTCAAAAAACTTGTAGATGAAGGTGTAAAAGAACTTCCCATTACCGATTTAACAATGACAAGATTTTGGTTAAAATTAGACCAAGCAGTCGATATGGTTCTTGAGGCAATTGAAAATATGCAGGGTGGCGAACTTTACGTTAAAAAAATCCCATCAATGCACATGTCTGATTTGGCGCGTGCAATTGCACCCGATTTAAAAATTAAAGAAATCGGTATCCGTCCTGGTGAAAAAATACACGAGCAGATGATTGCAAAAGAAGATGCCAGAAATACAATTGAGTTTGATGAATATTATATAATATTGCCTGAAATTAATATTGAACACATCAGTCATAAATACCCGAAATCTAAGCCCGTTGCACCTAGTTTTGAATACCATTCGGGCAATAATGACAGATGGCTAAGTGTTGAGGATATGAAAAAATTGATTGAGGAAATATAAAAATGAACACAGCGTCATTCAAAGAACTTTACGAAAATAATGTAAACATTATGCAGTATTGCAGGGAGTTAAAAAACTCTGAAGAAAATAATATTCACTCAATAATGACAAGTTATGATTTGCAGTCAGGCTCTTATGTATCAGCCCTAAATAGCCCGATTATAAATGAAAATTACCATGTTAATTTTAAAAAAACACCCATGCTTCCTGCCGAGTTTACGGAAAAATTCACTCAAGAAGTCGCAAATGAAATTAACAAATATGATTTTTCTTCAATTTTGGAGGCTGGCATTGGGGAAGCTACGACTCTTGTCAATGTTTGTAAAAAATTAATTAATAAAAACGCGAAAATATCGGGCTTTGACATTTCGCCATCGAGAATACAGATCGCAAAAGAGTACTCGGCATCAAACAGTATATCCTGCAATTTATTTGTAGCCGATTTAAATCATATCCCATTAAAGGACAATAGCGTTGATTTAATTTATACGGTTCATGCGCTTGAACCTAATTCAAATAAAGAATTCGAATTAACTAAAGAGCTTTATAGGGTCACCAATAAGTATTTAATATTAATTGAACCCTCTTATGAGCTTGGAAACAGCGAAACAAAAGCAAATATAGAAAAACACAAATACATTAAAAGATTAAGGGAAGCGGTCAATTCTCTTGGCGGTAAAATTTTAAGATATGAATTATTAACGATAGGTACTTACTCAAATCAACCTGCAATTCATGTTATTGAAAAATCATCCACACCTTCATTTAATACAGAGAATGCATCAGACTATAAATTTGTCTGTCCTGTCTGCAAAAATGAATTAGAAAAAGTTAAAGGACACAATTTTTGTGAATTTTGCGGAGTTGTTTATCCTATTTTAAATGATATCGAAATATTAAACGCGAATAATTCCATAATTTTTTCACACTATTACAAGAATGCTGCTTGCAAAAAAATTGAATGAGGAAATATAATTTTGAAAGTATACGGTTATGGAAAGCAATACTTGGATTTATCTGATTATTTGGCGGTTTTAAAAACTCTAAAATCAGATTTTTTAACCTGCGGACCCAAAGTAAAAGAGTTTGAGCAGGCAATTTGCGACTACACCGGCGCAAAATATTGCGTTGCTGTTTCAAGCGCAACCGCAGCCCTGCATTTAACAATGCTTGCAATAGGGATTTCAAGAGGGGATGAGGTTATTACAAGTCCGATGACGTTTTTGGCGAGCGCAAATTGTGTGCTTTATGCGGGCGGGACAGTCAAGTTTGCCGATATTGAACCCGAAACTGCAAATATCGATCCGCACGAAATTGAAAAACGGCTCAAAGTGGACAAAGGGCGCACAAAGGCAATTATTCCGATTCACTTTGCCGGTCAAAGCTGCAATATGGAAAAAATCCGCTCATTGGCACAAAAGCACAATCTTTTTGTAATTGAAGATGCGGCGCATGCGATAGGTTCCGAATATAAAGGCTCAAAGGTCGGTTCTTGTAAATATTCCGATATGACCGTCTTTTCATTTCACCCTGTGAAAACCATAACGACAGGTGAAGGCGGTGCGATAACAACAAATAATGAAGAACTGTACCAGAAGTTATTGCATCTGCGTTCCCATGGGATGTACCGCACACAAAATTGGGAATACGAAATGCGAGAGTTGGGATATAATTACCGTCTAACGGACATTCAAGCAGCGCTTGGAATAAGCCAACTTCAAAAATTAGACAAGTTCAAAAAACGCCGCAGGGAAATTGTGAATTTTTACAATGAAAATTTAGGTTTGCCATATTTAGCCGAAAAAGATTTTTCAAACGCCTGCTTCCATTTGTATGTGACTTTAGTTGACAACCGGGAAGAATTTTACTTAAAAGCGCGCGAGTGTGGGCTAAATCTGCAGGTACACTATATTCCGGTTCATACACAGCCTTATTACAAGAATCTAGGCTTCAAGGAAGGCGATTTTCCCAACTCCGAAGCTTACTATAAAAAATGTATTTCGCTACCTTTATATCCAGGACTGAAAAACAGCGACCTCCACGAAATAGTTAAGCGAATTAAGGCGATAATATGAAGCTTGGCTTAAAACTTTGGAGCACAAATACGGAAGCTTATTTCGACGAGGCGCAAAAGCTTTACAGACAAGGTTTTTTTGACTATATTGAGCTTTACGTTGTGCCCGATACAACGCGAACAATAGAAAAATGGAAAATTTTAAAGGATGGGTATGGAATCCCCTTTGCCCTACATGCCCCTCATTTCGTGAACGGTGTAAATCTTGCCGATTCGTCCAAAGAAGATTGCAATTTGAATGTATTTAAGCAAGTAAGCAGGTTTTTAGATGAATTGAACGCTCAATATGTTGTTGTGCATAGCGGAATTGAGGGCAATATTGATGAAACAATCAGGCAGTTGAAAATTATACGGCCCGAAAAGATGCTGATTGAAAATAAACCTTATGCAGCACTGCTAAAAGATAATAAAGAATGCAGAGGCGCCGTAATTGATGAAATAAAAAAGGTAATTGAAGAAATCGGATGCGGCTTTTGCCTTGATGTCGGACATTCGTTCTGTTGTGCGAATTCCTTGAACATTAATCCTTATGAATATTTGAAAGAATTTAATAAGCTAAATCCCTCTTGCTATCATTTAAGTGATAATTTTGTTGACAGCACTCTCGACAAACATTATCATCTCGGGGAAGGGAATTATGATTTTAAAAAGATTTTTGATATAATTGATACAAGTAAAAATGTTACGATTGAGACCAATAAGAATAGTAAAGAGAATTTGGACGATTTTATCGAGGATGTGAAGTGGACACGGAGTTTACGATAAGACTTGCAAAAATTGACGATATGAGAGCCGTTTTTGAGCTTTCCAATGACGATGCTGTGCGAAAAAACTCCATTAACTCCGAAAAAATATTGTGGGAAAACCATGTTAAATGGTTTGAAAACAAAATTAACTCTGAAGATTCAGCTTTTTATATTGCAGAGACAAAACAAAATGATTTTATCGGACAAGTCCGCTTTGATAAAAAAGACGGAGAATTTATCACAAGTATAAGTATTGCAGAATATTACAGAGGAAAAAATTTAGGCCGAAAAATTTTAAAAGCCGCTATTAGTAAATGCGGCTTAGAGAATGCATCTGCATTTATAAAAAAGTCTAACCCATATTCCCTGAAAGCATTTTTAAATGCAGGCTATGAAGTGATTGGCGAGGATGAAGAATATTTCAAACTTGAGTTTAAAAATAAAGTTTTTATAATAGCTGAAATGTCTGCAAACCATTGCGGAGACAAGGAATTAGCGAAGAAAATCATTGCCGAAGCCAAAGCTTGCGGTGCCGATGCAGTAAAAATTCAGACCTATACCGCAGATACAATGACCATTGATTGTAAATCCGACATTTTCAAAGTTTCAAGCGGAACACTTTGGGATGGGAAATATTTGTACGACCTGTACAAAGAAGCCTATACCCCGTGGGAGTGGCAAGCTGAACTCAAAGCATATGCCGATAGTGTCGGGATTGAATTTTTCTCAACACCTTTTGATTTTTCAGCAGTGGATTTTCTGGAGGACATCGGAGTTGAAAAATATAAAATCGCGAGCTTTGAGGCGATTGATTACCCGTTAGTTAAATATGCGGCCTCAAAGGGTAAGCCCATGATAATCTCTGTGGGCATTTCGAGCGAGGAAGAGATTCGTGCGTGTATTGATGCTTGTAAATCGGTTGGAAATAATGACATAACTATTTTAAAATGCACATCGGCCTATCCTGCCAAAATTGAAGATATGAATTTAATGACAATCAAAGATATGGTTGAAAAATTTACCTCGCAGGATGTAAAAATCGGCTTGAGCGACCATTCTATGAGCATTGAACCTGCAATAATTGCTGTTTCATTGGGCGCCACGGTAATTGAAAAGCACTTTACCCCAGATAGAAAACTTGGTGGCGCGGACGCCGAATTTTCTCTTGAACCCCAAGAGTTTAGGTCTATGGTTGAAGCTGTAAGAAATACGGAAAAAGCACTCGGCAGGGTTAGTTACTCAGTTAATGAAAAAAACCGTGCTTTTGCCCGTTCTTTGTTTGTTGTAAAGGATATAAAAGAGGGTGAGAAATTTAGCGCCGAAAACATCCGCTCAATCCGTCCGGGTTGCGGCTTGCATCCGAAATATTATGATATAATCGTGGGGAGTGCAGCAAAAAGGGGTTATTTTTTAGGAGAACCTTTGAAATTGGAGAACTTGGAATGAGTTTAAATGGGAATTGTTCAACAGATATATTTCCTGATGTTGTAAGGATTGAAAGTTCAGGCAAGTGTAATTTTAAATGCTTACATTGTTCTCACGCACAAAGAGACCATTTGCGCCCCAATTTGAGTTATGAAATTTTCAATAAAATACTTTCGCAATTTAAATATAAAAATTTTATCCCAAGGGTGGTTGTGCTTTACCATGGTGGAGAACCACTTTTAAACAAAAATATTTTTGATTTTATAAAAGATTTAAAAAGCTACGGAGTGAAATTTACAAGAATTGTTTCTAATGCAGCTCTTTTAACGCAAGAAATAATTGAAAAGCTTATAGATGCAGGCCTCGATGAAATATCCTTCTCTTTTGACGGATTATCACCTGAGGAAAATAATGCGATAAGAAGAAACGGTAATTTTGAACGAGACAGCCAAAATGTCATAAATTTTTTAAACACAGTAAGAAAAAGAAAATCAAATATAAGAGTTAAAATCGCAAATGTTCAGTTTTATGAGAAAAGAGAATTGAAAAACCATATGGCGGATAATGAAAATAAAAAAATGCCGAATTATATTCTTGAAAAATTTCACAAATATCCCGAGATTATTTATGAAAGCCATCCGGCAATGGTATGGCCGGGTTTTGATATTAAAAGCAGTATTTTTTCTATATGCAAATTAAATGTAGAATCACCAGACTATTGCCCAAGTGCCTTTGAAACAATTTCAATACTTTCAAACGGTGATATTGTTCCTTGCTGCTATGATATTTGTGGTGAAAAGGTTTTCGGAAATGTTCTTAATGATAATATTTTTGAAATTTGGAAAAACAAAGAATATGGGGCTTTTAGAAATGCAATAAAAGGGTCAAACCCTGATAATTTTTGCAAAAAATGTTTAGTTTATAGCGGAGAATATCTTGTCAAAACATGTTAAGTCAATTGCAATAATCCCTGCACGCGGTGGGTCAAAGAGGATACCGAGAAAAAACATAAAGAATTTTCTGGGAAAACCAATCATTGCTTACTCCATTGAGGCGGCGCTTAAGGCTGGCGTATTCGATGAGGTTATGGTATCAACCGATGATACCGAAATTGCCGAAATTGCTCAAAAATACGGAGCAAAAATCCCTTTTTTCAGAAGTTCTGAACTTTCAAACGATATGGCAATGACGGCACCCGTTTTAATTGAGGTTTTGAATGAGTATAAAAAATTGGGGCAAAATTTTGAATACATTTGCTGCATTTATCCTTGCGCCCCTTTTGTAACTTTTCAAAGGCTTAAAGAGGCAATGGATGTTTTGAAGAATAATGATTGCGACAGTACTTTACCTGTTGTAAAGTTTTCTTATCCGCCTCAAAGGTGTCTGGTTATAAGGAATGGAAAAACTCAAATGCTGCATCCTGAAAACTATAACGTTCGTTCGCAAGACTTGGAGTCTTATTATCATGATGCCGGACAGTTTTATTGCTTAAAATCAGAAAATTTAATGAGGGGAGAAAAGCTTTATTGTGATATAACTTTACCGATTATTCTTGACGAGTCAGAGGTTCAGGATATTGATACTGAAGAAGATTGGAAAATAGCGGAGATTAAATATAAGACTTTAAAACTTTGTGGTACAATTTAAAAAACGGAGAATGGAAATGATATTTAAAACGAAACAGGAAACCTTCTGGGCTGAGGAGTTCGGAGATGAATATATTACAAGAAACAATGGTAAATACATACTTGCGGCAAATCTAGGTTTATTTTCAAGAATAATCGAATATGCAAACGGCATATCTTCGATTTTAGAATTCGGCTCAAATATAGGTAATAACTTGGATGCGCTAAGACTATTGCTGCCTGATAGCGATTTGTCCGGCATTGAAATAAATAAAAATGCGGCTGATATATTGAGCAAAAAAGGTGTTAAAGTTTACAACCAGTCTATACTTGACTTTGAGCCTGATTGTAAAAGAGATTTGACATTTACCAAAGGGGTTTTAATTCACATAAACCCCGACGAGCTTCAAAATGTTTATCAAAAGCTTTATGATGCTTCAAAAAAGTATATTTTAGTGGCGGAATACTATAATCCGACCCCTGTTTCAATTCCTTATAGGGGACATTCGGACAAACTTTTCAAACGTGACTTTGCAGGGGAAATTATGGAAAAATTTCCCGATTTAAGGCTTACAGGTTATGGTTTTTCTTATCATAAAGATAACAGTTTCCCACAAGATGATATCACTTGGTTTTTAATGGAGAAAGCGTAAAGTTTATGAAATTTTGCAAAAAATGTGGCTTTATTCTGGGAACAAGACCTGGTTTAGGAGACATTAAAAGAGTTTGCACAGCATGTATTAATGCCCAAAAAAAGAGTGGTATTGACTTTGAAAAGCGTCAAGATTGGCTTACTAAGTATATTAATGAAAATATAACCCATAAAAAATATGACTGTATCGTGGCTGTATCGGGCGGAAAAGACTCTCATATGATAATTAAACGCTTAGTTGAAAACCATGGAATAAAAAATATTTTACTTATTACTGTGTGCGACGAGTTCACGACAACGCAAGCGGGGATACATAATAGGTCAAATATCAGTGAATATTTTGGTTTCGATCATATGATCTTCAGATGTTCGCCAAAAGAATTTAGGATAAACACTATAAAGGATTTTGAGGAGTCACTCAACCCCCTGAAATGGATTGAGCAAAGACTTTATGAAATTCCCATAGAAATGGCGAAAGACCTTGGCATTAAGCTTGTATTTTTCGGCGAAAATTCATCCTATGATTATGGGAATAGTGAAGAATTGGGCATTTTTCACCCTGCTTCGGATGACAATGTAAAAGTGATTTATATGGGCGCCATATATCCTTATTCCATAAAAGACTCCTTAAATGAAGCAAGACAGATAGGTTTTAAAGATTTGGATGACTTTTGCGAATGGCAAAGAGCAGGAAATATTGAAAACTATACCCAAATTGATAGCATTGGATACATAGTCCACATTTGGTGCAAGTTTGTAAAATTCGGCTTTCAAAGGGTATCTGATATTGCTTGCAGGTTTGTAAGAGAAGGTAATTTAACCAAGGAACAGGCCGAACTGTACATTAAGGAAAGCGACCACATTTTAGACCCGTTGGCCAAGAAAGACTTTTGTAAAACGCTTGGAATTACACTTGAACACTTTGACAACATAGTTGACAAACATGCCAACAGGGAGCTTGTGGTGAAGGATGTCAATGGAGTTTGGAGAAGAAAATAGGGTGAAATTTATTAAAAAATTGAAAAATTCAATAAGTAAACGTATAGATAGAATTAAACTTGAGCAGGCAGGTAAAAAAAATAAAAACGTTGACTTTACTTGCTTAGAACTGCTATCTGATGATATAAAAGTTCATATTACTCCCGAAATATATATTCATAATGATTTTTACTTTAATGCTTTAACTTTGAAAAAATACGCTGGTTTGAAGGAAAATTATTCCATTAAAGCTTCAATTGAACATGGCTCAGGTTATTCGAACTCTCTTTGGGAACAAGATATAAATGCGCCTTTCTCGAGTATTATTGTGGCATCTGAACATAGAAAGACCCTTTATGAAAAAGCAGGTATTAATAAAAACATATACAAAATAGGTCCCTTTGCGCATTATGCAAAACCTTCTATAAGTGAAGGCAGGATTTTAAAAGAAAAAAGGCGCTTGGGAAAAAATGTCTTATTTTTCCCCGCACATTCAACCCACTGGCTTGATTCAAACTATAATACAAATAAAACCATAAAAACTTTAAATGAAAAAACTAAAGATTTTGATAGTGTAAGAATTTCACTCTATTGGAAGGACATTTTAAGGGGAATAGCCAAACCCTATTTGGAAGCCGGTTTTGAATGTGTAACAAGCGGACATATTTACGACAGGTACTTTTTACCAAGGCATAGAGCGTTAATTGAAATATCTGATATAACAATGTCAAATGATCAGGGTTCACATATTGCAAACTCACTAGCTCTGGGAAAGCCGCATTATTTATTTAAGGAAGATGTGGAGTACAGCACAGAACACACGCATTTTCAAAATGAAATTGAAGATATATGCGAATTGCAAAATGACCATATAATTGATAAGATGCATGAAATATTCGGGGATTTATCATTTGAAATTAATGATAAACAAAAGGAATTTGGAAATTATTATTACGGACTTAACGAATTAAAAACGCCGGAGGATATGAGAGCCATGCTCCTCGAGATAGAAGAAAATTATAGGAAAATTTCTTATGAGCTTACTTGAACCAATGATGCTTTTACAAGGGAAGATTATGTCTGAGCTTAACAAGGCAAAGAAAAGCGACGACATTCAAGATTATGAATTTAAAGTCACTTCTCAAAACGGCGAGGACGGTATCATTCAATATCTGATTCATAAATACAATATAGAAAACAAGAAGTTCATTGAGTTTGGCGTGGAAAGCTATAAAGAAGCAAATACAAGATTTTTATTGCAAAATGATAACTGGTCGGGGCTTATAATTGACGGCGATGAAGAATATATGAAAAATGTCAAAGCATCTAATCTGGGTTGGAAATATGACATTACCCCCGTAGGCTCCTTCATCACAAAAGAAAACATCAATAAAATAATAGTTGATTCGGGATTTTCATCAAATGTGGGACTATTGTCTGTGGATATTGACGGAAATGACTATTGGGTGTTTGAGGCTATAACTTGTGTTGAAGCGGATATTTTAATTATGGAATACAACTCGCTTTTCGGTCCGGGCGCTAAAATTTCAACCCTGTACAATTCGGATTTTGTCCGCGGACAGCAGCATTATTCTAACCTTTTGTACGGCGCTTCAATTTCAGCCTTGACAGAACTTGCAAACAAAAAGGGGTACTCTCTTTTGGGTTCCAACAGTTTTGGAAATAACTTGTTCTTTGTAAATAAGAAATACAAGGCGCAAAATAAAATCTCTCCTCAGGAAGCCTATGTTAAAAGCAAATTTAGAGAGTCGAGAGATAATACGGGCGGACTTTCTTATCTTTCGCACGAAGAAGGATTGGAGCTGCTTAAAGATGAGATGGTTTTTGATTTTACTCTTAATAAAGAAGTTAAGCTTGGAGGTATAGCTATTTGAAAAAACTTTTAATCACAGGCTCTAACGGTTTTATAGGCAGTGAGTGCAGAAAATATTTTTCAGATAAAGGCTTCAGCGTCTTTGGTATAGACCCTTTTGGTGAAGGTAAAAATTTTATTCAGGGAGAAGTTTCGCGTAAAAACCTTGAAGAATTTAATACCGAATTTGATTACATTATTCATTTAGCAGGCAGCTCTACCGTAGGCGATGCCCATAAAAACCCTGAAACAGAAAAAAGGAAAACGGTCGACTCAACACTTGAAGTGCTTGAGTTTATGTGTCTTGGCAATCCTCGTGCAAAGCTTGTTTATGCTTCATCTTCAGCCGTTTATGGTAACGGGTACAATAGGGAAATTTCTGAAAATGACACTCTTGCGCCGATATCAGAATATGGAAAACACAAGGTAGAAGCAGAGAATCTTTGTAAGGAATATTATAATAAACAGGGAATAAACATAGGTATAATAAGATTTTTCTCTATCTATGGTGAAGGGCTTAAAAAACAGCTCTTGTGGGATTTTTCGTGCAGATTGCAGGAGGTTAAGGAAAATGTAACTTGTTTTGGCACAGGCGAAGAGGTGAGAGATTTTATACATGTCCAAGATGCAGTGAGATTTATTGATTTAGTCTTGAAAAAAGAAGCTGGTCTTAAAATATACAACTGTGGCTGCGGCAAAGGCATGGAGGTTAGAGAAGTATTAAACAAGATTTGTAAGAATTTTAAATGCAAGAAGGAACTTGTTTTTGATAATATGATACAGTCCGGCAATCCTAAATGCCTTTTGGCAAATATTTCAAAAGCACGTGAGTTGGGCTTTATGCCGGAAATTAATATTGATAGAGGAATTGAGAGATATGTCAGTTGGTTTAAAAAAGAGAATCCGAATAGGTTTTTTAACAAGGCAGTCCTCTGACTGGCTCGGAGGAGTTAACTACTTCAAGAACCTTTTCATTGCGCTCGAAAATGTCGAGAACCCCAAACTCATTCCCTACATAGAAACTCCTGATGACGAGAGAGCGAAAATACTTTTAAAGTGGGCAAAGCCGCTTGAGTTGAAAAAAGAAAAAGATGCGAAATACTTTTTCAATAAGTTTATCTCAAGGCTTTCAGGTAAAAAATTTGATAAGAACCTGTATTTTGAAAGAAATCAACCCATCGACATCATTTCACACTCACACTATTTTCTTGATAAAAAGCCTGCCATAAGTTGGATACCCGACTTCCAACATATCCACTTGACGCAAATGTTTTCTCGGGAAGAAATAAATATAAGAAATTCGCACTATAAATACCTTGTAGAAAATAGCAATATTGTTATTTTAAGCAGTCAAGATGTGCTTAAAGACTTTAAGGGCTTTGCCCCGAAGTACGCTCATAAGGCAAGAGTTTTGCATTTCGTTGCCATACCTGAAGATGATATTTACGCTAAAACTGATGCTATTAACGTGGAGAAATATGCCTTAGGTAAGAAATATTTCTACCTCCCGAACCAGTTCTGGAAACACAAGAACCATAAGGTTGTTTTTGAAGCAATTGCTCTTTTAAAAGAACAAGGCGTAAATGTCAAACTGGTTTTAAGCGGAAATACCGGAGACTATAGGCACAAAGAATACTTTGATGAACTTATGAATTTTGTAAAGTCAAGAAATATTGAGGAAAATATCCAAAATCTGGGAGTTGTTGACTCTTTGGAAGTTTATTATCTGATGCGAAATTGTATTTCCGTCATTAACCCTTCATTGTTCGAAGGATGGAGCTCTACCGTTGAAGAAGCAAAGAGTTTGGGAAAAAATATTATCCTTTCAAATCTAAATATTCACAAAGAACAAAATCCGCCTGGAGCTATATATTTTGACCCAAACAACCCGGGTGAATTGGCTTCGATATTAAAGAAAAAGTGGGCGAATTCTTGCGGCGGGCCCGACCACAAACTTGAAGAAAGCGCTAAAAAAGAACTTCCTCAAAGAATTTTAAACTTCGGACTTGAATATCAAAAAATTGTTCTTGATGCTGTACGGACAACTTGAATTCCAATAATAATTAAAAATAAAGGGATGACAACAAATAAAGCGAGGTAAGAACATAATATGCAGGTTATGCTATGGGGTTTAAACTAATCAATATCTGCAATAGGATATGAGACTTTAAGTTCCCTGACCTTATCTAAATCAATATCCGCCCATATTGCACCCTCTGTGCATTCTGCATTTTGAACCACTACACCAAGGGGCGAAGTTATCATTGAATTTCCGATAAATTCAAGAAGGCCGCTTCGACCTGTAAGGTTTGAGGTAATGAAATACACAAGACTTTCAGCCGCCCTTGTAATATTCAATGCCCTGAAAAGTTCAGTCATATTTTTACCCTCAAGAATATTGTCGGTCAGATAACCCCAAGCTGAAGGACTTACTATAATCTCGGCACCCTTTTGTATCAGTTTCTTATAGTGAAGCGGATATTTTATGTCAAAGCAAATACTTAAGCCTACTTTAGCAAAGTCAAGTTCAGCAACTACAACCTCTCGCCCTTCGGTTATTTCCATATTTTCATTACCTCCGAGATATGCAAAAAGGTGAATTTTTCTGTATTGCGCCACAACTTTACCCGACCTATCGAGTACAGATGTCATATTATAAACCTTGCCATCATTGTCTCTAGTGACTATGCTTCCACAGACAATATTTGTGTTGTATTTTTTTGCAAGTTCAGAAAGGTAATTAATAGCCACGCTGTTTACGATTGGCTCCGGATCGCTTGTATAGTTTTTAGATATACCTGTAAGAAAAAACTCAGGCAAGACAACTAAATCAAGTTTTTTATCCCTGTTCTTTTCAATAAATTGATGGATTTTCTTTAAGTTACACTGTCTATCATCAATTATAGGTTCAGGTTGTATGCTTAAAATCCCTGCCATTGTGAATCTCCAAAATTTTGATATGGGCTTATTATCTTATTATAATACAAATAAGGAAATACTGCCGCTTGGACAACATCAACGATTATAAGTATTTATTTCAGCTATTAATTATACTCGATTGTACAATGTATAATGTACATTGTTTATTCATATTATAAGATATATTTTAAAACATATTTAAAATAACTCACCAATTACAATGCGAAAAATTTTTTTTATTATTATTCACCTTTGTATTGTGCAAAATATATCTTTTGCACACTCAAATATTACATTTATTTATATTCATGGCTCTAATTCAAATACAATTAAAAATAGGCAATGGTTTGAAAAAGGAGTGCATAAACTGCATCCTGTTTTAAGGGAAGAGCTTGAGAAAAAAGTAGAAGGAAAAAATATAAGTCCCAATATTTCAGACTATGTAATTAACACACAACCGAAGTTTTTTTTCTGGGGATACAATAGTGAAATAGCTTTAGAATCAATGAAAAATCGTCTCAAGGTGACAAAATCAACTTCAGCTCCAGGGGCTTTTTGGGCCAGAAAAGTTTTATCCGCCGAATTGCATGATGCTGTCTGGATTGTGAAATCCCGTCATCTTATACCGGTTCTGGATAAATTAAATCAGCAGGTGATACAAGAACACAATGAAGGCAATAAGGTTATCTTATCCGGCTTTTCTATAGGCACATTTATTACTTATAAATATCTTCTTTTCAAGTTAAGATATCTGAATGTAGAAGATATTTTTAAAGATTTAAAAATATCTGATAAAGAAATATCAGACTTTATAAAAAGCCATCCCCAAGAAAATACATGTTTATCCGCGATAAGCAGCGGGGATATTGGCAGCATTAATCTGGACGGCAAGTTCAGTCTAAATAAAAATAAGGATGTATTTAAGCAAAATTACCTGAATTTAGAGCAATTATCAAATAGATTCTGTGCGCCCAAAGATGCCATATTGGGTGTTATAAATTATGGCAGCCCACTTGCTATTTTTAACTCCGAAATTGAAGATGAGGGTTATGAGTTTGCCATATACAGCAAGAACCTGTTTAAGGATGTCATAAACAAAGGATTATTTTTCATAACAATAAATTTTATAGAAGATCCGTTGGGTTTTCCTTTGATATTAAAGGGAGAAAAATCGCCTGAAGATAATTCAAATCCAAACCCAAAAGGTTTAATTTATGATAACTATTCCGTAAAGAGTTGGCGTTGGTTTATTGTTGCCCATACATCTTATTACAGTGCCAGAAAAATATTTTCAAGAGAGATTGTAAAATCTTTTAATGTGCAAAGATAATACAACACCGCGCAAATGCAGAGACTTTTGCCACGGAGTAAAAGTGTATGTCCGGGTTGCACAGGGCGCATTCTGTTTTAAATATATCCTTCAAATGCATCAGCAAGCTCATGCATGGCACCTTGCAGTATTTCACACGTATCTTTTACGGGAAAACAGGTAACAAAAAGCATTTCCGGTGAACGCCAGATACCCCCGTAATCCGCACGGACTTTTATTTCTCTTTCTTCGCCATCCCTTCTTGTATAGTTATAAAGCACAGGCTCAAGTACAAGATTGAGATTTGGATATTCATCATTTTTGCCTTCTTTGTTAAATTGCTCAAGGCCTTTTATAAAGGTATCCATTTCTTCCTCTTCTGTAAAAATACTATCGAAATATTCGCTCACATCTTGACGATCAACATCTAAGTTACCCTTGATGCTATGATTTATTTTTATAGCAGAAGTAAAATTCGGCTGTTGTATACTTGGCATTTTAAATGTATTAAAATTTACTCTCATTTTTTATCCTTACTGTTTGTATTTAGCAAAATAAAGGCTGTAACATTTAACATTTTTATTTGTCTGCAAACAGAACTCCTTTTGTATGGCTCATTATATCCGCCAATAAAAAGACCGTTGCTTCTCGTTTTTATAAAACCCCTGAAATAAAAATTTGCTACCGACAAATACACAACACATATTGTGCTGCTTTATAATATTGACATCAGTCTTTACAATTTGATAGTATTGCAGCAAAGATTTATTAGGTGTGTCAAGGAGGAGAAATAATGAGCGATTTTATAGAGCTTTGTAGGCGTCGTCAAAGCTGTAGGGATTTTGAAGACAAACCTGTTGAACATGAAAAGCTTGTGAAATGTATCGAAGCTGCACGCTTGGCACCTTCAGGCTGCAACTCACAGCCATGGAGTTTTGTAGTAGTAGAAAACCCTTCTCTTGTGCCCCAGGTAGCAAAATGTACAATGCAGCTTGGGATAAACGAATATATGGCCACAGCAAAAGCCTTTATTGTAGTGCTTGAAGAGCATGCCATACTAATGCCGAAAATAAGGCCGCTGTATGATAGTCAGGTTTTTGCCAAGGGAGACATAGGCGCAGCGGTTGTAAGTATATGCTATGAAGCCGAGTCTCAAGGGCTTGGCAGCTGCATTATCGGCCTCTATGACAGAGAAAAGTTGTGTGAACTGTTGGATATTCCTATAGAAAAACAGTTTGCAGGAGTGATTGCGTTGGGATATCCTGCAAACGCAGTCACAAGAGCCAAATCACGTAAGCCGCTGGAAGAAATAGCCAGGTTCGTTTAAAGTGATTTAACACATAAGATATTTATTGCTTATATTCAAATTATGTACTAAAATTGAAACCGTATATAGATGGATAGAGGTGATACCATGAGTAACTTTAAAAAGCTCTTTTTCTTAATGCTTGCCCTTCTGTTCGCAGCTATACCGGCCATTGCGGGAGAGGCAAATCTTGTCGTTCCGAGCATAAAAGAAGCAAACGAATTTTATTATAATTTGCTTATTGCAGGTATCGGTGTAAGTATTTTAGGCTGCCTATGGGGTTTAAAAGCATACCTTGATGTTAAAAAAATCAAGGCGCACAAAGTAATGAAAGATGTTGGAGAGACAATTTTTCAAACATGTAAGACTTATCTTCTGCAACAAGGTAAGTTCTTAATCGGATTGGAAATACTAATTGCATTATGTATAGCATTTTACTTCGGTATGCTTCAACATATGCCTGCGTCCTCCGTACTTATAATTTTGGGTTGGTCTGTAATCGGTATTCTGGGTTCATATACAGTTGCCTGGTTTGGTATAAGAATGAATACAATAGCCAACTCAAGAACAGCTTTTACCGCACTTACATGTAAACCGTTAAGTATTATGGGCATACCCTTAAAGGCCGGTATGAGTATCGGTGTACTTCTCGTAAGTGTAGAGTTGATTATGATGCTTGTTATTCTGCTTTTTGTTCCGGGCGAACTTGCAGGTGCCTGCTTTATCGGTTTTGCTATCGGTGAATCATTAGGTGCGTCAGCGCTCAGAGTTGCTGGCGGTATTTTTACAAAAATCGCCGATATAGGCTCTGACCTTATGAAGATACAGCTCAATATTAAAGAAGATGACCCTAGAAACCCTGGCGTAATTGCAGACTGCACAGGAGACAATGCGGGAGATTCTGTTGGTCCTACCGCTGATGGTTTTGAAACATACGGTGTAACCGGTGTCGCGCTTGTGAGTTTTATCCTTTTGGGTGTATTTCCGGAGTATCAAGTACCTTTGCTGACTTGGATATTCGTAATGAGATTCTTAATGATTATCACATCCTTGGTTGCATATTGGTTTAATGACCTTGCCGCTAAAGCTATGTATAAAGACAAATGCGAATTTGACTTTGAAGGACCGCTTACAAGTCTTGTATGGGTAACTTCAATTCTTTCAATAATAATGACATTTACAGTAAGTCATTACTTGCTCGGACATATGGAAGGAAACCTGTGGGCTATTCTTTCTGTAATCATAAGCTGTGGTACTCTTGGTGCAGCGCTTATACCCGAGTTTACAAAAATCTTCACAAGCACCAAAGCCAAGCATACCCAGGAAGTAATAGCCGCTACTCGCGAAGGTGGTGCATCTTTAACAATTCTTTCCGGTCTTGTTTCAGGTAATTTCTCGGCATTCTGGATAGGCTTTGTTATTGTTGTACTTATGTTTATAGCTTACTTTGCAAGTACATTTATGCCTCCGGGTATTATGATTTATTCTTCAGTATTTGCATTCGGTCTTGTAGCATTCGGTTTCTTGGGAATGGGTCCTGTTACCATAGCCGTTGACAGCTATGGCCCCGTAACCGATAATGCACAGTCTGTTTATGAACTTTCTCTGATAGAAGAAGTTCCTATAGAGGAAATAGAGCAGGCTTGCGGATTTAAACCCGACTTTGAACAAGCCAAAAAATACCTTGAAGAAAATGACGGGGCAGGAAATACATTTAAAGCCACTTCAAAGCCCGTGCTAATCGGTACCGCGGTTGTCGGTGCTACAACAATGATTTTCTCATTGATTTTAATCATCAAGGAAACATTGAACATTACGCCTGAAATGGTACTAAATGTACTTAACCCGTATACACTGCTAGGTTTTATTTTGGGCGGTGCGGTAATTTACTGGTTCTCAGGAGCTTCAATGCAGGCAGTAACCACGGGGGCCTATTCCGCGGTTGAATATATTAAAAAACACATTACAATCGATGACAATGCTCCAAAAAAAGCAAATATTGAAAACTCAAAAGAGGTTGTAAAAATATGTACGCAATATGCCCAAAAGGGTATGATTAACATATTTATCGCACTTTTTGCCTTTGCGTTGGCATTTGCTTGTTTAGCTGCTCCGGCTAACAATAATCCCGAACCGGTGTCACTGTTCGTAAGCTATTTAATAGGTATTGCTGTATTCGGATTATTCCAGGCCGTATTTATGGCTAATGCAGGCGGCTGTTGGGACAATGCCAAGAAAATAGTGGAGACTGAACTTAATGAGAAAAACACTCCTCTTCATGAAGCCACAATTGTCGGAGACACTGTAGGCGATCCGTTTAAAGACACATCCTCCGTTGCAATGAACCCGATTATTAAATTTACAACATTATTTGGATTACTTGCTATGGAGATTGCTATAAACGAAGGCTTTAGAGAGTTTGCTCCGAGATTCGGATTCTTGTTCCTTGTTATAGCGCTTATATTTGTTGTCAGGTCGTTCTATACTATGAGAATACCTACAGCAAAATAGGTAAATTACACCAGCAAAAGCCCTCGAGTATAGCTCGAGGGCTTTTGCTTATTATATTTAGCGGGAACTTTTTAGTAATTTGTAGGTTTAATCATAAAATGTGCTTTAGGATGAACGCAGACAGGGCAAACTTCTAAAGCATTCTTGCCTTCGTATATATGTCCGCAATTTGAGCACTCCCAAGCAATGTCTGCGTCACATACAAATACTTTGCCTGATTTTACATTTTCTGCAAGCTTTAAATAACGCTCTTCGTGATGTTTTTCAATAGCACCCACAAGCTCGAAAAGTCTTGCAATATCATTAAAGCCTTCTTCCCTAGCTTCTTCTGCAAATTCGGTATACATATCTGTCCATTCATAGTTTTCACCTGCCGCTGCATCAACAAGATTTGTTATTGTATCAGGAATAGCGCCGCCTTTTAAAAGTTTAAACCAAATTTTAGCATGCTCTTTTTCATTATTTGCAGTTTCTTCAAAAATACGCGAGATTTGCACATAACCTTCTTTTTTTGCAACTGCCGCATAGTAAGTATATTTATTCCTTGCTTGAGACTCGCCTGCAAAAGCTGTTTGCAGATTAGCTTCGGTTTTTGTACCTTTTAATTCTTTTTTTGATTCTTGTAAAACCATAATTCTTAACCTCCAATTCGTGTACGCAAATATTATTACATAAAAACAATCGCTTTGTCATTATGTTTGCGCAGTAGAACAAAAAATTTACTCTTTTCAATATTTGGGTTAAAATATTAAAGTAAGGAGTTAGACAAGGTATGGGAAGAATCGTAATAGACAATGAAAGATGCAAGGGGTGTTTCTTGTGTGTCGATGTGTGTCCCAAAAAACTCATAATGCCGAGTGCCAAGTTTAATTCTAAGGGAAATAACACCGTTGTTTTTGATGACAAAAAAGAAATGTGTATCGGTTGTGCACTTTGTGCCAAAAGATGTCCCGATTTAGCTATAATTGAGGTTTATAAATAATTTGGAAAAAATTCTAATAAAGGGTAATGAAGCTCTGGCACAAGCCGCAATTAATGCAGGTTGCAGGTGCTACTTCGGCTATCCCATTACGCCGCAAAATGAAATAGGCGAGTATATGAGTGTTGAAATGCCCAAGGCGGGCGGTGCATACTTGCAAGCAGAGAGTGAAGTTGCTGCCTCAAACATGCTGCTTGGCGCAGCTTCAACCGGTACGATTGCTATGACATCTTCTTCTTCTCTTGCCATAGCACTTATGCAGGAGGCAATTTCCTACATATGTTCAGATGATGTTCCTGCGGTCATAGCGTCTGTAATGAGGGCAGGTCCGGGGCTTGGGTATATTTTCCCTTCACAAAGTGACTATTTTCAAACAGTTAAAGGCGGAGGTAACGGAGACTACAAAATACTTACTCTTGCGCCTTCAGGTGTACAGGAAATTATAGATTTCACATATAGGTCTTTTTATCTTGCCCAAAAATACCGTACTCTTGTTTTTATACTCTCTGACGGACTTTTGGGACAAATGATGGAGCCTGCCATTGTGGGCGATTACCCTTACGAGAAATTCGACCATTCAAGTTGGGCGTTGGATGGCGCCAAGGGACGTGACGGGCGTTGGATAGGTTCGATACAAAGAAGCGAAGAAAAACTGCAAATGGTTGTAGAGAATCGTTTCGCAACAAAGTATAAAGACATTGAAGAAAATGAAGTTTTGTATGAAGCATACAAAACAAAGGATGCAGAAATAGTGGTTACAGCCTTTGGTTCTGTCGCAAGAATTGCAAGAGCAGCAGTTAATAAGGCAAGAGAAAAAGGTATTAAAGCAGGTTTATTTAGGCCTATTACCCTGTGGCCCTTTCCGGAAAAAGAACTGTATAGCATTGCCAAAGGTAAAAGGGTTATTCTTGATGTCGAGATGAATATGGGTCAAATGCTTCAAGATGTAAAAATAGCGGTTAACGGCGCTGCGCCTGTTGAGTTTATGGGCAGAGCTGCAGGTTATTATTTTACACAAGATGAAATTTTTGAAAAGATTGTAGAAGCCTCAAGGGTGGAAACTTCAAGGATGGAGGTCTTGAAATGAAATTAGGAAAACTTGTATTTAAGAAACCCTTAGCAATACACAATAATTACAATTTTACATTTTGCCCCGGGTGCGACCATGGTCTGGCCATAAGGATTGTTGCGGAAGTACTCGAAGAGCTTAATCTATGCGAAAGAACTATTGTAGTAAGCTCTATAGGATGTTCGGTTTTTTTAAACGATTATTATAATCTTGATATAATTGAAGCCCCGCATGGAAGAGCTTTAGCTGTCGCAACGGGCGTAAAAAGAGCCAAGCCCGACAAGTTTGTTTTTACATATCAAGGCGACGGTGATTTTGCCTCTATAGGTCTTGGTGAAAGCATGCACGCCATGGGACGCGGAGAAAATGTTTCAGCCATTGTGATAAATAATACAACATATGGCATGACAGGAGGGCAGGGCGGACCTACAACAATTATAGGTCAGGTTACGACAACAACACCTCAGGGGAGAAAACCCGAGCTCCATGGTTATCCTATTAAAATTTGTGAAATTGCTGCCACATTCGAAGGGGTAGGGTATATTGAAAGAACTACACTTGACAGCAGTGCTCAAATTGAAAAAACAAAAAAAGCAATCAAAAAAGCTTTTGAATGCCAAATGATGGGTGCAGGCACAAGTATTGTAGAAATCCTTGCAACCTGTCCGACAAACTGGAAGCTTTCGCCCAAAGATTCTCATAAAAGAGTAAGGGAGGAGCTTACAAAAGTATTTCCTTTAGGCGTTTACAAATCATGTTCTTAGGCTCTTGCATTAAAGCCATGGTTTTAGTTAAATTAAGGTTAAATAATGAAAAATAATAAAGAAAAAAGCTTAATAATTTCCGGCTACGGCGGACAAGGCATACTTTTTTTAGGCACGCTTATTGCAAAATGCGCCGTTCTTGCCAAAAAAAATGTAACCTGGCTGCCCAGCTATGGTGCAGAAATGCGCGGAGGTACTGCAAATTGCACCATTATAGTCTCAGATGATGAAATATCTTCTCCTTATTGCAAAAATCCGAATTACTTAATAGCCTTAAATGCGCAATCAGTTGAAAAATTTGAAGATAAGATTCAAAGCGGAGGAACAATTATTGTAAACTCGTCTTTGTATAAGGGCAGAGAAAAAAGAACGGACATAACTTATACTTATATACCTGCAAATGAAATTGCCCAAAAAATAGGTGAGATTAAGTGCGCGAATGTTGTAATGCTAAGTGCATTTATGGAAAAGACAAAGCTGCTTAGCGGCGGCGTAGGCGCTCTTAAAAAGATTCTCGGATCGGTTATATCTGCATCAAAAGCAACTCTTCTCTCGTTGAATGAAAAAGCTGCAACTATGGGAGCAGAGTATATGACTTCTCCTCTCGCTGCAGTTATTGACAAAGTAAGAAAAGGGGGCAACGCGGAAATGCGTATACCCCGAGTCTAGTTGGTAACTGGATAGTATTTTATATATTTGACTTATAAATTTTGCTTAAATCTATTTTTGCCTTTCCCGAAAATGCCCAGCCTGCATTAAAATTGACCGCAAATCTCATGATATTGGAGAGGATTTTGCCCGTTCCGCAAGCCAAAAGTATTTCCTTGAATATTTTGTTTGTTTCGTTGAATCCAACTTTTTCCACAGAGAGAAAATACTTGGGAATATCATCACAAACCCATATATTTTGAAATGCTTCCTTGCTTCTTTTGCGATGTATTCTTAAATACATTTTTTTTCTAAGTTCCCGCAGGGGCAAAGTTACATATATAAGTTGGTGGTACCTGCATCCTATGTCGTGGAAATGAGATGCTCGCACATCACAGAGATCGTTGTCCCCAAAAGGGTTTGTGTTGTTATCCGTGATTAATTTTCTCGGTGCAAGTAAAATTCTTTCATTGGCAAGAAGAAACAGTTGATTATCCAGGGTCTGCCAACATCTGGAGGAAACCTGCTCTAAGCGGGCCTTATAAGTTAAAATATGACTCATCTCCCTAATCTCCTAATACGAGTGCATGTTCTTGTGTACTCCAGACGGTCATAAATGCAACATAAAGCTCTCCAAACTCTTGGGCTGACATAGCTTTGTTTTTATAGGCATTGGCCACAAGCCATTCTTCACTGCATTGCTCTTGAAGGGTAAAATCAGGCTTTGTATAAAAAGTCAAAGTGCCTTCAGGGAGTGAACCGCTAAGGTTTACAATATTTGCCATAGCATTGAAAGCTTCAACAAGACTTGAATACCCTCTTGGTATTTTTCTTAGGCAAAGAGTACCTACCTCTATGAAATCTTTGTAGAAAGTATCTTTGCGCTCATTTGCCTGACTTTCTTGATAGTCTCTTGTATCCGATATGTTTGTAATAGTGTCATTTTGAATAATTTCATACGAAAATAGCCTGTAGGCAGCATACTCTGTTATTTCGATTCTTTGCCCGTTTTTATTTGCACTACTTGCAAACTCGGCATATTGTTTGTTTGTATATGGTTTTATCAATGTATTTTGCATTTTTATATCTCCTTAGTATTAAACTTGACTATATCCTTTTACAGACCATAGTATAGTTTGGCTATTCCCACTTGTATTTTTAAGTGTTATAGCTGTCTGCCATCGACCAGTAACCCTGATAGCACCTGTACCTGCCCCAGTTGAATTCGCGTGCACATTATAGTTAAGGCTTGACATATATACAAACAAAGATATTTGTATATCAGCGGACGTAGCGGTACTAAGGCCTCCTTGCTCAACCCATCCATCAGACCAAATACGATACCAAGAGTCACCAGACCTCCAAGATTCTTTGACATATATTGCAACATCAAATGGCCAACTTTCACTGTTTATATTGAAACCATTCTGGTTGAACGGAAATGTTGATAGTGAAATAATTTTATTGTCTTCAATGTAAATCCTGCCCAAGGGAATACCGCTATATGAAACCCACTCATTATTTACAAGCTTATAAGACGAAATGGGTTCTGTATCTGTCCTGAGCCAAAGACTATTTTTTGGTACCTGTTTTGGCTTTATAGCTATAACTTTCATATATGCAGTTATGGAAGACACATTTGCGGTATGCTCCAACTTAAGGGCTTTTATTTCCTTTTCTGCCGTAAAGTCAAAATTAAAAGTACCCGTGTTGTATGCGCCTGTCGGCAAATTGGCAATTTCTTTTGTTGTATCATCCGCATAAATAATTGTGCATTTTATTGTTTTAAAATATCTCGAGCCAGTGTAAGCGGAATCCACATTCAAGGTAAAAGAAAGTTCATAATCACCCTCTTCAATATTTTTTGCATAGTTGTATTGCACCATACCCGAAGTTGATGTCCAAGCAATATAACCTGAACCAAAACCTGCAAAAGCAGCGTCAGCAGCAGTAAAGAATGTTCCGGAAGAAGTTACGGTGCCCCTTGGCTCAGAAGCAGAGGTCATAACAGGGATGGTGTTCCCTCCAAGGTAAGGCTGCGGTTGTGTGTTTTGAACAAACACGTCTCCAGCCAGTTCAATCTTCTCTTCCTTGTCTTCGCAAAGAGCTATGGTATAGAAACCGTCTTTAATATCACCGATAAGATAGGGCGGGATATTTTCAAATGTAATAGTTCTTGAAGCTGCCGTAGTGGCAATCAGAGGAGCGTAGTCACCTCCTACCTTAAAAAAAATTTCATTTGAGCTTGCCAACAGTAAATCAGCATCTCCGTTATCATTGACATTTCCCGAGTTTGAGCAAAATTTTGTCCTAACGGCAGCAATTAACTCCCTAAACTCGTTTTTTAAATCTCCGTTAACGAAGTCTACAGTGTCCTGAACCGTCCCCTGAATATCAATAATGCTCTCGGCATGGCTGTTTAGTTCATCTTTTATCGCTTCAAAATTTTCATTAACTTCGACAGCCTTGGCTTTCGTGCCTCCGATAAAGATGTTCGGTGTACTGAATGTCATACACGCTCTCCTTTCTACTTGGTTGTATTCCTTTGATTATCATCACAACGAGTAGATTGAAGATTTATATATTAACTTTATCCGTTTTTATTTTTTTGTAAATAAGCAAAATTACTTAAGTAATTTTGCTTAATGCTTTAAATACTTTTCAGTTACACAAAAGCTTTTGAAGGGATTAACCGACAAAAACATTTTGTAAATATTGTATCAATTTCTCAAAAATAATTATGTTTTAAAATCAAGCGTGTAGTTTTTTAAGGGTCCAAGCAATATTTTCACCGAGATTTTTCATATTTGCCATACCTTCTTCGTCATTCAGAACTTCGCCTTTTTCAAGACCAAATGCAAAGTTCCAGTACGTTGAACCGACTATTATCATCTGTGTTATTAAAAACATCTCATGTATACTCGACTGAACTGCAGATCCGCCGCCGCGTCTTTGCGCTACAACAGCCGCGCCGATTTTTCTTTTCATAAGACTACCGTTAGCTCCGGCTACAAAGCCTGCACGGTCAATTAGCGACTTTAATTCCGGTGTCATAGCAGAATAGTACGAAGGCGTACCGAGTATGAGGGCATCTGCGGCATAAATATCTTCCAGTAGACTGTTTAAAATATCCTCATCAGAAACACACTTTCTGTTTTGCACCCTCAGGCAGGTACCACATCCTCTGCATCCGTGGATGTTTTTACCCCCCACCTGAATTAGTTTTGTCTCTATTCCTTCAGCCCTTAAGGGTTCCAAGACAGCATTCAAAAGTATCTCCGTATTCCCGCCTGCTCTGGGGCTTCCGTTAATTGCAAGTGCCTTCATAAATTTCTCCATATAGTAATATAATTCTTGAATGAAACTTATTATAATACAAAATAGCAAGGAAGATAGCAGACAACAGGCAAACCTGTGAGCCTTGGTTGCTATGCAGAGCCGAGTAAAGTGAGGCGGAGCTATTCGGGGAATCTCTCTCTCTCTTTTGGATTTTCGTATTAAACAATAAGAATAGCAAGGGAGAGATTCGAACTCTCGACCTCACGGGTATGAGCCGTGCGCTCTCACCATCTGAGCTACCTTGCCACTATTTTTGCTATTTTTGCACGACAACCTCATTGTATATAACTCTCGCGACTTCGTCACCCTCTGAGCTGCCTTGCTGTTGAAAGTATTATTAAACAAGCAAAGAAAAAATTCAAGCAAAAGGTTAAGCTACAGCAAGCCTTTTGTTGAGGGGATTTCATTAGCCTTGTCTTTATTAACAGAACATGCCTGTCCTAATGCTCTTGCAAAAGCCTTAAATGCAGCTTCTATAATATGATGAGTATCGGTTCCTTCAAGCTTTTTCAAGTGTAGAGTCATTAAAGAGCTTTGCGCAAGCGACCCAAAAAAGTGTGCCAGAAGTACTGTTTCAAAGTCAGAAGTGCGTTCGTCTTTTAAATCTACATCGGTTTTGCAAAATGCCCTCCCCGATAAATCAATTGCTGCAAGACAGAGCGCTTCATCCATTGGCAGAATAACAGTTGCATATCTGTTAATACCTTTTTTATCACCCAACGCAGAACGAATAGCATCCCCCAGTGTCAGGGCAACGTCTTCCACGAGATGGTGCGAATCTGTATCTAAAGAAGCAGCTTTTATATCAAGGTCAAAACCACTATGGCAGGCAAGCTGTTCCAACATATGGTCAAAAAACTTTATCCCCGTAATAATATTGTACTTTCCACTGCCATCTAAATTTAGAGTAAGTTCTATTTTTGTTTCTTTGGTTTCTCTTGTTTTTTCAATTATACGCATATCCAATTTTCCTTTTTTAAAATTTCATTAATATTATCCGTAACAGCTTCAGCCCCGCTTTGTTTTAATTGTTCTTTTAAACTCCCGCTTTTGTCCTGAGGGGGTAAAACTCCTACAGCGCAAACACCTGCAGCTTTTGCAGTTTTCATATCATCCGCAGTGTCTCCAAAGTAAGTAATTTTTGTGTATGTTCCCGATTTTTTTATAAGCTCTAAGCCGTCAGGCCAAGGTTTTTGTCTGTCAAAAGGAAGGCAGTCTTTGGAAATAACAATATTAAAGTATTTTAGTATGCCATTCTTTTTCAGAGAGTATAGCGCCTCCTCTTCGGGTCTTCCGGTAAAAACCGCAAAATCATATTTCTCAGACAGGGTTTTCAGAAGTTCTTTATCAAGTATTAACTCCTCGTCGTCAATAAGACCCTTTCGGCTTTCTTTGGTTTTATCAAAGAAATGTTCCTGAAATACTTTCACTACTTTATCGAGTTCAACATTTATACCTGCCTTTTCAAGGAGATATTTTGTTAAATCCCAATCGCAATTAAGGCCTCCGGAGTTTTTGGCATTTTGTATTGCGCCGGCTTCAAGGGTTTTACCGCTGAAGTGCTCAAACGTCTTTTCTATTGCAGCCCTGTAGGAATTTCTTACATCAAAAACCACTCCGTCCAAATCAAAGACCAAAAGTTCTTTAGGTTCAAGAGTTTTTAAAAAGAATTCTGTACCCTTAATTGAGGGTATGGTAATCCTAAAACAGTTTTCTATGTATTTTGTCTTACCGAAATGTTTGACTTTGATTCTATTTAAAAGGAGTTTATTGTAAATAAAGTCAGACTTTTCTCCGAAATCACAGAGAAGAAAATTCGTTTCGCTTTTATACGGACTGTATCCCAACTTCTTGAGACCGCTGTACATAAGCTCTTTTGAAGCTTTGACCTCTTCTTTAATTTTTGCAAAATGTTCTTTGTCCTTAAGAGATTCAACTCCTGCCAATACTGCCAGAGCGTTTACCGAATAAGGAGAAATAACTTTTCTGAGTTCATCTGTATTTTTACTGACAACATAGCCGAGTCTGAGACCTGCCAGAGCATAGTCTTTTGAAAAAGATTTAACTACAAAAAGGTTAGGATAATTTTCTATTAAACTTGCAAAATCATACTCCGTATCAGAATAGTTGATATAAGTATTGTCAAGCAGCAAAAGAGTTTGGGGGAACTTGCGAAGTATTTTAATTATGTCACTTTCATCCACAACTTCACCGGTAGGACTGTTTGGCGAAGTAATTAAAATAACACGCGGGTTAACTTTTTCGGCTTCTGCGATAAGTTTGTCTGCATTAAAAGTCCATCTGCCATCATATTCAACTTCAACAAATTCTCCTCCGCTGACTTTTGTGTATATTTGCGGCATTGCAAAAGTAGGCGAAAAGCTTAAAACTTTATCTCCATTTTCAAGATAGGTATTTAGAACAATGTTTATAGCCTCGTCACATCCGTTTGTGAGTATGAGATTATCCTTTTTAATCCTATGCAGCACAGCAAGCTCATCCAACAGCACTCCGTAGCAGGGATAGAATTGAAAGTTTTCTGAACTAAGGTTTTTAAAGCACTCCAAAACGCGCCCAGAGGGTCCGAACAGATTTTCATTTGAATCTATCTTTAATATCCAGTCCTCAAAATATTCGTCTGTTTTATATACGGGAATATTTTCAAGTAGTTTCTTCGACTTTAGCATAGAAGAATTATACTACTAAATCGTTCTCCTGCCAATCATCAAAAGCCTGCCGAAAGCGGCCGCTCTCTAAGTTCAATCCTGAGGTTCATGAATTCCATATCATCATAGTCAATGTAAGCTTGCTGGAAGAGGTTTCTTCCTGTTTTTATTGTTACTTCTGCGTCCTCTGTTATGAGTTGCGGAGGAATCATAATTTCCTGATTGTCTCCGTTAATATGGAGTTCGCCAATTTTGTTGCCGTTAAAGTATACTTCTGCCGGGCTTGCATACACTTGGGAAATTTTATTTTGACCCAACTCCTTTGCTCTTTTTGTATCAAGGCCGATGACTGAGCCAAATATTAAAATGGCGTCTTCATTCATTTTGGGTCTTTGGCATTTAAATCTGTTCGTATAAAACGGCCCTACCGCTTTAGTTTTAAACTCGCCTGCGTTTGCGGAAGTGTCAGCGTAAATATCATCCCCCAGGTGGCATAAAGAACTTTCTATTACAATATCTCCGGATTGAGACTGCGATATACCCAACTTTAAAGGTTTTTTAGACGTAGTTTCGTCAATGGTAATTGAAAAAGGCCTGTATCCTTCTTTTTCCACAGACATAATTGATTTTCTTTTAACGTCTGTATCTATATCAAACCGCCCGTCACTGTCGGTATTTGTATTATAGCCCATACCCGGGATAGAAACTCTTGCGCCGCCTACAGGGCTGCCGCTGTCTGAATCTACTACCTGATTTTGTTTTGACTTGGCGGCATCGGTTTTAACATTCCCCGAAAGCGTCCCAACGTCGCAGTATCCCGGATGGATTGCGATAAGTAAAAACAATATTGCCAATATTCTGATTGCGTTTCTCATAATAATAAAAATTTATAGAAAAACTAAAAACAAAATATCCGCCAAAAGAGCATAGTCCTAAAGGGTAGTATTTTGAGAATAATCTGCCGTTCCGGGGAATTCATCACGACCGGTTGTTTTTTTGGTAATAAAATCTTTTACTTTGGGAATAATAACGCCCAAACCAAGTATTGCAACAGCAAAACCTGCCACCCTATAAAGCATACTTCTCGAAATATTCTTTTTAGTCAACTCATCAATAAGGTCTGTGTTAATTTGTTTTTTATTTTCCACCGCATAGTTGTAAATATATTCTGCAAAATCACTAATACTCTTTCTTATTTGCTCAACTTTAGATTTTTCCACAAATTTCTTAGGATTAGTTAAAGCACCATAGGTAGCTTCCGAAAGAGCTTCTTTTAAGAATTTCGGATCAGAAATTATTCCGGTATTGAAGACGTCATCAACCTGTTGCGAAGAAAGCAGAAATCCTTTTATGGTTTCAGGCTGTAATTCTGCCATTTTAGAAGCCTTTTGCATGAGATTTGCAGGGATAAAAGGGCGCAAACTCTCCAGAGTAGCAACTTGATTTTTAAAGGCTGCTTTTGGTATATCATGTTGTATTTTATTGCCAAAAATAAGATTTGAAAAAGCCTCTGGAGAAATACCTTCTTTTGAATTAGGAATGTATTCACTCAAGTGTTTTTGCAGCCCCATAAGCGCTTTAGGGTGTATGTCTATATTTTTTGTCAGCTTATTTAAGAACTTTACCGTATGGGGTATGGCAAACATATAAAAATATATTGAAGCAGTATCCCTAAACAAAAATTCCCTTGCTTCGACTTTGTTTCTGGAGCTTAGTGTGCGGCCCGCTATCATGCCCGTATCCGTTGATATTAAACGCCATACATTATTATTTTCCACATTATGAGAAGCAGTCAGTAGCTTATCAATTAGGCCTTTGAATGAAGTATCCTTCTTTAATGACACGGATTTTACATAGTTATCTATATTGCTTACCGAAGGAGGCATAGCCGATGAAAGTATCTCGACTTGTTTCAAGGCTTTTTTCTTCTGCGCTTCCTTTGTCATATTTTGCTTTATTTTAGGTATAACAAAGCCAACGGTAGTGGTAGCTATAGCAACGCTTCCGAATATTTTGGCAAACTTAAAAACGGCTGTTTTATTTTTCAATTTTTCGGGCAGACCATTAAAAACTGTGTCAAACGGCTGCCTTAATGCATCTTTTCCGACATCGGTATCCAGATGTTCAAGCCCCAAGAACCTTTTTCCGAAGTAATCCCCGAGCTTATTGAGCATTTTTGCACCAAAAAGCCATACTGCCGCACTTGAACCTTCTTCCAAAAGTCGTTCTTTTGCTTCTGTTTCTCCGCCGCGCTTATATCCCTGATGCGTTCTTCCTGCGGTAGTAAAAACCTCAACTATTAAAACCGGCAAAACTGCTGCGGGGTTTTTAAGGTGCGATAGTGTATTTACCATTTTAGAAGGCCCAATGTTTATCACATCAAAATCTCATTCTCATCTGCCATAAAGAATAACGGTTGTGAAGAAAAAATTTTGCGGCCTGATTTGGGAACTATGCCTTCTGGAGCTCTCGCACTTCTTTAGCCTCACTATAAGGTTCATATCCTGCCATTGAAGCGATTTGCTCGCTCCAATTTTGCATAATATCATGGTCTTCCATTTCCCAAGGAATTGAATTACCTATACGAACCTCAACTTTTTGGCGATTAAAAGGTTTCCAGTTATAAGACTCAAGCCCTACAATGGATATGGGCAAAATATTTGTTTGTGTCATTTTGGCAAGTACTATAAAGCCTTTATTGACTGCCTCAATTTTTTTATTTTTCTTAATTCCGCCCTGAGGGAATATACATAAGTTCCAACCGGCCTTAATAGCTTCTTTTGAAGATTTAATAGTCGAAACTTCAAGCTTTTCGCGGTTAACGGCAAAAGCGCCAAGACGGAAAATGTTCTTTGCCAGATAGTTGCTCGATTCATAAAGCTCTTTTTTGGCCATAAAAGCATTGCGGGTATTTGTAGCTAATGCGACAAGAAAAGGGTCACAGTATGAGATGTGATTCGGCGCGAGAATATACCTTTTGCCTTTTTGCATATTACATTTTCCGAAATACTTTATGCTATAAAAAATACTTGCAATAGGAACAAACAGACAAAAAATAGCGTACAATTGATATAGTCTTGTCAGTATATTAAAATCTTTTGCATACTTTCTTGCATAGTTCTTCTTTTCCATCATTTATTTTCTTTCTTTCTTAGTTAAATCAGCAATTTTTTCACTCCAGATTTTTACCATCTCAGAAGTATCTTCCATGTAGGGAATAGGTTCTCCTATTCTGAGCGTTATCTGCCCCCCGAAAGCCCTGTCTTTTTTTAGTGCTCCTGTTATACCAATCGGCACAATGTCGCATTTCAGTGTCTTGGCAAGAGCAGCAAAACCCCTTGTGACATTGTCCATACTTCCTGTAACTTCACGGGTTCCTTGAGGGAAAAGTCCCAAAACCCAGTCTGTTTGTTTTATACCAAGGGCAGTTTTTATTGTTGAAACCTGAAGTTTTTCCCTGTCAACAGCAAAAGCACCCATCCAGTTAAGGAATAACTCCGAAAAGAAAGATTCGAAGAGCTCTTCTTTTGCCATATAGGCAACAGGTCTTTGTACCGCATCGCAAACCAAAAAAGGGTCAACGGCACTAATATGGTTTGATGCAACTATATAGAAGCCTTTTGGCAGATTTTCCCGGCCTATTACCCTGTAGTCGCATTTAATTCTATAAAATAATTTATAGCCAACACTGACTACAAGCCACTGTACGAATGCACGAAATTTATTAAATTCTTTTGGGCTTCTTTTTGAATACCGGCTGCTCATTTGTTTTTTTGCTCCTCTTTAATATTAGCCTTAAAGTTGTTCGTTTTCAAGATAACTATGGGAATATATCTCTTTATCCAAAAGGATTTGAGCCGTTTTGTAAATTGCCCTTTGGGCCGCATCGTCCTTGTTATATTTTACATCTTCAAATACCCCGAGTGAAGATGACATATTATAAAGTTCAAAATACAATTTGTCTGTATCTGATAAGACATTTGCGGATTTAAGTTTATTGTAAATATCCACACTTTCTTTGTCAAAAGAATCTATGATGACTGCATCCAGACCACTCCCCATTGCAAGTACCATAAATACTCTGTTAATAAGCGGCCTCTGAGCTTTGGGTGCGCCGTTTGAAACATTTGAAAGACCTATAACGGTCTTAACTTCAGGGTCAAAACTTTCTTTAAACATTCTAATTGCCTCCAGAGTGACATTTGCCTGACTCTGTTCAACACAAATAGGCAAAACCAGAGGATCGAAATATATTTTGGAATTTTCAATGCTATATTTCATTGTGGTTTCATTTATTTTAAAAGCCAATTCCAAACGCTCTTCTGAGGTTTTTGGAATCCCTGAAGAATTGTCGAGCGTAAGAGCGATAAGATTTGAATTGTATTTTTGTGCGATTTCACTTGTATTTATAAGGCGTTGCTCGTCTGCTGTAGCACTGTTTAAAAAACAATTTGCAGGATTCTTAATAAGAGAAAAGCCCTCTTCAAGTTCATTTGCACTTGTTGTATCCAGAGAAAATGCAACATCTGCAAAATTTTCTGAAATAATTTTAACAAGCCAAGACATTGAGCCTTCAAGTTTAGCTTTCGCAGGACCTATATTTAAGTCTATCGTTTTAACTCCTGCTTCTACCTGTTTTTTCACCAGCTCAAGAATAAATTTTTCGTTGCGTTGCGCAATTGCTTCTTTAATTGAAGGAGAAATAATGTGGAGATTTTCGCCTATTAAAGTCATTCTGCATCCCTCTTTCTTCTTCTTTGCCTTTTGTGGTATAATTTTAACATAAACATAATTGGAAGGAAAAACTATGAAAGTTAAATTAATTGCATTGTTAATGTCGTTAATTGTTAGCACGCCGGCTTTTTGCCAAATAATAGGAACAGTTGATTTTCAACAAGTTGTGTCTAATTACGCAAAGGCCAAGAATGCTTACAGGGACATAGACGACAGAGCTACAAGTCTTCAAAGTTATTTGCTTGAAAAGGAAAAAGAGTTCAAAAAAATAGACTCCCCTGTACAGAGAAAAGCTTTTGAAGAAAAAACAGCAAAAGAATTTACTCAAAAGCAACAAGCGCTTGCCAACTTAAAAGAAAGCAAGGAAAGAGAAGTTAGCAACGATATTGATAAAATTATAAAAGCTGTTGCCCTTGAAAATAAAATTGATACCGTAGTTGACATAAGAGTGATTTACTTTGGCGGAGTTGATATTACGGACAAAGTTATTAAAAAATTAAATGCACTGAGTGTTGCAAAATAAAAATTATTTGATACCATTTAGTAGACAAAGACTGTTGGAGGAGTGCCAGAGCGGTTTATCGGAGCAGTCTTGAAAACTGTCGTACGTGCGAGCGTACCGTGGGTTCGAATCCCACCTCCTCCTCCATTTGAAAGAGTCCGAAAGGGCTCTTTTTTCGCGGGTTTTGGGCGGTTAAGTATGTGTTAAATATATACCAATTTTGGGCTTTGGGGACTATGTGGGGACTGGAAATATTGAAATCTTTATTCGTTACTATAAAGCTTGTGTCTTTTATTGACTATTTCCTTATATCTTGCATTGCGAGTAGAGTCCTCATCGTCTGATCCATATATTCTTTGATATTCTTTGGTTGCATCCCTTTGTTCATCAATTAGCTTAATTATTTCTTTAAGTGGGTCCTGAACTTCACAATCATCTTTGAAGTCATTTTCTAACAGCTCTGTAGCTTCACTTTCCAAGGCATCCAAATAATTGTAAAAATCAACATAGGTTTCAAACTTATTCTTTCTACTAACTTTAATTTCTCCAACAAGGGTATTATATTTACTCCTATAAACAACCCCTCCTCCTCTGTACGCATTACTAAGGCTTTCAAACCCTTGAATATTGCTAATTAAATTATCTAGATTGAATTTATCATACTTTTCATTTCTGTAGTCTGAACCGCAGTGAGGGTTTTCAAATGTAATGGGCATTTTCCAACCATAACTTTTATCCTTTACATACATAGAACACATTAAGGCACTCAGATATTCACACCTGACCAGCTCATAAAAATGTCCACAAATTCTCACTGTTTCTTCGCAAATATCCTTTAGTTGCCTAAATGTTAGTCCATTTTTAGCACCAAGTGTAGCCAGAGAATTAACCAATGTTGTTATGCTGTTAAAATTGTCGCCCGTTTTAACAATATTTTCGTTTTTTAATGCCTGTTGCAAGGTGTTCGCATTTACATATTGGCTTACCACAATTCTGTAATCTTCTGCCGTAGGTGCTTCTATGGTTCTCTTGTCATTGAAAAATTTGTCAAAATAGCTTTCGCCTTTACAATTTTGCTCATTCATTGAATACAAACAATTAACGCAATTGTGCAGAGCTTCTTTATTGCACGGGAAAATAACAAAAAGTCCTTCAACATCGAAAAAATGTTTGACGCATTCAAGAGTTTTCATTGCATAATCAGGGCGACATCTATCAAGCTCATCAACAATTATGACCAATTTTCCTTTTGGTAAACACTTGATAAAATTAGTTAAGGATTTTCTAAGCTCAACAATTGGGTCCAATTCGCTTCTAAAGGCGTCAATCAATGCTTCTGTTCTGTATGACACACCTGGAATACTAATGGTGAAACCCCCAATGGCCTTTTGGAGCTTTCTAAAAACTTCCTCAGCTTCTAGTTTATACTTCTCGAAAATTTCAGGCTTACTCTTTTCAAAATCCGTTATTGCTTTAGAAAACGCTATGAAGGGATCCGCCAAGTAATCTAGCTCCCAAGCGCTGAAATAAATCGCCTCAATTCCCTTGTTGTTCAAAAATTGAGCAAATCTAGTCGCGAAAAAGGTCTTTCCCATTCCATAACCAGCTTCAAGCAACAAACTATGCGGAGTTTTTTTAGATAAAACATCTTTTTTCAAGGCTTCTGCAAAAGTTTTTGTGCTTTGATAACAGTCTTGAAAGGGATTTGACTTATACGATTTCAGATCATCATCTGATAATTTAAATATATTGGCAATATCCTGCGCCATTCTCAACCCCACTGTCTTTTGTCAATTTTAGCATAAGGCATTTAAACAGCCGTTGGAACTTAAGTATTTTTTAACAATTTAATAAATTTCAAAAGCGTGTCCAAGTTTGCCTTCTTCTCTGCTCGCTCAATTTCACCCAGATAATAGTCGTCAATGTCGGCCACCTCTGCAAGTTGAGTAAAATAATATTTTTCTCATTCCCAAAACCTTATCTTGGCTCCAAGTATAGATTAGATAAAAATAAAGAACTGACTACACGAACTTTAATTGTTTTATTGCACCAATAGACATTTTATGGATCGTGGTGGATTTTAAAAACTTGACATTTTTATCACTGAAGATGAATCGATCTGCAAATAGTAAATATAATTGACACCCCATCCCAAAGCAACTAATTGCAAAATAGCATATAACTTATTTTTCTCATTACGTTTATATAGTGATAGTTATCACTATATAAACGTTAAATTGTGATATTAATTTTTTATAAATATGCATTGACATTAGTTTATTTTTGAATATTATAGTATCTATATAGTGAAATAAATCACAATTAGAAAAGGAGATTATACAACTATGCCAAAAGCAAAAACAGCGGAACCGAGAGAAAAAAATATTGAAAATTTAGAAAAAGCACTGAAATCAAGCGTTCTGACAGACAATCCCGAAGCATTAAATGAGTTAATTAAGCGGGTTAAAAAAGCGCAGATAACTTTTGCAACTTATTCGCAGGAACAAGTTGACCGTATTTTTAAAGCTGCAGCAGTTGCAGCCAACCAGGCAAGGATTCCGCTAGCAAAAATGGCTGCCGAAGAAACGGGCATGGGCGTTGTGGAAGACAAGATTATCAAAAACCACTATGCGTCTGAATATATCTACAATAAACACAAAGATGCCAAGACTTGCGGCATAATTAAGGAAGACAAAGCAAACGGGATTAAAATTGTTGCTGAACCTTTGGGGGTAATTGCAGGCATAGTACCCACTACAAACCCCACCTCTACCGCAATTTTTAAATCACTTATCACCCTGAAAACAAGAAACGGTATAATCTTTTCACCCCATCCGCGCGCGAAAAATTCTACTATCGCTGCGGCAAAAATTGTCTTAGAAGCCGCAGTAAAAGCCGGAGCACCGAAAGACATTATCGGTTGGATTGATACACCGTCATTGGAATTAACAAATATGGTGATGACACACCCCGACATTGCGACAATTCTCGCAACCGGCGGCCCGGGTATGGTCAAAGCGGCTTATTCATCAGGTAAGCCTGCGTTAGGCGTTGGCGCGGGAAACACACCTGCCATTATTGATGAAACTGCGGATATTCAGATGGCCGTTTCTTCAATACTTTTGTCAAAAACCTTTGACAACGGTATGATTTGCGCATCCGAGCAGTCAATTATTATTGTAAATGATATTTATGACGAAGTTATCAAGGAGTTAAAGCTTCGCGGGGCATACGTATTGAACAAAACAGAGAAGGAAAAAGTTGCCAAAACGATAATTATTGACGGAAAACTTAACGCAAATATTGTCGGCCAGCCTGCATGTAAAATTGCTGAAATGGCAGGATTTAAAGTGCCTGAAAATGCAAAAGTTCTTGCGGGAGAGGCTGAAAAAATCAATCTGGCAGAAGAATTTGCACATGAAAAATTGTCACCGGTTATTGCAATTTACGGCGCAAAAAACTTTGAAGATGCTGTTTCAAAGGCTCACCAACTTGTAGAATTAGGAGGTGCAGGACACACTGCGGTTCTTTATACGGATGAAAGAAAACAAGACAGAATTGACTTCTTCGCCGCAAAACTGCATGCCGGGCGCATACTTGTAAATACTCCGTCATCACAGGGCGGCATTGGTGATTTATACAACTTTAAATTAGAGCCGTCATTGACACTCGGATGCGGTTCTTGGGGAGGAAATGCAGTGAGCGAAAATGTTGGGGTAAAGCACTTGCTAAACTATAAAACTGTTGCGGAGCGCCGTGAGAATATGTTGTGGTTCAAAGTTCCGCCGAAAGTCTATTTCAAGCGCGGAGCAACAGACTTAGCATTGCGTGAATTACAAGGTAAAAAACGTGCATTTATTGTTACGGACAGATTTTTGTTCGATTCAGGCGCAATTTATAACATCACGGATGTATTGGAGCAAACAGGTATTGATTATCAAATTTTCTTTGACGTCAAGCCTGACCCGACAACTTCAACAATTAATGAGGCGTTGTCAATGATTAGAACCTACGAACCGGATGTAATTATTGCATTTGGTGGCGGTTCACCGATTGACGCAGCAAAAATTATGTGGCTGATGTATGAACAGCCCGAAATTGACTTTCAAGATATTGCAATGCGCTTTATGGATATAAGAAAGCGCATTTGCGGCATTCCTGACCTGGGACAAAAGGCGCAATTGGTAGCAATACCGACAACATCAGGTACGGGTTCGGAGGTTACGCCGTTTGCAGTAATTACAGATGATGAAACTCATATAAAATATCCGATTGCAGACTATGCGCTAACGCCGAATATGGCGATTATTGACCCGAATTTTGTTGACTCTATGCCAAAAGGCTTGTGTGCGGCATCAGGCATTGACGCACTGACGCACGCGATTGAAGCTTATGTGTCTGTTCTGGCAACGAACTTCACAAATTCACCCGCGCTGGAAGCAACAAAACTTATTTTCAGATATCTGCCGCGCTCATACAATGGTGGTTTGAATTCAGATTCACCCGACCCGATTGCAAGAGAAAAAATGCACTACGCTTCAACATTGGCGGGTATGGCATTTGCAAACTCTTTCCTTGGTATTTGCCACTCAATGGCGCATAAAATGGGTGCCGCGTTCAATCTGCCCCATGGGATTGCAAACGCACTGTTAATCAATCAGGTCATACGTTTCAACGCAACGGATTGCCCGAAAAAACAGGGTACTTTCCCACAATATAAGTTTCCGAACGCTAAAGCAAAATACGGACAAATTGCTGACGAACTTGATTTAGGCGGTAAGAATGATGATGAAAAAGTTGAACTTCTTTTAGGGGCTATAACACAACTTAAAAAAGATATTCAAATTCCGCTTTCAATCAAAGATGCGGGCGTGAGTGAAAAAGATTTCTATGCAAAACTTGATGAACTGGTTGAACTTGCATTTGACGACCAATGCACGGGCGCAAATCCGGCATATCCGCTAATGAAAGAAATTAGAGAAATCTTTATCAAAGCTTATGAGGGAAAAGTATAATGCTTCGCATTTTGTATACTCACTCGCAAAATATTGAGTTAACTCACTACTTTGACTCGTTCGTTTTAACATAGGGGAATGCTATGAATTTATCCGATAAAGTAATTAACCGCTTAACTCTTTATCACAACATCTTAATTGAATATATCGAAAAAGGCATTAATAACATAACCAGTTTGCAAATTGGAGCATTGTTAAAAATTGATGCCTCACAGGTGAGAAAAGATGTAAAAATGCTGGACAATATAGGCATATGTAAAGTCGGCTATTCGGTTAAGGCGCTGAGAAAATCCATAGAAGAAATTCTTGGCGTCGGTAAAGTAAAAGAAGCGATTATTGTGGGTGCAGGAAATTTAGGCACAGCACTTGCAAGGTATGATAACTTCGCGCCTTACGGACTGAATATTCTTGCCCTGTTTGATAATGACCCGTTGAAGATAGGGATGAGCACAAACGGCAAAGAGATTTTTCATACTTCCAAACTGCCGGATCTGATAAAACGCTTAAATGTACAAATAGCGATTTTGACCGTACCGCGGCAATTTGCGCAAGACGTTGCCAATTTACTTGTTCACTCGGGCATAAAATACATCTGGAATTTCTCGCCAAGTATTCTGGAGATACCGGATGATGTTCAGGTTTGGAATGAAAACCTTATCGGTAATTTTTTGCAGTTCACAATAAATCATAAGGATTAAAAACAATGAAAAATACAATAAAAATTTGCATGGGCAGCTCATGTTTTGCGCGAGGAAATGACATTAATCTTGAAGTTGTAGAAAAATTCATCCGAGAAAATAATCTTGACGCGCATATCGAACTGTTTGGCAAAAGATGTGAAAACAAATGTGCCAAAGGGCCCAATATATTAATCAACGAAACCGAGTATAGCGGAATAACAAAAAGGGAACTGGTGCAAATGCTGTTGGAGCTGCAAAATGAATGAACTTCAACCTGTTTATACCTTAAAAAACGAATGTCACGACTGCTACAGATGCGTTAGGGAGTGCCACGTTAAAGCAATCAAAATTAAAGACGGTGCAGCGTCTGTTTTGAGTGAAAAGTGCATTTCCTGCGGGGCTTGTGTAAAAGCTTGTCCATCAGGAGCAAAGCGTGTGCGGCAGGATATTGATAAAGTAAAAACTTTACTTAAAGCGGATAAACGCGTGTTTGTATCACTTGCACCAAGCTGGGTCGGGATTTTTGATTATAGTGCAGGTACTATGGTTGCCCTGCTTAAAAAATTAGGCTTTAACGGGGTGAGCGAAACTGCATTGGGCGCACAGGAAGTTTCTGTTCGGACCGCCCGAATGTTGTGCGGTGGGGAAAAAGGGTTATATATTTCAAGCGCGTGCCCGGTTGTTGTTGATTACATAAGACTCTATAAGCCTAAATTCACACAAAATATTACACCCGTTGCCTCACCGGCACTTACGCATTCCAAAATGCTTAAAGAGATTTACGGTGATGACATTTATGTTGTTTTTATCGGTCCTTGTATCGGTAAAAAAAACGAGGCCGAAAAACACCCTGAACTGATACATGCAGCGCTTAGTTTTGAAGAATTAAATTATTGGATTAAAGAAGAATTTATAAATGTTTCTGAATTTAAAATTAATGAAACAGACAAATTCGTTCCCGAAACCGCTTATGAAGGTGCGCTGTACCCGCTTGAGGGCGGAATGAATGAGACAATTAAAGAGGCAGGGAGTACTGATGACGTCCAACTTTTAAGTATAAGTTCTCTCGAAATGGTTGACAGGGCGCTTGAAGGATTGGCTTTTGACAAAACATTTGACAAAACAAATAAAAAAATATTTCTTGAGGCACTTGCGTGTCCCGGCGGATGCGTAAACGGACCTTGTATCGCTGTGAAAAAATCAGGTATAAGTATCGTTTCCGATATTCTTTCAAAAGTTCGGAGAAGAAAACAAATCCCCCAAAACCCTAAAGTGGTTGTGGAGGAAATTTATAAATCAAACCCTGTTAAAAATAAAATTTATTCACTAAATGAAATAACAAAAGCAATGAAAAAAATCGGAAAACACAGTGAAGTTGATGAGCTTAACTGCGGCGGCTGCGGTTACCCGACATGTCGCGATCTGGCTGCTGCGTTGCTCTCAGATGAAGCCGAACCTTCAATGTGTGTTTCCTATATGAGAAAAATTGCTATGCGTAAGGCTGCTGCAATGCTGCGCTGTATGCCATCTGCCATTGTAATGGTGGATAATGTATTAAATATTGTTGAGGCAAACGATGCATTTATGCGCATGTTTTGCGGTGATATGTACGAAATTTTCGCTGCACGGCAAGACGGGCTCGTGGGAGCCGCAATTGACAGAATAGTTGATTTTTCGGATATCTTCAAACTTGCATTGCAGTCGGGACAAGATATTCACAAAGAGCATTTTCCTGTTAATAACAGATTGTACGATATAAGCGCGTTTACCATTGAAGAAAATGAAATTGTAGGTGCTATTATAACGGACGTTACACAATCGGAAACAAGCAGAGAAAAGATTGCGCAAAAGGCACGAGAAGTTATTACAAAGAACGTTGCAACCGTGCAGGAAATTGCCTGCCTTCTCGGGGAGCATATGGTTGAAACCGAACTGCTACTAAATTCAATAGCCGAAGATTACACGGAGGGCGGCGGCGGTGTTTATTGATATCGACTTTGCGCAGCAGAAAAAACATAACCAGAACGCTTACGGGGACTACTTTAGTTCAAAACGCGTTCCAGGCAGACTGATTGCAGTGCTCTCTGACGGCCTGGGCAGCGGGATTAAGGCAAATATCCTCTCTTGTATGACGGCAACAATGCTTTTAAAATTTATTGAAGCCGGCGCAAATATTCAAAAAGCTTGTGAAATCGTTATGAACTCGCTTCCTGTATGCAAAATCAGAAAAATAAGCTATTCGACCTTTTCGGCACTTGATTGCCATGATGACGGTACGGTACAGATTGTTGAAGAAGGTAATCCGCAATTTGTCTGGGTAAGAAATAATAAAGAAATTCTTAACCCGCAAGCGCAAACTATTACTTCTAACACTTTTTCAAACAGACATATGCAGTTTTACAATATTAAACTTAAAAAAAATGACAGACTGATTTTTTGTTCAGACGGTGTAACCCAATCAGGTCTTGGTTCTCCGAATTTGCGTTTGGGACTGAGGCGTGAAGGATTGATTGAATTTATCCTGAAAAAGCTGGAAGATAAACCAGATATATCAAGCCGTGAGCTGTCAAAATTAATTGTTGACTTTGCCTGTAGGACAGAAGTTGATAAGATGGCGAAAGACGACATTTCCGCCGTTGCAATTTATTGCAGGAATCCCCGCAAATCAATTGTATTTACGGGGCCGCCATACCATACAGACAAAGACAATCAATACGCCGAGTTATTTAAAAACTTTAACGGTAAAAAAGCAATTTGCGGCGGCACAACAGCAAATGTTATTTCACGGGAACTTAATATTCCAGTAAACACAAGAATTTCACTGACTTCGGGTTCACTGCCGCAGCCAATGGAAATGAAAGGGATTGACCTTGTAACGGAAGGAATTTTGACGCTCACCCGCACGTCCGAATATCTTGAAGCACCGGAAACTGTCGCTAATAATGATGCTGCTGGTCAACTGGTAAAATTCTTTTTAGACAGCGACTGTATAGATTTTATGGTCGGTGCAAAAATTAATCAGGCGCATTATGACCCGAGTCTGCCTGTAGAAATTGAAATAAGAAAAAACATAATCAAAAAGATATCCAAATTGCTCGAAGAAAAATTTATAAAAAAAGTGACCGTACAATATATATAGGAGAAGGAAAATGAAACAAATTGAAGTAAAAGTATGCTTAGGCACAAGCTGTTATGTAATGGGTTCATCATATTTACAGGAACTTGTAGATATTGTTCCGTCAAAGTTTGGCGACAAAGTTTCGGTCATCGGGCACAATTGTCTCGGACAGTGCACAGCAAATTGGGAACACAGTGAAGCGCCTTATGTTGATATTGACGGTGAGATAATTTCAAATGCAACAATAGAAAAAGTTTTAGAGCATATAGAGTGCAAACTGTAAGCTGCACGTGAATTTAACAAAGGAACTTCATTATGAACAGACAAACCATTTACCTGAAAAAAGAGATTTTGATACGCATTATAAGGGCATTTTTTTCAAATAATTTTAATGCAAATTTGCGGCTAATACCGTTTGCTATGCGTCCAAAAGGTGCAGATGTGCCTTATCGTTGCTGCATTTATAAAGAACGTGCAATTCTTCGAGACCGTATTATTGCAGGGTTGGGGTTTTCCATTGAAAACGATGACGAAGCAAAAGATTTGGGAGATTACTTACAGCAAGCACTTGAGCGTGAAATACCGGAAAAAAACCCTTTGACTGTGGCAGAAATTGCTTGCAAGGGCTGCCTGCCGAACAGAATTTACGTGACGAATTTATGTCAGGGCTGTGTTGCACGCCCCTGTCAGAGCACTTGCAAGTTCGGCGCAGTCAGTTTTGTTAACGGAAAATCTGTGATTGACGGCGAAAAGTGTAAAAATTGCAAAATGTGCATATCTGCTTGCCCGTACAATGCAATTGCACAAATTATCGTGCCGTGCGAAAACGCTTGTCCCGTTAACGCCATACACAAAAACTCTGACGGATATGCCCAAATAGACTACGAAAAATGTATTTCCTGCGGAAAATGTATTATGAACTGCCCGTTTGGTGCAGTTCATGAAAAAAGTCAACTCATAGATGTATTGAAAAATTTTAACAAAAAGGTCATAGCCTTAATCGCACCCTCTATTGTAGGGCAATTCCCGGGCAATATTTATCAGTTGAAATCCGCAATGCTCAAAGCGGGTTTTTCGGATGTTTATGAGGTTGCACAAGGTGCCGATATTACCACGCAAAATGAAGCTTTAGAATTTACGCAGCGCCTGGAAGAAGGCGAAGCATTTATGACAACGTCATGCTGCGCGGGCTATTTTAGCTTTGTGGAAAAGCATTTACCCGAAATTAAACCTTTTGTTTCGCATACCAAAACACCGCTTTATTACATTTCGCAGAAGGTTAAGGCAGAGCACCCGGACGCTTTGACGGTTTTTATAAGCCCGTGTGCGGCCAAAAAAAATGAGGCGATGGCAAATCGGAATGTTGACTACGTGCTAAATTACGAGGAGCTGGGAGCACTTTTTATTGCAAAGAACATTGAAATTCTCGACTGCGAAGACTCTTGCTACGACGTTGAAAGTTCCAGACAAGGACGTAATTTCGGTGTTTCCGGCGGTGTTGCATCAGCAATTGCTTCGATTTGTGCCGTGGAAACCAAGCCCTGCATAATCAACGGCTTAAACAAAGACGGAATTAAGCAGCTCCAAAAAATGGTCAAAGAAGGCAGGTGTGAAAACGGAAACCTTGTAGAGATAATGTGCTGCGAAGGAGGCTGCGTTGGCGGCTGCGCGGTAATTTGCGATGCAAAAGTTTCAAAAAAAGCACTCGCACAATTATCCGAGAATTGTCAAAATCTTGATTCCGACACTAAATCAATCACCATATAGATATTGGCTACATAATTACAAATTAATTTGTAATTATTAATATCAATTAAAATATTATACCAAATATATTTATATATAAATATATTTGGTATTTTCTTTGCAAGATAAAAAATTTCGGGAAAGATAAAAGGACTTTGTCAGGGGTAATAGAAGCAATGGCTGCACAATTATATAAAAAAGTGTTTAAAGAAAACTGTTTTCTCGGTTAATATCAGTAAAAATGGGTATTTTTCTGGTAGAGTTGCCTATATGCAATATGCCCTACAAATCCTCATGCCTGTAAGGTATTTGCGTGGCAAGGAGGAAACTCTTATTGTAATTTAAACTGACATACAACTAGCAAAAAAATTTTGCTTTGTGTTTTATATTAACAAAAGTTCTAGTAATCGAACAAAAATTAAGTGCGCGGAAAGGGACAAGATATGATTAAGGCTATTGAGAATAGGGTTGAACCAAGGCTGGGAAGTTTTCAAAGACAAACGTTGCCGAAAGGTAATTCTGCGGTAAGTTTTGGTGCAAGTGAAATGAATAAGGAAATGTCGCAAGCACAGATGAATAACTTTCAGGCAACGCAGAGAATAAGTAAGGGTAAAGATGTTTCTTTTATGAGTACGAGATATTATGGTAGTACAGAATTTACTGAAAACAACAAGGATTCTTACCATGCAATGAAAGAAAAATTTATTTTTGATTTCAGAAATAACGACTTTTATCGCTCGTGCGGCCCGAGAATTGAAAGTACACTTGATGTCGGAGTTATATATATAACACGAGATGGAAAAATTGAAGAACACTTTAATGTATCTCAAGAATTAGCGGAAGAAATATACGCAAAAGAAGGTTCTGAAGGTATTTTTGAAAAAAGCTTATTTCTTCCGCTAAAAGCTGCTCAATTTTTTACCGAAAAAGGGCAATTAGATGCCGTTATTAATGCATATACATCGGGAAAGTTTGATAGTAATTTTAAAAGCATTGAAAACCATGATAAAGAAATGAATCATGAGCTAGAAAGAGGCTGCTATCCTCCTTTAAACAAAATACCGACTGAACTTAGAGAGAACCATAACCGCGAAAAGGTTGAAGAGGTTCTTGCGAGAGCTCTTGTTATGGAAGACAGGTTAACAGAAGCCCTCGAAATATTCCCCGGCCAAAAGGAAGCAATTGTAGAAGAGCTGCAAAAAATAGGCAGGCTCGAAGGGGCAATTGAAGCATTAGAAGATACACCTGCCGCCAGACATGCGTTGATTGAAGAATACGGATACGAAGAAGCTAAAAAGAAATGTCCTTCTATTGTACCCGGGGATGCTTCGTTTGATGCACTGATTGAAGCCGGTATGCTTAAAGAAGCAGGGGAAGTATATGCAGACAAAAAGCAAGTCCTTAATTTTATTGTTGAGAATTTGGATATAGAAGAATGGGCTGAAGCACAAAGAAATGATGCAAAAGAAAAAGTAGAAGGCTGGTTTCCATACGGTCGCCTTGAAGGGTTCAAGAGGGCGGCTATAGCTACAATTACTCTTGGTATTTCAGAGATTCAGCGTGCATACAAAAAGAACGCAGCGAAAGATGAAGCTGTTACGAAGGAAAATCAGAGTATAAGCAAGACACGTGAGGATGTTGCCGAGGTTCTTGCACGTCAGCTTGAACTGCAAGAGAAACGTGCGGAGAGAAAGTACAAACAGTCACTCAAGCTCAGGTCTCTTGAGGAGAAAAAGAGTGCAGCAAAAGAAGTGCTTTTAAATGAATTAATCCTTCAAATTAATCTTGCAAACAAAGGTAGATCTTATGACCTTCCAAACTGCGTTATGCTTGTGGGTGAAAACCCTTATGTTACAAAAGAACTTATTGACTGGACAGGACAACACGCTGCTGCAGACTATGTTATAGTTCCGAATAATTTAAACCGTAATGAGCTCCAAAAAGACCTCGTTGCCACACTAAAAAGTGCCGAGGCTAACTACCAAAAAACGGGTAAAAGGACTGTTATATATGTTGAGAATATGGAAAAACTTCTTAATCCTCAAACAAATCCCGAAGAAAATATAGCAGCAATGAAAAACTTTATGACTTCTGCCGAGGAGGACTACCACTCAACTATAATATTCCAAACAAAAGACCCAGATAAGCTTGACCCGAATACAACGGTCTCGCACAGAGTTGGCCTGAGGGTAGATGTGCCCGTAAGTTTTGACGATGCGAATTTGTTGAAGGTTTAAGAAAGGATTAAGAAGATGAAAATATTTAGTGTAAGCCCTGTAGGCTTTGGCAGCATAAAAGTAAGTAAGGAAAAAAAGAACACGGACTCTCCCGCAAAAACAGCTAATCAGGAAATATTTGACAGCTGGGGCAGAAGTTTGGACATTATTAAAACTGCTTCAGATGTCATAAGTACAGACCCCAAACTAAAAAAGGTGGATAAGGATAAAGTTTCCAAATACTATGATGGAAGGAATGTATATCATGCAAATATTGATTCGATTGACGGCGTTAAGCCTTCTGTGGGTAAGAAAGTTCAAATTTTAAACTCGGCAATGGCTTTAGCGAATGAAAGCATGGATAAAATAAGCAAGGCTGAAGAGCAATACAGAGTTGTGAATAAAGCAGAAGAAGACACCGAAGTTATAGGCCAAAGAAAAAATGACTTTGGAATGACAAAAATCGCAGGATACAAAGGTGATATGAGGGTTATTTATGAAAGATTCATAGATGAAGTCGAAAAAGAAAAAAGAGGCGAAGAGGCTGACGTTTTTGGGAGTATACTCTTTTTCGGCCCCAGTGGTAACGGCAAAACCTACATGACAAAAGCTGTTGCACAAGAAACTGGCTGCAAGATTGTCCATATAAGACCCGGTTTGCCTACGGAGCCAGGAGCCAGAGAAGAAACATTGAAAGAGATACTTGAAGAAGCGCAAAAGGCGGAAGAAAGATTTCAAAACGGCGAAGGCAGGACAATTCTTTTTATTGATGAAGTAGATAATTTGATAAGCAAAACCTCCCCTGTTACAAAAGAGTTTGAAGAGTTTATAAAAACCTGCTCTAATAAGTATCACTGCACGGTATTCGCTGCAACAAACAATCCGCTTAATTTGGGCGTAAATATGAAAGACGAGGATGTTTTTACCATAAAAATGGCAATAGACCCTCCGAATGTGGAAAATGCTACAGCAGTGTTTAAATATCAGCTAAAAGGCTATCCTAAAGGAGAAGTTGACTATGAAGAGCTGGCTCAAGAACTTTTTAATCAAGAAGAGTTAAGAAAGGGGCAATTTAATAACCGTCAAATACTTAATATATGCAAGGGAGCATATAAAAACAGGGAAGGTGAAGTTTTAAAACAAAGTGATATAATAAAATATATGCAAGAGATGCCCGCAAAGCCTGAAATATCAGACGAAATTGGGGAAAAGTTCTCAAATGAGTATGAAGAACTCATATTAAAATAAGAAGGAAATAGTGTGAAAGTCGAATTCAACAGCTTGGGAAATGTATATTCTCCACCCTCAAAGACAGTAAAACAAACGCCTGTCTCGTTTTGTGGTGCGGACGAGTTTGTCCAAGGCGCACTTAACCCACAGACGTATAAGGAAGCAAGAAAAGCTCTCCAGAGGGAATATCTCCCCGAGATTGCAAGATTAAAAAATGAGTACAGAACTCTCTCGGAAAGCCTTACGCCCAGAGACATCTTTGAAAGTACTCAAAGTAAAGAAGC
>Ga0153996_1000050_pt1 | contig 75097 bp, 66 predicted proteins | sample TSNC080MetaG_FD_104728 | JGI IMG/M metagenome (GOLD analysis project Ga0153996, IMG submission 104728) | Attine ant fungus gardens microbial communities from North Carolina, USA - TSNC080 MetaG | ecosystem: Host-associated > Fungi > Mycelium > Unclassified | place: USA: North Carolina, Lumber... | reverse complement strand
TGCGGGACAAGCATCTCAAGACTAACAATCTCAAGGGTTGTCTGAGCGGGGCCGGGTCTGCGTAACATGACCCAATGAATCACAAACAACAAGCTTATGCTAGGGGTTTGTCAGCAGTCTGAGCCCCGGATTGCTCCGGGGCTCCTGTTTCTTCAAGGGGCAGGAACTTAGAAGTCCATGCCACCCATGCCGCCGCCCGGCATTGCCGGCGGAGGATCTTTGCGCGGAAGCTCGGCGACCATGGCCTCTGTCGTGATCAGAAGACCAGCAACCGAAGCTGCATCCTGAAGGGCAGCGCGGACAACCTTGGCCGGATCGACGATACCGGCTTCCAGCATATCAACGAACTGCTCGGTCTGGGCGTCGAAGCCATAGGTGACCGACTTGTTCTCAGTGATCTTGCCGACCACGATCGAACCTTCGACACCAGCGTTCTCGACGATCTGACGGATCGGCGACTCGAGAGCCTTGGCAACGATATTGATACCGGCCTGGATGTCGGCGTTATCGCTCTTGAGAGCGTGAACGGCAACCTTGGCGCGAAGAAGGGCGGTTCCGCCGCCAGGGACGATACCTTCTTCCACCGCAGCGCGAGTGGCGTTCAGAGCATCGTCAACGCGGTCCTTCTTTTCCTTGACTTCCATTTCAGTCACGCCACCGACGCGCAGGACGGCAACGCCGCCCGCGAGCTTGGCAAGACGCTCCTGAAGCTTCTCACGATCGTAATCCGAGGTGGTGTCTTCGATCTGGGCCTTGATCTGGCTGACGCGACCTTCGATGTCCTTCTTCTTGCCGGAACCGTCGATGATCGTGGTGTTTTCCTTGTCGATGCGGACGCGCTTTGCGCGGCCGAGCTGAGCAATGGTCACCGTCTCGAGCTTGATACCCAGATCTTCGGAAATCGTCTGACCGGCGGTCAGGATCGCGATGTCTTCGAGCATGGCCTTGCGGCGATCACCGAAGCCCGGAGCCTTGACAGCAGCAACCTTGAGGCCGCCACGCAGCTTATTGACCACGAGGGTCGCGAGCGCCTCGCCTTCGACATCTTCAGCGATGATCAGCAGCGGCTTGCCGGTCTGCACGACGGCTTCGAGAACCGGCAGCATCGGCTGAAGCGAGGTCAGCTTCTTCTCATGGATGAGGATGTAGGGGTCTTCGAGCTCAACCACCATCTTTTCAGCATTGGTGATGAAGTACGGCGACAGGTAACCACGGTCGAACTGCATGCCTTCGACAACGTCGAGTTCGGATTCAAGGCTCTTGGCCTCTTCAACCGTGATGACGCCCTCGTTACCGACCTTCTGCATCGCCTTGGCGATCATTTCGCCGATGGAGCGGTCGCCGTTGGCGGAAATCGTGCCGACCTGGGTCACTTCTTCGGAAGACTTGACCTTCTTGGCGCGCTTCTGGATGTCGGCAATGGCAGCGGCGGTTGCGAGATCGATGCCGCGCTTCAGATCCATCGGGTTCATGCCAGCCGTCACGGCCTTGGCGCCTTCGCGAACGATCGACTGAGCGAGAACCGTTGCAGTGGTGGTGCCGTCACCGGCGACGTCGTTGGTCTTGGACGCAACTTCGCGAACCATCTGGGCGCCCATGTTCTCGAACTTGTCTGAAAGCTCGATTTCCTTGGCGACGGTGACGCCGTCCTTGGTGATGCGCGGCGCGCCGAACGAACGGTCGATCACGACGTTACGGCCCTTCGGACCCAGGGTAACCTTCACCGCATCGGCGAGGATGTCGACGCCACGGAGCAGTTTCTCGCGGGCTTCTGTTGCGAATTTAACTTCTTTGGCAGCCATAAGCTTAGCCTCTCAATTCATACAGGTTTCAAAAAAGACGACGTATTCGTCACTTATTTCGACAGCACGCCCATGATGTCAGACTCCTTCATGATCAGGAGATCTTCACCATCGAACTTGATTTCTGTGCCGGACCACTTGCCAAAAAGGATCCGATCACCCTTCTTGACATCAAGAGCGACGATCTTGCCGCCTTCATCACGGGCGCCAGGCCCGACGGCGATCACTTCGCCTTCCTGCGGCTTTTCCTTGGCGGTATCAGGAATGATGATGCCACCCTTTGTCTTTTCCTCGCTTTCAAGGCGACGGACAACGACGCGATCGTGCAATGGACGGAATTTCATCTGTAACGGCCCTCTTCAAAATAAAAGGTTCTAACGATGCTGGAATGCACCGGAATAAAGACTGTTAGCACTGTCTGTCGAGGAGTGCTAGCGGAGCATGAGATATGCACGCCCACTTCGAGTGTCAAGAAGAGCAAAAGATAAAAAATCATACGAAGGGCTGAAATCCGGACCACTGCATCGCTATGGTAAATACGGATGCTCCAATCGCCTTGCCTCAGCGCCGTGACGTAACCAGCGCTCCCGCGATGATCATCGCGCCACCGATGAAAGTGGAAAGCGTCGGAACTTCGCTGAAAAATACATAACCGATCAAAACTGCCCAGACCATGGCGGTATATTCAAGCGGCGCAAGCTTGGCGGCATTCACATACTTATAGGCGCTGGCGATCAGATAATGACCGCTCAAACCCAGAAAGCCGATGATCGTGAACCAGATCAGATGATACCAGCTCGGAGTAACCCAGACAGCGAAGGCAAATGGCGCCGACATCAGAGCCGGCCCGAGATGCATCATGAAGACGATGTGTATCAGCACGTCCTGCTGAGCCCTGGCCCGCAACAGCACCATTGAAACGGAATATGACGCGGCAGCGAGCAGGGCAGCAACAATTCCTGTCAGCGAGCGAGTGCCGTCGCTGACACCCAACTGCCCGAACACGACAATGCCGGTCCCTACAAATCCGACAGCCAGTGCAATGATGACTCGTCCGTCTAACCTTTCCTTGAGGATCAGTATCCCGAGAACCGCAATGAAAGTCGGTGCCAGGAAGGTCAATACCAGCACTTCCGCCAGAGGCAGTTCGCCAAGCGCATAGAAAAACAGCACAGCGGTCACAACTGCAAAAACCGAACGAAGGGCATTGGCACGAACTGTCTCCCAGGACGGCCAACCGGGGCGCATCACCAGAAGCAGAGCAATAATCAACAGCGTGCCGATCCCGAACCGCATGGCGACTATCTGAAATGTCGGGTAAGAGTGCGCCACTGCCTTGATCGCACCGTCAAGGAATGAAAGGCATGCAATTCCGGCGATGGCACGCAGAATGCTGGCGAGGGAAACACTCATTGAAACACCGAACAACCGGAAGATCATGGAAGCCTGTTCAAGCTGCATAACCAAACACCGGACATAAGCCTAACGGTATTTAAACGTCAGGCGGAAATCACCGTCATCCATTCATCGATATCGGACAAACCTACTTCGCATTTTCCCCAATAAGAGGTATTCATGAGTGAAAGCTCATCTGGTCATTGAGAGTCCCCATGTCCCCGGTTAAATTTCTGAACAATCGCAATGCAGGGAAGCACCTTTTATGGGTTGCCGGAGCATTCACGTCACTGGGCCTGCTCCTCGCCTGCCCTGCCCAGGCAGGAGAGAAGCCTTTTCCCAAGGCTCCGTCGGATTCAGTTGAAAAGATGCGCGCCTGTCCCGAATACGGCCCCGGCTTTTTCAAGCCTCCCGGCTCAGGGACATGCGTCAAGATCGGCGGCCGGGTTCGCGGAGAAACCGGCTGGGGTTCAGGGAAGGATCGCCGCAGCGATGCAACCCGGTGGCGTTCACAGGGAGAACTCGGCATCGATTCGCGCACTGGAACAGCTTATGGCCCCGCTCGTGCAGTCGTCAGATTGAAGGGACAAAGGAGTCCGGATTCTTTCTGACCGTTCAATGCAAAAAAGTCGTGGGAAACGCTGGAAATTCATGTAGCGGTTGTTCTATACCAAAGCGTCGCGTAGGCAATCGTGAACTAATCGCCCAAGATCGGCAATTCATGCCGATAATGTCTCTATAATTTAAACTCGTTCCTTTTGGGAATGCAGTTCCGGATTGGGAGTTGTCCAGATGCGTATCGTGTTATCTATTCTTGCGCTCATTTTCCTCGGCTCGGGAAGTGCCCTGGCCCAGGACGCAGCAGCGGGAGAAAAGGTGTTTCTGCAATGCCGAGCCTGCCACCAGATTGGTGATAAGGCCAAGAATATGACCGGCCCTGTTCTCAACGGACTTTTCGGACGACACTCGGGTTCGATTGAAGGTTTCAAATATACCGACGCCAACAAGGATTCCGGCATCACATGGGACGAAGAAACATTTCGCGAGTACATTCGCGACCCACGCAAGAAGATACCGGGTACCAAGATGATTTTTGTCGGCGTCAAGGATGAGCAGAAGATCAACGATCTGATCGCTTTTCTCAAACAGTTCGACGCTTCCGGTCAGAAAAAGTAATCGCGGAATACGAGCTTATGGCATCATGAGAAATTTCATTATAGTTTTCTCGTGATGCCTGCTTAATCAGACAAACTCAGCTAAGATAAAGCAAGCATTACCATAAATATAAAATTTTATTATTTACAATCCATGTCACTATAATATTAGCATTTTAAATTTATTTATAAAAAGCCATTTATTATCTACAAGACAGATAATTTTGTTTGAGAAATCGTTATTCTTTGAATTTCTACGTAATAATTCTGTATCACAACTCTCTATTTTCGCACGAAGCGATGAAAAGTGGCCCTGGTTTTCTGCAAGAAGCGAAGCTGTTTAAGAGATTACGGTGCCCTAGACGCTTGTGGGATTTCACCGCGCAGCAGCATCCATTCATGCCGAAATTACCATCCAAATTCCGGAGACTACGCCACCCATGCGCAAAACACATGCGTGCCAGAATTTGTATACTTGACTAAAATCTGATAAGTTTTTGAAATATCTTAATTTTTAATTTTTCTAAACTAAAAAGCATCATGATCGTTTGCTCCTGTAATCGCCTCTCGGATGGTGACGTGCGCTCTTGTCTTGCGCCCGGCCCTGGATGTCCGCAAACCCCCGCTCAAGTTTATACCTGCCTCGGCTGTCGGCCCGAGTGCGGGCGCTGCGCCCGCACGATCCGGACAATTATGGAAGATGTGGGCGGAAATACACCAATACAATTGAATAATTCTAAAACCAGTTGCACACGCGGATGTTGTCCCTTATCCCTAGATCATAGCAGTCCGGCGGAAACTCTTGTCAGGCCAGTCTTTACCGGAGCCGACGCGACTGTTTAGGACGGATACCGTCCACGACAAACGCGACCGGAGTATGTGATCATGAAGGGCGACGCAAAAGTCATCGAGTACCTTAATCGCGGCTTGCGCAGCGAACTGACTGCCATCAATCAATATTGGCTGCATTATCGAATTCTCGACGATTGGGGATATCGCGACCTCGCTGAAACGTGGCGCAAGGAATCCATCGAAGAGATGCAGCATGCGGATAAATTCGTAACCCGCATTCTTTTTCTTGAAGGCTTCCCCAATCTTCAAGTCCTCGACTCGCTCAGGATCGGACAATCGATCAAAGAAATTCTTGAATGCGATCTTGCCGCGGAATACGAAGCGCGCGCCCTTTATCTCGAGGCAGCGCAATATTGCGAAACAGTCGGTGACAAGGTTTCGAAAAACCTGTTCGAGGAATTGATGGCAGACGAAGAAGGCCACATAGACTTCCTCGAAACCCAGCTCAATCTGATCAGCCAGGTCGGCCTCGAATTGTACGCCCAGAAACATATCGGCAAACTACAGGGCGATGACTGATCCCTGAACCAGTGAATTAGAGTGAGGCGCGTTTAAGTGGATACCGGTTAAACGCAGGAAAGCCTTACGGCATAAAAAATTTAGAGTGTTTTATGATTCATATTAAATGCAAAACACTCTAGTTTGCCCCAACATCGTTCAAGCGGCGGTCGTTTCAAATGGAACGACCGCCGCTTTGTTTATGTCAGCGCGTGTTCAGGGGATATCAATCCTGCTTTTTCTTGCCGTGCAGAACGATTGACGTCGCCTCGGCCATCTTGGCCTTGTCAATGGCTTCGAGATCGAGCTTCACCATCTTGAGATCACTGTCGTTGGGGTCCGTCCCTATGCCAAAACCGAGTAGACGGCAGATGTCGAGCATCGGTTTGTTTTCACGCATCACCTGACCTTCGACGACCTTCAATCCTTCCGCTTTCGACCATTCGATCATCTTCTGCATCAATGCCCAGCCGAGCCCTACTCCCTTCAGGTCGGACCGCAGAAGAATAGCGTATTCGCCGGTATGAAGATTCGGGTCAGCATGAACACGAACCACACCGGCCATCTCGCCAGTCACCTCGTCGATCGCCACAAAAGCGATGGCACGGGCGTAGTCGATCTGAATCAGCTTGGCGATGAAGGCATGGTTGAAATCCCTCACAGGCGCAAAAAATCTCATCCGCATGTCATCGGGCGTCACCTGCTTGAGGAATTCGAGATAAATGCCTTCATCTTCGGGGCGAACCGGACGGACAAAAAATTTCCGTCCTTCCCGCACCACCACGCTGCTTTCCCATTCCCGCGGATAGGGCCGGATTGAGAAGCGCGGATTAGAGCCGCTATGGGGAGCATCAAGCTTGGCAACAGCAATCCTGGCATCGACCACAACGATTCCGTCTTCATCCGCGAGGATCGGGTTGAGATCGAGTTCCCTGATCTCCGGAATGTCGGCTGACATGCGGGCTATCTTCACCAGCAGGAGCGCAACGGCCCGCTCGTCCGCAGCGGGAATATCACGATAGGCCTTCAGACGACGGGAGACTCGGGTCCGGTCAATCAGTTCATGCGCCAGTTTCAGGTCGAGAGGAGGCAGGGCAAGTGCCTTGTCATTGATAACCTCCACAGCCGTTCCACCGCGACCGAAGACAATCACCGGTCCGAATGCCGGATCTTCCGCAATGCCGGCAATCAGCTTGCGCGCCTTCGGCTTGCTGACCATCGGCTGCACTGTCAGCCCCTTGATATTGGCGTTCGGCCGAAGCCTGCGCGCCCGTTCAAGCATTTCCTGTGCGGCAGAATAAACCGCCTGTTCCGTGGTAAGATTGAGAACGACACCGCTGACTTCACTTTTATGAACGATGTCAGCAGACAGAATTTTGATCGCAACAGCTTCACCAAGGAGCAGGTGCGAACGGGCAGCGGTCACCGCTTCCGCCTCGTTGATCGCCAGCTTTGCCGGAGCCGACGTTATCGAATAGGCACGCAGCAACTGGTAGACTTCAACCGGTTCCAGCCATTTCCGGCCTTCGGCAACAGCCCGCTCGACAATAGCCCTGCCGACGATGACATTGGGAGAATAATCTTCCGGCAGATTATCGGGTGTTTCCATCAAGGCATCCTGCGCTTCCCGATAGCGAACAAGATGCATCATGCCGCGCACGGCATCGGCTTCGGTTGCGAAATGCGGAATGCCAGCAGCATCGAAGATCGCGCGCGACTGGCTGTCACCGCCCAGCCATGACGCAAAGACCGCTTTCTTGCGATACCCTGAGAGTCTGTCTTTCTTCACGGTATCGACAACAGCCCGCGCCGTCGTCTGTGCCAGAGCGAACGCTGTCGGAACGTTGATAACCAGAACGGCATCGTTCGCATTGTCGGCCAGCACTATCTCAAGGGCCTTGGCGTAACGTTCCGCATCCGCATCGTTGATGATGTCGACCGGATTGTTGTGAGACCAGGCCCCCGGGAGAACCTCATTCAACTTCTCGATGGTCTCCGGCGACAGCTCCGCCGGAGTTCCTCCGAGATCGCGCAGGCGATCCATCGCCAAAAGGTCGACACCCCGGCCATTGGTCACAACGGCAATGCGATTACCGAGGAAGGGCTTTTGATGACAGAGAGTTTCCGCCGCGGCGAACAACTCGTCAAGATCATAGGCGCGTAACAGGCCCGCACGGCGGAAAGCCGCATCATAGACGCTGTCCACATCGGCAAGCACCGCTGTATGGGTTTCGGAATCAGTAACCTGCTTCTGGTAACGTCCCGATCTGATAATGACGACCGGCTTCGCCCGAGCGGCAGCACGGGCCGCGGACATGAATTTTTTCGCGTTCGTGATCGTTTCGACATACAGAAGGATTGCGCGTGTCGCCCTGTCCGTCGCGAAATAATCAAGGCAGTCTCCGAAATCGACATCGGCTTTATCGCCAAGCGAGACGACTGCCGAGAAACCGATATTTCGCCCAGCCGCCCACTCAACGACCGCACCCGCCACCGCTCCGGATTGGGAAACCAATGCCAGGTCACCCGGCATCACATTCCCCGCCGCAAAGCTGGCATTCAATCCGGCTGCCGGCGCGAGGAGGCCTATGCAGTTGGGGCCAAGTACACGGATCCCGTGGGGTCTGGCCGCAGCGCCAATCTTGGCATCGAAGCTCTCCTGGTCTTTCGTGTCGCCTATCGTCATCACGACAACGCCGCTGATTCCTTTCTTTCCCGCTTCCTCAACCAATGTCGGCACTGCACCGGGAGGAGCTGTCACGATCATCAGGTCCGGAGCCTCGGGCAGATCGGCCACATTTTCATAACAGGTGAATCCGTCTATCTCGCCGCCCTTCGGATTGACGAGATAGATACTACCCTTGAAACCGCCCAGCCGGAGATTGTTGAGAACGACACGGCCAAGCGTATCCGGTCTATGACTGACACCTGCAAGAACTACCGATTTCGGAGAGAAAACCTTATCAAGACGATAGGTACTCATGCTCACCCCGCTGATACGCATAGATTTTTAAGAGCATTATGCAGAAGACCCGCAACCGGTCCTTGCAATGCGACTATAACAATAAGAAGTGGAATTCCACATCGATAAATGGGCCCCACTCCGACAGAAAAACGTGTCATAACTGAAACATCATGTAACGAGCCCTGGAGCACGCCGCAACAAGACAACAGGCTAAGCCGGGGTTATTCTGCAAGGACACGGGTCGGTGGAAAAATAACCTCGACGAGCGTTCCTTCATTGCGGGCGCTCGATATCTCAAAGGAACCCCGATTGGCTTCGATGAGAGCCTTGGTCAATGGCAGACCGAGGCCGGTCCCACCGCTCTGTCGGGAGGTCGCCAATTGCCGGAAGGGTTCGAGAGCGGCGGCAATGTCGCTCTCATCCATGCCGATGCCGGTATCGCGCACCCTGAAGACAACTTCTCCACGATCCGTCATCGCTGTCGAGACAATCACCTGCCCGCCGGCATCCGTGAACTTGATGGCATTGGACACCAGATTGAAAACGATCTGGCGGATGGAACGCTCATCCGCAACCACGAGGGGGAGTTTCGGCGCGAAGCTGGTCCGCATGACAATTCTGTCCCGTGCGGCCTGCTGTTGCAACATACCGACACAAGACGACACCAGATCATTGAGATGAACACTGGTGAAGCTCATATCCATATGGCCGGCTTCGATCTTGGCAAGGTCAAGCAGGTCGTTCACCAGGCTGATCACGTGGGAACCGGAGGTATGCATGTCCTTCAGGTAGGATTTATATCGCTCATTCTCGACAGGGCCGAAACGCTCCTCCATCATTATTTCGGCGAAACCTATGATAGCGTTCAGGGGAGTACGTATTTCGTGGCTGATCTTGGCCAGGAGATCGGATTTCTGCTTGCTGGCTTCCTCGGCTGCCCGCTTGGCGGCAAGAAGCTCACCCTCTGTTTTCTTGAACGCGGTAACGTCACGCAATACCGCGCATAATTTGCGCTCCGGCCCATTATTGATACGCCCGATGGTCATGAAAAGCGAGATGAACCCGCCCTGCTTGACTTTGCCGACAACTCCTCGCCCTCCCTCCAGCAGGCTTGCGACACCGGTGAGGCGCAAGGCATCGAGATAATCAAGGGCAACGATATGGCTTTCGGGCGCAAGCAGCACTGTGATTGCCTCACCAATCACTTCCCGCTCCTCATAACCGAACAGAGCTTCACCGGAGCTGTTCAAAGAGAGAATTCGGCCTGTTTCATCGAGCGTCACGATACCGTCCGTAGCAGTGGCCAGCACTGATTCGAGTTCGCGAATGCGCTCGCCACGCTCATGGTTTTCCCGCTCCGAGTGACGTAACTGCTCGACGACGCCAAAAACAGCCGACTGGCGAATCAGCATCAGGCTGGCGGGGACATGATTCCATTCCACACTTGAGAGCCGAACCTCGACCGCGATACGGTTACCCTTTGCATCGGTGATCGTAAACGGCTGTTCCGGCCTGGTTTCGCCTGCGAGAACCGGACTATCTCGAAACAAACCCGCCACGCCGAGAGCAGCGAGCCTGTCGATATTGGAGTATCCGACCATGCCCAGAAGCACCCGATTGGCGTAAAGCACTTCCTCGCCGCGATGGATCAACACGCCGATGGGCAGGAGATCAAGCAACGCCTCCGACCGCTGCGGCATTGGCTCTTCCGGCAGCGGAATGTCGACCACTCTCCCAGCATCAGGTTGTACAACCGCAGGCTTTTCCTGAACAGCAGGTGTTGGAGGTTCAATCCCCTCCTTGCTGATCCGCCCCCCGAGCGTACGTGCAATCTCGCGTAACGAAAGTTTGTCGGTTTCAGTCAGACTACCAGTTGAGGCAGGCAGTTTCTCTACGGCAGGCGCAGATTCGCGGCTAGAATCATCGCGTGGATGTCCCAGCGTAGGCGATGTTATCGGCTCCGGTTTCGGCTCCGCCAAAAACTTTTCAGGCCTGTGAAGCGTGGTGGGACGAAGGCTCTCACTGCGACATAGTCCGAAGCCGCGAAAACCGGTCAGCCTGCGTTTCCCGTCATAGACGGGCAATCCGGCGAGATCGATACCGATCTCGTGATCTCCACCATCAATCGGCCAGTAGACCACCTCACCGCTCCAGGTCTCCCGGTTGGCGATGTGGCCCATAATGGCGCCCGGCTTTTCTTCGCTTATGCGGCTGAGCAATTCCTCCCATGTCAAACCGACGATAGCGGCTGATTTTTCTCCAACGGCTTCTATGAGTGCCGGAGATATGCTGGTAATGCGTGCATCCCTGTCCGCCTGCCAGACGAAACGAACCGTCCCCCGGCGCCGCAGCCGTTCAAGCGGCCCATCAATGTCGGGGGAGGGCCTGCTCCCCTTTGCATCGTCCTCTTCTCGAAGAGCGATGCGGGGAACCGCCCCCGCAATCGCGGTGACAAGAACCGGATCATAATGAGCCAGTGCAACCAGCCGACATGCACAGGTTAATGGCGCAGCAAAACGAACAGGATTGAGACGTAACCGCTCGAGACGCATTCCCTGTCGGGGAGCAAGACCGCCTGCCAGCAATTTCAATCTGGTCGCATCTGCCTGGGGAAGCTCGGCAATGCCGTGACCATCCTGCGAGAGAGCACGACGTAAAGATTCCGCTGCTGGAGAAGCCCAGAGAATCCGGGTGCCGCTGGCGTCCCACACAAGAATCCCGGAATCGCGCTTTCCGAACGCGGCAAAAACCGGTTCGGCAATCAATGCCGCTATTGCTGTTTCGATCTCATGCACAACTGTTGGCATAATGGCTCCGGCTCATACGCCTTGCGGTTTCCCATTCCTTTAAAACATGAACACCCTACCCCCGCACAATGGCGAAAGTTTATTTACCTCTTGTAAAGGTTAATGATTCCTTAAGATAGGCACGTTCTTCACCAGCGAAATCAACGATCAGCAAAGTCAGGGGAAATGTCGCGGGGCACCGCGCATTGCCCCGGTTTCATAGTTTCAGCTGAAAAAAGGATATATTTTCGTAGAGAAAAGGCTGGGAAGGTAACAAGGTCTCTTGCAAAATGTCGACTTTGCTTCTAGGTTCCTGCCCGTTCTGGACATGCAGCTGTAGCTCAGTTGGTTAGAGCGCCGGATTGTGGATCCGGAGGTCGGTGGTTCGAGCCCACCCAGCTGTACCATTACAATGCCCGTGCCGTCTGCGCGTTGGCTCTCATTCAAGAAAAGCATTCTCTTTCATTTCTGCTTTTGACTTGAATATAGCGAAATCGTGATTACGTGACGTCAAAACGCTCGCTCCCGGGCGTGCAACCGCTTCGGGCAACGGCCTTATGGAATATTATCTCAGCAGCTTTTTTCTTCTTTCGCTTTTACAGATCATCTGGATCGATCTTCTCCTGTCCGGAGATAACGCTGTCGTCATTGCCATGGCCTGTCGGTCCCTGCCACCGCAGCAACGTAAGCTTGGCATCGTTCTTGGCGCAGGAACCGCCATCGTTTTACGAATTCTGCTCGCCATCGTGGTGACAGAACTTCTTGGTGTTCCGTTTCTCAAAATAGCCGGCGGCCTTCTGCTGGTATGGATAGCGGTCAAACTCGTGATCGGCGAGGATGATCACGGCAGCAACATTCAGGCTTCAAGCAATCTGTGGCGCGCTGTCCGCACCATTGCCATTGCCGATGTCGTCATGAGCTTGGACAATGTCGTTGCCATTGCCGCCGCGGCGCGTGGACATTTCGAGTTGTTCATTTTCGGGCTGCTGCTGTCTATCCCGCTCATCATGGTCGGCTCCACGCTGATCATGTCGCTGATCCAAAGGTTTCCGTTGTTCGTCTGGGCTGGAGCGGCGCTGCTCGGCTGGATCGCCGGCGAAATGATCGTCGGAGATCCCATTGTGCTGCAATGGCTGTCCGCCAATATGGCCCACCTCGTGGAGGCAGCACCGCATGAACATACCGGCAGTGCTTTCTCCCCCACATCGAGCCTCCATTACGGCAGCGCGCTGATCGGCGGCGTAATCGTGCTCATTATCGGTTTTCTGATGACACGTCGTAGCGAGACGGCAAAGCACCAGACAGAGGATTAACTCCTTCTCGCTTCTCTGATCGAAGAACGCCGCCTTCAAGGTGGCGTTTTTTGTAGCGAGCCGGCAGATATCCGAGGCCCCGAATACACTAAAGTTCTGTTTCTTCGCTCCATAGCGGTTGGCTGGAAAGCCGTTGCCTGATATTTACAGCGAGGCTGTCCCTCACCTGTCTATAGGCTTCCATTTCTCTTTCATGGCTGCCGGTTACCGCGGTCGGATCAAATGTCGGCCAATACTCGACATTGGTTTTCAAGGAACGGGTCATTTCAAGCGCAGCGTGATGGGCCTCGGGCGAGAGCGTGATAATCAGGTCGAAATTGAGCCCTTCGCTATCACGCAGTTCAATCAATGTTTGCGGCTTGTGACTGGAGAGATTAATGCCCATTTCTTCCAGCACGGCAAGGGCCATATCATCGGTCCTTCCCTTGCGGACTCCTGCGGACCGGGCATGAACTGTCTCCCCGAAAAAGTGTCGCGCTAACGCTTCCGCAATGGGAGAACGAATGGCATTGAACTCGCAAACGAACAGAACGGACTTGACTTTGCGGTCCCTACGCAAGCTGTCGTTCATCCCTCGGCCCCCTTCCAATAAAGCGCAAATACCAGAGTGAACAACCTTCGCGCTGTATCGAAGTCGAGATCGAACTTTCCCTGCAATCTGCAGACGAGCAATTCAGCCGCCTCGTTATGCAGCCCCCGGCGTCCCATATCGATGGCCTCGATGCGGGCGACCGATGATGACTGAACAGCCTGCTCATAGCTTTCGCAGAGAAGCGTATAGTCGCGGATCACACGACGAAACGGTGTCAGTGAGAGATGGTGGGTAACGATGGGCTTTCCATCATCGGCATAAACAGCGAAACATAATTTGCGCCCGACAACGCCTACGCAGAGAATATATGGTCCACCGTCGTAACCACAGACAGTAAACTGATTGGAGGCGAGGATGTCATGAATGGCCGTCAGGCGTTCACTTTCCTGATCGGGTTTGCCCTGGCTGATCGACTCCTCATCAAGGGTCACCATGACGAGCCGATCCTTCCCGGCTCCGGTGATCTTCCGCATGGCTTCCTCCTCAGCGGCCTTTTGCAAGAGGCCGAATACAGTCCATCTGACTATCCTAGAGCGGCGATGGGAAAAGTCGCGAATCCGATATCATTGCAGACGAATTGCAACCGAGCGAGCATGCGCCTCAAGTCCTTCAGCGCGTCCAAGGGCAATGGCTGCTGGGCCAAGGGCATTGAGAGCGGCCCGGTCACATTTCAGAATTGACGTTCGTTTCATGAAATCGAGCACTCCCAGTCCTGAAGAGAAACGGGCGGAACGAGCGGTCGGCAGGACATGGTTCGAACCTCCGACATAATCACCGATAGCCTCGGGGGTGTGGCTGCCAAGAAAGATAGCTCCCGCGTTGCGGACGGCTTTCGCCAGATCGTCCGCATCACGGCTCTCGATCTCCAGGTGTTCGGGAGCGAGCCTGTCAACCAATGCGATTGCATCATCGAGTTTCTGGACCAGGATAATGACACCGTAATTATCCCAGCTCGCGCGCGCTATTTTCTCGCGCGGAAGTGTTCTCAGATGACTTTCAACACACTTCTCAACCTGATCTGCCAGTTCATAGCTGTCGGTGATAAGAATTGACTGCGCTGCAACGTCATGTTCGGCCTGGGCAAGAAGATCTATCGCGATCCAATCCGGATTGGCGCTATCGTCGGCCAGCACCAGAACTTCTGACGGGCCGGCAATCATGTCTATCCCCACCTGTCCGAAAACCCGCCTTTTGGCGGCAGCGACATAGGCATTCCCCGGCCCGACGATCTTTGCGACCGGGGCAATCGTCGCAGTACCGTGAGCAAGTGCTGCAATCGCCTGGGCACCGCCGATACGATAGATTTCGTCGACCCCCGCCAGTTGCGCGGCAGCCAGAACAAGCGGGTTCATTTCACCACGCGGCGTCGGAACGGCCATGACAACACGTTCAACTCCCGCCACCTTGGCCGGGATTGCGTTCATGAGGACGGAGGAAGGATAGCTCGCGGTTCCGCCGGGCACATAGAGCCCAACCGATTGCAGCGCCGTCCAGCGCCAGCCGAGCGTCACGCCAGCGGAATCGGTCGTCAGATGATCTTCCGGCCGTTGCAAACGATGGTAGGTTTCAATTCTGTCCTTGGCCAGTTTCAGGGCTTCAAGAGCTTCTAAATCGCACAGCTTGATCGCTTCGTCCGCCTCACTGGAGGAAACTGCAATAGTGTCAGTGCTCAGATCGAGCTGGTCGAACCGCTTCGTATAATCGATCACTGCATCATCACCCCGTGTCACCACATCGGCGATGATAGAGCGGACGGTTTCATCGACATCTTCGGATATCTCACGCTTCATCGCGAGTATCTCGCCAAAACGGCGCCCGAAATCCGGGCTGGTAGCGTCAAGTCGCTGTGCCATATCGTCTGTCTCTTTCTTGTCGTCAGAAGCGATTCATATCGAATGCAAAACGCTAGCTATCCAGTTCGTCAGACAGGTGGGAGGGTCTGTGCGCTACTTCCCAGACAGGTCCCATGTCCCTCATCTGCATTTCGATACATTCAAGATCAAGTTCCACGGCGCTGCCATTTGAGAACAATAATGACGCAACGCCGGAAGGAGCAACGGTCTCGACAAAGGTAATCGCAAGGAGATTCAAGACACCTTCGGGAGAAGTCCGGTCAATTCCTTTGGTTCGCACTGAAAGCACTCTCTCGAAGTGAGCTGCCGCAAGGCGACGACGCGGCTCCTCCTTCTCCCCCGCCTCCCAGTCAAACCGCCGTATCGCGAATGCAAATCGGCGTTCCTTCGGCAGATGGGCCATATCTCCGATCTTTACAATCCCATCCTGGAGATGGGCAGAGACAACTGCCAGATCTTCGGCATCCAGCGCAACGAGTTTCAATATTTCCATAGGTCCAGACCGATTGCTGCAATCTGATTGAACATGCATCCTCCGCGCCAAGAGGCAAGCGTTTTATATACCGACACCGTACGAGGATCGCTATCGCACCAAGAAATGTACCATATTGGCAGCGCCCCAGTTCGCAACGCTGACAATAACAAGCCATAATGAAAACAGAAACAGCCAGCCAAAGCGGCTCCTGCGAATTTCAAGGAAATGAACCAGTAATTGCCTTCCCTTGATCAGCGTGATGATCATGATCGCAGCATCTCCCACCAGGCCGAGACTGCTTCGATAACCTGCTCCCATAGTGAGCATCGTCAGAACCAGGAGGATTATCCAGGTTTGGGTGATATGGCCCCGCATGATCCGCTGCATGGTTATCGCACCAGATAGATGATCGGATACATCACGATCCACAACAGATCGACCACATGCCAGAAGGCTGTTCCGGTTCTGAGATTATCTGATGTGTCATGCCAGGCTACGATTCCCAGGATGACGATCCCGAGTATGACATGCATCAGATGAAATCCGGTGATGAGGAAATAAAGGGTAAAAAACGTATCGGCATTGCCAAGACCTATACCCAGCGCGGCCTTGGCAGCATATTCAAGAACTTTCAATGCGATGAACACGCAACCGAGAGCCATCGCGCCCGCAAGAAGCCACCTGGCCATTCTCCGGTTGCCAGTTTCCCTTACCGATACCGCGAGTGCTGCACACCAACCACTTGTGATCAGAATTACGGTGTTGATCCCGGCGAGCGTGACGTCCAGTTGTGCCTGCCCGGCAAGAAAAACCAACGGCTCCCTGATACGCGCCGCGGAGAAAATGAGAAAAAGAATACCGAAAACCGCAAATTCGCTAAGGAGCAGCACCCACATCATCGGATGCCCGGGCAACTCCGATAAGGCTCCCCAGACCGGTTCCTCCATCAAGGTGTCCGGGTCGAGAACCTCATGATGACTGGCCTCAATGTGCCGTTCGAGCGACATGGGCGAAATTTCCACTGTGAGTAAGGGAACAATAAGGAAAGCATCTGCTGTTTCGTCTCGCCGTTCTTTGCCGGGTCGCAAACAAAGCGCGCCTTACTCAACCGATATTCCACAGTTCGCTCCATAAAAGCCGGAGTAAGACGCGTTTAAGTGGATACGGTTAAGCGCAAGAAAGCCTTACATAATAAGAATTTAGAATGTTTTTATGATTCATGCTAAATGTAAAACATTCTAAAATAAAGATGGCAATCCACTCCGAAAAATGGAACCCGGCCAGACTTTCAGGTTTTGTTTAGTTTACTTGCGCTATCGGTGATAACGTTAAACTCGCGAAAGGCACATTATCGTGAAAAAACTCATGCTTGCGGTAGCGGCACTGGCAGCACTGGCTGCGACCCCTGCTTTTGCCCAATTCGGTGGCCCTCGCCCACCTCCACCCGGCTACGAACGGGGTTATGACGACCGTCGCTATGACAACCACAGGCGCGACCGCGGTCCCCGTTATGATGATCGCCGGGGTCCACGCGGCGGACGCATGTGCGTAACCTCTCGTGGAGCCTGCCCGACAGGGTACACCTTGCGCCCGGGCACCCCCTGCCGTTGCGACATTCCCGGTTTTGGCGTCAAACGCGGTAATGTTCAATAAAAACACGGAGCGGATTCAGGGAACGGCGATAGAACCGTTCCCTCAACATGCTGCGCTGAAACCGACAGCAGCGCTCTTCCTGGAAAGACGTATTATCCGCGCAGGCGGCTGACATCGGCGCCGCAGCGGCTGAGCTTTGCCTCGAGCGCTTCAAAGCCGCGATCCAGGTGATAGACCCGATTGATGACGGTTTCACCTTCCGCAGCAAGCCCGGCAATGACCAGCGAAACAGAAGCACGCAGATCGGTCGCCATGACCGGGGCGCCCTTCAGTCGTTCGACACCGTCAATATGAGCGCAATCACCTTCCAAGCTGATACGCGCTCCAAGACGGACCAGCTCCTGAACGTGCATGAAACGATTCTCGAAAATGGTTTCGCATATGGTTGACCGGCCCCGCGCCTTGGTCATCAACGCCATGAACTGCGCCTGTAAATCCGTCGGGAACCCGGGAAAAGGATCCGTGGTGACGTTGACCGGCTCGATGTGCCTGCCATTGCGCCGTATACGAACACCACGCTCGAACGGCAGAACGTCGGTTCCGGTTTGCCGGAGCACGTCAAGCGCACTTTGCAGGAGTTCGATATTGGTATTCTCAAGGCTGACATCACCGCCGGTCATGGCAACTGCCATGGCGTAGGTCCCGGTCTCGATGCGATCGGGGAGAACCATATGGGAAGCGCCATTGAGACTGGTGACGCCTTCCACGATGATCTGCGAGGTTCCTGCCCCGGAGATGCGAGCTCCCATTTTGACAAGGCAAGCGGCAAGATCACCGATCTCCGGCTCGCGCGCCGCGTTCTCGATGATCGTTGTGCCGGACGCCAGAACCGCAGCCATTAAAGCGACATGCGTCCCGCCCACGGTCACCTTCGGGAACACGATTTTAGCCCCCTTCAAACCATTGGGAGCCTTCACGACCACGTAACCACCATCTATCTCGATGGTTGCGCCGAGCTGCTCCAGAGCCATGAGCAGAAGGTCGACCGGGCGTGTGCCGATTGCGCAACCGCCAGGCATCGAAACGCGAGCCTCGCCGAATCTCGCCAGAAGCGGCGCAATCACCCAGAAACTGGCGCGCATGGTTGATACGAGTTCATAGGGAGCGAATGTATCGACAACATCCTTGGCCGACAGGCGGATTGTCTGGCCGGATTCGCTGCTTTCACCCAAGCGCTTGCCGGCGATCGAATGATCGACGCCGAAATTGCTCAATATCCTGAGCAGGGAAGAGATATCGGCCAGACGCGGAACGTTGACAAGTTCAAGCGTGTCTTTGGTGAGCAGACTCGCAATCATCAGCGGCAGAGCGGCATTCTTGGCACCGGAGATGGGAATGACTCCGTTGAGCGGAGCCCCGCCCCTGATAACAATACGATCCATACGACCCTCGTTGCTGCGGCCTGCCCGAAAACGGGGAACACATCAGGCACTCATATTTTTCTGTTGCGCTCGTCGCGATGACAAAACATCCGGATGCCCGACGTTGCCTTCGACAATCGAGCCAATTTAAGGCGAACTTGTTGACGATCGGTATCCAGACGGAGGATATTCACATGTCATGAACAACCGAGGCAAAAATAGATCGCGGTCCTGAACCGCTAACCTGATCGGCTGCAATTCCCGGTATTATCTTCTCCGTCGTGTTTTTCCCGTTCGGATGAGCCATGATCCGTTAGCTCACCGGCTGAGGGTTCCTTCTTACGTTCCTTTTGTCCGCGTATCTGGTCTTTCCGCCGCTTCAGATTTTCCCTCAACGCGGCCTTGAGGCGATCATCCCTGTTGTTCATGTCAATGCCACATCCATCATTTGCCTCCGGTGACATAATGCCAACCGGGCAATGTCTCAATGGGAATCCGTTGAACGCTTCCCCGAATTGCCCCGCGTGCTCCCCCTATGCAACGCGATATGCGGCAACCTGACGGAAGCTGCCGCCAACCAGAAATGTCATTTTTCAAGGGAAAGATGGTGCTGCCGGGGAGGATTGAACTCACGACCTCTCCCTTACCAAGGGAGTGCTCTACCACTGAGCTACGGCAGCATTCAAGATGGCGGTTAGTGCCACATGGCGGCACCTTGTGCAAGCCGCCATGTGTGGAGAATTTCAAAAAAAGCCGTAAAAGCCAAATCCGGCGCGCTTTTTTATTCAGCGACCACGTCCCCGGCGCCGCATGTCAGGGTCCAGCATATCACGAAGACCATCCCCCAGAAGGTTCAAGCCCAAAACGGCAAGTGCGATGGCCACTCCCGGAGCAATGGCGAGATGCGGAGCCTGTTGCAGGAATGTCTGCGACTCTTTGAGCATTCGTCCCCAACTCGGATTTGGAGGGGAAACGCCGATGCCGACAAAGCTGAATCCCGCCTCGGCTATGATCGAAACCGCCAGTTGAATCATAAGCTGGATAATGATCACACTGGCTATATTCGGTAGCACATCCTGCCAGGCGATAGCCCACGGCGTCTTCCCGGAAGCTCTGGCAGCCAGGATATAGTCCATGGACCAGATTCGTTTCGCCGCCCCACGTGTTACCCGTGCGAAGACCGGCACATTGAACAACGCTATCGCCCAGATCGCGGCGCTGGGCCCCTGTCCTATTGCCGCCCCGATCATGATTGCCGACAAAATTGCCGGAAAAGCGAAGGTCACATCGCAGGCACGCATGGCGATTTCTTCAAACAGACCTTTCCAGGCTGCGGCAGCCGAGCCGAGAGCGATGCCGAACACCGCTCCCATACCGACCGCAGGCCATGCTATCGCCAGTGAGTTCCTTGCCCCCACCATCAGGAGCGACGCGACATCCCGTCCGTATTGATCGGTGCCGAGCAAACCCGCTTCCAGCGGTCCCTTGAGACGCATGGCGATGCGGATGCGCATTGGATCGCCGGGCGTCCAGACCATCGATAACAATGCGAATGCAACGAGCAGCGAGGTGAGGACAGCACCGCAGAAAAATATCCTGTGCCGTTTGAGGCTGGAGAGCGAAATCATCCCTCCCTCCTCTGGCGCGGATCTATCGCTAGCTGCACGAGATCGATGCCGCCATTGACGATGATGACAAAGCCGGACAATAGCAACGCCAGATCGCGGATGACGACGAAATCGCGCTGCATCATTGCATTGAGTACCAGTTGCCCCATACCGGGAAGATTGAAAACGCTCTCGACGAGAATAGCGCCTCCGACCAGCACCGCTATCTGTAACCCGAGAACTGTCAGAATAGGCTGCATGGCATTCGGCAGCGCATGCCGCCACAGGATACGCGGGCGTGGTACGCCTTTTGCGAGCGCCATCCGAACGAAATCAGTACGAATCACTTCAAGAGTCGCAGCCCGGGAAACACGAAACAGAACCGCAGCAAGGGGGCAGGCTAATGCCAGCGCGGGCAGAAACAGAGATTTCAGGCACGCAGCAACTCCCGATGACCAACCCGGAAAATCACCGGCAGGAAACCATTGCAACTTTAAAGCAAACAGAAAAATGAACAGCAGCCCGAGCCAGAAATTCGGAATTGCCAATCCTATCTGACTGACGGCTCTGGTCACCCGGTCGAAATTCCTGCCCCGGTCGGCGGCGGCAATTGCACCACAGCCGACACCGGTTATAGCCGCCAGCAAAATCGCCATCAGAGCGAGTGGTGCCGTCACAGTCAGACGATCGACAATCAGGGATGAAACCGGGACGTGATAGATGGTGGAAAGACCAAAATCACCATGCAGAATTCCACCGGCCCATTCGGCATATCGCACGATCATCGGCCTATCCAGCCCCATCTGCTGGCGCAACGCCTGTAGAGTATCTTCCTGCGCCGACGTACCGAGCAGAATTGCCGCCGGATCACCGGGCAGCAACTCAAGAATCAGAAAAATCGCCACGGAGACGACAAGAAGACTGATCAGGATGGACGATACCCGCCCGATGATCCGGAAGATCATAGCGTCAATTGGTCCAGTGAACTTCAGCCAGATTATTTGCGGGAATCGGTGGGTTTAACCAGAAACCCTGCAGTTTGGCATTCCAGACACCGAGCCTTGGCCATTGAAAAAGGAATAAAGCCGGCACGTCTTCCGCAAGGATTTTCTGTGCTTCGCCATAAAGGGCGTAACGCTCTTTCTCGTCTACGGTGGTGTCTATCCTGGCGATCAGTTGCTTGAATGCCTCGTTGCGATAGTTGAAATAATAATCATCGCGCGCGTAGATATCGATATCGAGCGGCTCAGCCTGGGCAATGATCGTCATCTCGTAGTCTTTCTTCCGGTAGACGTCTTCGATCCACTTTGCCGGAAACTCCGTCACTTCGATTTTTGCCTGAACTCCGATATCTGCAAAAAACGCCACCATCAGCTCGGCGGGACGAAGGGCATAAGGCATCTGCGGGCTCTTGATCGTCATAGAAAATCCATTGGGATAGCCAGCCTCGCGCAACAATGCCCTTGCTTTTTCGGGATCATAGGGCAGGACACCGGTCATATCGATGAAAGCCGGGTGATTGGGCGAAAAATGACTGCCTATCGGACGCCCCAAACCGGCATACGCACCATCGATGATAGCCTGGCGATCAATTGCATGCATTAATGCGCGACGCACCAAAACATTGTTGAACGGCGCTTTGGCATTATTCATTCCGGCAACAATCTCTCCCTCGGTATCGCTGACGGCAACGGTAAAGCGCGGGTCTTTCTGCCAGGCCTGGATCAGTTCCGGCGCCGATACATTGGGAAAAGCATCGACCGCACCGGAATTGATTGCAGCCGCCTGTGCCTGCGGATCAGCAATGAAGCGAAATGTCACGCTATCCAGTTTTGGTTCACCCGCCCGCCAATAATGCTCGTTACGGACAAATTCCACCTTACTGCCGCGTTGCCAGAGCTTGAACTTGAAAGGACCGGTTCCAATCGGGTTGGCTCTATTGTCCGCCGAAGTATTCGGCGCCACCATCACCGAGTCACCCCAACCGAGATAATATAGGAAATTGCCGGATGGCCGGCTCAGGGTCACGATGACGGTTGTCGGCGAAGGCGTATCGACACGGGTAATCGGAGAAAATATTTTCTTCTGCGCATTGGTGGAATCAGAAGCGGCGGCACGTTCCAGAGAGTATTTTACGATTGAGGAATCGAACGGTGTTCCATCATGGAAAATCACTCCCTCCTGCAACTGAAACTCATAAACGAGACCGTCGGGAGAAACAGTCCAGCTTTTGGCAAGAAGCGGCTCTACCCTGCCTTCACGCGAGATGCGAACCAGACCTTCAAAAATGCTGGAATGCGTAAGTTCACGGATATTGGTCGGTGCGGCAACGGTCGGGTCGAGGCCCGGTGGTTCAACGGACATTCCGATGATGAGGTCATTCCGTGCCGCAAGGCTTGTCCCGGTCCCCCAGGCGAAAGCCACGAGGGCAAAAGACAGACTCAACAGAAAAACGCTTAATCTTGATTGCATGTCAACCTGATCCGGGCAGGGGCAAAAGAGGGCACGACCATAAGCTTTAATGAGCAAGGTTGAAACGGGTCGAAGGCCCGATTTCGAAGTACGAGGCGTTTTTTTCAGTAATTTCGATCAATAATCTGCAAGCGTCAGTTCTGGAAAAAGCGCGCTCTCGTTACCGCGAGGCGGACGGATGATCCATTCTCGATAGTGGACCATAACGGCAGATCGATCTCGATCACGTCATTTCCCTGGAGAATGACCTGCGCACGGCGAACATTGCCAACCCTACGACTGGATCGAACCGTTCCTTCGAGATGAGACGGCTCGTCATTGATAACCGGCTTCAAATCCCAGGGGCGCACATAGAGATCGACTGGTCCGTTCATGTCCTGCGGCGGCGTGAGGGGAATCTTGCTGCCATTCACCCACACGGTTCCGTCGCTGACATCGGCAGGAATGCGCGCCGTTTCTCCGATGAATGACATGACGAACGCCGTTCCCGGCGAATCGTAAATCTCATCAGGTGTCCCGACCTGTTCCAGCAATCCGCCATTGAGAATGGCCACCCTGTCAGCCAGTTCAATGGCTTCATCCTGATCATGGGTGACGAAGATCGTCGTCTGCCCCGTCTGCTCATGAATCTCCCGCAGCCATCGCCGCAGGTCCTTGCGTACCTTGGCATCGAGAGCGCCAAATGGCTCATCCAGCAGCAACACTCGCGGCTCGACTGCGAGCGCGCGCGCCAAAGCGACTCTTTGGCGCTGCCCCCCTGAGAGCTGTACCGGAAACCTGTCTTCCATCCCCGTCAATTGCATCAGATCGAGAAGGTCCATCACCCGTTTGCGGATGGTGGCCTTTTCCGGGCGCATCGAACGTGGACGGCAATGCAATCCATAGGCGATGTTATTGAACACGCTCAAATGGCGAAACAGTGCGTAATGCTGAAAAACGAAGCCTACATTGCGTTTCTGGACGGGAAGATCAGTAGCATCCTCTCCACCGAACAGAACCCTTCCGGAATGGGCAAATTCAAGCCCTGCGATGATGCGCAAAAGTGTTGTCTTTCCCGATCCGGAAGGGCCGAGAAGGGCCATCAGCTCGCCCGAGCGCACATCGAGATCGATGCCTCGCAGTGCCGGCGTCGCGCCATAATTCTTTACGATTCCGGAAACGGTAATCTCCAAAAACCAACCCTCCTGTTTCCTCGCAATGAAGATGGACGGATCACGGTTCTGATCGGCGCCCGCATGCTCACTTCATTCACTTTATAGAAAGAAAGAACGGAACCGTAGCTTTTCGCCAGGCCCAGAGCTCAATTAAATTTCAATGCGCCCCCCGCCCGGCAATTTCATCTCGATAACCCCATTCCAGAGCAGCCTTGACCACAAGCGTCACGATGGCCAGCATCGCCAGAAGTGATGCTATCGCGAAAGCTGCAACCGAATTGTATTCATTGTAAAGAATTTCCACATGCAGGGGCATGGTATTGGTCAGGCCGCGAATGTGGCCGGAAACCACAGAAACCGCACCGAACTCGCCCATTGCCCGCGCATTGCAGAGCAGCACTCCATACAAAAGCGCCCAACGCGCGTTCGGCAGTGTAACGGTGAAAAACATCCGCCAGCCCGAAGCGCCAAGAGTCAATGCAGCTTCCTCATCGGCGGTGCCCTGTTCCTGCATCAGGGGTATCAGCTCCCGCGCAACGAACGGAAAAGTCACGAAAATCGTTGCCAGTACAATTCCCGGCAATGCGAAGATGATTTCAATGCCATGTTCCTGAAGCCAGGGTCCAATGACGCCATGCGCACCGAACAACAAAATATAGATCAACCCGGACACCACCGGTGATACTGAAAATGGCAGATCGATCAGAGTTGTCAGAAGACTTTTGCCCCGGAAGTCAAATTTCGCAATTGCCCAGGCTGCTGCAATGCCGAATATGAGATTCAAAGGCACCGAGATGGCCGCGACCGTCAATGTCAACCAGATCGCGGCATGAGCGTCGGGGTCAAGGAAAGCATGTAAGTAAGCCTGCCAGCCACGGCTCAAAGCTTCGACAAATACGAGCCCCAGGGGAAGAAGCAGAATCAGTGACAAAAAAGCGACCGTGATGAGAATCAACCCGATCCGGACAAATGGTGTTTCTTCCACCGCCGAGAGATGGCGCTTCCTTGCCGCGTTCGGAGTTCGATCAGACATATCCGAATCTCCGTCGACTGTATGCCTGAAGCAGATTGATCACCAGAAGCGTCGCAAATGACAGCATCAGCATGATCGTCGCGATAACCATTGCGCCGGGCAGGTTGTACTCCTCCAGCCGGATCACGATGAGCAACGGTGCGATTTCAGAGATATAGGGACGATTGCCCGCAATGAAAATGACCGAGCCGTATTCCCCGACCGCACGGGCGAATGCAAGCGCAAACCCAGTCAGAATTGCCGGAATCATCGGCGGCATCAGGACCGTCCATACGGTACGGGTTCTCCCCGCTCCCATGGTTGCGGCAGCCTCCTCCTGTTCCCGATCAATCTCGGCGATCAGGGGTTGCACGGTTCTTACCGTAAAGGGGAGCCCGACAAAGACCAGAGCAATGAAAATTCCAAGGCGAGTATAGGCAATGTCTATTCCAAGGGGGGCAAGCAGGCCGCCGACCCAGCCATTGGGGCTGTAGAGTGTCACCAATGCGATACCTGCCACGGCAGTCGGCAGTGCGAAGGGTAAATCGACAATAGCATCGAGCAGCTTGCGGCCCGGAAAACGGTATCGGGTAAGAACCCAGGCGATCAGCAATCCTGCAACCGCATCGAGCAGGGCAGCCGCGAACGAAATACCGAACGACACTTTCAAAGCCGCCACCGTTCGAGGATCAGCGAGAGCCGTCCAGAAACTCGACCATCCCGAGACTGAAACCTTGATCAGCAGGACAGCCAGAGGCAGGAGAACGATGAGGCCGAGATAAAAGAGCGTGTACCCGAAAGCGAGATTGAACCCGGGCAAAGCGCTGGGCTCGATCAGCCGCCATGGGCCAATTCTTCGAAGGACAGGTTCGGAGTTGTTTTCAGCCACGCACCATTTCCCGATCGCTCATCGATAACTTTCCCATTCCGGCCGGGGCAGCGAATGCACCTCAACGGGAATATCATTTTTTCCCCTGAGTTCCAGGATCGCCCGTTTCTGACGAAAATCGTGTCGACCTCTTAATTATCGCAACGGCGGTTGCAGAAGGCCGTTACTCCCCTTCCGCATGATGCTGCGACCGCGGTTTTAACCCAGTGTAATCGTATTTGAAAAGTCGCATCTGTGAATTCAGTCCCCCGCCATACAAAATAGGGCTTTGAGAGAAAATTTCAGTGGCCCTGAAACCTGACATGTCAACGTGACACATGCGCAAAAGCGCTGAATTGATTTTTTCAATTTGACCTTCGGAATCTTTTAACACATGTGTGCAAGCGCTTTTTATGGACTTTTCCGGTCGGCGCAAAGGCGTCGTTATCCACATCATGCCCGCCTTCGTATCATCATTACTGCAAATATGCCTCGCCGGATTGGGTGGGCTGATATTTACCGTGCTCCACGTGCCGGCGGCTTGGCTTTCAGGTGCTGTTGTCGCAACCATATTGTGGAACCTCACTCCCTGGTCGAGGCCGATGCCATTGCCACTGGTCAGCCTCGCGCTGCTGCTTTCCGGCGTTTCAATGGGAGCCGGTGCGACACCCGCTGCCCTTGACGCGATGGCGCGTTATCCGGGAAGCATTGCATTGCTTGCGATCGGCATTACCTGCATCACCTGGTCCTCTTCCCTATGGCTGATGAAGTTTGGAGGCTGGAAACGAGATGATGCCCTGTTGGCGTCCCTGCCGGGAGCAATGTCGGCAGTTGTCGCGACAGCCGTGGATCGCAATGCCGATGTCAAAGCCATCGTGCTGGTGCAATTGTTCCGGCTCGCTGTCCTGATCATGATCCTGCCGAGTGTTATCGTCTTCCTCGGAGACAGCCCTCATACCAGTTTCTTCGTCGGCGAGGGACTTCCCGTCGTCGATATCCGCGGGTTCGCGGTCATGACCTTCGGGGGGTGGCTGATCGGCCTTGTTTTCAAGCGCCTGCGCATGGCGGCGCCGATTCTGCTTGGCGGAATGGCTATCAGCACAATTCTACACGCCACGGAGTTCACTTACGGGGTTGTCCCTCCCCACATCGCCACCTTCGGGCTGGTGCTGATCGGCGTTTTCACCGGTGAACGCTTTCGCGGCATTACAATGGATATGGCAAGAAAAATTCTGCCTGTCGCGACCGGCACGCTCGGTGTCGGTCTCATTCTGACATTCGGTTTCGCTTATGCTGCCGCAATGCTTGCACATGTCGGTTTTGCGGATGCCCTGGTAGCCTTCGCACCCGGCGGACTTGAGGCGATGATGGCGCTTGCCTTCATCCTCGGGCTTGACCCGATTTATGTCGGCATACACCACATCGCCCGCTTCCTCGGTCTGGGCTTCTCCCTGCCGCTGCTGATCAAGTGGCTGAACAGGACCGACCGGGTCAACACCTGATTGAAAGCAGGACGCGACGATCCGGCTTTCATGCGACCCGCACAACCACCTTCCCGAAATTCCTGCCTTCGAGAAGCCCCATCAAAGCCTGAGGTGCGTTCTCCAGCCCATCGACCATATCCTCGCGATATTTGATTTTTCCTGCACGCAGCCAATCGGCCATTTCAACGAAGAAGGCTCGTTTCTGGTCGATGAAATCATGCTGAATGAAGCCGCGTATGGTGAGGCTCTTCGACAGGATATCGCGCATGAGCATTGGCAGGCGGTCCGGTCCCGGGAAAGGCGGCTTACTGTTATACTGGGCAATCAAGCCGCAAACCGGCACGCGCGCAAACTGGTTGAGCAGCGGAAAGACTGCATCCCACACAGCCCCTCCGACATTCTCGAAATAAACATCGATCCCTTTGGGAACGGCAGCTTTCAATTGCTCCGCGAAATCGGAAGCCCGATGATCGACCGCTGCGTCAAATCCCAATTCGTCACGCACAAAGGCACATTTATCCGCGCCCCCGGCGATACCGACAGCGCGAGCGCCATGAATCCTGGCAATCTGCCCGACCATGGAGCCAACGGGACCACTGGCTGCGGCAACCACCACCGTTTCTCCCGGTTTCGGGCGGCCTATTGTCAGTAAACCGGAATACGCTGTGAAACCAGGCATGCCTAATATTCCGAGCGCAGTTGAAAGCGGCGCAAGTTCGGTATCGAGTTTGCGCAGCCCGTTACCGGCTGACAAAGCATAACTCTGCCATCCGGAATGAGACAGAACGATATCGCCAACCGCATAACGATGATTGCGGCTCTCTATCACTTCGGCCACAGTACCACCTTCCATCACGGCGCCGAGCGCCACGGGCGGCGCATAGGATTTGCGATCATCCATGCGGCCCCGCATGTAAGGGTCGATTGAAAGGTAGAGCACTTTGAGCAGCACCTCTCCCTCGGAAGGTGTCGGGATCGGCTGTTTCTCAATGCGGAAATTGGCAGCTTCTGGTCTGCCGTCCGGCCTGCTGGCGAGAACAATGCGAGTATTGGTTTGTTCGGTCACAACGAGCCCCCAGTTGTGGAAAAAAGATATAGCTCCTCGCCATGATACTTTGCTTTTCCGCCATGCGATATAGTGTCTATGGCCATATTTTCATAGAAACGGCGGCGTCACATGCGAGTACTCGCAGTCACCATGACGTTACTGCAATGTGCTCATAAAGTCTTGACTTCCACGTCCATAGAAGCCAATTACCGCATGCGTCGGAAAAGAATTCCGCGCCTAACCAAACCCGGAGTTATCAACCCCATGTCCAGCGACAGTCACAGTCGATTGTCCAGGCCGTCGTCGGCAATCGTGGACTGACCTTTCCGGGTCGGCTCGCCACGGTTTGCCGCGACGGCAAATCGACCGAAAGGCGAGCCAATGAATATCAACCGCTTCACATTCGAGTCCGCGGAACTCGCAGGCCTCAGCATTGCAGATGCCGTCGAGCGCCTGAACACGTTTGACGTTGACGACGCAGCTCTCATTCTCCCCACCCTCTCGCTTGAGCGGGCCATCGGTATCCTGGAGCAGCCTGAGCTTCACAATGCTGCCGAGATCGTCGCCGGCATGGATCCCGGCCACGCTATCCGCATGCTCAACGGCATGGCCAATGACCGTGCAACCGATCTTTTTCAGGAATTCAATGAAACGGTCAGGGCGCAGCTGATTGCCGGCCTCGACGCAAAAATCCGGGCTTCGATCCAGAAGCTGATGCACTACCCGCCGGATACCGCCGGCAGCTTGATGACGACCGAGTTCGTCAGCGTGCCTTCAAACTGGACCGTCGGCGCAACCCTCGCCCATATTCGCGATGTCGAACGCTCCCGTGAAACGGTTTACGCAATCTATGTGCTCGATGCCAAAGACCGCGCACTTCGTCACGTCGTTACCCTGAGGCGGCTGATCACCGGGGAAGCGGATGCCTCGATTCTTTCTGTTGCGCAAAAAGATGCACCTATCACGGTCTCGCCGCTCACCGACCAGGAAGAGGTCGCCCGGCTGATCCGCAGGCATGACATGCTGGCCATCCCTGTCGTTGACGACAGCCTGCATATTCTCGGGATTGTCACGGTAGACGACGTCATTGACGCGATGATCGCCGAAAATACCGAAGACGCTCATAAGTTCGGCGGCATGGAATCGCTTGGAAAGCCTTACATGCAGATCGGCTTCGGCAGCATGATCCGCAAACGCGCCGGATGGCTCGCGGCTCTTTTTCTCGGCGAAATGCTCACAGCCAGTGCAATGCAGTACTACGAGATGGAGCTGGAGAAGGCTATCGTCCTCACCCTGTTCATTCCCCTGATCATGAGCTCCGGCGGCAATTCCGGGTCCCAGGCCACATCGCTGCTCATTCGTGGTCTTGCCTTGCATGAAGTGCGCTTGGGAGACTGGTGGCGCGTCGCCATCCGGGAACTGCCCACCGGTATGACTCTCGGCACAATTCTCGGCCTGATCGGCATAACGCGTATCGCCATATGGCATTATGCCGGATTCTATGATTACGGCGAACACTGGGTGCTCATAGCGATTACTGTCGGCCTGGCGCTGGTCGGTATCGTCACATTCGGATCTTTTTCCGGATCAATGCTGCCGTTCATCCTGCAACGGATAGGGTTTGATCCCGCGAGTGCATCTGCGCCCTTCGTTGCGACCCTCGTCGACGTTACCGGACTGATTATCTATTTCAGCGTTGCCATGTTCGTTCTCGGCGGTACTTTGTTGTAGATGGTATTTCTCAAGCAACCTTGTCGCGGCGACGTTTTGCAGCGTGACGCGACAAGGTTTTTTTGCGCAGACACATACACTGCCGATTGAAAAATCATTACTTTCCTGTATTCCTCGCATTGTCGTTAAACGTCGCGCAGCGCAGCTATTTTTCTAGACGAGAAAACAAGAAGCTGATCTATTGTGCGTCTGTACGGGGTTGTCTCATAAAGTGTCAGCAGTCAAGAAAACCGGGCGTTTCTTCTGCGGTGCCAGGGGTGTGAACTAATCATGAAAAATTCCGAGGAAATCTGGTCGTTTGTCGAAGCGAAGCGGCGTGAGTTCTGCGAGTTGAGTGACCGCGTGTGGGAAACGCCGGAAATCAATTATGAGGAATATCGCTCGGCCGAACAACATGTGAGCCTGCTGGAAAGCGAAGGGTTCCGCGTCACAAAGGGCATCGCCGGGATTCCTACCGCCATGATGGGCGAGGCGGGCAATGAAGGCCCGGTGATCGCAATCCTTGGTGAGTTCGATGCCCTGCCCGGCCTGAGTCAGGAAGCTGGACTTGCTGTCCAGAAACCTGTCGTTGAAGGCGGGCACGGCCACGGCTGCGGCCATAATGTTCTCGGAGCCGGTTCCATGTGGGCCGCCGCCGCCGTGAAGGATTATCTGGAAGCTCACGGTATCAAGGGGCGGGTACGATATTACGGCTGTCCGGCGGAAGAAGGCGGATCGGCCAAGGGCTTCATGGTTCGCGCAGGTGTCTTCGATGATGTCGACATTGCGATCTGCTGGCATCCGGCTCCGTTTGCCGGCGTCAACAACCCGGTATCCCTCGCCTGTAATGAGATGAATTTCTACTTTACCGGCAGAGCATCACATGCCGCTGCGGCTCCTCACCTTGGCCGCAGCGCGCTTGATGCAGTCGAATTGATGAATGTCGGCGTCAACTATATGCGCGAGCATATGTCGTCCACCGCACGCATTCACTATGCGATGATCGATGCGGGCGGAGTCGCGCCGAATGTCGTCCAGGCCAAGGCGACCGTTCGTTATCTCGTCCGCGCGCTGGAGCTTCCGGAACTGCAATCCCTGGTCGCCCGGGTGAAGAAAATTGCGGAAGGCGCAGCGCTGATGACGGAGACCAGCGTTCGCTGCCGGATCATCAGCGGTGATGGCAATCTCGTCGGCAACACGCCGCTTGAACAGCTCATGCACAGCCATATCGAGCGACTGGGTCCGCCACAATTCGATGAGGCCGATAAGGCAAAGGCCGCCGAATTCCAGAAAACCTTCAGCGACGAAGACATCGAGTCGTCGTTCAAACGCTTCGGAGTGCCTCCAAGAAAAGGCATCGCGCTTTGTGATGTCGTGGCCCAGCCGGGAGTCGGAGACAACACGCTGGTCGGCTCCACCGACGTCGGCACGGTCAGCTGGGTAGTCCCCACCGTGCAAGCGAGAGGCGCAACCTATGCCATCGGTACCCCGGGACATTCATGGCAGTTGGTTGCGCAAGGCAAGCTGCCTGCCGCCCATAAAGGCATGGAACACGCTGCTAAGATCATGGCAAGCACCGCGCTTGATCTTATCCTTGATCCGAAGAAAATCGAAGATGCCAAGGTTGATTTCCGCAAGCGTCTCGAGGGAAAACCCTTCGTCAATCCGATTCCCGACGATGTCGACCCACCCCTGCCGGGTTCCGGACACTGATGAAGTACATTGGTTTCTTTGAGCTAGTCGGGTTCGGCCCCCAAGGGTGGGGGTATATGCTGGCGGCTGCCGCGGGCATCACAATCGCTATCGCCGTCAGTGGTTTTTTAATTGGATCGCTCATCGGCATATTCGGAGCCTGGGCCAAGATTTCCGGCGGGCGAGCAGTGCGCACGTTCGCGGAAGGCTACACGACAGTACTGCGCGGCATTCCCGACCTTCTGGTGATCTACCTGTTCTATTTTGGCGGCAGCTCACTTCTCTCGACAATCGGAAAGTTGTTCGGCTCGAACGGCTTTGTCAATTTTCCAGGCTTTCTGGCTGGAGCACTGGCAATCGGGATCGCTTCCGGAGCTCAGCAGACCGAAGTTTTCAGAGGCGCTTTCAGTGCCGTCCATCGTGGCGAGATTGAAGCGGCAATGGCGTGCGGAATGGGTCAATATCTGCGATTTCGGCGGATCATAGCCCCGCTGACGATGCGCCATGCACTGCCGGGGCTTGGAAATGTCTGGCAGGTTGCATTGAAAGGTTCGGCCCTGGTATCGGTGACGGGTGTGGTCGAGTTGTTACGCCAGTCACAGCTTGGCGCCGGAGCCACTGGCCTACCGTTCAGCTTTTTCATTGCAGCATTGGTGATTTACCTGATCATCTCCACGTTTTCCAACTGGACGTTCCAGATAGCGGAAACCCGGTTCTCACGCGGCGTGAGGAGGGCTTGATGGATTTCGCCTTTCTTTGGGAAACTCTGGTTAGTCTCATAACGGCCGTCCCGTTGACACTTCAACTTGCGGCGGCGGCAGTTGTTCTTGGAGCTGTGCTCGCCCTTTTTCTGGCTTTGATGCGCCTTTCAGGTATCTGGATTTTGAGTTCGATCGCCAGAGCCTATGTTTTCGTGTTCCGGGGCTCTCCACTACTGGTCCAGATATTTCTCATCTATTACGGGCTGGGGCAGTTTCCGGCGGTTCGCTACAGCATTTTATGGCCAATCCTGCGCGAACCCTACTGGTGCGCCATTCTTGCACTGACACTCTGCAACGCGGCCTATGCCAGTGAGATCATCCGCGGCGGATTATTGTCGGTGCCATTCGGGCAGATCGAGGCTGCCCGCGCATGCGGCATGTCTCGTCTGACGCTTTTTCGCCGTATCGTTCTGCCGCTCGCGATCAGGCAGGCGTTACCAGCTTATGGCAATGAAATCATCTCGATGGTGAAATCAACCTCGCTTGCTTCGATCATCACTTTGATGGAAATAACCGGTGTTGCCGCCAAGATCATGTCGGAAACCTATCGTTGGTTCGAGATTCTGACACTCGCCGGGGCTATGTATCTCACCATCAATTTTGCGCTGACACGTATCGTCAAGCTCATCGAGTATCGGTTGAGTCCGCATCTGCGTGACCCGAGAGCCTTGATTTCCAACCAACCGCTTGTAATCGCAGGGGAAAATGGATAACAGGAGTTATCCACCGCTGCTGTGCGCGCCAACCGTCTGCCAAGTCTGAGTTTTTCAAGAAACGATGAAAGGTGTTCCCGATGAGGATCGGTAATCTGCTTAAACTAGCTCTCGCAGCTGCCCTGTCGATTTCCGCATTCTCTTTGGCTCAGGCCGAGGAGAAGAAGTGGACTCATGTGCGTATCGGTATGGAAGGCGAATTCCGCCCATGGAGCTTCGTCACTTCGGATGGCAAGCTCGAGGGCTTCGAGGTCGACCTTTACAAGATCCTCTGCGACAAGATGGGGGTCACCTGCGAAATCGTCAAACAGCCGTTTGATGGCATCATTCCGGCGCTGAGCATCGGCAAGTTCGATGTGATCATGTCCGGCATGTCGGCAACGCCGAAACGCGAGGAAGTCATCGATTTCAGCGAGGCGTATGCCTCAACCGGACAGTCCTTCGCGACCATCAAGGGCAGCCCTTCGGAAGCATTGCCGGGCACCGGCAAGATATATCCGCTCGCCAGCGACGAAGCAGGCGCCATCAAGGCCCTAGAAGAAATGAAGCCTGTATTGAAGGGCAAGATCGTCGGTGTTCAGGCAGGCTCCATAGCTGCCACATTCCTCGACAAGTACCTCAAGAACGACATCACCATTCGTGAGTACAAGACGACGGAACAGCACGACCTCGATTTGAAGGCTGGTCGCGTCGATATGATCATCGCTTCCCGGGCCTATATTGCAGGTGCCGCAGCCAAGCCCGGCAACGAAGACATGATTCCGGTGGGCCCGCGTTTCCAGGGTGGCGTTCTGGGGCGCGGCAGCTCCATCGGCTTGAGGAAGAGCGATCCGGAATTGCGGGATATGTTCACGAAAGCCATCAAGGAAGTGAAAGCCGACGGCACCATCAAGGCTCTGTCGGAAAAATGGTTCGGTTACGACGTCACTCCATACTGATGTAGTTTTCTTCGCCATAGACGTCATGAGGCGCCGTTTCCAGGAAACGGCGCCTCATTTTTATCGGGATGTACGACAGACCGGAAGGCGTGTCGTTCAAGCCGTCTTTTCGATCCCGACCATTCCGGCCTGCGGATAACGCTCGCCGACAACGGTTCCGACATCGAATAACTTATCCAGCTTCGCGACCGCCTCCGCATCAAGCGCGATATCGACGGCCGCAACATTTTCCGGCAGCCGTTGCGGGCGTTTGGCGCCGGGGATCGGCACAACATGGTTATGTTTCGACAGGAGCCAGGCCAGGGCAACCTGTGCGGGCGTGGCATTCCTCTCTTTCGCAAACACAGCCAGCCCTTCGGTTAAACGCTGGTTATGGGCAAGGGCCTCATCCTGAAAACGTGGATTATGGCGACGGAAGTCGTCCTCGGCGAGGTCTTCGGTTTTGGCGATCGTTCCGGTCAGAAAGCCACGCCCCAGCGGCGAATAGGCAACGAAGGTCACACCAAGTTCACGGCATGTTTCAAGCATCTCCTGTTCCGGCTCACGACTCCATAAAGAATACTCGCTTTGAACGGCTGCAATCGGATGCACGGCATTCGCCGCCCGCAATGTAGCGGGCGAAACCTCCGACAGACCTATCGCGCGAACCTTGCCCGCCTCGACCAGCCGCGCCATCGCACCGACCATATCCTCTATCGGCGTCTCGGGATTGCGGCGGTGGCAATAATAGAGATCGATGGTCTCGATACCGAGGCGGCGCAATGAAGCTTCGGCGGCTTTCTCAACATAGGCCGGAGAGTTGTCGATGGTCCTCTCGTAAACTCCGGGCTTGCGAACGATGCCGAATTTGGTGGCGAGTTTTACCTTATCCCGCCGACCGCGCAAAAAGCCGCCGATGAGTTCTTCATTATGGCCGGCCCCATACATATCCGCGGTGTCGAAGAAATCGACGCCGAGATCAAGGGCGGTTTTCAAGGTCAGCAATGATTGTTCATCGTCGCGTGGGCCATAGAATTCTGACATGCCCATGCACCCAAGGCCAATGGCGGAAACGGTGGTGTTGGTTTTTCCTAAAGAACGCTGCTGCATGAAAAAGACTCCATAGAAAAATAGAAGGGGTTTGCGTCCCCGTGAATATGGAGCTTGGCTCATTATGCGATAAGCTGCATAATGAAACACAACCTATTGAGATTTGTTCACCTATGAGACGCACCGACCTGACGGACCTCGCGGCTTTTTCCTGCATTGCCGCTCACCGCAACTTCCGGCGTGCCGCGCTTGAGCTTGGCCTGTCTCCCTCCGCGCTCAGCCACAGGATGCGGTCGCTCGAAGAACAAATGGGCGTGCGTCTCCTGAACCGCACGACGCGCAGCGTTTCTCTGTCCGAGGCTGGCGTTGCCCTGCTTGATCGGTTGCAACCTGCCCTGCAGGATATTCAGGATGCGGTAGAAGCCGTGAATGCGTTCCGGGATTCTCCAACCGGTACCCTGCGCCTCAACGCGCCGCGAACGGCGATCCAGCTTGTGGTGGCGCCATTGATCGCGAAATTTACCCGTGCTTATCCCGGAATGCGTCTGGAAATCGTTCCTAACAAGGATTTCGTGGATATTGTCCGGGAAGGCTTCGATGCAGGTATCCGCTTTGAGGAGAGCCTTGAGCGCGACATGATCGCGGTACCCATCGGGCCGCCCCAGCGTTTTGCCGTTGTCGCATCGCCTGAATATATTCATGAGCGGGGAATGCCGCTGACGCCTTATGAACTTGGCAATCATCTCTGCATCGGCAGCCGCTTTCCCAGCGGCAAGCTTTACCGGTGGGAATTCGAGAAAGACGGCAAGACACTCGACATCGTTCCCGACAGCCCCCTCATTCTCGAGGATCAGGACATGATGGCGCGTGCGGCCCTTGATGGAGCTGGCATGGCCTGCGTGTTTGAACCCTACGCTCTTCCCCATATCGCCAACGGCTCGCTCGTCCGCGTGCTCGAAGACTGGTGTCCGAGCTTCCCCGGCTTCTTTCTCTATTATCCCAGCCGCCGACAGATGCCCGCCGGGCTGCGTGCGTTCATCGATATGGTGAAGGCAGATAGAGCAGGTTAGGAACTTTTATCTTCCCTTTATACCAGCCTTCTTGACTCTCTCTTGATACAGGATCATTTTAGAACAAATAGTGAACAAATCGACTTCGATGCGCGTTGTTAAAACACCATGTCCGTCATTGACCAGCTCCGCCGTCAGATCGGCTCCATCGACCGTCAGGCCGTCGTTTCAAAGAAAGGCGAAGCTGCGGACGGAGAGGAAGAGAACGTTCTGTCTCTGGCTTTTGCACCTGCGGATGATGCACTGGGCGGTGGCCTGAAACGTGGTGCCCTGCATGAGATAGCACCGGAGAAACCGGTCCACCTCGGTGCGGCTACAGGGTTTGCAATTGCCGTCGCGGGCCGGACATTGAGGGAGATGCACGGCGATATCGCCCCGATGGTCTGGATACAGCAGCACTATGCCATGAGCGAAAGCGGCCGCCTTTACGGAGCGGGGCTGCAACCGCTCGGGCTCGAACCGGACACTCTGCTTGCGGTACGCGTACCCAAACCCATTGATGTTCTGTGGGCGATGGAAGAAGCGCTTTCGCTCGGTATCAAGCTGGTCATCGGGGAAATTCCCGGAGAAGGGAAAGAAGCGACAATCACGGCAACGCGACGTCTGTCGCTGGCAGCCAAAGCTGGTGGCGGTATCGGCCTCCTGCTTCGTCACCGCGCCTCAACCTCACCAAGTGCAGCCCTGACCAGGTGGCATATCGCTGCAATCAACAGCCATGCCGACCGCTTTGGCGGCCTTGGCCTACCCGCTTTTTCTCTTTCCCTCGTCAAGAACCGGCATGGCTCATGCGGCCGCTGGATTGCGCACTGGAACTACCATGAACAAGAATTCCTCGCTTCCGTTCAATCACCGGACATCTCATCCCGGACGTTACCTCGCGGCCTTTTTCCCGTTCCTCGCCACGGACCGGATCGAGCGAGACAATCCGCTGCGGAATGGAACGAAGCAGGCTCCCCTCGCCGTCATCGCATCGCTTCGTAACACTGTCAGAATTGTCGCACGCAACGCTGCCGCCGCCCGTCTCAAACTCACCATCGGCATGGGGCTTGCAGATGCCCGCGCCAGATATCCTGCACTTCTCACCATTGATGCCGATCCGGCCCGGGATCAGGCGATGCTTGAACGGATCGCAGAATTTTGTGAGCGCTATACCCCGCTTGTCGCCATAGATCCGCCGCGCAACCTCATTCTTGATATCAGCGGCTGCACCCATCTGTTCGGCGGCGAGGCCGGATTGCGCCATGATATGGCGGATCGTCTGCACAAGGCCGGCTTCTCGACCCGCATCGCCATAGCGGACACGGTCGGCTGCGCCTCGGCGCTGGCCCGCTACAACCGTGCGCAGGATGATAAAACCTTCATCGTTGCACAGGGCGGCGAACGTGAATGCCTTATGCGAATGCCTGTCGCCGCCCTGCGACTGCCCCAGGAGACCGTCGAACTTCTCGATACGTTCGGTCTGCGTCAGATCGGCGATCTTTACAACAGACCACGCGCACCGCTTACCGCCCGGTTCGGCGAAGATCTCGTGCGCCGCCTCGACCAGGCCCTCGGTGTCGAGGATGAGCCGATCTCGCCTTTGTCCCCGGTCCAGCCCTACATTGCCGAACAACGGTTTGCCGAACCGATTGGCCGGGAAGAGGATGTTCTTGGCACCATTGAGCAGCTTGTTCACCAGTTGGCACGGCTGATGGAACGGCGGCAGGAGGGAGGACGCTGTTTCATTGCCGACCTCTTCCGGGTCGATGGCGCGATCCAGAGACTTGTCATCACCACCGGCAAACCCTTACGGGAAACTGCCGCCATTCGCCGCCTCTTCACCGAGCGACTGGCGCAGACACAAGGGTTAGACCCCGGTTTCGGCTACGATCTCATCCGCCTCAGCGCCGGACATAGCGACGCCTTGCCGGACCGGCAGGAAAACCTTGATGCAGCAGAGCGCCAGAGACCGGATATCACATCGCTGATTGATCGCTTCGGCGTGCGGTTCGGGCGCCAGAGCACGCTCTGGCTCCAGCCTAGTAACCGCCATCCTCCAGAATACGCCATTACAGCAATTTCGGCATCGGAAGCCGGGCCTGCTAAAACGGAAGCGTTTCCCCTTCCGCCACAGGACAGCCTGTCTCCGTTACGCCCGATCCGGTTGTTTGCTCACCCGGAGCCGATCGATGCGCTGGCGGAAGTTCCCGATGGACCACCGCTGCGGTTTCGCTGGCGACGGCTTATCCACGATGTTGCCGCTGCCGAGGGCCCGGAACGGATCGCACCCGAATGGTGGCGTGACGGCTCTGTTCTGCCTTTGACCCGGGATTATTTCCGGGTCGAGACCAGGGAAGGCGCAAGGGTCTGGCTCTATCGGGAAGGATTATACGAGCGCGAGACTGCCCGCCCGCACTGGTTCATCCATGGGTTGTTCGCCTGAGGATCGCCGCCATGGCCTATGCGGAATTCGGCATCACGAGCAACTTCTCATTCCTGCGCGGAGCATCCCGCCCCGAAGAGTTGGTTGCAACAGCGAAGGAACTTGGTTTTGCCGCGATCGGTATCGCTGACCGCAACAGTGTTGCCGGGGTTGTGCGAGCCCGTGAGGCGGCGAAGCAAGCCGGTCTTCGGCTCGCAGCCGGGGCACGACTGGTGTTTCGCGATGGAACTCCCGATATTCTCGCCTATCCCCGGAGCCGCGATAGCTGGGGCCGCCTGTGTCGCCTTCTCAGCCTCGGAAAACTGCGTGGAGAAAAGGGAGAATGCCATCTCGGCATTGACGATCTTCTTGCCTGGCGTGAGGGGATGAACCTCATCCTGTGCCCGCCTGCCATCATCGAAACCGACAGGCTGGCATCGCTTCTGGAGCACCTTAAGGGCAGTGATCTCTGGCTGGCGGCCACAATGACATATCAAGGCGACGACAATCGTCGCCTGAAACGCCTTGTTGAACTGGCTGCGACAAGCGGTGTCCCATTGATTGCGACCAACGACGTTTTCTACCATACGCCGGACCGCAGGCCGCTTCAGGATATCCTCACCTGTATCCGTGAACACCTCACTCTCGACGAAGCAGGTCGCCGTCTCGAGGCCAATGCGGAGCGTCATCTGAAATCGCCCGGAGAAATGGCTAGACTATTCGACCCCATTCCCGATGCCATCAACCAGACGATGTTTTTTCTCGACGGCTGCCGCTTCTTTCTCGAAGAGGTGAAATTCGAATACCCCGACGAAACACCACCCGGATGGAATTCGCCGCAGGAGATGCTGGAACACCTTGTCGCCGAAGGCGTCAAAAGACGCTATCCCAACGGAATATCCGACAAGGTTAGCAAAGCCCTGACTCATGAGCTTCAGGTGATCGGAGAGTTGGGATATGCACCTTATTTCCTGACCGTTTACGAGATTGTGCGCTTTGCCCGTCATGACAGAAAAATTCTGTGCCAGGGCCGTGGCTCGGCGGCCAATTCCGCCATCTGTTATTGCCTTGGCGTCACCGAAATCGATCCCGATAAAACCGACCTGCTGTTCGAGCGTTTCGTCTCCGTAGAGCGCCGCGAGCCGCCGGATATCGACATCGATTTCGAGCACGAGCGTCGGGAAGAGGTCATCCAGTATATTTACCAACGCTACGGGCGTGATTACGCTGCGCTTACCGCAGTCACCACCTGTTACAGGGCTCGGAGCGCCATCCGAGAGGTCGGCAAGGTCTTTGGTCTATCCGAAGACATCACCGGTCGTCTCGCCGATACTCTCTGGGGCTCATGGTCGAAGCCGGTCACGCCGGAACGAGCCGAGAAGGCCGGGTTGCAACCATCCGATCCGCGCCTTGGCATGGCGCTCCATTTTGCTGCCGAACTGATCGGCTTCCCCCGCCACCTGTCCCAACATGTCGGCGGCTTTGTGATCTCCCGGCAGCGCGTTGACGAAACGGTGCCTATTGAAAACGCCGCCATGGATGACCGCACGGTGATCGAGTGGAACAAGGATGATCTCGACGCCATGGGGATGTTGAAAGTCGATGTTCTCGGGCTCGGCATGCTGTCGTGTCTCCAGCGCGCCTTTACTCTGCTGCACAAGCATTACACCTTACCTCACGCCCGTGACATTCCGACAATCCCGGAAGATGACAAGGCTGTTTACCGTATGCTTGGTCGTGCCGATGCCATAGGCGTGTTTCAGGTCGAGAGCCGGGCGCAGATGTCGATGCTGCCCCGCCTGAAACCGAACTGTCTTTACGATCTCGTGGTCGAGGTCGCCATTGTCAGGCCCGGACCGATCCAGGGAAACATGGTCCACCCTTATCTCCGTCGTCGCCTCGGCCTGGAAGAGCCGGATTATGGCCCCAATGACCAGCTTCGTCCTGTTCTTGAAAAGACCTGTGGCGTGCCCCTGTTTCAGGAACAGGCCATGCGCATCGCCATTGTCGCTGCCGGATTCACCCCGCCCGAAGCCGACAAGCTGCGCCGGGCTATGGCAACGTTCAGGCATGTCGGCACAATTGGCCAATTGCGGGATAAATTCATCGCCGGCATGCTCAAGAATGGTTACCCACTCGAATTTGTGGAGAACTGTTTTCGCCAGATCGAAGGCTTCGGAGAATACGGCTTTCCAGAAAGCCATGCCTACAGTTTTGCTCTGCTGGCCTACGCCTCGGCCTGGTTCAAATGCCACTACCCGGATGTTTTTGCTGCGGCCCTGATCAACAGCCAGCCAATGGGGTTTTACGCTCCGGCCCAGATCGTTCGCGATGCCGCCGAACACGGGATTGTCATACGACCGGTCGATATCAATTCTTCGTATCACGATTGCTCTCTTGAGCCCGCAGGCCCTGATAAGGCCAGCCTCCATGAACGCCATGCCGACATGGCGGGCGACATCCGCTCAACCCACGCCATCCGGCTCGGCTTCTGCCAGATCAAAGGCATGTCGCAAGCCGAAGGAGACACCATTTCAGATCATCGTGATCGCGGTTTCGATTCCATACGCGACCTGTGGCTGCGCACCGGCCTGGCCCCGACAACTCTGGAAAAGCTCGCCAAGGCCGATGCCTTTCGCTCGCTCGGCCTGTCACGACGCGATGCGTTATGGTCCGTGCGGGCATTGCGCCGCAGTGGCGACAAGGATGATTTGCCCCTTTTTGCCCCAAACACGATGCCGGAACAGGAGCCGGACAGCGCATTGACGCCGATGTTGCCGGGTGAAGAGGTTATAGAGGATTACCGTCACCTGCATCTTTCCCTGAAAGCGCATCCCGTTTCCTTCCTGCGCCCGGAAATGAGCAAGAGCCGCATCACCCTGCACGACCATCTGCGGCACATGTCGACCGGACGGCGTGTCACCGTGTCCGGCCTTGTTCTGGTTCGGCAGCGCCCCGGCACGGCGGGAGGAGTAATATTCCTGACATTGGAGGATGAAACGGGCATAGCCAACGTTATCGTCTGGCCGAAAGTTTTCGAGACTTACCGCCCTGTCGTGCTCGGCTCGCGGCTTATAGCGGTTACTGGAACGCTCCAGAATGAAAGCGGCGTCATTCACGTGGTTGCCGACAGAATTGAAGATTGTTCCGCCCTGATGCGTTTGTTGAGCATGGAACATGGCGAAGCGGCATCTTCTTATAAAGCTATGCCACAGGGGCGGAACTTTCACTAACCAGATGCTGTTCTATATTCCGTCCGGAGTTGCGTTCATGAAGCAGGATTGCCGTCAGCGCTGCACCATGTGCTGTAAAGCATAGTTTTCTATCTATTTCTGAAGAAAACAAATGCCTTCATAAGAGTTCTCTCAGATTTTCGAGAGTTGATTTTTGGGCGTCTTCGACGGAAAAATTCTTCAATAAGAACGATTGTCCTTTATTAAGAACGGTAGTATGAAAGATTCGCTCTGACCACTCTTGCCTCGGATAAAGCCATGCCCAGCTCGAAACCCAATCACCGCATCGAAACCTGTCTCATCCATGACGGCACCACCCGCTCGCAGTTCGGAGAAACCAGCGAGGCGCTGTTTGTCACCCAGGGCTTCATTTATGAAACGGCTGAACAGGCCGAACGCCGTTTCCTCAATGAAGAAATCGGTTACAGTTATTCACGCTATTCCAACCCGACCGTCACCATGTTCGAAGAACGCATGGCAGTTCTCGAAGGCGCCGAAATGGCGCAGGCGACCGCAACAGGCATGGCTGCGGTTACGGCGGTTCTGATCTGCCAGCTCAAGGCTGGCGATCATGTGATCGCGCCACGCGCGATGTTCGGCACCAATCGTTCGATTATCGAGGACTTTCTGCCTAGCTTCGGCGTCACCAGCACACTGGTCGATGGTGCTAATCTCGATGCCTGGCAGCGCGCCGTCCGCCCGGAAACGAAAGCGTTTTTCCTGGAGAGCCCTGCAAATCCGACACTTGAAATCATCGATATCCGGGCCGTTGCCAAAATCGCTCATGCCGCCGGTGCAACATTGACGGTCGATAACGTTTTCGCCACACCGCTCTTCCAGAAACCGCTGGAGCTCGGGGCGGATGCCGTCATTTACTCCGCCACCAAGCACATCGATGGACAGGGCCGCTGTCTCGGCGGCGTCATTCTCGGCGCAAAAACCTTCATCGAAGAAAAGGTGCAGCCCTTCGTTCGCATGACCGGGCCGACGATGTCGCCTTTCAATGCCTGGGTTCTTCTAAAAGGTCTGGAAACCCTGCCGATACGTGTCGAGCGCCAGACCGCCAATGCCGCGAAAATTGCCGATCACTTCGCCGGGCATCCCGGTATCGAGCGCCTGATTTATCCGGGGCGAGCCGACCATCCGCAGGCGGATCTCGTCAAAGCCCAGATGAGCGGCGGCTCAACGCTGATCGCCATTGATATCAAGGGGGGCAGAGAGGGTGCATTCCGTTTCATCAACGCCCTTAAACTGATCAAGATTTCCAACAATCTCGGCGACGCCCGCAGCCTCATCACCCACCCGGCGACCACGACCCATATGCGTTTCACTCCTGAAGAGCGTGCGGCATTGGGCATCACTGACGGACTGATCCGCCTATCGGTCGGTCTTGAGCACGTCGAAGATCAGATCAAGGATATTGCGGACGCGCTCGGTAAAGTCTGATCCGTTCTAGACACTACAACTTTCATAAAAAGGCTCCTCACTTAAAAGGTTTGGAGCCTTTTTTATCTAAATAATTTAACATTATAATTTGTGCATTAATAAAAATATCGATATTCATTTGGACTATGAATCGAAAGAAGAAACGACTGCCCTATCTAAACTCCTTCGAGAATCCAAATCGTCGGGACATATCTCAACCGCGCGTTCAAGCGGCATGTGTTACACTGGAACCTGGAGGTAATCGCATGTTTCATCGATTGATAGGCCCAACCCTCGCAACCGCTTTCGCTGTTGCTGCGGCGATGGTTGCATCCCCGTTTCCGGCTTCAAGCCAGACTCAGCTCCTCAATGTTTCATATGATCCAACCCGCGAGCTATATCGCGACATCAATCAGGTATTCGCAGAGGATTGGAAAAAACAGACCGGCGAAACATTGACCATTCGTACATCCCACGGCGGTTCCGGCAAGCAGGCGCGCTCGGTCATTGACGGCCTGACAGCCGATGTCGTGACGCTGGCACTTGCTGGCGATATCGACGAAATCGCCAGCGCCACGGGCAAAATCCCCGTGGATTGGCAGAAACGGCTGCCGCATAATTCAACCCCCTATTCCTCCACCATCGTTTTCCTCGTCCACAAGGGGAACCCGAAAGGAATCAAGGATTGGGACGACCTGGCAAAACCAGGAATCCAGGTCATTACGCCGAACCCGAAAACCTCCGGGGGAGCGCGCTGGAATTATCTTGCAGCATGGGGTTATGCCGTCAAGAAATGGGGAGATGAAGGCAAGGCCAAGGATTTCGTCAAGGCCATTTTCAAGAACGTACCGGTGCTGGACACCGGCGCACGAGGAGCCACCACCACCTTCACCCAGCGCGGCATGGGCGATGTGCTGATTGCTTGGGAGAATGAAGCCTTCCTGGCCATGGCTGAATTTGGCGCCGACAAGTTTGAAATCGTCGCACCGTCACTTTCCATCCACGCTGAGCCGCCTGTCGCATTAGTTGACGGCAATGTTGACGCCAAGGGAACCCGCAAGGCTGCGGAAGCTTATCTGAACTTCCTCTACACGCCGGAAGCTCAGAAAATCATCGCCAAGCACTTTTACCGTCCAGCCGACCCGCAAGGCATCGACGCCAAGGATCTTGAACTATTTCCGAAGATGGAGCTGCTTACCATCGACGGTGACTTTGGCGGTTGGGCAAACGCCCAGAAAATCCATTTTGCCGATGGGGCGATGTTCGACACCATTTTGAAGGAAAACCAGTAGAGCGAGACAAGGATCGACAGAAAGCCTCATTTCAAGGAGAACAATGGAACAGTTGCCGCAAGCGCGTTTCCAATTCGTCTGAAATGCTCTACTGACAAGGAAACAACGCTTTTCGGACGATTCCGCCATGCCGCAGCAGAGCCATTCCTGCAAACTCCTGCCTGATCTCGGTCAGCGAATTCTTGTCATGGGCATTTTGAATGTCACACCGGATTCATTCTCCGACGGTGGGCGTTTTAACGATTACCAGGCAGCGCTTGACCGCGCGCTAACGATGGTCGAGCAGGGTGCCGACATCCTCGACATCGGCGGCGAATCTACCCGACCGGGCGCCACAATTGTATCCGCGGAGGAAGAGGTGGCGCGTGTCGTCCCCATCATTGCGCAATTAGCAGCCGTGGTTCCCGTTCCGATCTCCATCGACACCTATAAATCTGCAACCGCCCGCGCCGCGCTCGAAGCCGGGGCAGAGATCGTCAATGACGTGTGGGGATTGCAGCACGATCCCGAGATCGCCAACGTAGCCGCCGAGTTCGGTGCCCCTGTCGTGATCATGCACAATCGGAAACAAGCCGATCCGGAACTTGATATCATTGCCGATATGAGACGCTTCTTCGATGTTTCGCTCAGCATCGCGCAACAGGCAGGCATATCAGACAACAATATCATCCTTGATCCCGGCATTGGTTTCGGAAAAACGCAGCAACAGCACTTTGATATTCTTCTGCGTCTGGATGAACTCAAGGCTTTCGGCTTTCCGGTTCTCATCGGAGCCTCGCGCAAATCAATGATCGGCAATATCGTGCAGCGTCCACCTCAGGAACGGATGGCGGGATCATTGGCCGTACACACCCTTGCCGCGGCCAATGGTGCTGATATCATCCGCGCCCATGATGTTGCCGAACATGTAGATTCCGCACGCATAGTCGATGCCTTCAACCGTTATCGTCCAGAGAGCACGCAAACATGACCGATCGCATTCTGGTCAGCCGCATCGCCATTTATGCCTTTCATGGCTTGCATCCGGAAGAGGAAAGGCTTGGTCAGCGCTTCTTCGTGTCACTTGAGGTCCACGCCGATCTGAGGGAAGCCGGAAAGACCGACGATTACCGGAAGACCGTCTGCTACGCACGGCTGACCGAGATCGTCACCGAAGTCGGAACCAATCGCAGATTCAGGATAATCGAGGCGCTGGCCGAAGCAATCGCCCAGGAAATTCTTGCCGCTCTGCCGAAGATCGAACGCATTGTCGTCCGCGTTGAAAAACCGGCGGCTCCGATTCCGGCCATCATCGATAACGTCAGTGTGGAAATTTCCAGAACCCGGTGAAGAAACAGAACATGACCGGACAAATCATCAGCGGCGGGAAGCGCAAGGTCTATCTCGGCCTGGGCAGTAACATGGGCGACAAGGCGGCAAACATCAAAGCTGCGATCAGCCATATCGCGGCGGCAGGCGCTTCCATTGTAAAGCAGTCTCCGCTCTACCGGACGGCCCCGTGGGGCAACGAAAACCAGGATTGGTTCTTGAACGCCTGCGTTCTGATCAAGACAACGCTCCAGCCTCTCCCACTGCTCGACCTTTGCCTCGAGATAGAGCATCTGATGGGTCGCAAACGATTGCTGAAATGGGGGCCCCGCCTGATCGATATCGATATCCTCCTCTTCGAGGGACAGGATATCTCGACGGAAAGGCTGACGCTTCCCCATCCGCATCTTCTGCAACGCGCCTTCGTTCTGGTACCGTTGAGCGACATAGCACCGAATCTCGCAGTAGGAGAAACAACAGTGAAAGAAGCTCTGTCACTGCTTGATAGCAGCGGCGTCGTTCCCCTCGTCAACTGATTCAAGCCTTTCAAAAAGCTCTTGGCGATTACGCCTTTTTTGAAAGCAGATCACGAATTTCGCCGAGCAGTTTCACGTCGGCGGGGACTTCAGGTTCCTTCGGCATCTTGTTTTGCACCCTGTTGATGCCTTTGACGACCATGAACAATATCCAGGCGATAATCATGAAGTTGATGAACACCGTCAGAAAACTTCCCCAGGCGAGAACCGCGCCCTGCGCCCTGGCGGCGGTGAGCGAGGTTGCCGTAACGGCAGATGAAAGAGGCAGGAAATAGTTCGAGAAATCCAGGCCGCCGGTGATCGCACCAAGAATCGGCATGAACAGATCAGTGACGATTGAATCAATAATCCTGCTGAACGCCGCGCCAATGATCACGCCGATGGCGAGATCGACCATGTTTCCGCGCAAAGCAAATTTCTTGAATTCTTCCAACATGTCAAACTCCTGCATTCTCGAAAGCAGACTGATAGAAACGGAGGACGGGAGCAGTGGCGCAGCGCACTTTCGCCCCCGCATATTTGGTATTATTTCCCGCGTGAAATAATGCTTGTAAACAAGGCAGGCCTGTGGAAACACTGGCAAATTCCGGATAAACTTCAGACCAGATCCGATAAGACCTGTTAAACGCAAGCTTATTATGAATTCTGATTTATTGTTTTTCTATATGCCACTAGGTTAGATTTGGTTTTTCAAGCGTCCCTTTGCATGGCGGGGAAGAGGGTTGTTTTATGATTGCAGGATGGGTGGTTGCCACCATCGCTCTGGCTTATCTGGCCCTGCTCTTCGGCATTTCCCAGTGGGGCAGAACTGCGAAACGGTCACTCCTCAAGGGTGCCAGTCGCCCCACGATTTATGCCCTGTCTCTGGGCATATATTGCACGGCATGGATATTTTTCGGCTCCGTCAGCCTCGCCAGTTGGGAAGGACTTGATTTTCTGGCTGTTTATATCGGCCCGATCCTGGCCATCAGCCTTGGCAATCGCCTGATCCGGCGCATCGTTCACATTGCCAAAACGCAGAACGTCACTTCAATCGCCGATTTCGTGGCTGCTCGCTACGGCAAGAGTGTTTCGATAGCTGCACTGGTTTCCGGCATCGCTTTCATCGGAGCGATACCCTACATCGCATTCCAGATTCGCATGATCGCCGCCTCCATCGGAGCCCTGACCATGCCGGGAGCCGTGCGGATTTTGCCACCCGTCACCTCGACGTTCAACGATACATCACTGATTGTCGCTATCGTGCTGGCGGTCTTCACCATCATTCTCGGTACCCGCCGGACTGATGAAACAGAACATCAGGACGGGTTGCTTCTGGCAGTTTCGTTTGATTCGATCGTCAAACTTGCCGCGTTCCTGGTTGTTGGGTTTTACGTTACCTATGTTCTGTTCGACGGTTTTGACAGCGTGGTCATGACAGCGCAGAAGATCGGCTTCGATCCAACCCTTCTCGGGCGAACGGCTGATTTTCCGACCTACTTCACCATGGTGGTCCTGTCGGGATTTGCCATGTTGCTGCTGCCACGGCAATTTCATATCGCAGTTGTCGAGAATCGAAGTGTTGACGATCTCAGGCGTGCCTCCTGGCTCTTCCCGCTTTACCTTGTTCTGCTGTGTATCTTCATCATTCCAATCACGCTTGTCGGCCTTCTGACTTATGGATATCCGGCGAGCAGCGGCAGCCTGGCCGCTCTTTCACTGCCTCTTTATGGAGGCGACAATGTCATCGCCATTATCGTGTTCATCGGGGGTCTTTCAGCCGCGACGATGATGGTTGTCGTGGAATCGGTCGCACTGGCGATCATGGTTTCCAATCACATCATCATGCCGTTGGCGCTGCGTGAACGTATTCTGCCTTCCGGCGACGGCATTGCAGCCACCAACGATTTAAGCGGTTTCGTCAGGACTTCCCGGCGTTGCGCTGTATTGCTCGTCATCGCGCTTGCCTACTTCTTTCAGATCGTACCTTTCAATGTTCCTCTGGCGCAGGCGATTTTCCTGACCTTCGGCGCTTTCGCCCAGATTGCACCAGCTTTCCTCGGAGGCCTGTTCTGGTCCAGAGGAACGGCCCTTGGAGCTGCGGCAGGCATGATCGCCGGACTTGCGGTATGGGCCTATACCCTGCTCATGCCTACCATCGTATCCGACACCAGCCCGTGGTTCGGAATCATTGCAGGCGGTCCTTTCGGAATATGGCTTTTGCGCCCGACAGCATTGTTCGATCTGGGATTATCCCCTCTGAACAATGGCGTTTTATGGAGTGTCGGTATCAATACACTCGCCTATATCGCGTTCTCACTTTTCAAGGCGCCTCAGCCGCTGGAGAAGCTTCAGGCGAATGCCTTCATTGGCGCGAGAGAGATGTCTTCATCTCTCAGCTTCCGTTTTTTCCGTTCGAGCGTCACCGTCGAGGAGCTGCGCACCACTGTTGCCCGTTATCTCGGAGACGAACGAACCAACCGCTCCTTCAAAAGCTTCGCCCATAGCCGTAACATCATCCTCAATGACCGGGAGGAAGCTGATCTTTACCTGCTGCGCTTTGCCGAACACCTTCTGGCATCGGCAATCGGTGCCGCATCTTCCCGGCTGGCGCTGTCCCTCGTGTTGCGCCGCAGAACAGTTTCGACCAAAGCCGCGCTGAAACTGCTCGATGACGCATCAGCCGCAATTCAGTACAGCCGCGATCTATTACAGCATGCAGTCGATCATGCCCGTCAGGGAATTACGGTATTTGACAAGGATCTGACCGTCCTGACATGGAACCATGCCTTCGTCGAGTTGTATGACCTGCCCCCCGGAATGGTCCATGTCGGCATCGGTCTCGATGAAATCATCCGCTTCAATGCCATGCGCGGCTCCTACGGGGCGGGATCGGTAGAGGAACTGGTGACCCAACGGTTGCGCAGTTTCGTTTACGACACCGAACCTGTCCGGCTGAAGTTGTTTCCACGGGAAAAGGTGCTGGAGATTCGCACCAACCAGTTGCCGGAAGGCGGTTATGTCACGACCTATACCGACGTCACGGAAATAGTGGCGCAGGAAGAGGAGCGCAGAAGGGCAAACGAAACACTTGAATTGCGCGTCAGGGAGCGGACGGAAGAGCTGACCAGGCTCAATGCCGAACTGACCCGGGCCAAAGGCGAGGCTGACGATGCCAATTTGTCCAAAACCCGCTTTCTGGCAGCAGCAGGCCACGATATCCTGCAACCTCTCAATGCCGCGCGGCTTTACTCCACATCGTTGCAGGAACGCAGCAAGGGAACAGAGAACGCCTTGCTTGCAGAAAACGTCAATGCATCGCTTGATGCGGTCGAGGAAATTCTGACGGCATTGCTCGATATCTCACGTCTCGATACCGGTGCGATGAAAGCCCAGTTTTCGAGCTTCCGTATCGAAGAAATCCTGATTCAGCTTCAGCGGGAATTCGAGCCTGTCGCCCGGGAGAAGGGATTGCAGCTGCATTTCATCATCAGTTCCCAGACCATTCACTCCGATCGACGCCTCCTTCGCCGCCTTCTGCAAAATCTGGTCTCCAACGCCATCAAGTACACACCTTCCGGGCGTGTTCTGGTCGGAGCGAAGAGACGAAACGGCAATCTCAGCCTGGAGGTATGGGACACGGGGTTAGGCATTCCGGAATCCCAGCAGAAGATCGTATTCCACGAGTTCAAACGCCTTGATCAGGGAGCGAAAGTTGCACGCGGCCTGGGGCTCGGCCTGTCAATCGTCGAACGCATCGCGCGCGTTCTCAAGCACAAGGTTGATCTTTTCTCGAAACCCGGACGCGGCTCGGTATTCAGGGTCGAGGTTCCAATTGCAGCGGCACTTCCAGCCGTGGCGCCCGTCGCCACAGAAACGCATGTGCCGGTGACGCCACTGGTTGGAATGCGTGTCCTCGCTATCGATAATGAGCCTGTCATCCTTGAAGGAATGCAGGTTCTGTTACGCGGATGGGGGTGTGAAATCATGACTGCCGGCGGGATTGAGGAAGCAAGGAATCTGCTTGACGACGATCCGGCAGCCATCGACGCCGTCATCGCGGATTATCATCTCGATGACGGCGACGGCTTGCAGGCCATAGAGGTTGTGCGCTGGATGACGCAGGATGAGATACTGGCGGTTCTGGTGACCGCTGATCGCTCTCCGGCGGTGCGGGAAATGGCCGCCTCGGCCAATGTGCATCTTCATAACAAACCCTTGAAACCAGCGGCTTTGCGTGCCCTGCTCGGGCAGTGGCGGCTCATGCAGACCCCTGTCGAATAAAGATACGCTCAAACCACTTCGAAATGCGGCCAATGTCACCGAATAGCAGGGTCAAGATGAAAGAAAATGCTCAAGAGACATCTTTCGAAGGTGGATGCGGATGCAGACATGTTCGCTATCGGGTGACATCGAAGCCGATGTTCGTTCATGGCTGCCATTGCCGATGGTGCCAGCGGGAGACGGGGTCGGCATTTGCCCATAACGCTCTTATTGAGTGCGAGCGGGTGCAACTGCTTCAAGGTGATGTCGTTCTTGTCGACACACCGTCACAAAGCGGCAAGGGCCAGATGATTGCACGTTGCCCGAAATGTCATATTGCGCTGTGGAGCCATTATGCGCAGGCTAGCAAAGCAATCTGTTTCCTTCGGGTCGGAACGCTCGACAATCCGGATGCGATGCCGCCGGATATCCATATCTTTGTGGCATCCAAACAGCCATGGGTATCATTACCTGCGGATGTCCCTGCTGTGCCAGGATATTACAAAATGAGTGAGCACTGGCCCGAAGAAAGCATCGAGCGACGTGCAGCTCTCAGACACCGCAACCCTGGAAAGCAGTAAACCGCCGATCAGGCACTCTCACGCTGGACAATTGTGAAACCAACATCACATTTGAGCGGCTTGAGATCATGTGCGCTTTCCAGCCGCTCCAGCAATGCATCAGCGGCCAATTTGCCGATCTGGTCCCCCTCAACGCGAACGGTCGTCAAAGAGGGAACAAGGTTTGCCGCGAAATACATATCACCGTGCCCCATGACCGCGATATCCTTCGGGACATGCAGACCCTGCCTGGCTGCCTCAAGCAGAACGCCATGCGCCATCGTATCGGAAGTGCAAACCACAGCAAGCGGCCCCTCTCCGGGCAAGTGCGGCAGTAATTTGCGCAATCCTTCAATACCATAACGCAAGCTTGCCGGAGCCGGGAAGGTTTCTGTCGGGACATCCGTAATTCCGTATCCGGCGAGCGCTTCAAAAAAGGCGGCAGTCCGTTTGGCCCCACGCGGGTCGTCAACCTCGACATAGCCGAAACGACGATATCCCTTTGCAATCAGATAGTAGGCCATCTCCCTGCCGATATCTTCATGCGAGAACCCTACCAGCATGTCGATGGGGTCCGGCGTCATATCCCAGGTCTCGACAACCGGAATTCGCGCTGCCCGCAGAAGTTTCCTGCTGACATCGGTGTGAACCGTGCCGGTGAGAATGACCCCGTCCGGACGGCGGCTGAGAATGGCCTGAATTTGTTTCTGCTCAGCCTCGGCATTATAACCGGACACCCCAAGCAACACCTGATAGCCGGCTGCTGACAGCCTGTCTGTTATGACCTGAAACATGTCCGAAAAAATCGGATTGGTGAGAACGGGCAAGAAAACAGCAACGAGACGGCTGCGGCTCGTCGCCAGAGCACCGGCGACAAGATTGGGAACATAGCCGATTTCCTCTATCGCCTGGCGAACCTTGAGAAGCGTCTTCTGCTTGACCTGCCCGGGCTGATTGATCACTCGCGATACGGTGATCGGCGCAACCCCTGCAACCCTCGCAACATCAACAAGGGTGGCTTTTCTCTGCCCGGCAGGAATGCCGAATCTCTGGCTTGTTTCAATCGGTTTCAATGCTATCGCCGCTGGGTTGTTTTTGCCATGTAGCCCCATAGGGCCCGGATTTCAAACCACCGCAAGGCACCATGGAACGAGCTTCCGAGCATTTTATGCCGATCCGGCATAGAATGCTCCTCATCCAGGGCCCGATTACATTAATCAGCGATAGAATCCGAGGCCGAAAGCAGCCTGTTCGATCAATATTCCGGGTGGTGCGAATCTGTCGCCGAACTCGGTTTCAAGCTTGCGGCAGATCGCGACAAAGTTTTCCGCACCGAGCATATCGATGTAAGACAAGACGCCGCCAGTGAACGGAGCGAAACCGAATCCGAGAATAGACCCGACATCGGCTTCACGGGGATCTGTAACTATGCCTTGTTCAAAAGCTTCGGCAGCAGCAAGGGACTGAACAGCAAGAAGCCGTTGTTTCAGTTCCTCGAAATCCACCATGTCAGGCGAGAGTTTTCGCTGTTGCAAGCCAGCCAGCCCTGGCCAGAGTTGCTTTTGCCCGTCATCGGGATAATCGTAAAAGCCTTTGCGATTCTTACGGCCTTTCCTGCCCTCCATTTCAACCACACGGGCAAGCAGCTCTTCCTGAAGCACTGCATCGACCTGCTCACCCTCGAATTTGAGAGTAGCCCGTACGATATGCAGCATCAGATCCATGCCTACTTCGTCCAACAGAGCCAGCGGGCCGACAGGCATGCCAGCCTGTTTCCCCGCATTCTCGATCATCGCGGGCGGAACACCGTCCAGGAACATCAGGCAGCCTTCCAGGATGTAGGCTCCGACGCACCGGTTGGCAAAGAAGCCGCGCGCATCGTTGACCATGATGGGTGTCTTGCGAATGGCCCGGGTATAGTCGAAGGCGGCTGCAAGCGCGGTATCGCTGGTTGCCTTGCCCTTGATGATTTCTATCAATTTCATCTTGTCGACGGGCGAGAAAAAATGAATTCCCACTAATCTCTCCGGTCGCTTCAAAGCCCGGGCAAGCCCGGAGATCGGCAATGTTGAAGTGTTGGTGCCGATGAATGCATGCTCCGGAACAACCTGCTCCACCATGCGTAGAACTTCGGCCTTCACATCCGGATCCTCGAATACCGCCTCGATCACCAGATCGCATTTTGAAAGATCAGCATAACTGGCGGCAGGCTTCAGCTTTAACAGCATCTTCTCCTTGTCTCGCTGCTTCGCACGGCCTTTCTCAATCTCCGCATCCATTGTTTTGATGGCAATTTCCCGCCCCTTTTCCGCCGTCGCCATATCGCGATCGAGAAGAATGACATCAAAACCGGCCATCGCGCTGACATAGGCAATGCCAGCCCCCATGAATCCTGCACCGACAACGCCGACAGTCGATATACTGGTCGGCGGCTGATCCTTCGGTCGGCGAGCTCCCTTGTTCAAGGCCTGAAGGGAGATGAACATGGAACGGATCATCGCCAAGGCCTGCTTGGACCTCAGAACCTGCACGAGATAACGTGATTCAACTCTCAAGGCCTCATCCATAGGCAATTGCAGACCCTCGTAGGCCGCCTGCAAAAGTGCCTTCATCGCCGGATAATTATCCTGTGTCTCGCGCCGGTAGATTGCGTTGGCACCAGACCACACCCGGATTCCCTCCGGGGAGTATACCTTGCCTGACGGGAGCCTGTATCCCTTTGTATCCCATGGTGCGACCGGTGAACCGCCTTCCAATATCCATTGTTTCGCCCTGCCTACGATTTCCGAGCGAGAAGCGACCTCATGGATCAGACCTGTGGCCAGTGCATGCGATGGATCAAGCACCTTTCCCCTGGAAAGAAGTTGCAGCGCATCCGCCGTTGGCATCAGGCGCGTAACCCTTTGCGTTCCGCCTGCCCCGGGGAACAGCCCCACAGAGATTTCTGGAAGACCAAGACGCGTTTCGCGCGCATCGGAAGCTATTCTGAAATGGCAGGACAGTGCCAGTTCGAAAGCCCCGCCGAGACACACCCCGTGTATTGCAGCGGCAAACGGCTTTCCACATGTCTCCATGCGGCGATAAAGACGGCTCAGGCGACCCGTCTCTTCAAAGAAGATGCGGAGAGCCTCCTCCTCACCGCGCTCGGCAGCGAGAACCGGGAGCTTCGCGCTCCATCCGCTGAGCATCTCCAGATCGGCACCACCGGAAAAAGTGTCCTTTCCGGAAGTAATGACGCAACCCTTTATGGCATTGTCAACCGTAACCTTTTCAATGATGAGGAGTAGCTCATCCATGACTTGCTCGGTGATGACGTTCATGGAACGTCCCGGCATGTCCCATGTGGCAATCATGACGCCGTCGGCTGCAACATCCAACCGGAAGTTTGAGAAACTCATGGTGCCCTCCCCATCCTACAGCCGCTCTATGATGGTGGCTGTTCCCATCCCGGCACCAATGCATAATGTGATCAATGCAACGGATTTATCCGCCCGTTCCAACTCGTCCAGTACAGTACCGAGCAGCATTGCACCGGTAGCTCCCAACGGGTGTCCCATGGCAATCGCACCGCCATTTACATTGACCTTGTCGGGATTGATCTGGAAAGCCTGCATGTAACGCAGAACGACAGCCGCAAAGGCTTCATTGACCTCGAAAAGGTCGATATCGGCAAGCTTCATCCCCGCGGTTTGCAGAACCTTTTCCGTTGCGACGACCGGCCCGGTCAGCATCAGCGCAAGGTCTGAACCAACGGACGAGAAAGCTCTTATCCGTGCCCGAGGCTTGAGCCCGAGGTTTTCTCCGGCTTGTTTGGAACCGATGAGAACCGCCGACGCACCGTCGACAATCCCGGAAGAATTGCCTGCATGGTGAACGTGGTTGATCGCTTCCACCTCGGGATGAGCGGCGATAGCGACAGCATTGAAACCCGCTGCTTCACCGATTTTCGCAAAGGAAGGCTTCAGTTCGGATAACTGCGCGAGCCCTGTGTCGGGGCGCATATGCTCGTCATGGTCGAGAATTGTCAGGCCATTGATATCCCTGACGGGAACGACGGACCGGGAAAAACGTCCCTCACGCCATGCAGTTGCGGCACGTTGCTGCGACAGCACGGCATAGGCATCGACATCGGCGCGGGAAAATCCGTATTTGGTTGCGATGAGATCGGCAGAAACGCCTTGCGGAATAAAGTAACTCCCGATAGCCAGCTCCGGATCGACAGGCCACGCTCCTCCGGAGGCGAACATGCCGACCCGGCTCATCGATTCGACACCCCCGCCGACAGCCAGATGTTTCATGCCGGCCATGACCTGAGCCGCTGCAAGATTGACGGCCTCCAGTCCCGAAGAGCAGAACCGGTTGATCTGCATGCCTGGCGCATCCTTGCCATAGCCCGCCTTGAGGGCCGCCAGCCGCCCTATATTGGCGCCTGCCTCCCCAACCGGATCGACACAACCGAGAATGACATCTTCGATCAGGCTCGCGTCCAGTCGATTTCTGTCCCGTATCGCCCGCAAAGCGGTTACTGCAAGATCGATTGCCAGAACCTCATGGAGCGCGCCACCTTCCTTGCCACGGCCACGAGGTGTACGTACCGCGTCATAAACAAATGCTTCCGTCATCGCCGCCTCCGCAGAGAGGGCAACCGGTACGACTCACGCTGCAACCAAAATCATGATTTTGAAATGCTTCGCGGACACGACTGTCACAAGGCCCAGCAAGAAAAGCGGCACGCTCTCCACATGGCGCAAATCTTGACGAAGCCTGGTTGACGGTCATCCGATCGCCTTCCTGAACGATGGCGCTCGCCGGAAAGCTGACGCCACGCACAATAGTCGGAAGAGCGCCCGCTTCTGCCAGAAGTCACGTCCAGCGCTCTACAGTTCATACATGAACCATAGCCGCAGCTTGAGGACAGGCAATCATTCTTTCTGATGAACGAGACTTAATCAGTGGACAGGGAACAAGTGATGGCTATCTGATTTTCTTTTTATTCCACCAAGCTCTGGCGGTATTTTTTCAGTTCTTTTAATGCCTTGCAGACCTCAACCTTCTGTGCCTCAAGATAAGAGATCTGGTCATTGACCTGAGCCAGCGACATCTGCAGATTTGCTGAATTGGAAACGCCTCGTTCCTCTTTCAGCATGTCGCTGATTTCGCTCAAGGTAAAACCGAGTTGCTTGCCTTTGAGGATAATGGATAACTTGCTGCGTTCCCTGGCGGTGTAAACGCGGCTCACGCCCACGCGCTTCGGCGATAACAATCCGCGATCTTCATAAAAGCGCAGAGTTCTCAAGGAAACACCGAACTCATTCGCCAGGTCGGTAATGGAGTATGTTTCTGAAAGCTTGCCGGACTGAGATATTGGTTGCCTGGAAGTAGTGTCTTCCTGCGACCGTGACCTTTTCGGGCTTGGGGCCATGTTGGGGTATTACTCCTTATAGTCGGTTGGAAAGTAAGATATGTTCCTGTTGTCGAACATTCCTATTTTTTTAAATTCAAATTCATGTTTATTTTTGCATTCAATAATGCATAACGCAAGGGGAAGCGAGGAACTATTTTTGATCAATTTTAACCCTTGAAAACTATAAAGAATCTTGTCTGCAAAACGCAATTTGATGCAGAATCCCCAAAATAGGGTAGTGGATTAACCGCATATTTACCGTGTGCGCTTCATTTTGGAGTCGGACAAATGCTTTCCGAAGCAACCTTGGCAAAATTCCTCGTGGAGATGCCGAAGGGGCTCGGAATTAACATCATGATCGAGCGTCTCGACTGGAATGACATCAAACGCGCCGCTCCCCGCTTCCGGCAATGTCGGAACGCAACGGAATACGATCGGGAAGCAAGACCGGTCGATCACGCGCGCGACGCTCAAACGAAACAGTGCAATTGCGGAATCGACGAAAGCAGGCGCGGCCGCCACTCCTCACGGTAAAAACAATTTTGAATATCTGCTCCATTCCATGGCTCTTCGTCAGCGAGCCATGCCAAATGGAAATACTTCCATTTCCTCTCTCGCCACGCATCGGGATCCTGAAACAGTCGTTGCTCTGGATGCAATCGCGAGCTGGATTGGGAGAACGGAAAAGAGACTTGCCGCCCTGGTTTCCGACAAACAGAAAGCTCCGATAGCCCTCGCCAAGGCGCTTGCAGCAATCAGCAGCCACGTCCAAGCTCTCCATCACAAAGTATCGACCCTCCCCGGAGCATCGGCATGTACCGTTGCAGCCATCACGGATATGAGCCTTGAAATTGAGCGTTTACACGTCTCGATAGCCCAGCGGGCTACGCGCGAAGAACTCTCGACGCTCAATGAAAACATTCGGCACAGCGAAGTGCTCGTTTCTCGTCTGTCCCATGCCCTGTCTGCCCTGGAGGGAAGACTCTCGATAATAGAGCAGCAAACCGCAAAGCGGGATGAAAGCCCCCTGGCGCTTCAGCTACCCATGCTCATTCGCCTTCTGGACAACCAGATGCGTGTTGCTGCGGACAGAGCGACATCCACCGCCCGCTGTTTTGAACTGATGGCCGATAAGATCGAAGTTTTCAGTAGGGATATCCGTCGGCTCAGGAAAGAACGCGCAGACACAGCCGCCGTCATCCGGCTGCTTCCTGCGTTGTTGGAGAAACTTGAACAACACCCTGAACGTCACAACGATGATGACACAGAACTGTCGGCAGCGAAGATTGATCTAATCACCGAGCAACTCGATCAGTTGCGGACCGAAACTACGACGCTGCAAGAAGAAAAATCCGCTCTTTCCTCGGAGCTGAAACTTCTGAAGGGTATCCTTGAACAGACTCTTCCTCCTGTCGGGAAACAACACTCCACGTTTCCGTCTGTAGCCAACCAGTTGAGTGCTGCTGTCCAGTCGCTCGAAAGCTCAGACCAGTCTCACCGGACAATCGCATCTGTCAGGGATATCCCGGATAATGTGGAAACACCGGAGCAGGACCGGAATCAGATATCGGATACCCCCGTCGATCCCGCCAGTCTCCGCATCCGTGCCGATTTTATAGCTGCTGCAAGGCTCGCTACCCGTTCCGGCCATGCGGACACCCAGGCCAGGCAGACGGAGGCAATACAACCGATCACCACCCGCCGGTTTCTCCGCATGTCAGCTAAAGACGAGCTTTGACAAGGGAGTTCGCGAAGGTGGGGCAGCAGCTCGCGGCCTTAGGTCCCATGGCGCTGCTAGTTGAATGCATTTTACAAGATAAGCTCTGTTGTTTGGGACAGAAAACTTAATAACTGGAGTACCTTCCCGTTTTCAGGCAAACTGGCAGCATTCCAGGATAGTCCGTGACGGACGAAGACGCGGCGGTCTTCACAGGGTACCGTCCGATAGATAAAACAGGGTGAAGGTGTGCAGATCTACCTGCCTATAGCTGAAATGCCGGTAAGCGTTCTCCTGATACTCGGGATGAGCGCCTGCGTCGGCTTCATCTCGGGCATATTCGGCATCGGCGGCGGTTTCCTGATGACGCCCCTCCTGATCTTTCTCGGTGTGCCCCCGGCCATTGCCGTGGCAACCCAATCGGCACAGATTGTCGCTTCATCGACCACGAGCGCCATCACGGCATTCAGGCGCAAGGCACTTGATCTGAAACTCGGTATCGTTCTGGTCGCGGGAGGTTTCGTCGGGTCCATCCTTGGTGTCTGGTTCTTTGCGGCGGCAAGACGTGCGGGACAGCTCGATCTGGTGATCGTGGTTTCCTACGTCAGTTTGTTCACGATCGTCGGTGGCCTGATGCTGCGGGAAACTATTCGTGATCTCTGGTCCAGACATCGCGGCAAGGCGAAGCCCGCTCGTCGCGCCGGCGATCATGCCGCCTATCTTGGCTGGCCGTTGCGCATGCGCTTTCATCGGTCAAAGCTTTATTCGAGCATCATTCCCATCGTCGGGCTCGCGCTTTTCATCGGTTTTGCGGGTGCTCTTCTCGGTGTTGGCGGCGGCTTCATCCTGGTTCCGGCTCTCCTTTATCTGTTTCGCGTTCCAACGGCCGTTGTCGTGGGAACATCGCAATTCCAGATTCTCTGTTCATCCTTCATCGCACTCGTCCTGCATGCAACCGCCAATCAGGCGGTTGATATCGTTCTCGCCCTTCTGCTGATCATCGGCGCCGTCTTCGGAGCACAGATCGGAACACGGGCGGCGAGGCATCTAAAAGCGGAAATGTTCCGCTTCCTGCTGGCAATTCTGTTACTTGCCGTCGGTATCTGGTTTGCTTCCGAGCTGGTCATCAAACCGGAAGAACCCTTCTCCATAGCAATATCGGAGAAGCGATCATGATGCAGATCAGCACAATCGCGATCCGGGTTCTGGCACTGTTCCTGCTGATGGGAGCTGTGACAGCCCCTGGCGGCGCGAAAGCGGAAAATCTTGTTGCCGCCCTATCCAACACCCAGCTCGTGATCACCTCCGACTATACCGGCTCATCGCTTGCCGTGTTCGGAACCATCGAATCGGATGCCCAGACCGTCCCGCGGGTCGGCAGTTACGATATCGTCATCACGATTCGCGGCCCACGTCAGGCAATGACCATACGTGAGAAAAGCGCTTTCGGTTTCATCTGGCTGAACAGGGAACAGCAAAAATTCCCGCAAGCGCCAGCCTTCCTTGGCGTCTTTTCATCACGACCGATTGCCGACATCACCAGCGAAGCACTGCGTAATCGTCTCAAGATCGGCCTTGACGCCGTCGTCGGTGCGCCGGACTTCACCAACGACCGCGACACACGCGATGAACCGTTTCGGCAGGCTCTTCTACGCCTAAAGAAACAGGACAACCTCTACCTTCAAAACGAAAAAGGGGTTGTGTTCCTGACCCCCAGCCTTTTCAAGGCATCGGTTTACATTCCCGCCACTGCCCCACCCGGTAATTACGAAGTCGAGGTTGCGCTGTTTGTCGATACGGCCCTGCTGTCGAGACATTTCAGTAGCTTTGAACTGATCAAAAGCGGTTTTGAGCAACAGGTCGGCGATATCGCCCGTGAATGGTCGCTTGCATATGGACTGGCAACAGCGCTGCTCGCGGTGTTCTTCGGATGGCTTGCCAATGTCCTCTTCCGTCGAGATTGACGGGCGACATCTTTGCTCTTCTCCGCTTGTATCGCGAGGCATACGAATATGCATACGGTTACCGATATCAATGAAGGCCTCGTGAACAGGCAGGTTTCGGCCGTTGTGGAAATTTGCACGAATGGTCAGGGGTTCTTCGAAATAACGGCAGAGATCAAAAAGTGGATCCACGGCAAACATTTCATCGACGGCCTCCTGACCGTATTTTGCGGCCATACATCGGCATCACTGACAATCCAGGAGAATGCCGATCCGGATGTGCAGCAGGATCTTCTCGAAGCTTTGAACAGGCTGGCGCCACGACGTGACAGTTATCGACATCATTATGAGGGGCCGGACGACATGCCCGCTCACATAAGAACCGTGCTGACCGGGTCGTCGCTGTCTGTTCCGGTTTCCTGTGGCAAACTCACTCTGGGAACATGGCAAGGCGTTTATTTGATTGAGCACCGTGATGCTACGCACAGACGAAATATTATCCTGCAATTTATAGGTTGCTGAATGCGCGAAACTTTCCGATACCGATAATCTCGATACTTGGGAAATTTTTCTCAAAAAAGATTATTCAAGGCTCTTTTGTCTTAATCGGAAATTGTGCAAACTGTTCAAAGCGTCTTTTTGGAAGACGTTACCGTTTTACTGGTGAATATTCACCACCATTCACTGGCCTCGGCTAAGCTGATGTAATCAAGCAAAGCCTGTGGTATAGTGTTTGTTTCGCGTCTGATACTCGGGGGAGATGTACGCTTGCCTACCACCATCATTATTGCTGACGATCATCCATTGTTCAGAGGTGCGCTGCACCAAGCTCTCAGCTCCCTGATGCCAACGGCTCATATCGTTGAGTCCAACGGTATGGACGAGCTTTCAAAAACCCTTGCGGAAGAGCGTGATGTGGATTTGATTCTGCTCGATCTTGCCATGCCCGGGGTTCAGGGCTTCTCCGGTCTTATGTATCTGCGCGCCCAATATCCGGGTGTTCCAGTCGCCATCGTATCCGCAACAGAAGATGGCGTGATCATCCGCCGTGCCATGGATTTCGGGGCTTCTGCCTTCATTCCGAAGTCACTGGATATCGAAACCATCGGCAACGCCATCAAAGCGGTTCTCGCCGGCGATTCCTGGGTTCCGCCGGATATTGACATCAGTGCAACCGAAGACAAGGAAACGGCCAACCTCGTTCGGCGTTTGTCAACTTTGACTCCGCAGCAGGTCCGCGTTCTCATGATGCTTTCGGAAGGCCTGCTGAACAAGCAGATCGCCTACGAGCTCAGCGTCTCGGAAGCCACCGTCAAAGCCCACGTCTCGGCAATCCTCGACAAGCTTGGAGTAGACAGCCGGACGCAAGCGGTAATCGTCGCATCCAAATTCGCAATCGGATCACGACAGACGTCAAGCAATACCGACTAAGACAGGATCGCTCTGCAGAACCGGTTATACCTGCTTCTGCAGAAGCAGCCGATGTGATTAAACCTCGCTGAAGCTTAGCCCACCCGCAGCTTTCGGTTGCTTTCGTGTATTTATATACATGATGCAAGGAAAGTTGTGTCGTGCCATGTCCCTGTTCCAAAAGCAGGTTTCCTGCTTTTGGAAAGCGCTCTATATAAATGCAGTAGTCATCTTGAGATTGGAGATGTCAGTGCAGCGTTTCTTCGGCGGGTCGCCTGGTTCAGTTATTATCAAGCTTGTCTTTATTTCATTACTGGTAGGCGCTTTCATGGCCGCTCTGGGGATCACGCCCATGGGACTGCTCGATCGCCTCACCCGCATGATCAACAGCCTCTTCAGCTTCAGCTTCGAGACAGTGAAAGAAGTTGGCCGCTGGCTGCTTTACGGGGCGGCAATCGTCGTTCCTATCTGGCTGATACTGCGTATTTTCAACCGCTTTCGCTAGAGCGTTTTGCGTTCAATATGAATCGCTGCAACGCTCTAACTTATTGTTAATATGCATTTTCTTATCGTTTAATCGATACCAACTAAACGGAAAAGGCTTTAGTTCAAAGCCTCAGTGCACGTGATGGAAGCACAGCTCTTTATGGGGAGACATCGCATCATTATTTGAAGAAGCGATATATCTCCTACAGCGATATCAAGCCGGAAAACCAAACTCTCCCGCGGCGATCTGCGTGGCATCCTTGCCGATGGCGTCCATCAAATTGCCATCGCCTATCTTTTGCAGGAAGCCCTGCTTCAACTCATTGACGAGAGCCGGCCCCTTGTAAACCAGCGCTGTGTAGAACTCGACCAGCGTTGCTCCGGCACGTATCTTGGCCCAGGCGGTTTCCACATCGTCCACCCCACCGACACCTATGAGCGGCATGCTTTTCCCGATGCGGAGATAGGTTTCGGCAAGCACGCGGGTAGACATCTCAAAGATAGGCGGGCCGGAAAGTCCGCCAGTCTCCGCCTTCAAGGTCTCTCCGCAACGCAACATCGCAGGCCTGGAAACGGTCGAGTTGGTAACAACCAGCCCCTCGACCCTGCGTCGCATTGCTGTTGCTACAATCGCATCGAGATCGCTGAGCGAAATATCCGGTGAAATCTTGAGAAGGATTGCTGTCTTCGCCGCACTTTCGCTTCCATTCCTCGCCCATGTCTTGTCGCGTGCCTCGAGAACGCGCGCGAGAAGATCATCGAGAAACGCTTCGCCTTGAAGATCACGCAAGCCTGAGGTGTTTGGCGATGAAACATTGACAGTCAGGAACTCAACCATTCCGGTCAGCGCTTCGGTACAGGTGACGTAATCCTGCAACCTGTCCTTTGATTCCTTGTTGGCACCGATATTGATTGCAACGACGCCGGGACGCCCCTTGCGCTTGCGAAGACGGGCACACATAGCCTCGATACCTTCGCTGTTAAAACCCATCCGGTTGATGAGCGCTTCATCCTGTTTAAGGCGAAACAACCGCGGTTTCGGATTGCCCGACTGCGCGAGTGGCACCACCCCGCCGATTTCAACGAAACCGAAGCCCCAGCCGAAGAGTTGATCTATCACCTCCGCCTGTTTATCGAAGCCTGCCGCCAACCCTATCGGGTTGGGGAACCTCACACCGAAGGCCTCAACGGCAAGACGGGGATCATCCGGCTCGATTTTACCTTTCGGCAGCATCTTCAGTGACTTGATGGAAAGATGGTGCACGAATTCCGCGTCCATGGCGTGCAGCACCGGACGAGCGACAGAAAATAAAAAAGATTGCATCAGACCAGATCCGGAAAAATATGATCGCCGTTTGGCCCGAGCGGCAACGGCCTCACCCATACGACAGCCGAGAGAGGCAAGGATCCGTAGAGGTGGGGGAACATATCCCCTCCGCGCGAAGCTTCAAAGCGAAGCGATGTCGCAAGTGAACTTTCTTCCACCGCTATCAGGAGAAGGTCGCCCATTCCCATGAAATGCTTTGCCGCCGTCTCCCTCACCTGCGCTGCCGTGGAGAAGTGAATGAAACCGTCCTGATGATCTACCGGCGCACCGGTAAAAATGCCCTCACACTCCGCTTCACGCCACAGATGCTCCGGGCAAATCTTGTAAATCATGGCATTTTCCCGGTGAGAAAGGCATGACGCAGGTTTTGTGATGCCTTGGTCGGGTCCGTACTTGAGCAGATGGCGGAAATGACCGCTATGCCCTTGATGCCGGTAGGCGCGAGCTTTGCGGCACCGGCAACATCGATTCCGCCGATGGCGACAACCGGATAAGGAGAAAGTGCGGTAAGGGCCACCAAGCCCTCGACTCCCGTGACCGGATTAGCATCAAGCTTGCTGCCGGTCGGGAAAGCCGGTCCGATACCGACATAATCGATCATCCCCGTGGGAAGGGCTATCGCGGCCTGCATCTCATGGCGGAAGGAAACCGACAGACCAAGAATGGCATCTTCGCCAAGCAGGCGACGTGCTTCCTCCGGCGGCAGATCGCTCTGGCCGATATGCGCACCTTCCGCGTTGCAGGCCAAAGCGACGTCGATCTCATCATTGATGATCAGCGGGACCCGCCATTCCGCCAGAACCGGCTTCAGGGCCATGGCGAGTTCAAACATCTCCCTCTTCTTCCGATTTGGCGCGCGCAACTGCACGGTGCTGACACCACCCACAAGTGCCTGCGCCGTAATTTCCAACGGGTTGCGGTCTCCGCACAGATCAGGATCAAGCACGAGGTAGAGGGTGTAATCAATGGCGGATTTCATGATGAGGCTCCAACAGGCATGGAAAGGATATCGAGTTGCGACAGCTGGTCGAGAAAGGCAACCGCAAAGCTACCCGGGCCCGTTGCCTGCCTGGCTGCCGCCTCGCCCGCTGTTGCGAATGCCAGAAGCGCACCGGCCGTTCCGAGAAACGGATCACGCGCGACAGTGATATAGGCCGCAATTGCAGCATTGAGAGCACATCCTACACCGGTGACCTGCGTCATGAGGGAATGCCCGCCCGGTATGGCAAGGGTGCGCGTTCCATCAACGACATAATCCGTTTCTCCGCTCACCGCGACAATCGTGCGACTCTCAACGGCAAGAGCTCGCGCGGATTCAAGAGCATCTTCCGCTGGTCCCAGACTGTCCACCCCTTTGGTTTTCGTCTGACCTTCGGACGCCAGGGCGATGATTTCCGAAGCATTGCCGCGAATGGCGGCGGGGCCCTGGCTGATGAACTGACGCGCGGCATTCATGCGGAATGGCAGACCGGCAACGATGGGGTCCAGCACCCATGGCTTTCCGGCTCCGTTCGCGCCCGCAATGGCAAAGCGCATGGCCAGCAATTGCTGGGAATCAATGGTGCCGATATTGACGAGCAGCGCATCCGCAATAGCTGCGAATTCTCCGGTTTCTTCCGGTGCGACAACCATTGCCGGTGAGGCGCCGAGCGCCAGCAAGACATTGGCCGTGAAGTTGCTGACAACCAGATTGGTCAGGCAATGCACCAGTGGCGACGCGGCGCGCACTCTTGCCGGAAGGTCGAGCAATGTCCCGTAATCAAAATCCGCCATATCCTCAACTCCTCGAAAACCGTGCCAGAACAGCCAGGGAGGAAGGTTATCCGAATTGGCCGGATGAACCGTGACGCTCCCTTCGCTGGCATGACCCAGATCAGGTTCAACGGGTTTTTCTCAGCCCGCTGTCATTGCGAGCACCCCGAGTCACTCAAAGTGTGATGAGAGAGGCTGCTTTTTATATCAGCCGCTCTCGCATTCATTTGCACAAATGAGCCGGTGAAGGCTCACTTATGCCTTATCAGACGACCTTCTCCTGTCGGTCAGCCATGAAAGCTTCATGCTCGCGTATCAGATCACCGGCTAGCGCCTGGGCAATCAATGCGCGTGTTTCAGCCACCCCATATAGGGCGGCAAACGACCCGAAGCGCGGACCGCGCTCCTGGCCCAGCAGAATTTGATAGAGCGTCGCGAACCATGTCTGGGAGACTCCCGGACGTCCATCCGGACTTTTCGATTTTCCGGAAAGGTCCGGGAAATGCTTGCGTCCTATCTCATAGACCACAGCCTGCAAGGCATCCGTATCGGTCGATCCTTCCAGGGGAGCGAGAGCGTCCGACAGGTCGCTCAGTGCCTGCTTCTCGGCATCGGTTGCCGGACGGTATACCTTGGCTGTCCGTACGAAATCGCGGAAATAACGCACCGCATACCCAACCATGCGGTCGAGACGTGGATGACTTTGTGGAGATACCCCCGGCGCATAGCGGCGGATGAAGCCCCACAGAACCGCCGGCTCCTCGGAATTCGCAACGGCGACCAGGTTCATCAGCATCGAGAATGACAGCGTCGTTCCACGGGCGTTGCCACTTGCCGCCAGCAATTCCGGCTCCGGCGGATTGCCCGCATGAATGTGCCAGACCGGGTTCGCCAACTTCTGCTTGTCATCCTGACCGGCGTATTTTTCGAGGAATGTCAGGTAATCGTCGACATGGCGGGGAATGACATCGAAATGCAATCTCTTGGCTTCGCGCGGTTTGCTGAACATGAACAACGCGAGGCTTTCAGGCATACCGTAAGACAGCCATTCATCGATTGTCAGACCATTGCCCTTCGACTTGGAAATCTTCTGGCCCCGGTCATCGAGGAACAGCTCATAATTGAAGCCTTCCGGCGGCTGCGCACCAAGCGCCCTTGCGATATTGCCGGATAGCTTGACTGAGTCGATCAGGTCCTTACCCGACATCTCGTAGTCAACGCCAAGCGCAACCCAGCGCATGGCCCAATCCGGCTTCCATTGCAGTTTGACGTGGCCACCGGTCACCGGGGACTCGAACCGCTCGCCGGTTTCCGGGTCGCGCCAGGTAATCGTTCCTGCCCTGATATTGCGCTCTTCGATCGGCACCTGCATCACGACGCCGGTCGTCGGATGAATCGGCAGGAACGGCGAATAGGTTTGTCGCCTCTCTTCGCGCAGCGACGGCAGCATGATCACCATCACTTCGTCATATCGCTCGAGCACCTTTAAAAGAGCGACATCGAACAGGCCGGAACGGTAGCAATCGGTTGAAGATAGAAACTCATATTCAAAACCGAACGTATCAAGAAACGCCCTCAGGCGGGCATTATTATGCCGCCCGAAACTGTCATGGGTCCCAAATGGGTCAGGTACATCGGTCAAAGGCTTGCCGAGATGCGGCTCCAGAAGTTCCTTGTTAGGAATATTGTCCGGAATTTTGCGCAACCCGTCCATATCGTCCGAGAAAGCCACCAATCTCGTCGGGATATTGTCGTCGGTCAGCAACCGGAATGCCTGTCGCACCATGCTGGTGCGCGCCACCTCACCGAATGTGCCGATATGCGGCAGGCCCGACGGACCGTAACCCGTTTCAAACAGCACTTCCTTCTTGCCGGTCCGCTTCAGGCGCTCGACGAGTTTTCGCGCCTCTTCGAAAGGCCAGGCATTTGCAGTTTGAGCGGCTTCAATCAGGGCTTTGTCTGTCACGATTTATCTATCTGTTCGGGATTAAGTGAAACAGGCGGTAACTTATGGGATTACCGGCCTTTCGGTCAATGTCGATATGCCATTGCGGTTCTTTTAGAACAAATAGCCTCTTGAGGGAAACGTAATCCAGCTCGCACCGCAGAGTCTGCCAATTAGAACGTTTTGCGTTCAATATGAATCGCTGAAACGCTCTAACTTATTGTTAAGACGCACTTTCTTATCGTTTAATCGATACCGACTAAACGGAAAAGGCTCTAATGGAAGAATGTCGCAAACCATTGCGGGAACAGCCCTGCCGCCTCTCCTGAAAAGAACACCCAAATACCATCCATGCGCAGGTCCGGGGAAAACACGATCTTTTAGTTGCATCCCACGAATTAATATATTAGCATGAAAAAAGTAAACAACTCATGGGCATGCTCAATGTGTCGGAAACGGATTACTGGCCCTGGCTCAGGCCGTCATGAGTTTTCATTGCAGTCAGGCGCGTCTTGCGTCATCACACCGGTATCTGTCTTCTTATTCTCGGAGAATAGCTGGTGAATGCACCTGTCAAACCTTCACGGCGGCGTCGGACGACCACGCGTGTCGCAAAATCGAACCCCGTCCGCCTCCAGCCGCGACGGCTGAGCGCTTCCGCACTGATCCTGCGTGATTTGCGTACGGACATCATGGCGCTGCGCCGCGCTCCTGGTACGGCCATCAATGAAAAAGACATCGCTTCTTCATATAATGTCAGCAGAACGCCGGTACGCGAGGCCCTGCTGAAACTGGCGGAAGAAGGGCTGATCGAAATCTTCCCGCAATCCGGCACTTTCGTGTCACGGATTCCGCTTTACGCACTTCGCGAAAATATCGTGATCCGCCAGGCCCTTGAGATGATGAGCGCCCGCCTTGCGGCCAGTCGGGCAACTGAAGAGGATTGCGAGGCACTGAGCGAGATCATGAAGCGTCTCGCGAAAGCAGCCGAAGAACTGGACCACAACGAATTCCACGAAGCCGATGAGGACTTCCATGCCATGATCTCCCAGATCGCGGGGTATCCCGGGCTATGGCGGATGACCCAGTTGGTGAAGGTACAGATGGATCGCTGCCGACGACTGACCCTGCCGCAGGCCGGGCGTCTGATCCGGGTGATTTCCGAGCATCAGGATATCGTTGATGCGATCAGAAACGCGGATGTGAATGCAGCGTCCCACACCATGAGCGAGCATCTCGAGAAGCTGATGGCCGATCTCGACGGTATTCGTGACCACGACCCCGATTATTTCGTAGATAACCCGCGGTCCTGAACCGCACAACCGAGGATGAAGACCATGACGATCGAAGTCCGGCAAGTATGCCATCCAGACGCAGTAAAGCGCTTTGACACCACCGAATTGCGCCAGCATTTTCTCATTGAGAAAATCTTTGCCAAAGACGAAGTCTGCCTGACATACAGCCACATCGATCGCATGATTGTCGGTGGAGCACAGCCAGTTGACAAAAAGCTTGAGCTGACCGCTCCGTTCTCGGCCATCGGCACGAATTCATTCCTTGCACGTCGCGAACTTGGCATCATCAACATCGCAGGCAAGGGCAAGGTTCACGTCGGCAACGAAACCTATGAACTGGGCAGGCGCGAGGCGCTCTATGTCGGCATGGGTGCCGGCGAAGTGACATTCGAAAGCGTCGACAAGAGCGACCCGGCAAAGTTCTATCTCTTCTCCACACCGGCTCACACCAACTACCCGACCACCAAGGTTGGGCTGGAGCAGGCCAAGAAGGTGGAGACCGGTGATCAGGAACATGCCAATAAGCGTGTCATCAACCAGTTGCTTCATCCGACCGTGTTGAAGACCTGCCAGTTGGTAATGGGACTAACCTATTTCGAACCGGGCAGCATGTGGAACACCATGCCGTGCCACATCCACGATCGTCGTTGCGAAGCCTATCTCTATTTCGACATGGCTGACGACACCCGCGTCGTTCATCTGATGGGCGACCCGAATGAAACCCGTCACCTGATGATTTCAAACGAGCAGGCCATCCTGTCTCCGGGCTGGTCTATCCATTCCGGCGTCGGCACCGCCAACTATGCGTTCATCTGGGCCATGGGCGGCGACAATATTGATTACACCGACATGGACATGGTCCCGATGAAGGACCTTCGCTAACGACTCTGGCGAGTAGCGGGGGCTCCTTTCTACTCGCCGCAGACATGGCTAAGCAGATTTTAAAAGCGGCTTGCGGTTCCGGGGGGAAACGTAGCTGCTTAATGAAGGAAATGAATGATGATAAACTCTTTCAGTCTTAAAGGGAAAACAGCCCTCGTAACCGGTGCGGACACTGGCCTTGGTCAGGGCATGACAGTCGCTTTGGCTGCAGCCGGCGCTAATGTCGTCGGCGTCTCCATCGTCCCGATGGATGAGACTGCGAAGCTGGTGAAGGAGACTGGCTCCACATTTCACGCCATCCAGGCCAACCTGATGACGCTTGAGCCCATCGAAGGCATCATCAAGGAAACACTGACCCAGGGTCCGCGTATCGACATTCTGGTCAACAACGCCGGCATCATTCGCCGTAATGACGCAATCGACTTTACGGAGAAGGATTGGGACGATGTCATCGACATCAACCTTAAGACGGTCTTCTTCATGTCCCAGGCTGCCGCACGCAACATGATTGGCGACGGCAAAGGCGGCAAGATCATCAACATTGCTTCCATGCTGTCGTTCCAGGGCGGTATTCGCGTTCCGTCCTACACTGCAAGCAAGAGCGGCGTTGCCGGTCTGACCAAGCTCATGGCTTGCGAATGGGCCAGCAAGGGCATCAACGTCAACGCCATTGCACCCGGCTACATGGCCACCAACAACACGGCCCAGTTGCGACAGGACGAGAAGCGCAGCGCTGAAATCCTCGGTCGTATTCCGGCAAACCGCTGGGGCACACCGTCGGATCTTGGCGGAGCCGTCGTGTTCCTTGCCTCTTCTGCGTCGGATTATATCCAGGGCATCACCCTGCCCGTCGATGGCGGCTGGCTCGCCCGCTAAAGCTTTTTCCTCCTTCGGCCTTTAAAGGTTGAAGGAGGAAATTACGTCGGCTTCAAATGATCAGGGTGCTGCCGGCTCAAGATAAGAGCGGCGCCTCTCGTTCGATCCCTCACAATCCAGGCCTGACATTCCCCGGGAGGTTTCATCTCCCGGGCGGCCTTCTCTTGCCTTCTGCCCATCGAAAGACATTGCTTGCACCGGTTCCTGGCTGACCAGACAATTTGGAGACAGTTATGAGAAGATTTCTAGGTGTTATCGTCATATCGCTCGCCATGAGCGGCGCATGTTTCGCACAAACTGCGGATGAGAAATCCGTTGCCAATGCCGTCGAATTCATGCGTCAGGCCATGATCAGCGCCAACAAGGCTGACCTGGAAAAAATCGGCCTTCCTTCCCTGAGCTATGGACATTCCAGCGGCGTACTTGAAAACAAGGAGCAGTTTGTTGACGCTATCGCAAGCGGCAGAAACGGCTTTCCGTCGATCGATCTGAAGAATCAGACGATCCACGTCGAAGGCGATACCGCCATCGTGCGCCACATCCTCGATGCCAAAACCAACAACGCCGGTACGCTTGGTGAAGTGAAGATCGGCGTTGTGCTGGTGTTCAAGAAAGTCGCCAACGATTGGAAGCTGCTGGCCCGTCAGGCCTACAAACTGCCGACCTGATCAACAAAGAATTGAGACATACCTTCTGGAAATTCCGGCATCATGCAAGCTGATGACGGAAACCGGCAGGTGTTGCTCCCGAACAGAGAAAAGACCCTCGCATCCTGGGGCAGGCGAGGGTCTTTTTGCATTAATTCATGGCGCGAGGATAACAAGCGGCGCATACCGCCTTGACAAGGATGCATGCAGCTCGCCACAATCGCCTTCTTCACTAGGGGGGTCCCGACAAGGGGCTGAGATATTGATAGCAGAAATGCGGCTCTCGCATCTGCAGCGCAATGACCCTTTGAACCTGATCCAGTTCATACTGGCGTAGGGACGGTGCAAGCGCTGCGGAATGAAAGGTCGCTTCATGGAGAAGCGTACTGGCGCTTTATCAGCCTTTCCGGCTTTGGAACTGGGTCTCCAACATTAAGTTTGGAGTCTCGACATGAACGGCAAGAACGATATTCCTCGCGTTACCCAAGACCCCTTTCCGGCATCCAGAAAGATTTACAAGCCGGGAACCATTCATCCCGCCATCAGAGTACCGATGCGCGAAATCGCGCTTCATCCAACCGCCGGAGAAGAGCCGGTTACGGTTTATGACTCATCTGGCCCGTATACCGATCCGGATATTTCGATAGATATCGAGGAAGGCCTGCCCCGCCTGCGTCAACATTGGATAATGTTTCGCGGCGACGTGGAAGCCTATGAAGGCCGCCTCGTGAGGCCGGAAGACAACGGTTTCACCGACGACTCCCACCTGACACCGGAGTTCCCTCGATGCCACAAACCCTTGCGCGCGAAATCGGGCCGGTCCGTCACGCAACTCGCCTATGCCCGCGCCGGAATTATCACACCGGAGATGGAGTTTGTCGCCATTCGTGAAAATCTGGGCCGGCAGGCGTTACACAACCCTCGGCCACAGGACGGCAAAAACTTCGGAGCCTGCATTCCGGACCACGTCACCCCGGAATTCGTGCGTGAGGAAATTGCCCGCGGCCGCGCCATCATCCCCGCCAATATCAATCATCCGGAAATCGAGCCGATGATCATCGGCCGCAACTTTCTCGTGAAAATCAATGCAAATATAGGAAATTCCGCAGTCACCTCCGCCATGGCCGATGAGGTGGATAAGATGGTCTGGGCTATCCGCTGGGGAGCAGATACGGTGATGGATCTTTCCACCGGGCGGAATATCCACAACATCCGGGAATGGATCGTCAGAAACTCTTCCGTTCCCATCGGCACCGTGCCGCTTTATCAGGCGCTGGAGAAGGTCAAAGGCATTGCAGAGGATTTAAGCTGGGAGGTCTTCCGCGATACGCTCATCGAGCAGGCAGAACAGGGAGTGGATTATTTCACCATCCATGCAGGGCTGCGGCTGCATCATGTTCCCCTCACCGTTCAAAGGGTGACCGGCATCGTGTCGCGCGGGGGCTCGATCATGGCCAAGTGGTGTCTGCATCACCATAGAGAGAGCTTCCTTTATGAACATTTCGGGGAAATCTGCGATATCTGTCGGGCATACGACATCAGCCTTTCACTCGGCGACGGTTTGAGACCGGGCTCCATTGCGGATGCCAACGATGCCGCTCAGTTCGCCGAACTGGAAACTCTTGGAGAACTCACACGGATCGCATGGGCAAAAGATTGCCAGGTCATCATCGAGGGGCCCGGCCATGTGCCCATGCACAAGATCAAGGAGAATATGGACAAGCAGCTCGCCATCTGCGGAGAGGCGCCATTCTATACCCTTGGCCCGCTGACGACCGATATCGCTCCGGGCTACGACCATATCACCTCCGGTATCGGCGCTGCGATGATAGGTTGGTACGGCACCGCCATGCTTTGTTATGTGACACCGAAGGAGCATCTCGGACTTCCGGACCGGAGCGACGTCAAGACGGGTGTCATCACTTACAAGATCGCCGCGCATGCCGCCGATCTCGCAAAGGGCAATCCGACAGCGAAACTCCGGGATGATGCTCTTTCCCGCGCACGTTTCGAATTCCGCTGGGAAGATCAGTTCAATCTCTCCCTCGATCCGGATACCGCCCGCGCTCTCCATGACGAAACCTTGCCGAAGGAGGCGCATAAGGTGGCGCATTTCTGCTCGATGTGCGGACCTAAATTCTGCTCTATGCGCATTTCCCACGATATTCGCGCCGAGGCGCAGAAGGCGGGACTGGAAGCCATGGCAGAGAAATTCCGACAGGGCGGAGATATTTACCTTCGCGTTGCGGAAGCAGATGAAAATTCGAGAACCCCGGATATACCCTTGTCATAAGATTCAATAAATCCTTGCGCTAGATCATATTCCGATGTTTAGAATTGGACTAAACAATACCTTGCCGTTTTGATGTTTTTGAAGCTAGACCCCTTGCTGAAAAAACATCGGAGCGAATGGAACGGACAGGAAGATTGCAGTCTGAAGATGGGCACCAGGAAGCATTTTGGGAATCGCACGGAGCCTGTCTAGCACACTGCATGAAATAGAGAGAAATATGGTTCATAAGATCATGTTTCCAGATTCAGGGTGAGAACGCACACGGAGGGACGCCGGAAACCCGGCTAACGGTTTGAGAGCTCACCCTGACTATAAAACTCCGGCGGACCAGAATACCGGCCCGCCAAAGACCAGAACCTGATGCGGGAAGGATAACACCCAATGCGCTATGAAGCGGCTTTTCTCTCAGCAGTCCAGCAGGTACGTACAGAAGGCCGCTATCGCGTTTTCGCAGAGCTGGAACGGGATGCGCAGACTTATCCGCTGGTTCGCAATCATGGCCCCGGCCCTGATCATGTCATCATCTGGTGCGGTAACGACTATCTTGGGCAAGGCATGCGTCAGGAGGTTATCACCGCAGGTTGCAAGGCACTGGAGACCATGGGCGCCGGCGCTGGCGGCACACGCAATATTTCCGGCACCAATTGCCTGCATGTCGAGCTGGAGCACGAGCTCGCCGATCTGCATGGCAAGGATGCTGCGCTTCTTTTCACTTCAGGTTATGTTTCCAACAGCGCCACATTGTCGACTCTCGGCAAGCTGTTCCCCGATCTGATTATCTTCTCAGATGAGAAGAATCATGCCTCGATGATAGAAGGCATCCGTTTTTCCGGTGCCGAGAAAAAGATATTCCGCCACAACGACCTTGAGCACCTTGAGCAATTACTCGCAGCTGAGCCGATCAGTCGCCCCAAGCTTATCGCCTTCGAGTCTCTCTATTCGATGGACGCCGACTTCTCCCCCATCGCCAAAGTCTGCGATCTTGCCGATAAATATGAAGCAATGACTTATCTGGATGAGGTCCACGCTGTTGGCATGTATGGCGAACATGGCGGCGGGGTCTCGGAGCGGGATGGCGTGGCGCATCGCCTGACCATCATTGAGGGAACACTTGCCAAGGCTTTTGGTTGCCATGGCGGTTACATCGCGGCCTCCACCGCAACGATCGATGCAATGCGTTGCCATGCCGCCGGTTTCATCTTCACGACATCCCTGCCGCCGGCAACCATCGGGGCTGCGGTTGCCAGCGTTCGCGACCTCAAGAAAAGGCAAGACCTGCGGGACAGGCATCAGAATCGCGCCAGCCGCCTGAAGATCAAGTTGGCGGAAGCAGGTCTGCCACTGATGGACAGCCCTTCGCACATCGTTCCCGTTCGCGTCGGCTGTCCGGTTCTGACCAAAAAGATCACCGACGCCTTGATGCAGGAATATGGAATCTACGTTCAGCCCATCAATTACCCAACCGTCCCGAAGGGTACGGAGCGGTTGCGTCTGACACCAACCCCTTTCCATACGGATGAGATGATTGACGATCTTGTCGGAGCCCTGAAATCCATTTTCGTTCGTTACAGCATTGCCAACGATCACGTACACGCGCCCGGCTCGCTGGCTGGTGTAAAGGGCGTCTGCCCTCACAGCATGAAGGCGTGAGCGAAAGTTCTTTCAAAACGAGATCGATAAAGGTCTAAATTTGAGGGATGCGTTCATTGTAGAGCATCCCTTTGTTTTTTAAGGTATTTCACGTTAGAGCGTGCTGTTTTTTGTTTGAATCGGGATTCCCTTTTCGGGTGAATTCTGATTCCCTATCCGCATTGATTTGGGAGATGCGAATGACGCGTCCTTATTCTGCGGATTTACGAACCCGGG